>Ga0116231_10011626_pt1 | contig 13419 bp, 3 predicted proteins | sample S1TSphgellanicum_2_FD_89695 | JGI IMG/M metagenome (GOLD analysis project Ga0116231, IMG submission 89695) | Host-associated microbial communities from peat moss isolated from Minnesota, USA - S1T2_Fd - Sphagnum magellanicum MG | ecosystem: Host-associated > Plants > Peat moss > Unclassified... | reverse complement strand
TGGTTGTGATATTTTTTTTTTTTTTTTTTTTTTTTTTTTTTGTTTTTTTTGTTTTTTTTTTTTTTTGTTTTTGTTTTTGTATTTTTTTTTTTTTTTTTTTTTTTTTTTTTTTTTTCATTACAATGGTTTATAAAAGGGCCTCCCTTAAAAAGGTGAAATTACCAATTTGAATATTGCTAGTTCACCTTGGCTTGATCTAACCCCATTAGACAGTTGAAAGTGAAGAACATGGAGAAAACACCTTACACAAAGGAAGAGAGCTCCTTAGTGCATAAGGTGCCATGTTCATTAGAACAAGAAATATTTTGTTGTAGAAGGTGACATAATGCATAATAACAAACCAATTGCTAGGTCTTTCATGTAGGGTAAAGCCCTATAGTGGGAACAATTCAAAATAAAGGGCCTATGAGGTGGTATTCATATCTGCCACCCACTTATGTGGGCTTTCCCCATCATAAAACACCAAACATTACCATAAATTTAAAGACAAGTAAATCATGAAACATAAGAGGGGAGGTTTTTTTAATTTTTAACAATATTAAGTTGTTCTTTATTTCTATCAAAACCTCTAGTTTTGGTTCTAAAAGGTAAACCAAGAATCTGGTTTAGAGTCATTACACCAAAATGCGTTCCGATTCACTTTAGGTTTCACTAAATTTTGAATGAAATTGGATATTTTAACCATGGTGAAACTAGTCAACCCCCTAGTGAACGGGGACCATTTGCTATGGACAGTGAATTGGTCCACTAATACTTAATGATATACAAACTTAACAAGCCATTTCACTTGCTAATAACCAACTAGGTAGCATGGAAATCAATTAAATTTAAATTATCTAATATTTAATGTAATATTTAATATTATTCATAATTTCATGATTTTTAACCTATGAATTATTGACACATGTCATTACCTATGCTAGGTTTAAAATCTAACCTAGATACATAAAACATGTAATCAACATAAGTTGGCACCTACTCTAGGCAACTACATTGGAAAATATTCGATTAATTTATCATTGTTTACCACAAACACACCATTTGTGAAGTTTGATTTTTTGACGTTTAGGATGGAGGCAAACACCCTTATCATCAAGTCACCACACTTTTTTTGAAAATTTGACCAAATGAAATAATTAAAGTTTAATTTAAATTTTTTTTCAATAATGTACATAATTAAATTTATTTTTTTATGAAAGTGTGAAATCATTTGAAATTTTTTTTTTTTTCTAATATCACTATTCAATAACATTTCAGTGACCATTCGTTTGAAAAAGAAAAAGTTTAATAAATAGGTAAATTTTTTGTTAATATAATAATATTACTTATGTTAGGTTACTTTTAGCTATTATAGGGTTATTTCTCATTATTTTAAGTTATTTCACCCTACATTATTTATGGCTATTTACGGTTATTTATGGTTATTTTTAGTTATTTTTGGCTATTTAAAATTATTTCACCCTAGGTTACTTTCGGTTATTCTAAGTTAGTTTTGGCTATTTTATGTTAGTTTTGGCTATTTTTGGTTATTATAAGTTATTTCACTTTAAGTTATTTGTGTCTATTATAAGTTAGTTTTGACTATTTTATGTTATTTTGGGCTATTTTTGGCTATTATAAGTTATTTCACTTTAAGTTATTTACGTCTATTATAAGTTAGTTTTGACTATTTTATGTTACTTTTGGTTATTTTTGGTTATTATAAGCTATTTCACTTTAAGTTATTTACATCTATTATAAGTTTTTTTGGGTTATTTTAAGTTATTTCATCTTAGGTTATTTTCGGCTATGTGAAGCTATTATTAATTACTTTTGGTTATTAAAGGCATTTCACCTTATTCCATTATTGGTTATTTTATGTCATATTACCATAGCTATTTGTGGCTATTTGTTATTATTGGTTTGGTGGCAATTAATGGCTATTGGTTATTTTTTTATTGGTGGCTATTAATGGTTATTCTATTAATATATATTGGTAACTATTTTATTAGTGATTATTAATTGTTATTTTATTGGTGGTTATTAGTTGTTACTATATTAATGGCTATTAATAGTTATTATATTGGCGACTATTGGTGGATATTATAATGGTGGATATTTTATTAGAGGCTATTATATTATTGGCAATTGGTGCTATTTTTTAATGGTTATTGGTGGTTATTTTATTTTATTTTATTTTCCAAATATTATTATTATTTATTCTAGGTTATTTTACCTTAGGTCATTATATTACATTTTATTTTATTTTAAATTATTATATTTAAAATAAAAAAACTTATAATAACATAAAATGAAATGACCTTGAATAACATAAAATATAATTTGAAATAAAATAACATAAGATATAGCCTAAGGTTAATTGAATAATTTAATTAAAAATAACTTAAAGTAAAAAACTTATAATAAGTTAACTAGGATATCTTAACGTATAATAATGCAAAATAGTTTAAGGTATAATAATATATAATAGCTTATAAAAACTTATAATAACTTAAGGTATAAGTTTAAATAACTAAAGTAGCATAAATTAATATAGGGTATATCATAAAATAACATAGGATACTTAAAATAACAACATAAAAATAAACTTCTTTAACATAATAAATTATAATAGTGAATTATGTTAATTAGTAGTAAAACATGATGTTTACATAGTGATATTATAATGAAATAACTTTAACTTGTGTGAAATCACTAAAGTACAGTGAAGTTATTTCATTTTTAAAGTCCCATAGTGATTTAGGTTAATGAATTGCACCCCATTTTTGTACTAGTGTGTGTGTTTTTTAAAAAGAATCCAGTTTCAGTTTAGGTTCCGTAAATCAATTATGGGAACTTGGACTAATGGTCCAATAATTTCCAAATTTTAGTTCTTGGTTTTAGTTTTTTTCCTTTAAATTTTTTTTTTCCCCAAAGTTTGGTTCCACAAATAAAAAATTAAGAACTTGATTTTGTAACTAATTCTTGAAAGGTTTTTATTTGATTTTGGATTTTAAAACCTATTTTGAAAATTAGACCCAATTTTGATTCAATTTTTACTAATTGGAATTGGAACCATTGATTATAACCAACCAAAATAGATGTTCACCTTATGTCTATTTTTCATCTCCAAGTAAAAACTATCAATTATAAATCCCCCTAAATCACTCGGATAAAATCTTTAATGTATTTGTAGGAAACTTTTAATCCATGAATTTCGCTCTTAAAAAATGGAGGGATATTATACTTATTACTCATAGTGGAAAGGTTTTTACACCTATGAATAGGCATTATTTCCCTCCCACTATTGAAAAGTAAACATAATAACCCTCCCACTCCTATACCTCGTTATCTAAATAGGTTTGGTTCATGATAAAATTTGCCTTGTGTTTTATAATAGGTAAAGCCCATGGCGGGGTGCCATTCCCAAAATCTAGGGTTGCACTTAGCTATTACCTTGTCCTAGGCCCCTTATTTTGAAAATTCCCCCACCCTAAAGCTTTACCCTACACAATATTAAATACCCCACTAGAATTGAGCTAAGGTGAACTAGACTGACATAAATTTCACATGTAGGCTCTTGAATGTAAAGTATAAAACAATTAAAACATGAGCTCAATAGTGTAGATTGGCCAGTGACCAAACACTAATGCGATCAAGGCAGGTTGGATCCAAGGGGAAGACTCCATTGTTTCTAGTGTCCAAAAAAATTTGAACCCCTCCTCTTGGCGCATCAAAATAATTAATAATGATTGAAAATGGATTAAAAATGATAAAGTTATGGGCCCCCAAATTAAAAGGGGTCAAGAACTCAAAAAAAAAAAACCACCAAACACTATAAAAGTTGGTTTCCAAACACCCCAAAAATTCCTTGTATGTTGTTTTGTTGCTATTAAAGTCCAAAGATGATTTGTAGAACTTCAAATGACGCTCCTACAACACTTTAAATTGTTTAAAATGAATAAGAAATAAGAAAGTTATGAGGTTTGAAAGTAGGAGGGGTCCAAAGAAAAGAAAAAAGAAAAAAACATGTTTTGTAAATTTGGAAAGTTTATTTTTTTCTTCTTGTTAATTTTTCAATACTCCTTTTCTTTTGCATTTCAAAGATGATTTCTAGAGCTTGAGGTAGTGCTCCCATAACATTTTAAATCTCTCAAAATGAAGCACATATGATGAAGATATAAATAAATATTTGATCATAGGCAACCAATCGATGATGGGCTAGTGTACTCTAGATTGTTTTCACCCTCAAGATACCACAAGCTAAGAATCATGTGTGCTACATGTTGGCTCTTTTGGTTTTTGCAGGTTTTTGGCCATTCTGTATTGTGCTACCCATTAAGTCACATGGGGTTTTTAAACTAAGAACATGTGTATGTATGGTTATAGGCTAGAATCTTCAAAGATTTGTCTCTCTCTTCCCTTTCAGAAATCATGAAAGAATTTGAGATTAGTACACCCAATATGTAAACTAGAATACTGTAATACCTTTTCAAGTTTGGCACCTCAGTGCTGAGTTATTAATTTATTTTCAATTTTTAATTTAACAATTAAAATTTGAATTCTAAAAATTTCGGCATTATGTATTAAATTTATTATAACCAAATGCCTATAGAAGAGAAGTTTAGAGCTTTTATGGTTATGTGGTTAATAACTTACTATTGTAAGCCACTCAGAGAGAAGGTTCAAGGATCAAACTTGGTTGGCGACATGAATTTTTAAAAGTTTCATCATAACTAACTATTAATATCCAAAAAATTCAGCAAATTAGAAAATAATTCAATTTATGCCGAACTTGAAAAGGTACTACAATAATATATTGTTTCATGATGAGTAATAGAAACATCCTTAAAAGTTGGCCAATTTCCTATGTTTCTTTTCATGCTAACATTGTCATTTGACCCTAACTTTGCACTTTTTCTTAAAGTGCAAGAAATAAGGACCTAAACTCACAATAATGCATGGACAAAGGGCCATTCTATCTAATATGCAACTACACCTAAGGGGTCTACTTAAGGGTCGATCTGCCTAGGGAATTACCTTGTCTACCTATCCTCATGCCTAGGGTTTACCAATTACCTATTTGGTTACTTAGGGGTCTACTTACCTACCTAGGGGTCAACATACCTATTTCCTAGGCTACCTATCCTCCTACCTAGGCTCTCAACCTATTTGCCTATTTTAGCTCTCACCCTACCTATTAACCTACTTGCCTACTAGGCTACCTAAATTTGAAAAATGTTATTTTAATTTGGAAACTTTTATTTTTTAAAAGTTTTATTTTAATTATGAGAAAGTTTTGATTACCTTTAGAAAATTTTATTTAGAAAATTTTATTTAGTTTTGGAAATATATATATATATCTAGAAACTCTAATTTTAATTTGGAAACTACTATTGCAAAATTCCATTTTGATTCTAGATTTTTTTAAAATTCTAAATTTTGTTTTACTTCTGGAAATTTGTATGTTATTTCTAGAAAGTTGTGTTTTATATCTAGATTTTACAGCTATTTTAATTTGGTATATTTTATTTTATTTCTGATATTTTAATTTTATTTCTGGAAATTTCCATTTTATCTATGAAAACTAATTTTTATAGTTGGAAATTATTATTTTATTTGAAAAAATCATATTATTTTTGAAAAGTGCTGAAAAAGGTTTATTTTACTTTTGGAAAATTCTATATTAATTTGGAATTTATGGTTTTATAAATTTTTGGAAACTTTTATAGACTTGTCGAACTCTAGAGACTTTGGAAACTTATAGCTAGACTAGGGATTGCCTTGGTTTCCATTTTGAACTCCTCTTTGTAAATTACACCATATCTTTTATTTATTTGAAATTTGAAATTTTTGCTTTGTTGTGTTTTTGTTGGGTTATGCCAACCTAGGTCATTAATAGACCATTTTTAATCTCATTATTTGATTGAAATTGTTTGACCATGGATGCAATATTAATACACTGATATGCAACATTTTAGCCTTTGACATGAACTTCTTTGGTTTTTAACTATTACATTAAGGTTTAGACCTAATACATAGCTTGGAACATTAATCCTTACATGAATTGACTCATTTTCTATTGAAATATTTACTACAAGAGTCAACCTTGTACCATTTGTAAGAGATTGTTGCATTAAACATTTTTATATGTGTGGCCATTGCTAGTCTTCAATTGTGTAAAAACTTCATCACATTACAAAGTTGACTTCTTAGAGTGCTCTTCATTGGATGTCCTTTGTTTTTAGTTCTTTTAGTTTGGAAAGAGGAGTTCATAGACATGAGATGAAGGAGGATGGTCTTGAAAAAAAATTGTTTGTTTATTTCTATATCAATTTTCCTTGTGCACGGTTGTTATTTTGCCCAAGGTTGAAGACCCATGGAGCTAAATGTTCTTTGGTCCAAACAAAAAATAAAAGAAAGAGATGTTGTTAGTGATGGGATGAAGGAGCAAGAGGAGGCAAAGGTAGGAGACAAAGCTCTTGGTGGAGCTTGTATTGGTAGTGACATGTAAATAAGTGCTTTCAATGTATAATTATTGTCATTGCAAAACTAGACAAAAAGGAATAAAGAAAAAATAATGTGACACAAGATGGGGACACAAATTGTTTCATGTTTAATTAGGTCTCCTCTCTCCTCTTGTTTGTCATAAGGTTGAGTTATAACTATACCAACACATATCAAACTCCCCTAACAATCGCAATATTCTAAGATATGATATCAAATATTCGCAAGCAACTGAATTAAAAAAAAATTCCAATATTTTTGTTTTGGTGAAGAAGAAGAAGGATACTTGAACAACAATTCCAAGTTCTTTACACCTTGGTTGTGCAAAAATGAAAGCTTAGGAACGAAAAGATTAATGATTTATCTTGGTCGGAAAAATCAAATGAACCTATTTCCATTGTCCTTTTGTTGCACCATGCCCTCAACCAAGAGCTTGCAAATTGAAAGAGGATGTTAACATCCCCCATCCTTATATATTTTATTTTCATTGGACAAGAGAGAAAAAAAGCATGAAGGTTGCATGAAAAAACAAACAATGGCAATGATAGTGATTGACGAAAAATAACATACATGAAGATGTAGAAGAAGGCATATCATAAAAATAACTAAATTAATAAAAGGGTTTTAATCTAAGGGCTAAAAAAAATAAAATCCAAGGTGAAAAGGATATGTGCATTTTGTGTACGAATTGGAACCACAAAAAATTGATTTTTAATTTTTAATTTAAAGGTGAGATGCCCTTCGGGTGGTTTTAGTTTACCTTTTGGGGTCTTTTTTTAGTGTTTTGCTTAGAGGCCTTCCTATATGTTCCATTGCTTCCCCCCTTTTGGCGGTTTTTAGGGCCAATTCATTGCTTTCAATTTGGTTCTATTGAAAAAAAATAAAAGGCTTTTGGGCCTAGGTTCTTTTGAGGCTCCCACAATTCGATGGTAAATTTGGACCTCCCCATTTTTAATGGAGGGTTAAGCTTCATTTTTGCAAAGGGCATTGCTTTATTGTCGTATAAAGGGAATTGGGGTCTAATTGCCCCTCTCATTGCCTTTAGGTTCTTGTTGGATTCTCGCCCATTCTTATTTGAAGTGATAGGAACAAATAGTTCAAGTTCATTATCTTTACATGCCATTTGAAGTTGGCCTGAGAGCTTCTTCCCCTAATGGCAATGGCGTGCATACCTTTTTTGAGCAATTGGCAAAGAAAAGAACATATCAACTTTAGGAATGTATTTTAAAAAGATCACATTACCATTCTTTTTCTAGCATCATGTTTTATTTGTCTTATGATGTGCATTGTGCATGTTTAAGATCTTGTGTTAATGCGTGGTTGTCTATTCGCCCAATTTGATCTTCTTTTTTTATTGACTTCAAAGGTTTTTTCCACTACATTGCACACTTGGTTGGGCTTCCCACATCCCTTAGCCCTAAGTTTGTCACATTGCATTTGTGGTCAACCTTTGGACCTTACGGGGATTCACTTTTTTTGTTACACCCATGGAGGGGAGAGGATGGCTTCCCATGATGTTGTATGGGATGCCTTTGTATCTATTATGAAGGATGCATGATTTCATGTTTTATGTGTGGGAACTCATGTTTTTTCGTTGCTTAAGTACTTTATTGTCACAACCTAGCCTTGGGCTCGCGACCAAGGCAAGGGCTTGCGAAGGTGCGAGCCAAGAGTGAGCCTGGGAGTCACACCTCATGTTCCTATGATTGCAAAAGAGTGTGAGGGAATGAACCCCCACATTCTCAAATGAACTCTCATTTTGGGAGTTGGAATCACAATGGACTTTCGAATCTTCAAAGGGCGATTGCAGGGGTCAAAATTCATTGGATTAAAAGGTTTTTTATATAATTCAAAATCTCTTAGAACCTAAATGTCTAAAATGGGCTTGTATGACCCATTTGGACACTTAAAACACAAGTTATGGCCAAAAGAAAGGCCGGGAGTCAAATTGGCAGTTTGATTCTCGACCACTAAAAGTTAGGAATCGCCCTGATTTCCTTGCGTGCAGGTGGCGTGCCACATACCATTGAAAAGCTCTCAATGAGGGCTATAACCTTTTTTAAACCTCATTTCAATCGAAGGTCTGAACGCAAAGTTATGGGCTTCTAGAGTTGCGGGAGTCCCAACTTTGGGAATTTTGGGACTCCCATTTGAGAGTCCTGGGACAAAATGACATTTGGTTATTGGTCCCATGGCCAGGCACAGAGTATATTATGAGGGGGAAGGTGGTGGCTTCCCCCAAGTTCGGGCCATGGTAAGTCTTGTGAATTCGTGTTTGTTCGTGGTTCATCCATGCACCAAAGTGCTCCAACTATGCACTAACCAACTTGTTGCTTGGTTTGTGCAGGTCCGTGTAAGTAATTGAATTGATTGTTAATCTTCCTAGTCCCATCCCAGAGCTCTAGCACGTCCTTCTACCCCCGAAGTGTTGTGAACCACGAAGTGCGCCCCAATTCCCTCTCCTTTCAATGTCTTCACCTTTGGGATTCACAATTGAGTCCATCAAGGAGCTTGAGGGTGCTTCATTTATAGTTTACATATTAGGGTGCAAATTATTTAAGGTGTACCAAAATCTTGTCACAACATCACCTTTTTCTATATTTTTTATTTAATTTTTTTTTACCATGCAAAAACACATTTGTGGATGATTATGATGGAATCTAAAAATTATAATAATCTAGAATATAGTACTTCTGAAAATTTTGACAACTTTTGATTCATTATATTTTATGGGAATCAAAATATAGGGTAAAAATGATTGCAGTAAGGACTAAGCCTTTTTCGTCCTATGTGGTACACCTTAAAGGATTTCACCCATTAGTGGGTCAACATCGTGGTTTCAGTTAATGGCGTCTAGACATTGGCTGACAACATCATCATTGACCCCACTCAAACAAATTTGGTTTTGCAAACAACCCTATTTTGTGGGGTTGCCGCAATAATTACGCCTCAAATTAAGGATGGCCTTTATCACGATCAATACTTAATGGATTAGTTTCTCCTTCTAACCACAAAGGTCTTTGGATGTTTACATCAATAGGCCAATTAATTTTTTTCATCGATGTGCCAACATGGCATGGAACGCAAAGGGTTTTTGAGGCCTTCCTTTTTCAATGTTACATTCATTTTACAAGCAAAGGGTGTTAGTAGTGTTGTAATGAGTGCATGTAACATCTATTTCGAGGTGTGTTGTTATTGTAGGTGAAGGATTTTTTAAGCTAAATGTTCTTTTAGTTGTTCCTCCCCTCTTTATATTTGATATGTTCCTTGCAACCGTGGGGGGGAAGGGGTCCAAATACTTGATTTGCTCATGTTCCCCTTGCGGTTCACCCTTGTTGGTGATCTTGTACCGTTTTCTCCCTCTCTTTTTTGGGTGTTTTGTTTTATTAATGATTGGTAGTTTTTCATTTAGTGCTTCCCACAATTATTCCTTGAAAGTTTCCTTTTGAAATGTTGAATTTGAACATTATTTTTTATAAGCAACATACACATTTTCTATGCTACACTTAACATCAATTGGGTGATATGCCTTTTGACCTTGTTGTAGTGTTTAAAAATAGACATCACTCGATTACCATTATGTTAAGGTGGGTGGATTCCATGTTAGTTTTGTGGGCTTTTCTTTATCCATGTTACTTTTCTTTTCAATGCATTGTTGTTACAAGATTAGACTCTTGTGTTGATGAGTAGTTGTCACTTCCTTGCAACCCAATCAAATGTTAAGATCTACAAGAACTAGGGGAAAAAAAAACAATGTTTGTTAAAAAAAGGGTCTACCCAAGTTTTTAAAGGTTTATTAGGGGTTTTAGGGTTTGTAGGGGTTTATTATGGTTTAAAGGTTGAAGGTTGAAGGTTAAGGTATTGTCTAAGGTGTTAGAGTTTAAGGTTTATAAAGGTTTTAGGTTTGTTTATAATATATTAAGGTTTAAAGGATTAAGGTTTAAAGCTAGGATTTGTCTAAGGTCAATTAAGGTTGTAAAGCTAAATGATTAAGGTTTAAGGTTTGTTAGGATCTTAGAAGGTTTGTTATGTTTTAGGATTTATTTAGGATGCATTAGGGTTTAAGGTTTAAGGTTAGAGTTTATATAAAATTAATTAAGGTTTAAAGGATTAGGATTTCAAGTTTAAAGGTTTTAGAAGTTTGTTAAAATTTAAATAATTAGGATTTCAAAATTGTCAAAAAATTTAAGGGCCTATTAAGGCTATGGCTTGTTTAGGGTAAGCAAGAGTTTTAGGGTTTGTTGGGTGTTAGAAGGTTTGTTATGGTAAAAATCCATTAAGAAACTTCATTCAAGAACATCAAATAGAAAAGGAAACATAAAATTATCCTAAATCCTTTTAAAATTACCATATGAAAAAACTCATTGTTTAAGTTTAATATCAAAGAAGGACCAAAAATTTACCACCACCTTTAAATGGGGAAAACATGACTTTGAAACTTGCAAAAGATAGAAAAAGACTTTACTTAAAAAAGAACACATGCCAACAATTTTATAATAAAAATTTTCAAGAAAAAAGTTACAAAACATTTTGAATCAATAATTTAATGCACTTTCTAAATACTAAGAATTATTGATGAAAATTTTGTTATTCATGTACCCTTGTGTACTATTCTCCTACTTTATTTTAGATCCCATCCAAACTTTCATCTTACCAAAAGGGTTAGAATCACCCTAGAGATATTAAAATGAAATGATTTTTCACTAATATTCATTTCCTAGTATTTCCCTAAATTACACTATAAGTCAAGGGCAAATGAACAAACAATTAATTAAGGCCCCCTTGGTGAGGTTCCACAAATAGTGAACCTAATTTTCATAAACCATGTACAAATTAAATTTGGGTGTGCAATAGGAATTTGTCAAATTGTAAAACTTAAGGAACCTAGGTTCTACCATTTGAATAACCTTGCACATCATTTTTTGGACATGGGCCAAGTGAACCATTTGATTTCACTACTGGAATTCTTGGTTTTTCAAATAGTCTAAGTTCATTGATTGGTTTTTCTTAACTAATAAACATGTACATTTTGATTAGAGGCTAGGGGCTTAAATGACAGTTGTATTTTTTGACCAATCAACATGGTTGAAATGACTTATTTGACTATTTGTCAATTGGACATTTAATCAAATTGAACAAAAAATTGACAACCTTGGTCAAAATGGTAAATGACATTTAATCAATGGAATATCTAGTCAAGTTGGAAAGAAACACATGACACTTTTAATAAAAATGGCCAATGGAGTTTTAATCAATTAGGACATTTAGTCAAGATGGCTAATGTTATTACTACATACCTACGTACCTATTACAACCTCCCTACCTACCTACTTACCCACCCACCCACCTATGTACCTCATAGTCTTGTAGTGATGTGTCAAAATAAACATGTGAAATAAAATGTTGGACAAATATTGAACATTTTTTTATCGTATGGTCCATTGGTTAAGGACTTGATCTATCATTGGGGAGGTCAAGGGTTCAATAGTTGTAACCTATGTACATGCTTAGGGGGCTAAGGTAGGTAGGTTAAACTAAGTTAAATATGTTATATTAGGTTAGATTAAGTTAGGTGAAGTAGGTAGGGTAAGGTAGGCTATCACTCTACCTACTTGCATTTTTATGACCTACCTACCTACTTGCCTACAATTTTTTTTTTGATAATCATTTTTAAAAAATTAAAAAATTAAACTATTCAAATGGTCCATTAGTCATTAGTGAAAATGACTAGTAAAATGGTCCTTACTTTGCTAGTAAAAAAAACCACCCCAATCACATTGGACATGTTAAAACAAACTTGTCCAAAATGAAAAGGGGTTTTTTTGGCCCTTGTCCAAATTTGGTATTTTTTACCATAATTTCCAATTTGACAAACAGAATTCTAGTAGTGTTTTTCATTATCATTTTCAACTACAAATGAAATCAATTGATAAAATTAATTAAAAATCAAATGTTATAATTTTTTGAGCCTTATAAAATAAGAAAGAACAAAAATGTTTAATCATTGTGACAAATTATAAATAAGTTGTAATTTACCTACAGCATCAAGGATCATTCACCTAACAACCCGTGGCCAGGGTCATTGATAGCACCAACGAACTTTCTTGTCCACTTTAAGATAAGGGACATGCCTAAATCTCCAGAACTTGTAAATTCTAAATGAAAGGCAAGTTCTCCAGCTAGTGCTATGCTGATAATATTAAGCAGGCATTCCTTCCATGCTAGCCTGCCATAATGAAGGAGATATCTCTAAGGTTCAAACCGTAGACTCAACCTGCTACTGCGACCAACGATTCTGATTCAACATGAGATCATTCCTCTCTTTTACTTATTTCATTACTGTGTTAGATACAGCAGGTACAGTCCCTGGGGAGGATGTCGCACCAGATATAGATGATGTCCTAATTCCATATATGAATTTTGTCAAATCTCTGCTATTCCGAGTTTTTGTCCGCTTGACATAGTTGCTACTCAAACATTTTGAGAGACTCTAAATACCCCCGCCATCAAGCTCTGTCCAGCGCCTGTTTTTCTTGTTTTCTTGCACATGTTTTTGGGCCCCTGCATGGTTCTACATGTTCTTTTTATTTTGCAAAAGAGCTTAACAATGTTCTTCTAATAAAGAGTTTAATATAATGTACGTTCCACAGCAGAGCAGCTTACCGGGTTTGAGAAACTGAATTCTTCCAGGTGTAGAACAGATACCAACCACTCGCACAGATTCAGGGATTTAAAAAACTGTGTTTTCTTTTTAATTTGAATAACTTCCACAGTCAAAAAGTCAAACCGTGCGGCAGAACCACACAGTTCTCCGTAGGGCTGCACTGTCAGGCCCAGAAAAGGCGCCGTACAGTGCTCGGCCGGGGGGGGGGGGGGGGGGGGGGGGGGGCGGGGGGGGGGGGATTCGGAGGCGCCCAAACACTTCTCCCTCCC
>Ga0116231_10011625_pt1 | contig 13420 bp, 13 predicted proteins | sample S1TSphgellanicum_2_FD_89695 | JGI IMG/M metagenome (GOLD analysis project Ga0116231, IMG submission 89695) | Host-associated microbial communities from peat moss isolated from Minnesota, USA - S1T2_Fd - Sphagnum magellanicum MG | ecosystem: Host-associated > Plants > Peat moss > Unclassified... | reverse complement strand
GAATTCGGGCCGTCTGTTGAGTTAGCAAGTTAAGGAAGCAGTTACTTTTTTGAAAAAAAGTAACCAAAAAACTTTTGATTCCCCCGGCCTTTGAGCGGCCAAACTGTGGCCGCTCAAAGGCCGGGGGAATAAAAAGTTTTTTGCGCGCTTTTTTTCAAAAAAGCGCTGCTTTCTTCGGGCTCTTGTCGTCCGTTTTTTCGTGGCTCCATTTTCGCGGTATTGGCGTTGAACAGATGGATGGCTTCGCAAGCGCTCGCCATGACGGGGATGGGTCCTCGGTTATGTAATTAGGATTATGCACATCCTTCGCCCGACTATTGAAGTGGGCTCGGCCGTGATAGTTTTTGTTTATTTTTGAGAGAGTTGTGGATCATTCCTCGTATCGATTGTTAGATCACTTGCGGCTTGGTCCACAGAAATATCCACAGGGTCGTCGTAGAAGCAGTGGGTGAGTTGGCTGAGGAGTTGGGGGCGGCTGGTGGCGGCCGGGAGGGGGGGGTGGAGTTTGACGAGGAGGTTGCCGGGGTATTTGTGGAAGGCCTGGCGGCCCCAAAAAAGGCCGGAATTGGTGGTGACGGGGATGACGGGCAGGTTCAGGTGTTTGGCCAAGGCCGCGACGCCGGGTTGGATTGTGGCGCGCTCGCCCGGCGGGACGCGCGTGCCTTCCGGGAAGATGATGATCTGGCGGCCCTCGGCGATGGCGGCGCGGCAGTCGCTGAGCATTTTGCGCAGCGCGGCGGCGCCGCCGGCGCGGTCCACGGCGATGAAGCCGCTCGGCAGGAGAAGGCCGCCGATGAGGGGGAGTTTTAGGAGTTCCTGTTTGAGGACGTAGGCGGGGCGGGGCAGGAGGGTGAGCCAGAGCAGCGTGTCGAAGGCGGATTGGTGTTGGGCGGCGAGCAGCGCGGGACCGTTTTGCGGGAGGTATTCCTGGCCGATGATTTTGATGTGGATGCGGCACAATGGCGCGAGGGAGCCAAGGGTGAGGCGCGCCCAGAATTGGCCGAGCGGCAGCAGGCGGTGCGGGCTGAACAATTTGAGCAGGTTGCCGTAGAGGCTGAGGATGGTGCCGGCGCCGAACATCACGAGGTTGAACGCAAGCGAGCGGAGAAAAATCACGGGCCGATGCCGGTTTCGTCACCGAACTGGTCAAGGCCGGCGCGGGCGGCGAGGAATTTGGTGTACTCGGCGGCCAGGAGATGCAGGGTGGGGGTGGAGAAAATATGCGTCATGGCGGGCGGGCGGACGGGGATGGCGTAGAGGGTGACGCCGGGGAGACGCTGCTGGATGACGAAGAGGGCGCGGGGCATGTGATAGTCGGCGGTGACGATCAGCAGCGAGGACATGTGGTGGATTTTGGCCCAGGCGGCGGTTTCCAGGGCGTTGCCGCGGGTGGTGGCGGCCTCGTGGCCGATGGTGATGGCGGCGGCGTATTGGGTAGCGGCGGCCTGGTCGTCGGCCGTGAAGTCCCCGAGATAGGTGCCGCGGCCGGCGCCGGAGATGAGGAGGGCTGGTGCGTCCTTGGCGGCGAGCAAGGCGAGGGCGGTGCCGACGCGGTCGTCGCCGCCGGTCAAGGCGACGATGCCGTCGGCGTGCGGAATGGGGTCGGGGGGTTCGGCTGACCAGACCCAGGCGGCGAAGAGGGCAAAGCCGGCTGCCCAGAGGAAGGCGGCGAGCAGGATAAGGCGCAGCAGCCAGCGCAGGAGCGTGAAACGCGGTTTGCGGAAGCGGCTGCGGAAACGGGATTTTTTGGCCATCAGGCTAGTCCGCGCAGCCAGCCGCGCACCGTGAACTGAGTCGTGAGCCAGCCGATGAGGGCGGCGGCGAGGGGAATGGCGGGCAAGACGGCCCAAAGGAGCGGCGGCAGGGATGGTGCGCCGGATTGCGGCAGCACGCCGGCGAAGGGCGCGGCGAGGGTGGCGAGCCAGAGCAGGACGGGAACGGCGAGAGCGGCGCCGATGATGGCGCCGAAGCCGGCGAGGAGGGTGGCGCGCAGGGCGAAGCGGGCGGCGATGTCCGAATCCAGCGCGCCGAGGCCGTGGATGATGGCGATGGTGTCGCGGCGCTGGGCGAGGCCGGCATGGGTGGCGATGGCGACGACGGCGGAGGCGACGAGGGCGACGATAACGAGGATGGCGGCGGCGGAATCCTGCAGGCTGCTGGTGAGGGCGGCGACGCGGGAGGCCCAGCGCGAGCCGGTTTCCGCCAGCGTGCCGGGGGCGGCTTCGTCCAGGGCGGCGCGCAGGCTGGTAATGGAGCCAGCACCACTCCAGGTGGCGGTGATGACGGCGGGGACGGGTAAAGCGAGGCTTTCGGCGTCCTCGCCCAGCCAGGGTTTGAGCAGCGTATCGAGTTCCGCGGCGCTGAGGGCTTTCGGGCCGGTCACGCCTGGCGTGGCGCCCAGGACGGCGAGCACGGCATTCAGGCGATTTCCGATGCCCGAGGCGGCGGGCTGCGACGCGTCAGGCACTTGGACGGTGAGGGCGGCGCCGGTGTCGCCCCGCCATTGCGCGGCCAGGGCGGCGGCGGCCATGACGCCGGCGATCGCGAGGATCGCCAAAAAACTCATGGCGCCGACGAGCATGGGGAGCAGACGATCCGCCATCGCGGAGCGCAGGCCGAGATGGTCGATGCGCTTAGCCATCGGACACCAGTTTGCCGCCTGCGATTTCCAGATGCGGGGCGGGGTAGCGGGCGACCAGGCCGAGATTATGCGTGGCGACGACCACCGTGGTGCCGAGCCGGTTGAGGGCGGTGATGAGGAGCATGAGGCGCTCGGCCTGGTCGTCGTCCAGGTTGCCCGTCGGCTCGTCCGCCACCAGGAGTTTGGGGCGGCCGACGACGGCGCGGGCGATGGCGACGCGCTGCTGCTCGCCGCCGGACAATTCATCGGGGCGGCTTTGGTGTTTTTGGGACAGGCCGACCCATTGCAGAAGCTCCGTGACGTCGGCCTTGATCTGGGCTTCGGGCTTGCGGGCGAGGCGCATGGGCAGCGCGACGTTGTCGTAGGCGGAGAGGTGGGGGAGCAGGCGGAAATCCTGATAGACGACGCCGATGCGGCGGCGCAGGAGTGCGAGGTCCCGGCGCGAGAGTTTGCCGACTCGGGTGCCGAGAATGTCGATATGACCGCGGCTGGGGTGCTCGGCGAGGTAGATCAGTTTGAGGACGCTGGTTTTGCCGGCGCCGGAGGCGCCGATGATCCAGCGGAAACCGCCGTCGGGGATTTCGAATGTGACGCCGCGGACGACGTCCGGGGAGCCGGCGAGCGTCGCCTCGCCGGCACGGCGGTATTTCAGCCAGACATCGTCGAATCGCACCATTCAGCCACCCGTTTTGGTCTGTCTTTGCCGCGCGGGCCGCGCTTTCCGCAAGCCACGCGCGGGAAATTTTTATGGGGTGTAAAGGCTTATGATTGCGCGACTCCTGCAATAATGCCATTCGAGATAGCAGAATGCGTCTTTCCTGCCCAACCTGCCAGACTGAATATAACGTACCCGACGCGGCGCTGACGGGGCGGACCCGCAAGCTGCGCTGTGTGACTTGCGGGACGCAGTGGGAGGCGGGACCGATCAGCGCGCCCCAGCCCGAGCCCGAGCCGGACCCGGCGCCGACGGCGGCCGAGATTGAGTATTTGCAGCGGCCGCGGGCAACGGCCCCCGCCACCGTGAGTTATGCCGCGCCGGCGAGGGTGGAGGACACGGCGTTCGGGCAGAATTACCCGCCACCGGCGACGGTGAGCCGGAAGGTGGAATTGCCGGTACGCGTTGATCCGGCGGAAGCGCGGCAACAGGCGGACCGGGAGAGTTTTGCGGCGCTGCTGGAAGCTTCGCGGCAGCCCGGGAACCAGACGGCCGGCGGGGCGGCTAGAGATGGCCGGGTGCCGGAGCGGAAGTTGCCGAATCCGTGGGTAATTTCGGTTTTGATTTTGCTGCTGGCGGCGGCGCTGATTTATCTGGAGCGGGATTATATTATGGCGGCCTGGCCGCCTAGTATTCGGTTTTTTGCGGCGTTGGGGCTCAAGTAAGATGAAGTAAGAAGCGCTTTTTTGAAAAAAAGCGCGCAAAAAACTTTTGGGCCGCTTCGCGCGGCTTTGGCGGCGAACCTAGGCGGCTGCGCGGATGGCGGCGGCTTTGACGTCGTCGCCGACCAGGTCGCTGAAGGTGGCGAAATTGTCCTCGAAGCGCTGGACGAGGTCCCGAGCGGCTTTGTCGTAAGCCGCCTTGTCGGACCAGGAGGCGCGGGGGTCTAGGACTTCGGGCGGTATGCCGGGGACGGATTCGGGGATGGCGAGGCCGAAGAAGGGGTCGTGGCGGAAGGTGGCGTTGGCGAGGTCACCGTTCAGCGCGGCGCGCAGCAGAGCGCGGGTGTGGGTGATGGACATGCGGCGGCCGGTGCCGTAGGCGCCGCCGGTCCAGCCGGTGTTGACCAGCCAGCAGGAGGTGTTGTGTTCCTTGATGAGTTTTTCGAGGAGTTTGCCGTACACGTCCGGGTGGCGGGGCAGGAAGGGGGCGCCGAAGCAGGTGGAGAAGGTGGCCTGGGGCTCGGAGCCCATGCCTTTTTCGGTGCCGGCGACGCGGGCGGTGTAGCCGGAGAGGAAGTGGTACATCGCCTGGCTGGGGGTGAGTTTGGCGATGGGGGGGAGCACGCCGAAGGCGTCGGCGGTGAGCATGAAAATGTTTTTGGGGATGCCGCCGCGGCCGGATAATTCGACATTGGGGATGAATTCGACGGGGTAGCAGGCGCGGGTGTTTTCCGTAAAAGTTTGGTCGGTGAGGTCGAGGCGGCCTTGCGGGTCGGCGACGACGTTTTCCAGCACGGTGCCGAAGCGGTGGGAGGCGGCCCAAATTTCGGGCTCGGCTTCCTGGCTGAGGTCGATGACCTTGGCGTAGCAGCCGCCTTCGAAGTTGAAGACGCCTTTGGGGGCCCAGCCGTGTTCGTCGTCACCGATCAGGCGGCGGGCGGGGTCTGATGAAAGGGTGGTTTTGCCGGTGCCGGAGAGGCCGAAGAACAGGGCGGAGTCTTCGTTTTTGCCGATATTGGCGCTGCAATGCATGGGCAGGACGCCCTTGGGGGGGAGAATCCAGTTCATCACGGTGAAAATGGATTTTTTGATTTCGCCGGCGTACTGGGTGCCGGCGATGACGATGAGTTTTTCCGCGAAGGAGAGCGCGATGGCGGAGGTGGATTTGACGCCGTCGATGGCCGGGTCGGTTTCGAATTCCGGGGCGTGGAGGATGACGTAGTCGGGGGTGAAGCCGGGCAGGTCGGCCGCGGGGGGGCGGATGAACATGTTGCGGGCGAACAGGGCTTGCCAGGCGCCGGTGGTGACCAGGCGGACGCGGATGCGATTTGCGGGGTCGGCGCCGGCGTAGAGGTCTTGGGTGAAGAGCTCGCGGCCTTGCAGGTAGGCCTGGACGCGGGATTTGAGGATGGCGAATTTTTCGGCCGGGAGTTTTTGGTTGACTTTGCCCCACCAGATTTCGGCGGTGGTGCTGGGTTCGTCCGCGACGAATTTGTCCCCGACGGAGCGGCCGGTGTGCACGCCGGTGCGGACGATGATGGCGCCGTCAGCGGAAAGACGGCCTTCGCCCTTGCGCAGGGCGTGCGCGACCAGCGCCGGCGCTGTTAGGTTGGCGTGCAGGGCGGTGGCGACCCGGATACCGGAACCAGCCAAGGGTGCCGCATCGTGCAGGGGGGCGAGGTCGGGCGAATGGGTCACGAGCGGGTGTTCCTGGGTTATGAGGGATGAGCAAAATGCGACAGTCTTGTGACTCATAAGCATAGGGGGTGCCGTCATCAACCTTGCGCCGCGTCATAAAGGGCAAATTTTTATGCGGCAGTGCAGCATTTTTAAAGAACGTCTCGATATTGATACGAACGGGTTAGCTTGAGGTGGAGGCGAGTTGGGTGATGCTGAGTTTGGCGGCGGCGGCAAAACCGCCGATGAAATGGGCGGTGGTGAAGGTGAGGCGCCAGAAGGCGAAATCGGTGAAGTCAACATATTGGGCGGCGTAGGGGTGGGTTTGCAGGTAGTTTGAGCGCGTGGCGGGGTCGGGGTCCGGGGCGGCGGTGCCGGAGAGGCAGATGCGGGGGGCGGTTTGGGGGTTGTCGGTGGTGGGCTGGCCGGTGATGAGGAGGGCGCAGGCTGGGTTGGCGGGGAGGTGGCGGGTGTGGGGGGAGAGTTGGGAGAGCAGGAGGATGGCGGAGAGATCCGGCAGGAAGGCGGGGGTGACGAGGGCAGCGAAGGGTGAACCTTCGGTGATGGTGGCGAGGCTGGCGGATTTGGCCTGGGCGATCAAAAGCCGGGCCTGGGCGTATAAATCCTGTTTGGCTGCTTGCGTTTCCGCCATAATCCGGTCACTCCCGCGCTATAGCATGTTGTGTATGAGATTTGGCCGATGAAGCAAACAATCGCCCTGGTGGATGATGACCGCAATATTCTGACCTCCGTGCAGATGACGCTGGAGCAGGAGGGGTTTTTGGTGCGGACTTATACGGATGGGGAGTCGGCGCTGCAGGCGCTGCTGGCCAAGCCGGTTGATCTGGCGGTGCTGGATATCAAGATGCCGCGGATGGATGGGATGGAGCTGCTGCAGAAGCTGCGGGTGCGCAGCGCGATGCCGGTGATTTTTTTGACCAGCAAGGATGATGAGCTGGATGAGCTGATGGGGTTAAGGCTGGGGGCGGATGATTATATCACGAAGCCGTTCAGCCAAAGGCTGTTGCTGGAGCGGATACGGGCGCTGTTGCGGCGGAATGAGGTTTCGAAGGCGGAGGGGTCGGGGGCGGCGCCGGCGGGGGTGATCACGCGGGGGCATCTGACGCTGGATGAGACGAAGCACCAGTGCCTGTGGAAGGGGCTGGATATTCAACTGACGGTGACGGAGTTTTTGCTGGTGAAGGCGCTGGCGGCGCGGCCGGGGATGGTGAAGTCCCGGGACCAGTTGATCGATGCCGCGTATGGCGAGAATGTGTATGTGGATGACCGGACGATCGACAGCCACGTGAAGCGGCTGCGGAAGAAGTTCCGGAATGAGGATGAGGAGTTTGATCAGATCGAAACGCTCTATGGGATTGGCTACCGCTACAAGGAAGCTTGATGCGGGGGGTAGGAAGGACTTCTTTTTTTGAAAAAAAAGAAGCAAAAAAACTTTGGCTCCCCCGGCGTTTGAGGGGCCAAAGTTTGGCCGCTCAAAAGCCGGGGGGATCAAAAGTTTTTTGGTTACTTTTTTTCAAAAAAGTAACTGCTTTCTTCTGTTGTTTATGGAGAGGGCGGGGGGGTGACTTCGATTCCTTCAGTTTGAGGTGATGCCGACTTCCGCGGGCGTTGGGTTGCCGTTGATCCGGAAACCGCGGTTGTCGCGGTTGCTGCGGGATATTTTGCTGGTGAATTTGCTGCCGGTGGCGCTGATATTTGCCGCGCTGTTTTATCTGGATCAGTATCAGCAGGGGTTGCTGGCCGCGGAGGTTTCGGCGTTTCGGGAGCAGGCGCGGATTTATGCGGGGGCGCTGGCGCAGTCCGCGGTGCAGGAGAACCAGGCTAATCAGCCGGCGCTTGATCCGGATTTGGCGCAGCCGTTGTTGTATCAGTTGATCGAGCCGACGCCGAACGCGCAGGCGCTGGTCTATGGGCCGGATGGGACGGTGATCGCGAATTCGCGGGTGCATCCGGGGCCGGGCGGGGCGATTGTGACGGAGCCGTTGCCGGCGGCGCAGCCGGAGAGTTTTTTTTCCCGGCTGGTGGGGTTTGTTTATGACCATTTGTCGGGGTCTCTGGCGGCGCCGCAGGATGATAGCGGGCTGGTCGGGTCGGGGGCGGGGGAAGACCCTGATACGCTGGGGTGGCAGCCGGATGCGCGGGAGGCGCTGCAACTGACGAGCGCGTCGCCGGATGAGGAGGCGCCGCCTTATATAAGGCGGGGGGCGGATGGGCATTTGCTGATTACGGTCGCGGAGCCGATCAGCCGCAGCCAGCAGAATGTGGGCACGGTGCTGCTGACGCGCGAGGCGGATGAGGTGGATAGCGCGGTGTTTGCAGTGCGGATTTCGATTCTGGGACTGTTCGCGCTGGCGCTGGCGCTGACAGTGCTGGTTTCGTTTTATCTGGCGCGCACGATCGCGAACCCGATTCTGCGGCTGGCGGGGGCGGCGGCGCTGATGCGGGAGGGGCGGGCGCGGACGGAGGCGCTGCCGGAGAAGATTACGGACCGGAATGATGAGATCGGGACGCTGGCGCGGGCGCTGGACGGGTCGGCGAAGGCGCTTTGGGCAAGGATGGATGCGATCGAGCGGTTTGCGGCGGATGTGTCGCATGAGATCAAGAATCCGCTGTCTTCGATACGGTCGGCGATTGAGACGCTGACAAGGGTGGAGGATCCGACGCGGGCTTCGCGCCTGCTGGCGATCATTACGCAGGATGTCGCGCGTCTGGACCGGCTGATTACGGATATTTCGGACTCTTCCAGGCTGGATTCGGAGCTGTCGCGGACGGTGATGGAGGTGGTGGATCTGGCGCCGATTTTGGAGGCGCTGAAGGAGATCCATGACGCGACGGGGGCGGCGGATGGGCCGCGGATGGTGCTGGATTCGCCGGGGGTGGGGCTGAGTGTGCGGGGGGTGGAGAGCCGGCTGGTGCAGGTGCTGCGGAATTTGATCGGGAATGCGATTTCGTTTTCGCCGCCGAAGGGGTTGATCTGGCTGCGGGGGCGCGAGACGGGGGGGGTTGTGGAGCTGGCGGTGGAGGATGAGGGGCCGGGGATACCGGATGCGAAGCTGGATGGGATTTTTGACCGGTTCTATTCGGAGCGGCCGCAGAGCGAGCAGTTTGGGAGTCATTCGGGGTTGGGGCTTTCGATTTCGCGGCAGATCGTGGAGGCGCATCAGGGGCGGATTGCGGCGGAGAATAGGCGGGATGCGGAGGGGCAGATTATTGGGGCGCGGTTCGTGATTCGGCTGCCGAAAGCTGATATGTAGGGCCGATGAGCAACGTTACCGTGATTGATCATCCGTTGGTGCAGCATAAGCTGTCGCTGTTGCGGGCGAAGGAGACGACGACGGGGGATTTCCGGCGGCTGGCGCGGGAAATTTCGTTGTTGCTGGGGTATGAGGTGCTGCGGGATTTGCCGCTGGAGCCGCTTGAGATTGAGACGCCGCTGGAGCGGATGACGGCGTTTCAGGTGCAGGGGAAGAAGCTGTGCTTTATTTCGATTTTGCGGGCGGGGGCGGGGATTCTGGATGGGATGCTGGATTTGGTGCCGGCGGCGCGGATTGGGCATGTGGGGCTTTATCGCGACCCGGTGACGAAGGAGCCGGTGGAATATTATTTTAAGGTGCCGGAGGATTTGGGGTCGCGGCTGGTGGTGGTGGTCGATCCGATGCTGGCGACCGGGCATTCCGCGGCGGCGGCGGTGACCAGGCTGCGGGCGGCGGGGGCGGTGCGGATGAAGTATGTTTGTCTGATCGCGGCGCCTGAGGGGGTTGCGGCGTTTCAGGCGGCGCATCCGGATGTGCCGGTTTATGCGGCGGCGGTGGACCGGCAGTTGGATGACCATGCCTATATACGGCCGGGGCTGGGGGATGCGGGGGACCGGCTGTTCGGGACGAAGTGAGGCGTGCGCCGCGGCGCTGCCACGGGAAAGATGGATGGCTTCGCTGCGCTCGCCATGACGTGGTAGGGGTGCTCGCCATGACGGGTGGGGGATGTGGCGCTTGTTGCCATTACGCGTTGAGTAAGTGGAAATTTTTAAAGCATTGATAAATAAGAAAAAAAATTTTAAAGGTAAATAAAGTTTAATTTTAAAGAAATAATTGCTTGCATATATTAACTGAGGTTGTATTAATGCAGCATCATCAACGTAAGGTCGGCTCACATGACGTACGGGCGGCGCTATTTTGATGCGCCAGAAAAATTGCGGAGATTTTCGCGCTGGTTCGGCCAGCGGCGGGCGGCTTCGGCTGTGATTGTGGCTTTGCTGACGCCGGTTCTGGTCGGGACGACGGGACTTTCGATCGATGTGGGGTACTGGTTTCAGCAGCAGGAGACGCTGCAGTCGGCCACCGACGCCGCGGCGCTGGCGGCGGCCACGGCAGATTCCAAGTATGGATATACGTCGGCCAATTCTGTTGAGCCGTTCGCGGTGGCGGCGGCGAATTTGGCCTCGAATAACCAGTTTGGGCTGACGAGCAGCACGCTGACGGTGACACCGGGCACCGCGACGAATGAGAGCGACGGGGAGACGGTGACGACATTTTCGGTCTCGGCTTATATCCCGCGGGTCAGCTTTCTTTCGTCCGCCAGCGGATTCGGGCCGATGGCCGGTAATATTTCCTCCAGCGCGCAGGCGGCGGTGGTGGCCACGCCGCAGCCTTATTGCCTGATCACGACGAATACCACGGCCGCGGAATCGATTTACGCGAACGGGTCTTCCGAGATTGAGTCGAGCACGTGCAGCTATATCGCCAATTCCGCGGCTTGCGGGGGCGGCGATAGCGATGCGATCGCGGCTGACCCTTCGGCGCAGATTGTGGCACCGTCCATCAGCACGGTGGGGTGCACGTATGCCAATACCGGCGGAGGCGCGTATGTGGGGGTGACCGGCGGCAGCGCCGCCAATGGGGCCACCACCGGCTATAAGGTGACGAATAACGCGGCGGCGGCCGCTGATCCGTTGGCGAGTATGGGCAGTCCGCCAACGTGGCCGACGATGCCGACACCGCCTTCCGGGACCAGCTACACGAACATCTCATCCGATATCGGCTATACGACGGCGCAGACCAAAAACGGCGTGACCTGCGGATATTACAACGCCGTTTGCACGGTGGTGAGCGGGAATTATACCGGGGTCAATAACGTCAACGCGGCCACATTGCAGTTCAATTATCCCTCGGGCGGGACCACGAATATCACCGGTGGCTTCGGCGGCAACGAAAACCAGGCGCTTGTGCTTAATGGCGCGAATTACGATATTTCCGGCGCAACCAGTGGCTCGGGCGTGGTGGATGGGTGGGCCATGGAGATCAACACGCCTAGCTTCACGTTGGCGGGAGGAACCGACGAATTTAACGGAGGCATGTATTTCAACGGCAGCAACACCGTTGGGACCTTCGGGACCGGCACCTACATGTTCAGTTCCTATAGCGGCGGCGGGGCCGCGCTGGACGTCCAGAATGCCAGCCTGACTTTGAGCGGCGGTACGTATTGGTTCAACGGCGGTCTGACCGTTGAAGGCAATGCTTCAGTCAGCTTTGGCCCTGGAATCTATTATATTGAAAACGGCAACCTGAATTTCATGGCGGGGTCGCATGTGACCTCGAACGGCGCGACGTTCGTGCTGGAAAACGGCGCGGGATATGAGATGAACGGCGGCACCGTCGCCACTAACATGACGGCGCCGACGACCAATTGCGTGCAACCGTCCAGCTATCCGAATATCCTGTATGCGGATGGGACGAATGGGGAAGGCATTTGCGGCGTGCTGATTTATCAGACGCGCGACGATACCACCGCCGACGCGATTAATGCGGGTGCGAACAGCACGATGAACGGCATTATTTATGCGCCGGCCGGCGCGCTTTCGGTGACCGGCGGCGCAACCCTGGCGGCCGCCAATTCGAGCCAGACTTTTGCGCTGATTATCAACACCATCTCCGCCACCGGCGGCACGAAGGTTTTGACGTCTCTGGGTTCCGGGTCGAACCTGGGCAGCGGCTCGACCACCACCACCATGCTGGTCAAGTGACGGGGACAAATGCGCTGGCGGCGGATTTTCCGGCTGAATGGCATGGCGTGGTGTTTTGGACGCCATCGGCGGGCGATTGCGGCGGTGGAGTTCGCGCTGGTGGGCATGGCGCTGGTGATGTTTTTGCTGGTTATCATCAATGTGGGGATGCTGGGTTTGACGCTGGGCGCGCTGGTGCATGGCGTGCAATCCGCCGCGCGGGCCGCCGCGGTGCAGACGGCGCAGAATTATGCCGCCAACGGAACGATCAGCTGCCCGACGCAGTCGGCCATTGTGGGATATTTCAACCAGTACGCGGACCCGCCGCTGCCGCCCGCCACCGGGGCCACCAGCAACCCAGGCGTGACCGCGACCTGGAGCGATAATGGGAACGATACCGTGACGACCGAGCCGCCCGGGGTGTATTTGACGCTGACCGCCACGGATAAGTGGGTGCCGATTGGATTCGCGGCGTTCGGGATGGGGATTAATCTGAGCATCACCACCGTCGCGACGGTGACGGGCTCCGCGCAGGCGACCGCGACATGCTGAGGTGGCGCTGGTTTAGAAAGGCGCGGGGCGGCAATGCGAGCGTTGAGTTCGCGCTGGTGGCGTCGTTCGTGCTGTTGCCTTTCATTTTGGGGGCGACTGACTTTTTGTCGATTATTTCGGCGCAGGCGCAGCTGAATACGGCGCTGCAGTCGCTGTATTTTTTCGCGTACACCAATCCTTCTTCGGCGAATAACGCGACGTATGCGGGGTATGTGATCGCGCTGATCAACAAGGCTTCGATTTATCAGATAACGCTGCCGGCGACGATGTCGTCGGGGGTTGCGAACGCCTCGATTTCGTATGGGTGTTTTACGCCGCCGAGTACGACGATTACGTATCAGACTACGGCCTGCGCGCCTACGCAGACGCAGCAGACGCTGGTTTCGTATCAGGTGAAGACGACGGTGGGGCTGCCGTTTCCGGTGCCGGGGTTGAGTAATCCTATGCCGCTGACGGCGACGGGGGCGGTGCAGGTGGAGTGAGGCGGTTGTGAGACGGGTGATTGTTGTCTCCGGGGGCACCGACATCGGACCTGAACAGATGGATTGCTTCGCTTCGCTCGCAAAGACGTGGATCGGCCGGGGGAGCGAAGTTTTTTGCGGAGCTTTTTTTTAAAAAAGCGACCGCTTGCTTGTTCTTTGGTGTCCCCGGCGGGATTCGAACCCACGGCCCCAGGATTAGGAATCCTGTGCTCTATCCTGCTGAGCTACGGGGACTTAAGGGCGGTTTAGCGGAATGGGGAGGGTTAGGGAACGGGGGCGGAGTCTAGGCGGTAGCCGCCGCCTTCGGTGAGGAGGATTTTGGCGAAAGCGGGGTCGGGTTCGATTTTTTGGCGCAGGCGGTACACGTGGGTTTCGAGCGTGTGGGTGGTGACGGCGGCGTTGTAGCCCCAGACTTCGTTGAGCAGGACCTGGCGGGCGACCGGCTTGCCGGCGGCGCGGTAGAGGAATTTTAGGATCGCGGCTTCCTTGTCGGTGAGGCGGATGCGTTTGTTTTTGACGGGTTCCAGCAGTTGTTTGGCGGCGGGGCGGAAAACGTAGGGGCCGATGGTGAAGACGGCGTCTTCGCTGTTTTCGAAACTGCGGAGCTGGGCGCGCAGGCGTGCCAAAAGTTCGTTGAGGCGGAAGGGTTTGGCGATGTAGTCGTTGGCGCCG
>Ga0116231_10011622_pt1 | contig 13422 bp, 15 predicted proteins | sample S1TSphgellanicum_2_FD_89695 | JGI IMG/M metagenome (GOLD analysis project Ga0116231, IMG submission 89695) | Host-associated microbial communities from peat moss isolated from Minnesota, USA - S1T2_Fd - Sphagnum magellanicum MG | ecosystem: Host-associated > Plants > Peat moss > Unclassified... | reverse complement strand
TGATCCGAGGCGGCCCGGCGCCGTCTTTGATCGTCGACGCCGCCTGGGCTCGCGTCCGCCTCGCGTCGCGACGGCCAGCGGCCGTGGACCGGGCCAACCCGTCAACTCCAGTGCGACTGCACACCTCGCCCGAGGGACAAAGCCTTGCGGCGCCTGGCGCGCTTGGGCCCGGGTCAAGGGCGAGCCTCGCCATGGTCAGGCGAGATGCCCTGTCTAAGGGTTTAGCGCTCCGGCCCCCCGGAGTTCGCCGGCGGCGCATGATAGTGCGGCGCAGGTTGCGGCGCGCCCTCAAGCGCCCCGGGGCGCGGCGGGGCGTAGTCGGGACGAAAGTTTTGGCCATTATAGCGCGGTTGGGCCTCGGGCCCTGAGCCATAGCCCATCGGCCTGACCCTCGGCGGCGGGGCGCAGGCGATGCGGGTCCAGCCCGTGCGGGCCGGCGAAACCAGCACGCGCTTGTCGAGATATCGCGGCGGCTGGGGCGTAACGACCCGCTCCTTGCGCGCCGCGCGCACCAGCACACGCTCAGTCACGGTCCGATAGACCGCCGCCACCGGATGATCGACAGTGCGGGCCGGCCGGATCACGTAGCTCTCCACCACCCGCTGGCGCGTCGTCGGCCCCTTGACCACGCAGGTGCGGCCTGGGGCGATCAAGACGCGGACGCGGCGCACCTCATAGCGCGCGGGCGCCAGAACCCGGCACATGACCTCGCCGGTGGGCCGAACGCTGACCGGGGCGCCGTAGCCGGTGTCATAGCCGTTGGCGGCGACACCCGGCTTCCACACAAGCCGCGCCGGAGCGACCAGGACGCGCTTTTCAATCCAACGATAGACCGGCGGCGCCTCGACAATCCGGTCGGGGCCTTGATGGTCGATAAAATGCACACGCCTGCCCATGACGGCAGGGAGGGTTTCATGATCGACCCTCGCCGGGGTGACGAGCACCTGGCGGCTGACGGTCTTGTAAATGGCGGGAATGTCGCGCCAGCTTTCCACGGGCGGCTGCGGTATCGCGATGTGGTCGGTGCGATAGACCGCCGGCGTCGACCTGCGCGAAAAGCAATCTCCAGGATGAGCGCCCTTGGGAAGGTCCTTAAGGCTGGTCGCTGAAGCGGCGCCGGCGAGCAGAATGAGGCTGGGTGCGGCCAAGCCCCTTAAAACCACCACGGATATCGACACGCCCACACTCCCCATAAAGGACGGCGGGCCGTCCCGGCTTGACACACTGGCCCCCTCGCCGCACTCCGCCTGCACCCACCGCGCCAAACCGGCAAGCTGAGCAAGATCCGGCCCATGATTCCCCGCTACGCCCGCCCCGAGATGGCGGCCCTCTGGTCCCCTGAAACCCGCTATCGCATCTGGTTCGAGATCGAGGCCCACGCCGCCGATGCGATGGCCGAGCTCGGGACGATTCCGAAGTCCGCCGCCGAGGCGATCTGGGCCAAGGGCAAGACGGCGCGCTTCGACGCCGAGCGCATCGATGAGATCGAGCGCGTGACCAAGCATGACGTGATCGCTTTTTTGACCCATGTTTCGGAAATCGTCGGGCCCGAAGCGCGGTTCTTGCACCAGGGCATGACCTCCTCGGATGTGCTTGACACCTGTCTCGCCGTACAACTGACCCGCGCCGCAGACGCCCTGATCGCGGACGTGGACCTCGTCCTGTCGGCGATCAGGCGCAGGGCCATAGAACACAAGTACACCCCGACCGTGGGCCGGAGCCACGGCATCCACGCCGAGCCGACCACCTTTGGTCTTAAGCTCGCCGGCTATTATGCCGAGTTCCAGCGCGCCAAAGAGCGCCTGGCCATGGCCAGATTCGAGGTCGCCACCTGCGCCATCTCAGGCGCGGTGGGCACGTTCGCGCATGTCGACCCCAAGGTCGAGGCCTATGTGGCGGAGAAAATGGGTTTGGTGGTCGAGCCGGTATCCACCCAGGTGATCCCGCGCGATCGACACGCCGCCTACTTCGCCGCCCTCGCCGTAGTCGCCGCCTCGGTGGAGCGGCTCGCCACCGAAATCCGCCACCTTCAGCGGACCGAGGTGCTGGAGGCCGAAGAGCCGTTCGATCCGGGCCAGAAGGGGTCCTCAGCCATGCCCCACAAGCGCAATCCTGTGCTGACCGAGAACCTGACGGGCCTCGCCCGCCTCGTCCGCTCCGCCGTCATCCCGGCGCTTGAGGACGTGGCCCTCTGGCACGAGCGGGACATTAGTCACTCCTCGGTCGAGCGCGGCATCGGCCCAGACGCCACCGTCCATCTCGACTTCGCCTTGCGCCGCCTGGCGGGGGTGGTTGAGCGGCTGGTGGTCTATCCTGAGACTATGCTGAAGAACCTCGATCGGCTGGGGGGCCTTGTGCACTCCCAGCGCGTATTGCTCGCCCTCACCCAGAAGGGCGTCGGCCGGGAGGAGGCCTACGCCGCGGTGCAGCGGAACGCGATGAAGGTCTGGCGCGGCGAAGGCCGGTTCATAGAGTTCTTGAAGTCAGATCCCGATGTGAGCGGGCGGCTCAGCGACGCCGAGCTTGAGGGCTTGTTTGATCTGAAGTTCCACACCAAGCATGTGGACACGGTGTTCGACCGGGTGTTCGGCGCTGACGCGTCGACGAAGGCGTGAGCCGCGGGCGGAGCTTTGCGCCCATCATCGGTCCAAATGTTCGCGTCCTGATCCTTGGCAGCCTTCCCGGCTTAAGCTCGCTCAGGGCCGGCCAGTATTACGCCCATCCGCAGAACGGCTTCTGGCGGCTGGTCGGCGGCGTGATCGGCGTGGACCTTCAGGGTCTGGCCTATCCCGACAGACTGGCGTCTCTCATCAGAGGCCACATCGGCGTCTGGGATGTGATCAGCGAGGCGACCCGGCCCGGAAGCCTGGACGCCGCCATCCGCGATCACCGCATGAACGATTTGGGCCGACTTGTCGGAACCCTGGGTGAGCTTCGCGCCATCGGCTTCAACGGCGCCTCAGCCGCGAAGTTGGGCCGCAAGGCCCTCAGGGATTGGGACCAGAAGGTCGCCCTGATCGACCTGCCGTCATCGAGCCCCGCCTATACCCTGCCTCTGGCGCAGAAGGCCGAGCGCTGGAACCACCTTGGACCCTATCTGAATGCCCCGCCAAGGCGCCTACAAAACCCACCTTGAAGGACGGGGTCAGGGTCTGATCAGCCCGGCGCCCCAGACGGGGGTTCGGCAGGGGTATAATCGGCCAGCGGGATCGAAGCGGCGCCGGCGCGGTGGGCGTTCGCCCCCATACTTACAACGCCTGGCGCAGGCAAGCGGCGGGCAATCCGGATCGCGGTTACTTCTCAGCGTTGGCGATGGTGTTGAACTTGCTCGCCAGCGTCGTGCCAAGGGTGGAGACAGCGCCGATGATAACGACCGCAATTAATGCGGCGATCAGGCCATATTCGATGGCGGTTGCGCCAGACTCGTTTCTAACAAAACGCGCTGTAAAGTCTCTCATCGTCCTGTCCACTCGGCCGCTTCTTCAAACGCAATGGGCATTTTAAGGAATGTGGGTAGATGACACGTAAACGCCTGCAAGAAATTCGGCGTACTCAGGCGAACCCAGAGGTTTCTCCATCTCAATCAGCGTGCATCCACTGACGTGGCCGCCGCTGAACGCTGAGACCTTGGACCAGGCTCTAGGCATACCCGGCCGAGGGCGATCTAGCCTCGGTGCAATGGCGGCCAGCTGTGCTGGGATCGGCCGCAGCTCAAAGGCGCGTCCGCCGTCTAGATTTGAGCCCGGGCAGAGCGTCAGGCCGCGCTGATCACCCTTGGCGCCGCCCGTCCAGCCTCCACCCTTACGCCGCTCCAGCGCGAAAGGGTGTCGATCAGGAGCGGCAGGACGATCGGCTTGGCCAGATGGTCGTTCATGCCGGCCTCAGCGCTGGCGTGCACGTGCTCGCTCAATACATTGGCGCTGAGAGCAATGATCGGCGTCGTGGCGTTGGCGCTCGCCGAGCCCCGAATGGCGCGCGCCGCCGCGAAACCGTCCATGCCGGGCATCTGCAGGTCCATCAGGATGATGTCGAAGGCGCTAACGGTCGACTGGCGCAAGGCCTCCGCGCCCCCCTCCGCTTCGCTCACCTTATGTCCCACAGCCTCAAGGAGGGTGCGGATCAGCGCGCGGTTCACCTCAAGATCGTCGACGACCAGGACGTGCTGGGAGACGATGTCATCGCCAAAACTTCCGCGGGCGTCCCTGGAGCCCTTAAGGTCCCCGTCAAAAGCAGGCGCGAAGACGTCGAAGGAAAAGGTCGAGCCTACGCCAAGGGTCGACACCACATGAACCTCCCCACCCATGAGTTCAGCCAGGCTCTTGCAGATCGAAAGACCAAGGCCGGTTCCACCGAAGCGGCGGCTGACAGAGCCATCCGCCTGGGTGAAGCGGGCGAAGAGCCGCTTCAGCGCATCGGGCGAAATCCCTTCGCCGGTATCGGCGACCGACACCTTGAGCCGTGCGAGCAGAGGGTCGTAGCCGACCGAAACCTTTATCGATCCGGTACGCGTGAACTTGACCGCATTGCTCATCAGGTTGGCCAGGATTTGGCGCAGACGCGCGGCGTCGGCCTCTATGAGAGCCGGGACTTCAGGCGCCAGGGTCGCGCTCAGGGCCAACCCCTTGGCCGACGCCTGCTCTTCGAAGAGGGCCAGATTGTCTTCAAAGAATGCGGCCACGGCGAACGGGTGTGGATCGAGCGCAAGTCGACCTGCGTCGAGCTTGGAGAAATCCAGAATGTCGTTGACGACGGCCAAAAGGCCGTTGCCGCTCGTCAGAATGCGCCGGACATGGGTCTGAGCCAGCTCCGGCAACTCTTTGAGTTCGCTCAAAAGTCCCGAAAAGCCGATGATGCCGGTCAGAGGCGTTCTTATCTCATGGCTCATGTTGGCGAGAAATTCGGACTTGGCCTCCGCCGCCGCTTCGGCGGCCTTGCGCGCTTCAAGCATCAGCCGCCGGCTCTCAGAGAGATCCTGCTGTAGGCTCATAAAAAGAAGCGCCACGACCAGGGGCGCGGCGATCACCGTCAGGATCAGCGCCGGATCATGGCCCTCACCGGCTTGAACCAAAGCCGGCGCGACACATACCGCCACGGCCAACATCATGGGCGCGAGATTGATCAGAAGGCGGCGCGGAGCGCTATAGTCGCGCACCAGAACCTTGAACATTATCATGCCGAGGAGCGTCGTGCCGAACACGATCTCTGAAAGGTTCGGGAGCTTGATCAGGTATAGGGCGATGCAGGCATAGCCGCAGCTGGTTAAGAACTGAAGCGCCTGGCTGGCCCGCAGCCGCGCTGGACCCTTGGCGAGGCCGCCGATCAAACAGCGCTCAGCGATCACCAGACCCGCCTCAACCGTCAGCCAGAGCGCAGGCATGGCCCAGCCCGCCACAGGCACTGCGGCCGCGAAAACGATGGCGGGGACCAGATAGTAGCAGGCCTGGGCCCAGAGATTCGGCGCGCGCCGGAACCTAGGCGGCAGGTCCTGTCCGGAGCCGATCAGGGGTTCGGCTCCAAGCCGGTTTTCCAACGCCACGGACCGAATACCCCCATGTGTTAGGTATCTATACGCATGGAGGCTAAAGGTTCGGTTAGCGTTGAGCGCCATGCCATCTTGAAGCGGCTAAGAGGAAAACATGGGCGCGCGCGCCTCAGACGGCGGACGCCAGCGCCCCAGGGCGAAGGCTCCGCCTTAGCCTTGGGTCCTTATCTCTTCTCGGGCCTGGGCGAGCTGGCGATCCATCTCGGTTCGAATGGCGCTGTCGGTCACCTGAACCCCGGAGGCCGTCAGGTCGTTGTGGAGCTTACGAAAGACGTCGTCATGGCCCGGCTCTCTGATGTCCTCGCGCACGATCGAGTGCGCATAGTCGATGAGCGCCTGACCCTCGAGCCCCATGAGTTTGCCGGCCCACTCGCCCACCTTGCGGTCGCGGCGTGCGATCGCCTTGAACTCGAGCGCCTGCTCGAGGGCGTAGTGCGCCTCGAACGCCCGCTCGCGCTCATCGAAGGTGGTCATGCGGGAAATCTCCTGGCGGCCGGGTGAAGCGCGCAAAGGCCACGCTTCTTGAGGCAAATCAAGCTTGCGGATCGCTCCATAAGAAGTCCTCAACCTCGTGGAACCGACCATAGTCGATGATCCGACGCCCGTCCTCATCGTAGATAATGACATCCGAGAAGCGCTTGTCCCAGAGGATATCCTCAGGAAGGTAGGCGTATCGGGCGTGAATGCGCTGGGCGAAGGTTTCGTCGACGCCCGAGAGGACGACGATGATCTGCAGCCCTTCCTCGTCCATGGTCGCAAGGGTCTCGCCGTAGAGCGGGCTGGTTTCGTCGATCACGTGCATGATCGCCCAGGTCAGGGCGAACAAGGGCGAGCGCGAGCGGGTCACCTTAAGGTCCTCAAACCGGCGCATCACCTGGCCCTCGGCTGTGCGTTTGGATTTGGTCACGGTCAGGGTGACTTCCGCCTCAAGGATTTGGTTGGCGCGCTCGTTCGCCGCACGCAGCATGAGGGTCTTTTGACCCTCGTAGCGGACGATCAGGGCGTTCTTGGAGAACACGACCCGCGCGGTCGGGCGCGAAACCCGCGCAAAGATCACGCCGGTCGCAACAGCGATGAAGGTCAAACCCAGGAAATTCTCCGCCGTAGTCACGCAGTTTGCATAGACGTCCTTCGGCGCCAGCACCCCATAGCCGATCGTGCCGATGGTCTGGACGCTAAAGAAGAAGGCGTCGGCGAACGAGCCCGGGCGGGCATGGTCGATGCCGTTCGGGTCAATCAGATAGAGACAGGCGAACACGGTGTTCAGGCCAAGGTAGACGCCAAGACCTATGGCGCCGAACAGGGGCCAGGAGGTTGTTAGAAGCCAATGGTAGAGGTCGCGCGGATTGCGCCGACGACCGCGGATCTCGACCGACCCCTTGCCGGTGAACATGCGGGGAAATCTGGCCGAGCGCTGCGGCTCTTGGGAACCCGCCGGGGCAAGGCCGGGCATGGGCGAGCCCAGCCCGTCGGCCGCCTCGACCTCGGCGTCGATCTCGGCCTCCTGCATCACCTCAGGTATGACGTCGTCGGCCAAACACAGCGCTCCTGTCTGCGATATTTCTTTACAGCCCTCTTAGCCTTATATCGAGCAGGAGCGATCTGCCGGATTCGCGGGGTTGACCCCGCTCGCCCTGCCGGCCCGCCACGAGGACACCATGACCCGCCGCAAGAAGATATATGAGGGCAAGGCCAAGATCCTCTACGAAGGACCTGAACCCGGCACCCTGATCCAATACTTCAAGGATGACGCCACCGCGTTCAACGCGCAGAAAAAGGCGGTCCTGGAAGGCAAGGGCGTCATCAACAACCGGATCTCTGAGTATGTGATGACACGGCTGAACGCGATCGGGGTCCACAACCACTTCATCAAGCGGCTGAACCTCCGCGAGCAACTGATCAAGGAGGTTGAGATCATCCCGCTCGAGGTGGTCTGCCGCAATGTGGCCGCCGGCTCGCTTTCCACCCGTCTCGGCATTCCCGAAGGTCAGGTCCTGCCGCGCTCGATCATCGAATTTTACTATAAGCGCGACGACCTGAACGATCCTCTGGTCACCGAAGAGCACATCACCGCCTTCAACTGGGCCGCGACGCAGGAGATCGACGATATCCTCGCCACCACGCTTCGCGTGAACGATTTCCTATCGGGCATGTTCGGGGCGATCGGCATCACCCTTGTGGACTTCAAGATTGAGTTCGGCAGGGTGTGGGAGGGTGATTTCAGCCGGATCATTCTTGCCGACGAGATCAGCCCGGACAGCTGCCGCCTCTGGGACTCCACCACCAACGAGAAGCTCGACAAGGATCGCTTCCGCCGCGATCTCGGCAACGTGATCGAAAGCTATACCGAGGTGGCGCGCCGCCTCGGCATCATGAACGAGATGCCCACCGTCATCCAAGGCGGCAAGGGCTGAAGGGGCGCGCATGAAGGTCAAGGTCGAGGTGTTTCTAAAGCCCGGCGTGCTCGACGTGCAGGGCAAGGCGATCGAGGCGGCGTTGGGCGGCCTCGGGTTCAAGGATGTCGCCGACGTCCGGGTGGGTCGGGTGATCCGGTTTGAGAGCGCCGCCGCCGACCAGGCCTCGGCGGAAGCGGACGCCCGGAAGATGGCCGACCGGCTTCTCGCCAACCAGGTGATCGAGAGTTATCGGGTGGAGGTGGGGTGATGACCGGGGGCTGGCGAAAGCTCAATTCAGTCGACGCCGAACTCCGGCGCCGCACCGGGGTGATCTTGCGCTGGAACCTGATGCTCTGGCCCCTCGGCGTGGTTGTCCTGGCCATCTCTGCGCTGACACGGATCGCCCTATGAAGTCCGCCGTCGTCGTCTTCCCGGGCTCCAATTGCGACCGTGACTGCGCCGTCGCGATTGATCGCTCGACCGGCTCTAAGGCCGAGATGGTCTGGCACGCCGAGACGGAGCTGCCGTCTGGCCTCGACATGATCGTCCTGCCGGGCGGCTTCTCCTACGGCGACTATCTGCGCTGCGGCGCCATGGCGTCGCTTTCGCCGGTGATGGGGGCGGTCAAACGGGCGGCCCTGAGGGGGGTCGCCGTGGTCGGGATTTGCAACGGCTTTCAGATTCTCTGCGAGGCCGGCATGCTGCCGGGCGCGCTCCTGCGCAACGCCGGCCTCAAATATGTGTGCAAATCCGTGGCCCTCGACCTCGTCAACGGCCAAACCCGATTCACGTCCGCCTATGGGGAAAAGCGCGAAGCGGTGATGACCGTGGGCAATGGCGAGGGCAATTTTTTCGCGGACGAGGCGACGCTGGATCGGCTTGAGGGCGAGGGCCGCGTGGTGTTCCGCTATCGCGACAACCCGAACGGTTCGGCGCGCGGCATCGCCGCCATCGTCAACGACGCTGGCAATGTTCTTGGCATCATGCCTCACCCAGACCGCGCCTTCGAGGCGGAGCTTGGCTCCGCGGACGGCGCGCTGCTGTTCCAGAGCGTGGCCAGCGCAGCCTGACGAGGCGGTGCGAGCCCCTCGGGGGGTTACCTTCGGCAGTCGCCTTCAACTCCGTCGCCGAGTCGCCTGGATCTAGATCCGGGTGGTGTTTTTTCGCCAGATTGCGAGCCGGATATCATCCTGGTCTGGCCGTCATCGAGCGTCGGGATCGATGCAAACAAATCGAAGGTGCAACGATGTTTGGTCTCCAGCATCCGGCCGCCCGGAGCCCATAGCCGGCTTCGGCCGAGCCTCAGCCATCGAGGCTGTCGCCGATCGTATCGAGGTGCTCGAGGATCGCGATGGTGTAGCCATTGAAGTCGCCATCGCGGATCAGAAAGACGGCGGCTGACAGGGACGAGATCCCGCCCCAACACGAAAGACCTTGGTCGGTCAGATCGGACCTGACCCATTGGGACCTTGGACGGCTCGCGTGCCCCATGGTGGGATCGCCTTTGTCCATTGTACTTGAGGGCCTGGGTTCTGCGTCGATGCAGAACGGGCGAATCCCACGGGCTCGCGACTGCAAGCCCACGGGACCCGTCGTGTCGTCAGGCGATGATCAGATAATTCTCAACATCCGTGGCGCCCGGCGCGCCCCATGCCGTAGACCCAGCCAGCTCGCGTTCGCTCCAGGACTTGACGTGACCGGTGAGCGTGACCTTGCCGCCATCGGCGACGACCTTGATGTCGTCGGGCGCGAACCACGAGCGATGCAGCGCGGTCGAGATGTCGCCGGTGAGATTTTGGGTGTTCACCCGAGGTTTCAGAGTGATCTGATTACTGACGCCGACTACGCCCCATAGCGGGCGAACATCCTGCGCGGCGGCGTCGTGCTCGAAACGCCACCCCACTTCGCCGGTCAGGGTCACCCAACCGTCTTGGACGGTGACTTTGACGGCGTCCTTCGGCAGCGTCGAATCCCAGGCCAACTGTTCGACGGCCGCCCGGGCGATGTCGTCATCGCTCCGCTTGGTGTCGAAAGGCAGCTTAACCTCGATCTGTTCTGCGACCGCCTTCACGCCCTTCACGCGCAGAGCGGCCGATTGGGCGGCTTGTTTTTCCGCGAAGCGCTGGACATGGCCCGAGAGCGTGATCACCCCGTCGCGGGCGGTGACGCCAATGTGGGCGGGCGTGACAGACGGCTCCCAGGCCAGCTCAGCCAGAACCGAAGTCTTCAAGGTGGCGTCAGCGATATTCGGCATGGTGATCTCCCGATCCACAGATACGGAAAAGCGCCGCCTTCGGCGTCGCCAGCCCGTATGGCCAGGGCGGCGCAGCCTGTGAAGATCACCGGCCAGCCACCAACCTGACGAGGCTATGGGGTGGGACGCGCCGGAGACAGGATCGGAATGTACTCAGGCTAAGCCGAGCGATTGAAACGGCGCGTCTGGCGTTCCGGTCTCGGGCCTTCGCCGAGGCCGCGCCCCCGTCAAGGCGCTCATCGGGCGCAGTCGGATTTTAGCTCGTCTCGAGTTCGCATGTGAGTGCAGCCAGGACACATCTCTCAACAAGACGATCCAAGACGCCTTTGTGCGGCAGATCCAATTTTGGTGCGCGGGACACGCGACGAATAGGGGCTGGGAGACTGCAGTGGCCGATCAATGCGGCAAGAGCGCCCTCATGGCGAAGGCCGCAGCACCGACTACGGCGACGCTCGCGGCCCAAATGCCGAAAAGCCAGGAGAGTTTGCGCACCATGCGTCAGTGATATCCCGCCCCGACCTCGACCTTGCCGCGGAACAGCCAGTAGACATAGCCCGTGTAGAGCAGGATCACCGGGATCAGCACCGAGGCGCCCCAGAGCAGGAAGGCCTGTGTGGCCGGCGGCGCGGCGGCGTCCTGGATCGTGACCGAGGGGGGGACCATCATGGGCCACAGGCTCACGCCCAATCCAACGTAGGCCAGAAGAAAGAACCCGAGGGCGTAGAGGAAGGGCGCGATTTCCCGGCGCTGCTTTAGGGCGGCGAAGAAGACCCATGCCAGACCCAGCAGAATAAGCGGCACGAGCGCCGCGCCCGCAGCCCGTGGAAAGACCAACCACCTCGCCCGGAAGGGGGCGCTCAGGAACAACATCGCCAAGGACACCGCGGCGATGAAAACGAGGGTCCCGAAGGCGAGGCGGCCGGCCAGGTGGCGAAACCGGCCCTGAAGATCGCCCTCGGTTTTCCAGATGAGCCAGCAGGCGCCGAGGAGGCCATAGCCGGCCACCAAAGCTGCACCCGTCATCACGCTGAACGGGGTCAACCAGTCCCACCAGCCGCCGGCGTAGGCGCGGCCTGAGACCTTGATCCCTTGAACGAAGGCGCCAAGCGCCACGCCCTGGCAGAACGCCGCCACATAAGAGCCGCCCATGAAGGCGCGGTCCCAGCGCTTCTGTTCGCGCTCGTGACGCGCTCGAAAGCGCATCTCGAACGCGACGCCGCGGAAAACCAGCGCCAGGAGCATGAGGGTAAGGGGCATATAGAGGGCGGAAAGCAGGATGGCGTAGGCCAGGGGGAAGACGGCGAAGAGACCGCCGCCGCCCAAAACCAGCCAGGTCTCATTGCCGTCCCACACCGGAGCGACGGAATTGACCATCACGTCCCGCTCTTCATGCCCGCGTACGGCGGGAAAGAGGATGCCGACCCCAAGGTCGAACCCGTCCAGAACGACATAGGCGAAGACAGCGACGGCGATCAGCACCGCCCAGATCAGCGGAAGGGCGAGGCTCATGAGCGGGTATCCACCGCGTGCGCGTCCCCGGCGCCAAAGCGATCTGGCGCGCTGGACGCCGCCAGCACGGGCGTGATCGCGGCGGTGCGAATCGGCTCATTCCCCGGCGGACCCGGATCGTGCGGCCCTGGCGTCTGGCCGAACAGGTGGACGGTGAAGGCCATGCCCGATCCGAACACCACAACATAGACGACGACGAAGGCCAGGAGCGATGCGGCCACCGCCGGCGCCGCGACCGGGCCGACGCTATCGGCGGTCCGAAGGAGGCCATAGACGGTGAAGGGCTGGCGCCCGGCCTCGGTGACGATCCAGCCCGCCGTCACCGCCAGGAACCCGGCCGGGCCCATCGCCACCGCGAACCGCTGGAACAGTCGGGCGTCGTAGAGCCTGCCCCGCCAGCGCAACACCAGCCCCGTGACGCCCAAAAGCACGATCAGAAGACCCAAGCCCACCATGGCTCGGAAGGCGAAGAAGACGAGGGGGATGTTGGTCGGCCAGCGGCTGCGGGGATAGGCCTTCAGCCCCTTCACCACCGCGTTCGGATCGTGCGCCAGATAAAGGCTGGCGAGCTTGGGCACGCCGAGGGCGAAACGCGTCTCGCCGGCCCTGGCGTCAGGCCAACCGAATATCAAAGAGCTTGCACCCTGCTCGGTGTCGAACTGACCCTCCAGCGCGGCGACCTTGGTGGGCTGATAATGGTAGCTGTTGACCCCATGCAGGTCCCCGAGGACGATTTGCAGCGGCCCAATGATCACCGCCATCCAGAGGGCCATGGAGAACATCAGGCGCGCGCGAGGATTGGTTCTGTCTTTCAAAACATGAAAGGCGCCCACCGCTCCGACGACCAGCGCCGTGGTCAGATAGGCGGCCACAACCGTGTGCGCGTAGCGGTAGGGGAAGGAAGGATTGAACAGGGCCTTCACCCAGCTCGTGGGGAAGAAGCGGCCGTCGGCGGTCCGGCCGAACCCATCAGGCGTCTGCATCCAGCTGTTGGCCGCCAGAATCCAGAAGGTCGACACCAGGGTGCCGATAGCGACGAGGCAGGTCGCCATGAAATGCAGCTTTGGCCCGACCCGCTTCAGCCCGAACAGCATCACGCCCAGGAAACCCGCTTCGAGGAAGAAGGCGGTCAGGACCTCATAGCCCAGGAACGGTCCGATCACCGGCCCGACCTTGTCGGAAAAGACCGACCAGTTGGTCCCGAACTGGTAGGACATCACGAGGCCGGAGACCACGCCCATGGCGAAGACCACGGCGAAGATGCGGAGCCAATATTGGAAGGTGTCGAGGAACAGGGCCTTCTTGGTCGCGAGCCAAAGGGCTTCGAGCACCGCCAGGAAACTCGCCAGCCCGATGGTGAAGGCGGGGTACAGAAAGTGCCACACCACCACGAAGGCGAATTGGGATCGCGCCAGATCAAGCGCGCTTGGCAGATGCAGCCCGGCCATCAGGCCTCCGATTTCAATTGAAGCTGGGCCTTAGGGCGTCCGGCTTGGATTGCGAGCTCCGCAATTGATCAATGCGCTGTCGACCGCGAACCCAATATAACCAATGGCAGCCTCGATCGGGTTTTCGAAAGACTCGGAATCTACTCAATTTGACCCTTTGAGCGAGAAAGTCTCCTCGGCGTGCGCAACCATTGGGAGATTTGGCTCGCGATGATGCTGCGCCAAAGTCGATATGCGCGCCTCGACGGCCAGGGGCGTGAGTGAACCCGGCCC
>Ga0116231_10011621_pt1 | contig 13423 bp, 12 predicted proteins | sample S1TSphgellanicum_2_FD_89695 | JGI IMG/M metagenome (GOLD analysis project Ga0116231, IMG submission 89695) | Host-associated microbial communities from peat moss isolated from Minnesota, USA - S1T2_Fd - Sphagnum magellanicum MG | ecosystem: Host-associated > Plants > Peat moss > Unclassified... | reverse complement strand
TGCGCGCGGGAGAGGGGGCTGATGCGCGCGGGAGAGGGGGTCGACTGACGCTCTTCGGTCAGCTTTCCCGCGCGCTACACCCGCTCGAAGACCAGGTCCCAGACGCCGTGTCCGAGCCGCTCGCCGCGCGAATGGAACTTGGTGGTCGGGCGCTCGCACCACGGGCTGCGCGCCGCCGGCGCATAGCCGGCATGCAGGTTGCGCAGGCGCGGCTCCTGCGACAGTACCTGCAGCATCTGGGCGGCATAGTCTTCCCAGTCGGTGGCGCAGTGCAGCGTGCCCCCGGCTTGCAGGCGCTCGGCCAGCATGCCGGCAAAGGGTTGCGCGACCAGGCGGCGCTTGTGGTGGCGCGCCTTGGGCCAGGGATCGGGAAAGAAGACGTGCACCCCGTGCAGGCTGGCCGGGGCGATCATCGAGCGCACGACCTCCACCGCGTCGTGCTCGATCAGGCGCACGTTGTCCAGGCCGGCCTCGTGCACCCGGCGGGCGAGCGCGCCGATGCCGGCGACGAACACCTCGACGCCGAGGAAATCGATCTCGCGGTGCCGCGCCGCTATGGCCGCCGTGGTCTCGCCCATGCCGAAGCCGATCTCCAGCACCAGGGGGGCGCGACGCCCGAACACGGCCACGGGGTCGATCGGCTGCGCGGTGTAGGGCAGCGCCAGCGCGGGCACCAGGTCCGTGTACGCGCGGCGCTGGGCGGCGGTGACATGACCGCGGCGCATGGCAAAGGAGCGGATGTGGCGCGCGGGCGGTCCGACGAGTTCCTCGGCCTGCGCAGCATCGGCCAAGGTATCCGCCAAGGCATCCGCCACAGCGGCCGCGGCCGCTGCGGCGACGGTGGGGACTTCGGGTACGGGTTTCATGACCGGATTTTACGATCGCCGTAGAATGGGAGGTGCCGGAGCGGGGAAAGCCGCTTCGCGGCCGCGCGGTCCGTGGCCCATATTCCGGAAGGGTTCGCCCACGAGGCGCTCGATGACCATCCACCTGCTGGCGCCCAAGTTCCTCGTCCTGTACGTGTTCGTCGGTTCCTCGCTGTACATGCATTTCCGGGGACGCGCGCGGCTTCCGCTGCTGCGCCAGATCGGCAACCATTCGACCCTGCTGGCGCCCTACAACGTGCTGTTGTACGCGTTCTCCGCGGTCTCGACCCGTCCGTACCTCGACCTGGCGCAGTTTCCTGAACTGGCCACGCTGCGCGACAACTGGGAGACCATCCGCGACGAGGCGCGCGTGCTGCTGGGCGGCGGCGGCCTGAAGGCGGCCAGCGACCACGTCGACATCGGCTTCAATTCCTTCTTCCAGCGGGGCTGGCGCCGCTTCTACCTCAAGTGGTACGACACCCCGCCGGCCTCCGCGCTGGCGCTGTGCCCGCGGACCGTGGCGCTGCTGCAGTCGGTGCCATCGATCAACGCGGCGATGTTCGCGCTGCTGCCGCCGGGCGCGCGCCTGAACGAGCACCGCGATCCGAGCGCGGCCTCGCTGCGCTACCACCTGGGGCTGATCACCCCCAACAGCGACGACTGCTACATCAGCGTCGATGGCCAGACGTATTCCTGGCGCGACGGCAAGGACGTGATGTTCGACGAGACCTACCTGCATTTCGCCGAGAACCGTACCGACCAGACGCGGCTGATCCTCTTCTGCGATGTCGAGCGCCCGCTGCACAGCGCCCCGATGCGCGCGCTCAACCGGCTCTTCGAGCGCACCTTCCTGCGCGCCGCGGCGACGCAGAACGACGACGCCGAGCACGTCGGCTGGATCAACCGGCTCTACCAGCCGGTGGGCGTCCTCAAGGACCGGCTCAAGCGCATCAAGCAGTGGAACAAGCCGCTGTTCAACGGCGCCAAGTACCTCCTGATCCTGGCCCTCGTGTACGGGATCTTCCTCGCCTGAGGCCCTGCGTCCATGTACGAGACCTATTTCGCGCTGACGGCCAGCCCGTTCCAGCTCAACCCGGACCCCAGCTTTCTCTTCGTGAGCAAGGGCCACCGCAATGCGCACGCCTACCTGCGCCAGGGCGTGGCGCGCGGCGACGGCATGGCGGTGGTGACCGGCGAGATCGGCGCCGGCAAGACCACGCTGATCGGCGTGGCGCTGGGCGAGATCGATCCGTCCCGGATCATCGCCGTGCAGCTGGTGAGCACGCAGCTCGATGCGGGCAACCTGCTGCGCGCCGTGGCGCTCGCCTTCGGCCTGTCGCCCCGCACCGCCGGCCGGGCGGCCAGCGGGGCGACGACGGCGCCGGCCAACGGCGTCGGCGGTAGTTTCATCGCCGCTCCCGGAGGGCGCGCCGCGGAAAGGGCGAATGGCCGCGGGGCCGCGAGCAACGGCGCGGCCGGCAACGGAGTCAATGGCAGCGGGGAGGGCGGCAGCGGGGCGGGCGGCAACGGCGCAGGAAGCAACGGCGCAGGAGGCAATGCGGCGGGCAGCAAGGGCGCAAGCATCAATGGCGCTGGCGGCCATGGTGCGGGCAGGAACGGGGTGGGCATCCACGCCGAAGGCGCCAAGGGACCGGCGGCCAGCGCCAGCGCTGCCGATGCTGCCGAGAACGCGGACCTGATCGCGCGGATCGAGGCGTACCTGGTCGGGCTGGCGCTCGATGGCAGGCGGGCGATCCTGGTCGTCGACGAGGCGCAGAACCTGGCCACGGAGGCCATCGAGATGCTGCTGCGCCTCTCCGACCTGCACAGCGGCCACCACCCGCTGCTGCACTGCCTGCTGGTGGGCCAACCCGAACTGCGCGACCTGCTGCGCACGCCGTCGATGCAGCGCCTGGGGCAGCGCGTCGACGCGGCCTTCCACCTGGGCCCGATGGACCGCGAGGAGACCCGCGCCTACATCGAGCACCGCCTGCTGCGGGTCGGCTGGACGCGCGATCCGAAGTTCGAACCCGAAGCCTACGCCGTCATCCATCGCGAGACCGACGGCATCCCGCGACGGATCAACACGCTGTGCAACCGGCTGTTGCTGGGCGCCTCGCTCGAGGACCACCACACGATCACCGGCATCGCTGCCACCGAGGCGGCTGCCGAACTGCGCCTGGAGATCGACTACGACGAGCGGCCGGGCACGCGCGCGGCCATCAATCCGGCGCGCAAGGGCCCGGCGCCCGCGCCGTCGCACAGCGCCGGCCACGCCTTCACCGAGTCGGCGCTGAGCGCCCGCCTGGACCGGCTGGAGCGCAGCGTCGAGGCGATGGCGCGGCTGGTGGAGAAGATCGCCTAGCGGGTCGTTTGCCGGCCCCAGCGCCGGATCTCCCCCTGTCCCCCGCGAGTGGAAGAGCGCCGGATCTCCCCTCTCCCCCGCGAGTGGAAGAGCTCCGGATCTCCCCCTCTCCCACGCGAGTGGGAGAGGGCGGGGGAGAGGGCGGTCGCTTGGCGCGGTACCCGACGCGACCCCCCTCTCCCCCGCCCTCTCCCGCCGCGCGGGAGAGGGAGTGAGCGTGAGAGTTATTTCACCTCGCAGTGTCCTACACCCGCCAGCCGCCTGCGGCCAGGCGGGCGATCGCCTCCGCGTCGAGCGGCACGAAGCGCCGCTGCTGGGGATCGTTCAGGTACAGCGGGTCGCCGGTGGCGGAGGGGTCGAAGCCGGTCTTCACGAGGTCGGCCTTGCGCGGCTTGAACGTCCCCGTCATGTCGATCTCGCTCAGCAGGCGCACGAACAGCGGGCGGGCATATCGGGGCAGCGACTGCTCCACGTGCGTCCACAGCGCATCGAGCGCGAAGCCCGGTCCGGTGACCAGCGCGGCCATGCCGGCGCGCCCGTCGTGCCCGGGCACCGCTACGCCGTACACCAGCGCATCGGTGACGCCGGCGCTGGCGCACAGGATGGCGGCGACCTCGGTCGTCGATACGTTCTCCCCCTTCCAGCGGAAGGTGTCGCCGATGCGGTCGACGAAGTAATAGAAGCCGGCGCTGTCGCGGCGCATCAGGTCGCCGGAGCGGTACCAGGCATCGCCGGGCTCGAAGACATCGCGCAGTATCTTGCCGCTCGTGGCGCGCGCGTCGGTGTAGCCCTCGAAACGCCGGCCCGGGTTGGCGGTGTCGCCGCTGACCTGGCTGATGGCCTCGCCGGGCTCGTCGGCGTCGCAGCGCACGCAGCGCCCCGCCGCGTCGCGCACCGGCGCATCGGCGTCGACGTCGAAGCGCACCAGCGCGACGCCGAAGCGTCGCGCCAGGAAGGGCGGCACGCGGCCCAGCGAGCCGGGCTTGCCCTCGCAGTTGTAGAGCGAGAAATTGGCTTCGGTCGCGGCGTAGAACTCGAGGATGCTCGGTATGCGGAAGCGGTCGCGGAAGCGCTCCCAGATGTCGCCGCCCAGGCCGTTGCCGCAGGCGATGCGGATGCGGTGCGCGGTCTCGCCGGCGCGCACGGGCTCCTTGACCAGGATGCGGCACAGCTCGCCGATGTACTGGAACAGCGTGCAGTCCCAGCGTACGACATCGTCCCAGAACTGGCGCGCCGAGAAGCGCCGGCGGATCACCGCCGAACCGCCCGTCACGAGCGCCGAGCCCACCGCGACGATGCCGCCCACGCTGTGGTACATCGGCAGGCAGTTGTACATGCGGTCCGACGGTCCGGTGGCGAGCATCCCGGCGAACCAGTGGCTCCACTGCATGACCCGGTTGTGGCTGACGTTGGCGGCCTTGGGCAGGCCGGTCGTGCCCGAGGTGTAGATGAGCAGCGCGCGGTCGGCACCGGAGGGCAGCGGGCATTCCGCGGCCGTGAGCGCGGTGTCGTCGAGCGCGGCGAGCACCGGGTCGAGCGCGGCCGAGGCCGTGGCGTGCTCGCCGGGCGCGGGTGCCGCGGCCGCATCGCTGCCATCGCCCAGGCTCCAGAGGCGCGCGGCGGGAACCTGCCCGTCCAGCGCCGCGGCCAGCTCGGGCCAGAGACTGTCGCCGATGAGGATGTGGCGCGGCTGGGCGATGGTGATGGCGTGCAGCAGCGCATTGCCGCGCAGGTGGATGTTGATCAGCGCCACGACCACGCCGGCGCGGTTGAGCCCGACCCAGGCGGCGAGGTACTCGGGGCAGTTCTCCATCAGCAGGCAGACGACTTCGCCTTTGCCCAGTCCCTGGGCGAGCGCCCAGCGCGCGTAGCGGTGCGTGCGCAGCGCCAGTTCGCGGTGGCTCAGGCGCTGCGTGTCGGACAGCAGCGCCGGTGCGTCGCCGAATCGCCGGGCGCAGTCGTCGATCACCAGCGGCAGCGTGAGCAGCGGATCGCGCGCCGCCGGCGCCGTCATCTCGAGCGCGCGGATCCAGGCCTTGGGCCCGAGCGGCTCGGGGCTCGCGGGCGCCGCTGCCTGCGGCGCGCTGGCCGGCGGGTCGCACGTGACGGGCGTCTGGCTCATCGCTTCTTCCTCGGTGCGGGGCCGGCACCGGTGTCGGGCCAGGGCGCCCCAGGCTGGCGCGGCAGCGCCGGAACTGGTCTAATTGTCTCCTCATCCGGAGACCCTGTCATGATGGACCGCTCGATAATCAACGGCCTGCTCGAGACGCTCTACGACGCGCGCGTGCGCGGGGATCTCGACGCGGTCTGCGCCACGTTCAGCAATGACGCGGTGATGCGCATCTCGGGTGCCAGCGACAACAACCCCATCGCCGTGACCGCCGCCGGTGCCGGCGAGATCCGCCGCCTGCTCTCGATGATGATCAAGTCCTTCAAGCTGAGCGAGTACGCGCCGCTGGCCGTGCTCATCGACGGCACCCGCGCCTCCGTGCACTGGCGCGTGCGCATCAACTCGCGCATCACCGGCTCCTCCGTGCTGACCGAACTGATGAACATCGTCGAGATCCGCGACGCGCACATCGTCGGGTACACCGAGTTCTTCGTCCCCGCCGAAGCGCGCCGCTGAGGCCGCGCTGCCGCAAGGCCGGGCGCCCGGCACTTCGCCTCAGGCATCGCCCGCCAGGCCCTGGCGCAAGGCCGCGGCACATTCGCGCAAGGCCATGCGCGCCGCGGGGATCGCCCCGGCCATGCCGTAGTAGTGATGGATCAGCCCCGCGTGGCACACGTACCGGACCGCAACGCCGGCCTGCTCCAGGGCCTGCGCATAGGCGGCACCCTCGTCGCGCATCGGGTCGAACTCGGCGGTGTGGATGAACGCCGGCGGCAGGCCCCCCAGGTCGGCGGCGCGCAACGGCGATACGCGCGGGTCGCGCCGGTCGATGCCGGGCGGGCAATACAGGCCGATGCCCCAATCGAGCATCGCGCGCGACAGGAAGTGCCCCTCGGCCAGGTCGAGCCGCGAGCCGGTATCGAACGCCAGGTCCGTGACCGGGCACAGCAGCAGTTGCGCGGCCAGCGCCGGCCCGCCCGCGTCGCGGGCGCGCAGGCACACGGCGATGGCCAGCGTGGCCCCGGCGGAGTCGCCCCCGATGGCCAGGCGCCCGGCGTCGATGCCCAGCGCGGCCGCCTGCGCCGCCACCCATCCGGTGGCGAACCACGCGTCCTCCTGGCCGGCCGGAAACGGATGTTCCGGCGCCAGCCGGTAGCCGACCGAAACCACGCGCAGGGCCGCATCGTGGGCGAGCATGCGGCAGACCGCGTCGTGGGTCTCGATGCTGCCGAACACGCCGACGCCGCCATGCAGGAAGACCAGGCCGGGGCCGGGGCCTGCCGGCAGGCCGGGGGGCGTGTAGCGGCGGATGGGCAGGTCGCCGCCGGGACCGGCCAGGACCTGGTCCTCGACCTCGACCGGCGGCAGGTCGCGCGGGTCGAGCGCGTGTGCCAGTTCGACCATCGAGGCGCGCACCCGCTGCGGCTCGAGTTGCGCCCCGCCGGCGCCGCCTCCGGCCGCCAGCATTTTAAGAATTCGTTGGGCGTGCCGATCTAATGGCATGACCGGATCGGGTCGGTATCGTGCGCCGCGGGCTGGTCAGGGCGCGGGGAGCAGGCTGCGGACCAGGCTGCTGATGGCCGTGATGGTGCGGAAATTGGCCGGATTGATGCCGCTCTCGGGGATCGTGATGTCGAACTCCCCCTCGATGGCGAGCACGAGATTGAGCATGTCCATGGATGTCAGGCCGGCCTCGCGCAGGTCGTCTTCCGGGCCGATGTCCCTGGTGACGTTGCGTTGCTGGAGCAGGCGCATAACCGTGGTGGTGATGCGGTTGTCGATTGTCATAGGGGCAATCTGGAGCCTCGGATCACGATATTGCACCCACCATTGGAACGCTGGGCGCATAAGCACTGACAGAAAATGTGATTTGTGTCTGTGCGGGAGCTAACAGAATGTTAGGGAACGTCAATATTTTTTTGTTGCAGGGCAGCTTTTCGGGCGATTTTATAGTCAAATAACGGTATCGACAATTGTGTCGTGATGCACTTTCCGCAGTTGAACGCCCGCTTAGTATCGATCAGCATCCCACGTCGCCCGGCCCGAGGCGACCGTGCCCGAGAGGAGACTACAGCAATGAACAGCACGGCTTTTGCTCCGGCGCCCAGCGTACCGGAGGCGGACCTGTCCGCCCTAGCGCCTACCCGTGAGCGCGCCAAGGCCATGGTCCTGGCGGCGGCGGCCAATGCCGATGCGGTCGATCGCGACGCGCGTTTCCCCCAGGAAGCCTTCGATGCTGCCCGGGCGCAGCGCCTGCTGGGCATGCAAGTGCCGGTCCACCTCGGCGGCGACGGCGCCAGCGTATCGGATGTGGTCGATGTCTGCTACATGCTCGGCCAGGCATGCTCGGCGACCGGGATGATCTTCGCCATGCACCAGATCATGGTCGGCATCCTCGTGCGCCACGGCCGCGACAGCGCCTGGCACCAGGATTTCCTGCGCCGGGTCGCCAGCGAGCAACTGCTGCTCGCGTCCTCGACCACCGAGAACATGGGCGGCGGCAACGTGCGCTCGAGCACCTGCTTCGTCGACCCCGTGGGCGACCGCTTCTCGCTCACCAAGAACGCCACCGTGATGTCCTACGGCGCCGCCGGCGATGCCGTGGTCACCACCGCGCGCCGCAGCGCCGACGCCGCCTCGTCCGACCAGGTACTCGTGGTGCTGCTCAAGAAGGACTACACGCTCGAGCGCATCAAGGCCTGGGATACGCTGGGCATGCGCGGCACCTGCAGCACGGGCTTCACGCTCACCGGCACCGGCGCCCTCGAGCAGGTGCTCCCGGTACCGTACGAGAAGATCCATTCGCACAGCATGATGCCCATCGCCCACCTCACCTGGGGCGGTGCCTGGTCCGGTGCGGCGGCCGGTGCCGTCGCGCGGGCGCGCAAGTTCGTGCGCAACGCGGCGCGCCATGCCAACGGCCAGATGCCCCCGGGCGCGGCGCACCTCACGCGCGCCGTGATGTCGCTGCGCGCGCTGCGCAGCCAGCTCGAGTCGGCGATGCGCCGCTTCGAGGCCGCGGGCATGAACGCGGAACTCATCGAGTCGCTCGATTTCCAGACCGTGTTCAACCTGCTCAAGGTCAACGCCTCGGAGCTGTCCATCGCCACCGTGATGAACGCGCTCCAGGCCACGGGCCTGTCGGGCTACCGCGCCGACGGCGAGTTCAGCGTCGGGCGCGCGCTGCGCGACGTGCTGTCCTCGGCCATCATGATCAACAACGACCGCATCCTGGCCAGCGCCGCCAACGCCTCGATGCTCGTGGATATCCCGCAATACGTGCGGGACTGAGCCCGCCGCGCGCACCGCTTGCCGCCGGCGGCCGCCGGCGGCGCTTCCTCCCCGCAGCCATAAAAGGTATCGTGATGATGAAAGACGAGATGCGCCCGCCGATCGAAGCCATCGTGGATGACCTGCTGACGCCGGCCGGCGCGCCGGGCGTCTTCGCGCGCACCGAGGTCTTCGAGCGCGTGCTCGACGGCCTGATGCGGCTGATCACGAGCCGGCGCGAGGCCGGCGCCGAATCCTTCGTCTTCCCGCCGGTGATGAGCCGCGGCATGCTCGAGACCTCCGGCTACCTCAAGAGCTTCCCGCACCTGCTGGGCTGCGTCTGCTCGCTGCGCGGCAGCGAGAGCGCCATCCGCGGCCTGGTCGAGAAGGAGAGCTGGGTCGATGGCCTCGGCGCCACCGACCTCGTCCTGACGCCGGCCGCCTGCTATCCGCTGTACCCGCTGGTGGCGGCCCGCGGTCCGGTGCCCGAGGCCGGCCAGACCTTCGATGTCTCCTCGTACTGCTTCCGGCGCGAGACCACCCACGAGCCCGGCCGCCTGCAGTCGTTCCGCATGCGCGAGAACGTGTGCATCGGCTCGCCGGACGCGGCCTTCGCGTTCCGCAAGCGCTGGCTCGGACGCGCCGAGACCATCGTCCAGCAGCTGTGCCTGCCCTACCGGCTGGCGCCGGCGAGCGATCCGTTCTTCGGCCGCGTCGGCCAGATGATGGCCATCAGCCAGGTCGAGCAGGAACTCAAGTTCGAGATGCTGATCCCCGTCATGTCGCCGGAGAACCCGACCGCCTGCATGAGCTTCAACTACCACCAGGACCACTTCGGCGAGATCTGGAACATCCACACCGCCGACGGCAAGCTCGCGCACACCGCCTGCGTGGCTTTCGGCCTGGAGCGCATCACGCTGGCGCTGTTCGCCACGCACGGCCTCGAGCCGTCCCGCTGGCCGGCGCTGGCGCGCGAAACCCTCGGCATCTGACCATGCGCCGGGAGACGATGGCCATCCACTTCGGCTACAAGACCGATCCGACGACCCGGTCCGCCGTCGTACCCATCTACCAGACCGCGGCCTACGAATTCGACAGCGCCGAGCACGGCGCCGCGCTGTTCAACCTCGAGGCCGAGGGCTTCCGCTACACGCGCATCAACAATCCGACCACCGACGTGCTGGAAAAGCGCGTGGCCGCGCTCGAGGGCGGCGTCGGCGCGCTGTGCGTGGCCTCGGGCCAGGCGGCGCTGCACTTCTCGGTGCTCAACCTGCTCTCGCACGGCGAGAACCTGGTCTCCGTGCCGCAGCTCTACGGCACCACGCACACGCTGTTCGCCCACCTGCTGCCGCGCTTCGGCATCGAGGTGCGCTTCGCGCCCACCGACCACCCGGACGACATCGAGAAGCTGATCGACGGCAATACCCGCGGCGTCTTCTGCGAGAGCGTCGGCAACCCGGCCGGGAACATCTGCGACGTCGAGGCCCTGGCCCGCGCCGCGCATCGCAACGGCGTGCCGCTGGTGGTCGACAACACCGTGGCCACGCCGGTGCTGCTGCGGCCGTTCGAATGGGGCGCCGACGTGGTCATCCACTCGCTGACCAAGTTCATGGGCGGCCACGGCACGACCATGGGCGGGGTGATCGTCGACAGCGGACGCTTCCCCTGGCAGGACCACGCCGCGCGCTTCACGCAGTTCACGACGCCGGACAAGTCCTACCACGACCTCGTCTACGTCGATCACTTCGGCCCGCGCGCCTACATCGAGCGCTGCCGCAGCGTCTACCAGCGCTCGATGGGCTCGGTGCTGCCGCCGTTGAGCTCCTTCCTGCTGCTGCAGGGCATCGAGACCGTGTCGCTGCGCGTGGAGCGGCACGTCGAGAACGGCCGCAAGGTGGCCGAGTTCCTGCGCGGCGATCCGCGCGTCGACTGGGTCAACTACGTGGGCTTCCCCGAGAGCCCGTATCACGCGCTGGCGCAAAAGTACCTCGGCGGGCAGGCCTGCTCGCTGATGACCTTCGGCGTCAAGGGCGGCTTCGCCGCGGGCACGCGCTTCTACAACGCGCTGGGCCTGATCAAGCGGCTGGTCAACCTGGGCGATGCGCGCTCGCTCTCGTGCCACCCGGCCTCGACCACGCACCGGCAGATGTCGCCGGCCGAGCAGGAGAAGGCCGGCGTCAAGCCGGAGATGATCCGCCTCTCGATCGGCATCGAGCACGTCGACGACATCATCGCCGACCTGGACCAGGCGCTGGCGGCTGCCGTGGGCGGCGCGGGCGACACGGCGACGCGGTGAACGCCGCCGATCGCTCGCTGTCCACGCGCGCCGGCGTCGCCGACCCCGCCGCGCCGGGGCCGGCCGCGGGACGGCCGCTGGTGATCGGGCTCGTCAACAACATGCCCGACGCGGCCCTGGAGGCCACCGAGCGCCAGTTCCGCACGCTGCTCGCGGCGGCCTGCGGCGCGCACCCGTTCGTGCTGCGGCTCATCGCGCTGCCCGAGGTGCCGCGCAGCCCCGCAGGGCGCGCCCACATCGAACGCAGCTACGAATCGACCGCCGTGCTGCACGCCGGCGGGCTCGACGGCCTGATCGTCACCGGCACCGAGCCGCGCAGCCCGCGCCTGCAGGACGAACCCTACTGGGCCGCGCTCGAGGCGGTGATCGCCGCCGCGCGCGACCACACGGTCTCGGCCGTCATGTCCTGCCTGGCCGCGCATGCGGCCGTGCTCTGCCTGGACGGCATCGAGCGGCGCCGTTTTCCCGACAAGCTGCACGGCATCTTCGATTGCCGCGCCGGCGTCGACCATCCGCTGACGGCCGGCCTGCGCGAGCGCCGCCACGTGCCCCACTCGCGCTTCAACGACCTGCCCGAGGACGCGCTGGCGGCGGCCGGCTACCGGGTGCTGGCCCGCTCGGGCCAGGTGGGCGCGGACCTCTTCGTCAAGGAATGCCGCAGCCTGCTCGTGTTCCTGCAGGGCCACCCGGAATACGACCGCCTCGCACTGATGCGCGAGTTCCGCCGCGATGTCGGGCGCTATCTCAATGCCGAGCGCGACGCCTATCCGCGCCTGCCGCATCACTACTTCGACGCGCCGGCCACGGCGCTGCTGGAGGACTTCGAACGGCTTGCCCTGGCGCAGCGCGATCCGGCCCTGATGGCGCGCTTTCCGCCGCTCGAGGCGGCCTGCCCGCCCGAAGCGCTGTGGCGCGACGCGTCGATACGCTTCTACGCCAACTGGCTGGACTTGATCGCGCAGCGCGCCGGGATCGCCCCCGGCCGCCCGGAGGACGCCGATGCACTCCGGCGAACCGCTTGATGCCGATGAGCGCGCGGCCGGCGTGGAGCCCGCGCTGTTCCCGTCGCGGGCGCTGCGCGCGGCCGCCGACGACCGCCTGACCCGGGTGCTGGCCGACGCGCGCGCGCGCGTCGTCGAGGGTTCGGTCGTACCGACGATCGACTTCGCGCGTTTTCGGGCCGAGCTGGGCGCCGTGGACTTCACCGCCGCGCGGCCGCTGGACGATCTGCTCGACTGGACCGTCGCGCAGCTCGAGACCGGCCTGGTGCACGTGACCCATCCGCGCTACTTCGGCCTGTTCAATCCGGTACCGACCTTCCCGTCCCAGTGTGCCGACCGCGTCGCCGCGGTCTTCAATCCCCAGCTCGCGACCTGGACCACCTCGCCGGTGGCCGTGGAGATCGAGAACCACGTGATCGCCGCGGTGGCGCAGCGTGCCGGCCTGCCGCCACAGGCGCGCGGGCATTTCACCTCCGGCGGCGCCGAGGCCAACTACACGGCCGTGCTGTGCGCGCTGACCCGCGCCAACCCGGCTTTCGGCACCGATGGGGCGCGCGTGTTCGGCGCCGGCGCGGCCATCTATGCCTCGGCCGAGAGCCACCTGGCCTGGGTGAAGATCGCGCACCAGACCGGCATCGGCCGGGGCGCCGTGCGCCTGGTGCCGACCGACGGCGGCGGCCGCATCAGCCTGGGCGCGCTGCGCGCGATGATCGCCGAGGACCGCGCGGCAGGCCGCACGCCGGCCCTGCTGGTGGCGACCGCCGGAACCACCAATGCCGGCATGATCGATCCGCTGGCCGAATGCGCAGCGATCGCCGCCCAGGAAGGGCTGTGGTACCACGTCGATGCCGCCTGGGGGGGCGCCGTGCTGGCTTCGCCGCGCCACGCCGCGGTGCTGCACGGCATCGGCCTGGCCGATTCGATCACCGTCGACGCGCACAAGTGGTTCGCCACGACCATGGGCTGCGGCATGTTCCTCACGCGCCATGGCGCGATCCTGAACGAGACCTTCCAGGTGTCGACGGCGTACATGCCGTCCAACCAAGCCAACCTCGACCCCTACGTGCTGAGCTTCCAGTGGTCGCGACGTTTCCTGGGCCTGCGCCTGTTCCTGGCGCTGGGGGCCGCCGGGTGGCCGGGCTATGCCGGCCATGTCGAGCACGCGCTGGACCTGATCGACCGGCTGCGCGAGCGCCTGGCCGCGCGTGGGTGGACCATCGCCAACCGCTCGGCCCTCGCGGTGCTGTGCGTGCAGCCGCCAGCCGGTTCCTGCGAGGTGCCGGTCCTGGCCGCGCGGGTGCTCGAGAGCGGGCGAGCCTGGGTCAGCGTGGCGACCTTCGAGGGCCGCAAGGTGCTGCGGATGTGCCTGACCAGCGGCGAGGCCACGCCCGCCGATATCGATGAACTGGTAGAGGTGCTGGAGGCCTCGCGCCCCGCCGTGCGCTGAGCATGTGGCGCTGGTGGCGTTAATCGCCCCGCTCCCGCGTCGCGGGGGAGCGGGGCGTGAAATGGCGA
>Ga0116231_10011620_pt1 | contig 13424 bp, 10 predicted proteins | sample S1TSphgellanicum_2_FD_89695 | JGI IMG/M metagenome (GOLD analysis project Ga0116231, IMG submission 89695) | Host-associated microbial communities from peat moss isolated from Minnesota, USA - S1T2_Fd - Sphagnum magellanicum MG | ecosystem: Host-associated > Plants > Peat moss > Unclassified... | reverse complement strand
AACAATGTTTTGGATTCCAACTATTCAATGTTCTTAGCCTGACCTTAGTTGCATAATGCATGAGTCACCCATGATTGGGGGAACAATGTAATTAACATTGAGGGCAATGGGACAGTGCAAACCATCATTGCAACCAAACATTTGGATAGTAATACCAAACGTCTCAAGGTTTTGTTATGTTATGATCTAACAAAAGGAGTCACAGACTAAGAAAAAGATATATTTTTTGCAACAAAACTAGATTTATTTACAATTGGGACCATTACATTACCAAAATTAGAAATTTTTAGTGAAGAAATCGATACCTAGGATCTTACATTCAATTTTCCACACTCTGAAACTTGATGCCCCTGGACTCCCTATGGAATTGTGTTTGTAAGGTAGTTGTGAGGGTTGGGATTGATCAATGAAGTTCATGCATCACAGTGCATCTCAATATGGACTTCATGTTGCAAGATATCTTGCAACATGATGCATGATGTGCATTTATTCTACATGTTGGATGTGATTAGGCTACAAGGAATGAGTCAAAACATGAGCAGGAAACATGAGTAGGGAAGTGCAATGATGGTGAGATCTGATTTATGTTGAGATACTAATTGTTTAAATTACTGAATTTTTGTGTGGGGTTACCGAACCAAGATGGGAGTTTGTGGTGTACTTGCATGCAAATGTTCATTTTGGTTTGGAGCAATAGTTAAAAGAGAAGAATAAATATGAACATGTCAAGAATCTTTTGTATGGTTGACACAATTGTTTGTTTTGACATGTAACATTTTGTTAGATTTACAGAACTTACATGGGCATTAAAGCTTTGCACAAAAATGTATGCAAATGTTAAATGTCTAACTATAGTGTGTGTGTGTGTGTGCGCGCGTGCGTGTGTGCACAATATGATTGTTGGTGGACAATCTATGCTTCATGTTGTTCACAAAAGTTAGTATGCAGGCCGTCAATTGAAATCATAAAACCGAATGATATTTCAACACACACTATCTGGGTTGCTAACATTATTTGGTATCATTGACATTGTGGAAGCAATGACACTAATTATTGTCTATCTAGTAAGGAAGCCTGAAATTTGTTTGTTTGTCATGTTGAAATCTCTAAAACCTTGGTGCCTCTTGCTATGTTCTTGGTACTATTGGAAAGCTCTTTGATGTGTAGTGGTTGACCAAGGTGGTTTCGCAATGTTTAGACCCATGTTGCAAGAGCCATTGAGTGTTGAACAATTTTGTCATTGAAAATTCAATAAAATCAAAACTAAAGTTTTAGGGAAATTGGGGTGGGCAATTGGTATTGTTGAGAAGCCTTCAACTAATATGATTTTATGAAGGTGATTCTATAATTTTTGAACCTAAGGTTAATGATATTGAATTTTAATTAGTTTTGGTTAATGATAATTCAATTAAAGTACAAAAATTGATTTTGGAACAAGAAATTAGCAACCCAAGCCACACTAGTGTCAATAATTTAGGGGAAAAATTATGGGCTCAACATATTGTACTCAAAATTGTGAAAATTTGATTTAGTACTTATGCTAATTATCAACCAATGGATAAAGTTAGGTAGAGGTTTTTATCAATGCTAGTAGACAATAGGATTTAGGAAGGTTTAGGTCTAGGTTATAGGTCAAGTTCTAGCATCTTTGAATTGGAGGTTTCAAATTTTGTTGGAACCACCATTGGAATCTAACTGGGCAATTGACCTCATTAAAAAATTGAATTAGAAATTGAGGTGGGTGTGTTATACCATTTTAAACAAATCTTGGGTTGAGGTAGACAAATACAACTTTTCTTTTTGTTTTTGAAAAAAGAGCTTGGCCTTACATTTGAGACAAGTTATTGCATTTGATTAGTTCTACAAATTAATGATACATTATCTTGCACTTTGTGCATTACTTGAACAAACTAATATTACAATAATTTTTTTTGGTTTAATTGTGTGCAATGAATATTGAACCAAACCTAGTTTAAAACCAAACTAGCCTTAAATTCTTTGTGAAAATGATCAAAATCAAAGGTTTTTAAAATCCAAAAGAATGGTTTAAAAATTGGATTGAAGATTCTATAAAAAAACAAAAAAAACATTAGAACCAAGACTAAAGGTTTTTTTGAAATCAAGAATTAGAAAACAAGTACAAGTAATAGTTCTAGATTTATTAAAAATAAATTAAGTCAAACATGCAAGTATGGTGATAATGGTTGTGAATAATATTATGCTCTTTTAGTTTAGTTGAATTAGGTTTTGATGCAACCTTGTAAAACTTTATTGATAAAGACACCATAGATTAGGAAAACGTATAAAAGGATTAAAAAAAAAGACAAAAAGACAAAAAAAGAAAAGGGAAAATTTACAAGATGTCAAGTTAGTTCAAACTAGATGTCAAAATTGATCACTTGTAGTAGGTCAGCTGTATTTTTCAATATCAAAAACTGGCCGCTTACAATAAGTCAATTGTGGAGATGGGAGATGTGTTTTGAAAGGGTGGAAATCAAGAAGAAGCTAGGCTTATAGCTACTGCTTGAATTAAGATGGAGGATGCTTGCAGCTTTTGCAATGTGATTGAAATTATTTGCCAAAGAAAAGTAACCAAGATAGAAAGAGGAGGGCCTTCTAGTCCTTTCAAACTCCAAATGGCATCAGCACAATTGTGTAGAAACACATCCGCCTATTTATGTAGACATCCAAATACCTCCATTACTAAGGGGAGGAATTGATTAACGGGGTGTTGGTCACACTAGCTCCGTTCTTTGGCTTGAGTCACATCGGAAGCAACAAATCCTTGGGTGCAACAAGATTTGGGAAGTAAATTCGCTTGTGTTGGGTCAATAATGACAACATCAATTAAGGTGCAAATGTCATCTTTGGTAAGCATAATGTTGATTCATTGACATGAGGAATTGAATGTGTTTGAAGGAAGCGCATGTAATTATTTTCGCCCCCTATGAAAACCAACATCTCACGCAATGGCAACAAAGGTGTTGTGAACTACATCATGGGTTCATGTGCACTCATTGTCATGAACACAACGTAAGAGGTGGAAACCCATAGGGTCGATGGGATGTGTGCACACACATCAAGGAATACTTACAATTGAGGGATGAGGTAGTTTAAGTCATATTTGAAGCGTTGTGGAAAAGATTAGGGAAGCTAATCGAAAGCCTAGGAGGATTGGTTTAACTATAAGCTAAGCACTCACCCTTCGACCAGAACATGATAGAATTTAGGCACAATGGGCTTCATATATCTTGTCAAAGAACATTTGGAAAGGTTATGATGGTGTAAACATTTTGAGATGGAATTTTGAAATCAAACCATTTGTTGCCCAGTGAGTTGTTCAAATGAAAGAAAACATGCACGGGTTGGTGGCGGTAGGAGATCACATGCCCCTTTGAGATGTTGTTGGAAAGGGAAGGTGTTATTATTGACTTGTGTTAAGGCTTCAAGAAGGAAAAGACGTTGATCAACCATAAACCTAACAGCTATTATTGAGGCTACAAGGGCCCAACTCCCTAAATGGGGTGATGGTGGCCATTAGTATAAACTCGATGCCATTAAAAGTTATTGGGAGAGAGGCTTATTTACGAGCTAAAGGTCCTTCTAAGTTGTCAAAGGATTTTGGACCCAAAAGGCGCCCAAACACTTGAAGGAGGGAAGAATTAAAAGAAATGAAAGACTCTATGAAGGTGGAAGAAGGAGGTGTACATCATAAGAGATATGAAGGCCATTGCACGAAATAGTGAAACAAAATTTTAAAAGCTACTTGAACATCATCCATTCTAGGGAGAAGATCGACATGTCAAATATCCTCTAACATGGCATCTTTGATGAAAGGATGATGTGAATAATGAAGTGCCCAATGGAACTCCCAAAACTCCATTTCCTTCTGATGGGGTGGTAAACTGGGATGGGGTGTTGAAGTCAGGTGATAAACTAGAAGGTGATCATGCTACACATTTATGAGGTTGGATAGAAAGACCTATCACTCGGAGTTTAGACTGAAAATGTTCATATGCAGATGATACAATAGAAGAAGGATCTATGATGTGAATGTTGTCTATAATGGGTGGAAATAGACAAGAAGGGAAATGAATGGCTATAGAATGCAAAGCCATAAAGTGGGTTAATGCAAATAATGCCCCTCCCAAGGGATCACTTTGACGAGTTCCCATGGCAAAGGGGATGATTGTGACATCACTTTCCCGATTATAATGGCTGTAAAATAGTGGAGATTTTACTACATAGAATGCACGAACAAAAGGGATGAATTACATGATGTTTCCACTTGCTACATGAAGTTCTTGAAATATGACCCCTTTTGACACCTAATTGAAAGCGTTTGCCATGTTTAACTATAAAACAACCTAGTCAAGGTGAAGGTCTAGGGTGCACCTAATGTCATGGACTATTACTTCATAACCACTTTTAGTTGTGACTCCCAATTGGTGTGGGGAGAAATGTGTTGTGAAGGTGTTACAAAATTGAAAACATAAGGCACGACTTGTGAGTCGATATAGTGCCTCCCCCACTGCAATGGGACGAACTCCACTTGAAGGCTTGGTCATGGCTAAGAGGCAAGTCACAGCAAGAACACATGTAATTCAAGGTGGAATGTGACTTTTAGTAATATGAAAACAAAGTTGAAATAATTGAGGAAATCCATTCTTTTGGGTGAATTTTTTTTCAAAGGTGTTAAAAAATATCCCAAAATGACCACTTGCCAATAGATGGGGCATGCACTGAAATGCCAATTTGAAAGAATCAAAAAAAAAAATTGAGGTTTTAATTTGGTTTGTAGTTTTTTAGGATAATCAGGAAGTAAACATTTGATTCAAGGTGTAGTGATGCACTCCCAAGTTCCTAGTTAGACCCAAGATGGGCCTAAGTTACTCAAATAACGGAATTGTGAGGAACTCGGGGCACACTCCCAACTCTCAGCACTAGAAAGGGTAGAGGAGCATATTGAAGCTTCGGGATGGGACTAGGAAGAGTGAGAAGCTTTAGTTACTTATTTGAACCTGCATCAAACCAACTAACAAGTTGGTTAGTTCATTTTGTAGAGCACCTTTAATGCTAGGACAAGCCACGGGCAACTTTGGATTCACAAGACTCACCACGGCTCGGACTCAAGGGAAGCCACCACCTTCCCCCATATAGTATTCTCTACACCTCTTCATGGCACTCACATCCGAATGACTTTTTGTCCCGGGACTCCCAAGGAGGAGTCTCGAAACTGTCCCGATTTGGACTTTCAAAACTTTGTGAGGTCATAACTCTTTGCTCAGACCTCCGATTAGGATGAGGTCTGAAGCAAACTTGTAGTTCTCTTCGAGAGCTTTCCAACAACGTGTCGCACTCCACCTACACACACCGAGGTCGGGTTGATTCCCAACCCTTCTTTTTGCCATAACGTGTGTTGCAAATGTCCAAATGGCCCATGCGATCCCATTTTTGATATTTACACTTTGATAGTTTTCCAATGATATAATGAACACCCTAATGTGAGGTGTTTTGACCCCTGCAATCGAACTCTGAAGTTTCAGGAGTCCTAAAGGATTCCCAAGTCCCCATTTCAGGAGTGTGAGTTTCATTTTCGCACTCTTTCAAAGTAGGGTTGCGACATGTAGTGTGGTGAAAGTTGAGGTGATGTTAGAGGACGTGGGTGCAAAGGAAAATGGTGGTAAAGGGCGAGTTGCTTTAGAGTATTCCCTTGCACATCCATAAACTAGACTGTGAAGAAAACATTTATGAACTGGGGGATCATGTTGGGGAAAAGACATTGAATTCAAACTTGTCGCCAAAACTTGGGTTTATAAAAAAAATTATTCTTAAAAGTTTTCCCAACTGCATGCTAAAAAACACATGAGTTGAATCCACATTTCCCTATGCCCCATTGTTCCACCACGAGGGGGCAAAGTGAGACACCATTGGGGTATAAAAGGAGCAAATGCCAAGCTATCACATCATAGGGGTCTTGCATTAATTTATCTAGTGGAAAATGAAACGCCATTTGTATGTCATGTTATAGATTGGTAGGGATGCAATTATATAATCAAGGGTGAGGAAAACCTAAATGAAATGACCAAATGACATTTAAAGATGAAACCCAAGTCCAAGCTAATGTAGGCAGGGTGGGAATAAGGGAAGGTACTGAGTCGAGATGGTCGTGGGGGTTTGGATTAAATGGATTGGGTGTGCTTGACAAAAATGTTAATGACGAGCTAACCTTCGATTAGTAAATTGGTGCCAATAGGTGGTGCAAAAAACTTTAGGTGGAAGTTACAAATGTGTTAAGGAAATGAGGGTAGGTTGGGGGGTTTGATCATGTCCAATTGGAAGGGTTGGTAGAATGTTTCAAAAAATGTCCTATATGTGCATGATCAAGGGGGTTTGTGAAAGTGTAAGGATGGAGCCCTGCATTCACCCAAAATGTTAGGGGCTGGTAAGGGGAACTAGTGGATGGTGTGTGGTTTATTAAAATGGAAAGGGGAACTAATGGGAGGTGCGTGGTTTGCATGGGAGATGAGGTGGAAACTAGGTTTGTGGTGGCACATGATCAAATAAATGGGTGATGGGAAGGACAAGGTTCAATGGGACATGATGAATTAAAGGACATGGGATGTTTGGTGCCCATGAGGAAGGATGATTAATATGAACACATGCCCCACTTATTAAAAAACTACCTACTGTTATAAGGCAATCCTAAATTTACAAAATTAACCATAAAAGACTAAATGGATCGAAAGGAAAAATATAGGAAACTGCCTAAAGGTCCTTGGTTAGGGCATTATGCCAAAACCAAACTTTAACTTCATTAAAGGCTTGAGTGGCATAATCACTATTGTCTTGGGTTCAACACGACCTAGACATCTTAATGCTAAAACATTATAGGCTTCAATATTTGTTCCTAGTCCTGGAGGACTTGAGATAAGTAATGCTGCACAAAAATTTCCTAAGAAACAATTATGGTGGATTAAATATCCTATTCACAAAAATCCTAATCCATTCTAGTAACTATGTACAACATTGACCAAAAAAAATTATTAGTTTTTTTTTGGGGACAAATTCTTTAATCAAGAAAATTATCTACTCCTACCTGGACAATGACTATAATTACAACAAATACTTCTTAGTCCTTGTTCCGATGGCAACCAAGAAGATGCGTATCTGGGAACCTTCAAACTCTAACAATTATATTCAAATAATATGGATTTCGGTAAAAAGAAGAACTAGAATTAGAATCAAAATTTATTTTTCAAACAATCAAACTTTTAAAACCCCAAAAATTTGTGTAGCACTTCTATCGGTTGTGCCTATAGAGTTTTGGAATGAAGTGTGTTCATGATTTACATATTTGCTGAATTTAACCATGTGCAAAAGTCAATTTGTTAATGTAATTGTTACTATTCTAGCTTATGTAGATTGAAAGAATGTTAAGTTTAGTACCAAAAGTTAGAATGAAAAGATAATCAATGTAATTTAAACTAATTATGGAAGGAAAAGTTGTGTAGGTGTATGGGAAATGGAAAAATATCATTACAACCAATACTCAAAGTACAAGTGGATTAGATCATTATGTCCCTTTTATTGCAATGTTGTTTTCCCAACTATCTTAGGTCATTAGTGGACTTTGTTGAATTCATTGAGAAGTTTCTTTATCCATTTATAGATAGTTCATCTTTTATTCCTTTGTACCTATTATGAGTGGTTGAATTCTAGAACTAGAATTGAGTGTCTAACCCAATAATCTTTACCATTTACTTATAGCAATTTGGGCTCATAAAAGTAAATTGAAAAAATAGTTGAAGGTTCTCATGTTGAAATATGTTCAAAAGTTTTATTTGTGAGGTACCAAAATTAACTATATCATTTTATTGATTTAACAATGGTCTTGAATCAATAAAACTTAAACCCTATTTCAACAAGTGGTGTGAATCCTTGAACCAGAAAGGGGGTCATGTGTGACTTTGGGCTTCTTGCATGATATGAAAGTTACTAATCTTTGCATTAATTATTTATAGATAAATAACAAGAATTGGAGTCTATTGTTCCACACATTTTTTTTAGTTTTCTAATATTGTATGGTGTTGCCATAATTGTAGGGATTTAAGCATATCATGCTTATGGGCATATTAGGTGTTTTGTCTATTATTTAATGTTGGTGTGCTTATATTGTTTTTTGAACTTGGCATTCCTTTATAATAATCTTATGGATTAGTAAAGAGACATGAATGCATTTTTTGAACATGGTATCAAAATGCTAGACTCATTGGTCCTTGTGAAGATTACATAATAGATTGGAGATAAATCAATTAAAGATTATTGTGAACACAACTTTGACAAGTATAGAAAGATGAGTAAAACTTACCTCCACTTACAAACTTGTCATGTACATAACTTTCATAAAGCCATATTGTTCATAATATCTTGAGAATATGTGTAAAATGGCAAACATTCATGACATGATTTTCCATATTATTTTAATATTCCTCGCAATTGGAAAATTTGAATCAATAGTCAACTAAAAAGAGAGCAAATGTGGGATATTATGGCCCCATTTAGGACCACTATTCCAAGTACAACTTTTTTCATAGTTCATAACACTTTGTGGCACTACCACTTCTTTCATAGTACAAAGGATTGACCAAACTAAAGTAGCCCTAGTCATCATTTGAGACACCCAATCAAGTTAACGCCTTTCTTTTCAAAAAATCAAAAGTGTTTCTCAAATGACTTTTTTAATAACTTTTGTTCAAGACAAAATATTATCAAACATTGGTGATCTTAATGATCCAAAGGATGCATGAGCACTATTATGAATTCAGTATGAGATTGATGACCTTGTTTGAAGATTGTAGCTTTACAACAAACTTTAATTCTTCAAGATTACTAAAGACAACTTGGAGTTGAAGCATATTTGAAGGATTTCAAGCACATCCTTGTTCAACTTGCTTTAATATTGGTGTAAGGATTCTTGACGAAGACCTAATGGAGATCATTTTGAATGTAAATTACCAAATTTATATGAACCACCTAATTAGGTAATATCAAGAATCAACATTTCACCAACTATTGATTCATTAGTGGGTCATTTGCAAGATAAAATAACAAGAGATAATTTTAATTTTCTTTGATTGCAAAGAAAAGCTAGAGCAAAATCCATGCTTTAATAATGGTGTCATGGTGATCATGATCATTTGAAAATAAAACGTTAGATCCTCCAACTTAGAAGAGCTGTTTGAAGTTGGAATAACATTTGTAGATTGCAAGTTAAATTGACCGACCTAGGTGGCCTTGTAGAGAGGATGGTTTAGATATGCAAGAAGGGACTTCGAAAGATTTGCCTCACTGGGAACAAAGAGGATTGGGACCTGGCCCTACCTTATATCACCATGGATTACAAGATGTCCAAACATGCCTCTTTGTCTCATTTTTCTCCTTACTTTCTACTTTTTGGGAAACATCCCATTCCACCCTCTTCCATTGCTATTCAAATGGACCAGGTTGTGGATTTGGACTCCCCATCCACTTGGGTTAGGGTCATCGCAGAGAGGGCTGATTTATTCAGGAGGATTCTGCCCATGGCCATGGAGAACTTGTCCATTGCACAACATCGAAACACCTTACGGTATGCACACACACGAGGTGGCAGTTACAAACCTAAGGTGAGACAATTTGATGTTGGTGATTTTGTGTATCTCTAGCGACAACCTAATGATACTCTAGACATTTCTTCCAATCGCACTATCTTGAGGATTAAGGCGATCATGCATTCAGGTGTGTTGGAGTTGCAAAGAGCTAACGGACGCATAATTTGGGATCATTCCAAAAACTATACGCCCTGCCACATGCCAAACTTGGACCCTACCATCATCATGTTAACTTGGATTCCTCCACTTGACTATCCATGTCAAGTATGTCAAAGGATAAACGATGTTGATTAAATGCTGTTTTGTGATAATTGTAATGGCGGATATCATCTATTTTGCCTCAAGCTAAAGTTCATTCAAGTTTCCACCGACATTTGGTACTGTTCATCATGTTCTCCTGCAGCACCTTGATTTCTACTCAGACCATGCCACGCTTTTCCCGACTCAGGGCTTGGGGGGGGGTACATGAGAATTTCATTTCAACCTCCTCTTGTGCATTGTATATATATGTGCATGCATTTCTTTTTGGTTGATTAGTTTCTACTTTGACTAGTTTTAGTCGTTTTGTTCATTAGAGTTTACTATGGATTTACACCCTTACGACACCGAACGTCACGACACTATAGGTCACAACAAAAAGAGAAGGATAATATAAGAATGAAATATATATTCAAGAAAATATAAACAAAAGATTGTGTGGTCATGCTTTAGGTTATTATTGTTGATTTGTGTGTGAGGTAGGTGCAAGGTAGGTAGGAGGTGAATTTAAAGCAAGGAGGGAAGAACCATAGCCATAGTTGTGTAAGAAGAGTTCCCCACACCCAACTATCCATTGGCTTGCGATTGTTAATTTATGTGGATTAGAAATAGGGGATGAAAGTGGAAGAAGGGACTTTTTGGATAAGTTGTTGTCATGCCAATAGTAAGGAAGTAGGTTTCAAGGTTTGTTTTAGTGTTTGTGCCATTGTGAAGGGGTTGAAGTTTGTCATGAATAAAGGAACTATTTAAACCCATAGTGGACATGATAGTAGGTTGGAAAATTGAAGATTAGGTTTTTGTTAGGCCAACCACCTAGATATTCTTTAAGCAATGGAGGAATAACCCAATTTAAGGAGATGTATATGATTTCATGGACACTTCATATGATCATGGATTAATGGTGCTAGGTAACTAATCATCTTTCTTTTCATAATCATTTAGTTTTTTTATATATTAAGATTTTGACCATATGTCAAGTGATCATCATTGGTAGTGCAAAGTAGTGTGGAGCCCAAATTTGAATAAATTTGAAATGGATCTAATGAATATGGAGTACTGAAAAACACTTTTAAAAAAATGTAATTAATGTTCTTTGTTACTTAAAAAACTTAAAATTATTTGAAAATGACATTATTATGGGAAATTTCTTATGTATACCTTTACATAAACTAATATTTGCACTAATTGTTATAGATAATTATTGTAGCTTTTCTAATAATGTATGGTGTTGTTGCAATTATAAGGATTTAAAACTTATTCTCTTTATGGGTAGATTCTAAGAGCTTCTTTTAATATTTGGTGTTGATGCATTTTTCTTGTTTTGTAAACTTAGAGTTCATTTATAACAATCTTAGCTAGGGATTAATAATTTGACCTTAGTGCATTCTTTCAACATTCCATTTTTTGCTAACCTCATAAAGACATGTCCTAAAAGGTTAGCCACCCTTGGGGAAAACCATATGTTAGTTTGTGGTGCATGTTTTGGAAGTTTGTTATAAAATTTGCCCAAATGTTATTTGAGTGACATGATTTTAAAACATGGACAATAATCAAGGACCATGGAAATACAATTGGGTTGTCAAAACATTTGAAACTCAATGTGAAGCCAAAACCTTGTTTCAAACTAATTTGGCATATTATAGATATAGGTTTCAAATTTAAAAATATTTTCTTTTATTTATTTATTTTTCCCCATCCAAATCTTGAGGTGTCACATTTTGATATTTTGAAGTTCACAGGTCTTGCTTCTACCCCAAGTTTTGAAAATTCAAAATTGAGTTTCCCACTCATTTGATTTGCTTGTTAGTTTTACTTACTTTTTTCTTACTTGTTTAAAAAAAACTTCATTTTATTTTCCTTGTTCATTGGTTTTCTTGCTTGTTATATTTGCTCATTTAATTTTTTCCCTTTATAATTGTGTGTGTGTGTGTGTGTGTATTTGTTGATCAAGTTATAATTTTTTTTCTAGTTTGCTATTTTTTGATTTTCTTGTTAATATTTGTTGCATATAAATTTCCTTGTTTTTTCATTATTTCCTTCTTGTTAATTATTGGCTTGATTGTTTTAAGTATTTCAAATTGTTACCTTAGATGAATTTCATTACTTGGTTGTTTATTTTGTTGTTCTTGATTCATTGTTGGTATATGGTTCAAGTCCTTGCAAGGTCATTATCTATTATATTCAATTAATTGAGTATAAATTTTCCATGTGTCAAAAAGTATTATAAGATTCAAAAGGATTTATAAACATGTTTAAATTTTGGAAACTTTAGAATGTTAATTCAAAAATGGAGTTTCCCTTGAATTGTAAAGATAAGTTGTGAAATGTTTCAAAAGTTTAGGATTTCCCATGTTTTAGAAAGTTCTTCACTTATTAATTTTTTCTTATTTTGAATGAAATTTGACAGTCAAAACACATTTCAGTTGAATGATCTTTGTATATTTGGAAAATTTTCAATGATTTTAATAAGAAAGTAGCCTTACATAGCGAAAATAAAATACTTTTTTTATATATAGATTTTGCCAAAAGGAACCCAAACATCCATAAAATAATTTAAAATTAAAATTGTGGATAATTGAAATTATTTACATGTGATTGAAAATTTCTTAACAAAAGTTATATGATAATGGGGTCATATTTCCAATTTGGATAAGTTTATTAAAAGTTATAAGTTTTCAAAAAAATTGGATTCAACAAAGAAACATTGCGCATAGATGGTTTTATGGGTGCAATCATAATAAAACAAGCCAAAAAGTATGTTAAATGGGCCTTAAAAATAGTCAAGATTGGAGGAATATTTATGTTTTACCATTTAAAACCATGGCAATCATGACAAGTTGTTCCTTTCTCATTCATATGAATGTCAAAGAACTCAAACAAAAAATCCATTTGATAAAATTTTAAGTTTAAGTTTTGATTTAGGACCTTTGAAAGTGAACACCTATTGTATCAGAATGGATCAATCTTGTGAAGGACTATCAAAAGGACTCATATAATAAAATAAAATTGATGGAAAAAATAAAAAAGATAAAAACCTATTAGCCACATTCGAAAAACATTGATACCCTAAAATATGTGAAATTCAAAAACTTTAAAAATTCAAAGAACTTTCCAAAGTTGATTTAGAATTTTAGAGCTTCAAAAGTCCTTTACAACATATAAATGGGGTATAATGTACATGATGTGTTAAAAAAAGTTGTAGTTTATTATACCAAAAAAAAAAAAAAAAATCTTTTTTTTTTTTTTTTTATTATTTAAATTTTTTTTAAATTTTAAAAATAAAAAATTAAATTTAAAAAGAATCACAACATTTTAAAAAAAAAATATTTTTTTATTTAAAAAAAAAACTAAATATCAAAACTTACCGCATAATTCCATGTGATTATACTATTATCTAATTTAAGAGCAAAAAAAATAAATTGTAAAATATTAACAACAAATAATGCTTGAATCTATGAATAATTAAAGAAATTTAATTCATGAAAAAGAATATTAATTGAGTGTTTGTTTTTT
>Ga0116231_10011619_pt1 | contig 13424 bp, 13 predicted proteins | sample S1TSphgellanicum_2_FD_89695 | JGI IMG/M metagenome (GOLD analysis project Ga0116231, IMG submission 89695) | Host-associated microbial communities from peat moss isolated from Minnesota, USA - S1T2_Fd - Sphagnum magellanicum MG | ecosystem: Host-associated > Plants > Peat moss > Unclassified... | reverse complement strand
TCAAGAGAAAATCCGCCGCCACTAATCAAGATCCTCGGCCATATTATCCAGATCAAGACATTCATGTTCACACCAACAGTTCATGCCTGAAGTCCTTGTCCGTCGACCTGTTGTTCGGTCACAAATCTTTTAATACATAATGTAGAACTTCATAGTTTAAAAAATATTAATGAGTAAATCAAAGAATTTTACATAAATCCATTTTGAAGATAAAATGTACAATAAAATTATTTTGTTAATTTTTTTCCCACATTTTTCATTTCTTTTAACATTTAAAAACAATTGAATTTTTTCGTTTTTTTTATGAACATTTCTAATCTACTTCATTAACACCTATAGATTCCTTTAAAAATTTTAAAATAATTTTTGCCATTTCATTTTAACTTGGAAATTATTTTTAAAGTAACTCAAAAAATTGCATCATTTTTCACAACTTTGTGAATACTTTTAATGATGAAAAAAAAATTCATTGACAAAAAAAGTTATATCAAAGTGTTCAACATATGAATACATACATGTGCAAAAAAATTCAAAATTTTAATTTGTTTTTACAGTTTATTTCTCAAAAATTCGGAAAGAAAATTCAATTCAAATATTTGCAAGTACTTTGAAAATACATAATTATACCAATTCAATTTTGAATACAGAAAAATGAAATAAATAAATAAATAGTACCAAAAGATTATTTTCATTATTTTCATCATCCACATTTTCACCAATTTCTCATCAGTTATTATTTGGTTTAAAAAAATAGAATCATAAAATCTTTGTGTAATTTTAAATACTTCAAGAATGTAACAAAAATGTCAACAAACATTGTATTTCATAATTTCAAAATAAAAATGAAGAATAAAGGTGCATCTAAAGAATGTTGTGCTCATTCAAAAAATAAAATTTAAGATAAATAATTGTTTTTTGAAACAATTATACTTTTCAACTATTTTAATTTAATATAATCAAATTTAATTTTGATTGGATAAGATATTGAATAATTATAACTTTGCCTTAACATTAATTTGGAGAATTATTATGAAACAAATGGTTCAGAAAAATTGTTCCCATGATCTGGTTGAGTTTATAAAAGACATTCAAAACATTTTCATTAATTTTTCTTGTTCAAAAAGTTTGCAAGTGTGAAAATGTGTATATGATTTATATGTTTTAAACTAATATTTTCATTGAAAATGGGATCATAGACATTTCATTGTGCATAATCGTTTGATATAAGTTGTTAAATTTACCTTGCAAATCAACATAATGAAATTGTGAAAATCATTTTATGTTGATTATTGTCATGTTTTAAAAAAAAAGTCACAAGAAAAAAAATATTTTGAAATTTCATATAGAGATTAGTGAATAAAATTTTCGAAATATTTTTATGCACAAAAAAAATTCACATTAGAATTCATTAACTCAAGGTACAATTGTTTTACATCAATCAAATGCTTCATAATGATGAAATGTGAGATGCATGTGTCAACAACATGATTTTTAATGTTATGAAAAGGATTTTTTTTTTTTGATAATCAAGAATGCCTCCAATCACTTTTGAATAATGTTAATATGTAAGTGATCTTTTACTTTCATTTTTTTTACCATTAATGTTTAAATGTTCATTTCATAATTAAATGTGTCAATTTATATTTTATGTTTTACATGCTTTATATATATAGAATTAAAATTAATTATTGTATTAAAAATATTGAAAAAAATATATTAATATTTTTTCAAAAGTTAAAAAAATTTGCAACACAAATTTGTGAAATTATTATCTATTTTCAATTGAAAATTGGGATTTAAGTTTTGTGAAAAAAATTAATTAAATATTCAAATAATATTGATTAAAAAATGACACAATATTGATTGTATAATGTTTCCATCTCAACGACTAACATTAAGAAGTGGTAAGGGTTCAAGACTTGAATTGAATAACAAAACCATAAAGAAAGAAAATTAATGGGCCACTTAAAAAAATCATTGTATTAGACTTTTGATGCAATACATGAACTTGGAGGAATTAGGTATTTCGTTCAATTTCAATATATATGTTTAATATCTGGATTTATTTATTTTTCCCTTGTTTTCAACCCCATAAATTTATTTTTTGATTATCTAGTTTTGAACAACTAGTATTGACCAACTACATTTTTATCATGAAATTGATGATGACCATCACATTATCACATTATTTTAGAAAATGAAACATCGGAGACCATTGGGGAATAAAATAACAAATGAAGATTTGTTCGATTTACAAAATGCATTCCTCTGAAAACTCAATGATAAAGAAAAAAATCATTATTGTGGTATTGAATATAATGATCTATCAACAAATGCAAAAGTACAAAAATAGTCATTTTCAAGTTACTTTTTGTTAATGTGTTGTATTTTCCTCCAATTCTTTATATTTTTATTTGTGTGAATCACTCTTTTTTTTCTTGAGCATGTAAAATCATTCATTACATTAAGAGTTTCAATTATTTTTTTTTGCAAATACATTAAATTTGTCATCATGTTTCAAGGTTGTGTGGAAACGAACTCAGTTTTTTCATAACAAGAAAGTTATCGTTTAATGCATCCGTGTAGATTCATTGCATGCTGACTACTCATTTGAATTTTTAATTTTTTTTTAGGACTTTTGAACTTGCACCCACGACCTTTCTCTTGATCATAAGCTTTGAATAAGGAATTTAACCTTGTTGATTTGGTTAAAGGTCAAAAACACCCTATTCAAATAATCTTCATAAACTTTTCACATGACAAGAAAAAACTTTTCTTTGAGAAAAAAAATTGTGCTAAAATGTTGACATGAAATAAATAATTATTTTTTGCAAATTTGTTATGCTTTTATAAGAACTTGTCAACATGTCCAAAAATAATAAATTTGGGTAAATTTTCATTAAAATGCTGACACACTTCAGTTTTTGGGCAATTTTCATTCAATTTCAATAGTTATCTACAAACTTTTCTCTAAAATTGGCTAAATCTTGTTTGGAATGATTACTAACAATTCCACATTAAAAAAATTGGACCCAAAAAAAAAAAAAAAAAAACTACTCCAAAATAACAAACAAGTATTTTGTTTTAAACTATTATGATGTGTATAAAAAGATAAACTTGCCATCCATCCCCAACCAATTTTGGCTTAAGGATGGTCTAAGCATGAAAGATTTGAACCCACATAGGTCAGGAGGGCTATGGATGAAATTATATAAAAAATGTGAATGAGATTGGACTTAAATAATTAAAATAAAAATAGAACAAAATTGATCCAAACTTGGATTATCACCATAATTGAATAATTTGAAGTGTGACGAGGATCAACTTGGTCTAATCAAAACCCATTTGGAACCAATCCAAAAATCAACCAATATGCAATTGAAATGGATGTTTGGAATGGTTGTGGCCTAGACAAATCTAATAGAACATGAAAAATTCAATAAAATGTAAACTAAGTTGAATTGAAATTAGTTTGAGAATAGACTGAAATTAATTGAAAGCGTCATACCATTTATATATTTATTAGAAATCCTTTTATTAAATATTTAGACCCAAATGATCTGCCATAGCTTAGAAAAATTGAATAGATGATTTGAAAAGTTAAACAAAATTGAGCCTAAATTAGTTTGAGATCATACAAATTAATTAATATTATAGTTATTATACTAAAAGTATTACACTTGGGCTTCACATTACTAGTGATGATCAATCGATGACAAAAATGAATTGATTTTTTAAAAATTAAATTTCAAGTGAGTTATTTGAATGACATTGCATGCAACCTGAATTGAAATTCAATTTCAAATCAATTAAATTAAATTGAACAATTGGATTAAAATTCAATGGAATTGAATTCAAATTTAATTGAAGAGAAATGAGATGCAAATTGGTGGCATTTTTTTCATTATGTGATTGCACCCCTTCAGAACTTATATATGAAAGGCACAAACTAGAAAGTGTTGATAATGTAAACTAGTATGACACAACCTTTTCTCACAAACCCAAAGAACTAAGTACTGATCATAGTGAGTATACCCACTCAAGGAAAATTCAAATGAGATCCACGTCCATAACTTATTATTCAACGATTTCATGTCAATATATTCAGTGAGATGAGCTACTAAGTGCATGATATATACATCTGCTTGACTATCTGTTGTCAACGGTTTTTTTTAGCAACGATGTCTCTCAACTGGGGGTTTTGAGGATGTAGATCACCAAACTGGATTACAATATTTCCTGTTGCTCTTGACAGCTGAGAGGGTCATGCTTTATTTGCAGCAAAACCTTGCTCTGCATACCTCTCATTCAATGAATTTTGATTATTCATAGCATCTAGTTCCTTGTGAGCTGTGGAACAGAGAGTGCTCTATTTTCTGCTTTTTCATTAGCAACATTGACATACGCATAGGAATAATTGGTAGATAACTTACATGAAGGAACCTTGAAACTGGATTATGAGGATGAAAATAGCTGGTTTGGGCTGCTTTGAACATCTGAGAAGCCTGTCCTCAGAACATGGGAAGATTCATGTCGTTTATCCATTACTCCCTTAATTGATTTTGCACACTTCAATGCAAGTTTATCTGAGTTGCACTCCAAGGCCACTGACAGGAGCTTTATCCAATTATCTGAAAGAAGATCCGATTACAGAAACACAAATTCAGGTTTTAAACTGAACATAAGTCATGTCGGTAACAATTAAAAGGATTGGTGCCATAATGTGCATTACCTTGTGTAGCCTGGATCAAGTCCTCACAAATGAAGACCAAGCTTGTTATACCATACTGCAAAAACCACCACTATTGTAGCATTATTATTTTGCATTTGGTACTATGTTCCTCAGGAATGAATCGGCCTTTGGAATACACTGGCACATTTGTTTAAGGTGGTAGACTACTCTAAGTATTTCACAGGCAATTTATGTTGTTGAACCTGATAATACCCCAATCAATGAGTGGACAAAGAGAGCAAGACCAACTATTCTTGTTGTTAGTCAACTCAAATTTTATGACTCCCTTACAAAGGATATCAAAACGCTGCTTCCCTATGTACATCTGAAGAAAAGGCTTCAAATTCTTCACACCTTGTGAGCTGCAAGTAGAAGATCAAGACCCCTCTGCTCCATGAAGTGATGGTCAACCTCACCAGTATAAAGAAAGGCAACCATTGCCTTCACCACATTGAAGGATGCTTCATTGAGATCCAATCTATTGGAATATGACGATGCCGCAATCTCAAGATTCAACTTTAGGACCTGAACATAATAGTAGGAGATGCACTTAAAACCTTCAGATATCTAGACAGTATCCCACAAGAGCCATGTGTTACTTGGGGCAACTGAATCTTAGGTGATACAAACAGAATTCTTTTCATAGTCACAAGCTCTTGTGTGCTAAATAAAACTCTATCATCACCTGCCAATAGGAGTACATGTCAAAACAGACTCTCCATGATGTAGTTGATAGAGGCAAGCAATTAAGAATCCTGCCAATAATCCAGAGAGCAAGGTAACAACTAGATACAACGAACTCTCTGTGTCATCCTCCATTTTCAATGACATAAACAGAGATCATTACATGAGATTGGTGACAGAGAAATGTCTACCTTTGATGCCTCAGATAGGAGGAGCTTGAGGACAGTGATGTTTTTCCCCTCTGCCCAGACTTCAACCAACTCATGCTTTCCACTTTCAAAAACCTTGCCCCAATTTTGCTGGATGGTAGTAGCCATTGGCCTTGGTGAAGCTGGTTCATTCTTTCCATGGTAATGATCAATGGTTGCTCCCGCCAGAAGCTTAAGCATGCCATCCCAATGCCGATATTCCCACCCTGCTCACACATACGAGGGCTTAAACCATTCAAAACAGCCAGAAATGCCCAGCTATCCAAGGGACAGTTAACTGCCTGAAAAGAAATCTAATTTGAATCACTTCAATAATCTGATTAGTATGTGCCATGTGCATCCAAATGGGAGAGGCCAATGCAAAAATCAGTGCTTGCAGAAAACTGCCTATGTCAGACATCCTTTCAGCTCTCCTCAATTCCTGAGGGAGGCAGCTGAGTGTGCACCAACTGACTGGTTGGATCAGCAAGTACTTCGTCTTTCATGATGCTCAAATATTGCCACCAAGATTCATCTGGAGGAAATGGCAGAGTTGTGAAGATCACCCACCCCGTAGATAGAGAGACGATTTCAACTCCAAAGCTATGAGCAGTGGAGTCTTTTGGCCAAGAGTAATTCTCCTGGTTTCCAATAGGGTCTCTCCATGTGATGATGACCTTTTGTCCTTGTGTGCAATCGAGATCTTCTGAGCTGATGGTGGGACTGCCGCTTTAAGGCATACATCTGCGCCATTATCAAGCAATATCCTTGTTATCTCCAAACTCCGGCTGTTCTCATACTTGTAGACTGCCCAATGCAGTGCTGTCACACCCTGCAAAACAGAACTGTCATCAATCTCTTGCCTCCCTGAGCCCCCTTCTACTCAGACCTAACTACAGTTTGACACTCTCCTTCAAAGGTCTTGACAAACTGTTTGCCTTCTTTTGCTTGTGCTGTCTCAACCATTGGCGGCTCTAGACTGAAGCATCTGTACTGGATGTCAATAATCATTCTCCTTTCTGTTGGTGTTGTGAATCGACAGAACAAGAGAGAGGAGAAGGATGCAGATCCAGTAGATGCATGGCAACACAGATGAGATAATAACATTTGTTCCAAACGTTAGCAGAATGCACGAGGTACAGCGGGGTTACAGCGGGGTTTCTGAGAACAGAGATATGTTCAGATTGTCGATCCTTGATCGGAAATAGGATTCACAGATATAAGGCCAGGCTTCCTAAGTCTAAGAACTGAGAACTGGAGTTCAGCATTTTTCAACAACAACAGCAACAACAACAATAGCATAGAGAGAACAAAACAAACAAACTCCAAATTCTGGACTAAGTGCTGGCTGGCAATCTAATAAGACTTTTCTCTCACCTCGTCATTGTAAGCATTGACGTCGATCTTGCGGTTTTTGAGTATGACCTGCAGCGTATTGGCATTATCCTCCTCTACACAGCGGAAGAACGTGGCTTGATTGATCAGCTTCAGGCGTTGAACGCCGGCATCATCATCGGAAAGCCCGACTGCTTGCATACTTGATGCGATCTCCTGCTGCAACCCTGCCATATCTCTTCTATTGTGGATCCAAATCTTCACCAACCTCCAAACTCCCTATTGATCCTATACAGTTTCTGACACAGACACAAGAAACTACAGCCCTGATCGATAATCCTCTCTCTTTCTCTGGTATTTCTTTTCAAAAGAGAGGTTCCAGAAAATTGTCAGAACAGCAGCACGCAGAGCACGCGAAGCAGAGCTTTCTTCCTCCGCTTTGCTTTTCTACACTATTGTGGTGTGTAGTCGTGTGTAGGCTACCTATCGAGTTTTCCTGACAAGAACGTACTCTACAGTCTGCAACACGTGGCATTATCTGGTTGGTTACTCTTCTACCATTTCGACTAGTCTGTCAGACTGTCAGCACTCATCCTTGCCACATGGATGCCACATCATACAAACCGGCCCTCACAACCACGGGCCCCCTCAAGCATGTAATGTGTCCCTTTATAACCATTGTCCCTTAAGCTTGAATGTTGGCCCTTACAACCATGGTCCTGCAAGCATGAAAATTCGTCATTCTTTACAACCCTGGTCCCCCCTCAACCATGAAAGTTGTCCCTTTATAACCATTGTCCCTTAAGCTTGAATGTTGGCCCTTACAACCATGGTCCTGCAAGCATGAAAATTCGTCATTCTTTACAACCATGGTCCCCCCTCAACCATGAAAGTTGTCCCTTTATAACCATGATTATCCCTTAAGCTCGAATATTGTCCCTTACATCCACCACGGTCACTTAAGCATGACTATTGTCCCTTACAACAACTATTGTCCTTTAAGCATGAATATCAGCCCTTACAACCACCATCGTCCCTTATGCTGGAATATTGTCCCTTACAACAACCATTGTCCGTTAAGCATGAATATTGGCCCTTAAATATCTGTCCTTTAATCATGAACATCATTCCTTACTACAACCAGACCCCTCCTACAAAGCATGGAATTCATCCCTGAACAACCTAGCTGCCTCAAGCATGAATTTTGTCCCTTGACTATGAGTCCCTTAATCGTGACTTTGTTCCTTGCAACCTCAGTCCTTCTGAAGCATGAATTCATTCCTTAACTATAGGTCCATTAATCATGAGTTTGTCCCTTATCTGGTTGGCTTTTTCACTGCAATTATATTCATTCTTATCTCAGGTCATACTGTGGTGAGTTGTGCTTCTCATGTGGATGTCATATCATGAACTTGTCCCATTAACCATCATCCCCCAAGCATGAACTTGTCTCTTAACCATGGTCCATTTAATTGTGAATTCATCCCTTAAGCATGGGCCCTCAAGCATGAACTTGTCCCATAACTATGGTCCATTTAATTGTGAATTCATCCCTTAAGCATGGGCCCTCAAGCATGAACTTGTCCCTTATCCATGGTCCATTTAATTGTGAAGTCATCCCTTAAGCATGGCCTTCAAGCATGAAGTTGTCCCTTAACCGTAGTCCATTTAATTGTGAAATCATCCCTTAAGCATGGGCCCTTGAACGCACCAATAAAACTGAAATTGGGACAGCAAATAGGTGTGGGACTACTAATAGTAAGCCACCTGGACCAATTATTATGATGGGCCAATCAGAAACACCGAGCACCAGCTATATCATATTTATTAGACTCCTTTCTGCAGGTGCACAGCGTTGCTGAACCTTTCACCAGCCACAGTTTCCCTGGGCAATTATGCTGAGCCAAAACCATTTTCCTGAGCCAAACCGGCATGTGTTGGATTTCCTTCGTCCAATTTTACTGTGCAGGATCACATACCGATCACCACTGGAGAGCATCTCCATCGGTGCCCAGTATGTGAACCTACCAAAATATTTCTCACATCCAAGTTCAGCTGTTTACTTTTTTGCAATCCCACCCATAAAACTGAAACAAGGATTGCAAATAGGGTTTAGGGTTTACAAATGTCTTATCCGTACATTCCTTCAATACTTGTAGGAGTGCAACATGACCTATTATTATTATAAAAATGCAAATAGTGGGAGTTTGTTACCCAATATCGTATAATGGAGTCATAGTTTCACTAGTTGGTGGAAATAATATATTTCTTTTAATTACCATGGGAAGTACATCATTACCCACTTGGGTACCACATGTGGCAAATAGTGCTACAATAATAAAACCCAATAAGGAGCATGTTAGAAAACATCTTCCATATCCTCCATATGTCAAGGATACCCATCCTAATTCACACGTGCGAGTGTTCAAAGCTATAATAAAAACCAATTGGGAGACCAAGGAAAAATACATTGTGAACCTATTTACATTTTCCTTTTGAAATATAATCTTGAAATGGGATCAATTCTTTTGGGAAAACATAATGATTGTGCATTCACTAAGTTGGAGCAGACATTTTGTAAGCAGTTTCAGATGGTGAAAAGTGATGAATAGGTGTATATGTAATTGAAAAATTCAAACATGGCAAAATGAAGAAGGTGGAAGTGTATTACAAAAAATTGTTAACATTGGTGAACAATTTTTTGATGAAAACCAATAATTATTTTTTAACTTATTCTATTTTATATTAATTATAATCGGACCAATCATATAGTGGAGACATGTTGCAACAAGGAGGAACTTGTGGTCATAGTCTTAGAGGTGATTGCTAAATCTAATAAATCTCTTAAATCTATGAACTACCCATGTCACATTTATAGTGTTATTGGGCACGAGATGGTTGATTGTACAAGGTTTAGTGAAATGCAAAACTTATTTAAGGACAAGAATGTAAACTAGCAAAAAATCGACTTATAGTTATAAAAAAACACCAATTGCATTAGTTAACATGGTTGAGGTTACTATATGTAGTAAGACAAATGAAAACCAAGGGTTTAAAGAAGGGGAACCATTCAAAACAAAAATGCTAAAAATTGGAATAACGAAAAGAAGTTGAAAAAGTTGTTTATGGAGATTATTTAGTAGCTACAAGCAAACAAACCATAAAGGAAGTACAAACTAATCCAAGGGATTAGAGTACCAATGGGGCAAGATTGTTTGATATTGTTCGGGTGGCTAAAGTACCTTTTGCGGTATATGCACCACCTATGGTGTCTATTTAAATTAAATCTATTGAAAATAATCTTCATATCAACATACAAGGGTAAAAACCAAGTAGACCTTGAACTTGCGACAATTATTAAAGATAACACGTGATTTGAAAAGGTATTTGAAGTAAGAAAATGAAACCAATGAAAACCACAATTTTATACAAACTTGTTTAAGGAACTTCTACATTTTGAGTCAATGAAGTTGCCATGGAAAATGGTTTTACCATAGTAAAAATAGACAACCATATTGTAATGATTAATGTACAAATTTGAAAAACACACAATTGATGATGTTATTTTGGATGGGGGGAGATGGAATGAACATTATCACAAAGGAGCTCAAAAGTAAATTGGGGTTACTTAAACCCAAACCAACACCATAAAACTTGTGAATGGTGAACCAAAATGTTATCCGATGTATGGCAATGATTAAACAAGGTAGAATAGAATTAAGTTTATGGCAAAAATTAAACAAGGCGGAATGCAAATGGTTCGTGAGTTGGTAGGATGAAGACATTTCATTAGTTGAGGATTCAAATTACTTTTGGAGTGAATAATTTAGAATGTAATTACAAAGGTTGAGTAATTATAGGAGATTTTTTCTTTTCACATAAAGAGACTGAGACAATTGCTAGAATTAAAATAGAGATAGTGAGAAGTTTAAAGTTCTATTGGGTTTCAAACCATAGATTTTTCATCTTTTCCATTGTGATTTCTACACTTAATACTACAGGTGTTTGAGATATTGAATTTTGAGTAAAGAAAGTAGTGGGATATTAATGAAGAAACATGGAGATTATTTTGAATTAATGTGCTTTTCTAATTAAATTGAAACCTAATTATAGATTTTTATTATTTATAAGAATAAAGAATATGAGGAAAATGAACAATAATTGTAATGAGAGAATTGTTTGAAAACATTATATATAGAAAATTATTATGAATAAAACCTTAGATTGTGAACCTTGAAAATATTTTTGAGAGTATGATTGTATTGTTTTATTAGTAGGCAAAGATAAATTTTGGATAAAATATGGGCCTACCATTTGGCAACCATCTTAGGGACAATTTTTTTTTAAGCAAACAAAAACCAACAATATTGTGAGCAGTTTTGATTTATTGAGATCATTGTCTTGTATAAGATCTCGAAAGTCCAAAGAGGATATCTTAATTTATTGTAGATTTGGATTTCTAAATTTTTAGAAGTAGAAGACGGAGGTTTAAACAAGAAAGGTTGTAAGGACTTAAGTTGAATATATTGAGAATTGAAGGAAATTTAAGATTTATATAAAACATTTGCAAAGGCAAATGGATCAAGAAGCCATGCATCAAAACATGAATTCCAATCTTGAAAAAAATTGGGATGTAAACCAAGAAGTGTATGAAACACCAAACATGGGTATAGTTTTGGAACCTAGAAGTTTGTAAAGAATGACCTGCAAGACATTAGGTGTCTTCAATAGGAGTTGGAATGAGAAAAAAAGTATGGACATGGGGTCCGTAGAGATGTCCCAATACAGAAAGCAATTTCTAGAGAAGGGGATCAAGTTTGAAGTATACCCAAAAGAAAGGGATATCCATGTTTTTCAAGCACCATTTGTTGTTCAAGAACATTGAGAAAAGAAAAATCCTAGGGACAAATTGCAATTAGTGAACCTTGAAAATTCTTCAACTTTGGAATATGTGAATTGTTAATGGCATTATTACAATAGACTCACAAATGCACCATTTGTGTACTAGTCAACATCGCCATAATATCATGAACCAATAGAGGATTGGGACATGGAAGGTAACTACAATCCTAGTATCCCAGAGTGGGCGGATGCAAATTATCTAAGAACCTTTATGTACAACGATGCACAAGTGAACGTTCTAAAGGAGACATTACCATTTCAAAAGGATCACATATGCAAAAGAATCAAAAGAAAAGAAGGAATCCAAAACATAAAAATTATGATTATGAATATTCAATGAGGTTGGTTAAAAAAAATTCCAAAATTTGTGCTTTCTATAGAGGTAGAGGCCATGTCATCACAAAATGCCCATGGATTGATAGTGAAATGAGGGATGGATTTATTAGACATGTGGGACAAAAAATGTTGAACATAAACTTTGTAGGACAACCACAAATGAGAAAATAGGTTCAAAACCATTTAGAAGAAAAGATGCAGGGAGTTGGTTTGGGGGAAGAACAATTTGTACAAAATAGACTAAAATTCCTAAGTCTCCTAATGTGAGTAAGGTAGAACCATTTTTTGTAAGACTAGATTCTATACCATAAAAAATACAAATGAATATTATATAATTGGAGCTAGGTTGTCTACAAAGTTAACACCATCATCAAAAATGACTAGAATGATGGTTGGGATACCTCAAATATCGATAAATGTTTCACAAGAACAACAAATTTGATTTGTGATGCTAGATATAATTATTGTAGCATGTAAGTTTAGACAAGAGTCTAAGCCATTGAGAAAAAAAAGTAAATTTGAAAATGGCCAAGCTACATACTATGTATTAGTAGTAAGTACAATCAATTTGGAAGAAGAATAAACCAAACCTATGAAGTTCCAAGTAGGGTAACAACACCCATTTCAAAACCTCAAATGGTTTATACAACATCGATCATGACAACCCAAGCAAATAGATTATGGGATGGCCACCACTGATTCCATTGAACTATGAATGATAGAGAATTTGATTAGTGGTGAATCCTGGAGTAGGGGGGCTTAGTGGCTAGGCCATATTGATCAACTTTGAAATATCCAAATTACAAAAATGATGAAGATTTAAATGTTCATGTGAGAGTGTTTCATGTAGATGTTAAAGCAAATGGAGAAACCTTTGAAGAATTGTACATCATGAATGCATTTAACTACATATTGAAAGTGACGACATTAGATTAGTCCCATAATTACGTGTCAAAAAGTTTTTACTATACATTTTTTAAGCTAACACAAGCATTTTGTAAATGTCATCAAAAGACTCAAAATGATGAACAAATTTACATGGAGCTCAATAATATCAAGCATGGAAAGACTAAGCAAATCGAAGTGTACTATGAGCATATATCGAAGTTGGATCATGCCAGATTGTAAACACCAACTGTAGATAGTTTTTTGACCATTGTGTTTCAAGCATGATTATAGTCCTATATGAGGACTGCAACTACACATTACAATGAAAAGGACCATGTTATAGTTGCATAAGGAGGTGG
>Ga0116231_10011617_pt1 | contig 13426 bp, 14 predicted proteins | sample S1TSphgellanicum_2_FD_89695 | JGI IMG/M metagenome (GOLD analysis project Ga0116231, IMG submission 89695) | Host-associated microbial communities from peat moss isolated from Minnesota, USA - S1T2_Fd - Sphagnum magellanicum MG | ecosystem: Host-associated > Plants > Peat moss > Unclassified... | reverse complement strand
GGCACGCGCCGCGTCACCTTCCCAACCGTGGTCGGCGCATTCTACTGGCCCTATGCCGGGCATCAGCATCCCAAAAACCAGCCGGGACCCATCGTCGGGCAAGATGGCGCCTATCCTGGCGAAATCGGCTGCCGTCAGCTCAACCGGCTGATCGAACAAAACCTCCCTGCCGAAGAGGCGGCGTTTCGCTACGCCAACATGGATCTGGCGGCGCTCGCCCATCTCGATCGCTTCCTCGAGATGCACCTGGAGCGCCAGAAACAGCGCGACGAAATCGCCGGCCTCGCCACCCACGATTTCATAAAATCCCGCTTGCGCACCGAAAAACTGTTCCTCACCCCCGGCCATATGAGCCTCAATCTATTCGGTAGTGTGGCCGAAGGCCTGTTCGAGAAACTCGGCGTGCCCTATTCGCTGACCGAAGCTACCCTGCGCGCCCAGCGCACCACGCCCTTTCCGCTTGATGAGGCGCCAATCCACCCGAGTATTGCCGCCCATCTGGGCCTCGGCTTCATCGACGGAAACACGACCTACCGTTACCGCAACGAAGGCCATTTCTCGTTTCGGGCCTGCATATTCAGGTATCTATCCTACCAATGGGATGAAAACCTCGCCGAGGGCATGCAGTTGACCCATGCGAACCAGGCTGCCCGCGCGATCCCTTTGCTCAAGGAGGGGCTGCGGGCGTGCCCCAGCTCCGATTGTGGCTGGCGCACACTGGGCCTGGCCCTCTCCGCCCAGGGCGAAACACAGGCGGCGATCGAGGCAGTGAACCGCGCCATAGCGCTGGCCCCCGCCGACCCTGAAGGCCAGGCGACTGCCGCGCATATTTGGCTGCGCGCCGGCGACCTCACCCACGCGGAATGTTGCGCACGCGCGGCGATCAGAACCTTCCCCCTCTGGCCCGGCAGCCACCGCATTCTGGCCCACATCCTGGCCAGGCGCGGCGATCACGGGGCCGCGTTGGTTACAGCACGCTGGGCCTTCGGGCTGGCGCCCGGCGATCCGCAAAATGCCGGCCTGATGCAACATTTCGGTGGCGCAGCCGCTTCGCTCAAGCAGGCCCCAGCCCCGCTTGCTGTCACACCACGCCCGTTTCCGGATAAAGAGGCGCAACCCAGGCAGGACGATCCCATGGCCGGCATAACCATCGATTTCGGGGTGAATGGCATTGGCCATGCCCTATTGGGCGAAGGCTGGTCCCATCCCGAGACGGAAGCCACCTGGACCCTGGGCACGCAGAGCACCATCAATATCCCCTATGTAAGGCCGGGCCAGGATTACGCGCTGCTGTTCACCGCCTTCCCGGCCGGCACGGAAGCCGGGCACGCCCAGCGCGCCATCTTCTCCGTCAACGGCCATGTGGTCGGCAGCCTCATCCTGCGCGTCGAAACCACGCTGGAATTGCTGGTGCCCAATGCTGCGCTCATGGGCGACGGCGACGTGATTTTGCGGATCGCGCTCCCCGATGCCATTGCGCCCGCGCATTTGGGCAACTCCCAGGATACGCGGCTGCTGGCACTCCAGTTCAAGCACCTGACCTTCCGGCCATTTGTGCCAACCCGGACGTAACCGATTCGGTATTTCAATGAGCCAGGCCGCCCTCGCGTTCCACAAAGGCTGCGATCTCATCTATGCCCTGGCCAGCGCGCAGGCTGGCAAATACGAAGGGCCGCGCGCCGCGCATCCGCCTCGCATCGCGGTCCATCACATCGAGGCTCGCGCCGACATGCGGCGCCAGATCGGTCTTGTTGATCACCAGCAAATCGCTGCGCGTGATTCCCGGCCCGCCCTTGCGCGGTATCTTGTCGCCGGCCGACACGTCGATCACATAGATCGTGATATCGGCGAGTTCCGGCGAAAACGTCGCCGCCAGATTATCGCCGCCGCTCTCGATCAGGATCACGTTCAGATCGGGGAAGCGCGCGCGCATCTGGGCAACACCGGCCAGGTTGATGCTGGCATCCTCGCGGATCGCCGTATGCGGGCAGCCGCCGGTTTCGATCCCCAGAATGCGCTCCGGCGGCAATGAACCCGCGCGGGTGAGGAACTCCGCATCCTCGCGCGTATAGATATCGTTGGTGATCGCGGCCATCTCGTAACGGTCCCGCAGGCGTTTGCAGAGGGCATCCATGAGCGCTGTCTTGCCGCTGCCGACCGGGCCGCCGATGCCCACGCGCAGCGGGCCATGCGGCGAGATCATGATCTGAAAATCCGTGTGTGCTGGGTTTCGTGGCGCATAGCGGCGATATCGGCGCGAAAACAGGCGGTGCCGAGATCGTCCAGCGATGCGGCCTCCGTATCGGCGACGACCATCGAGATATGTGCCTCCAGGTCGCGCAGCAGGCGCAGGCCGGCGGTTTGGCCGAGGGGGATCAGGCGGATGCCGGCGGAAACGAGGCTGGCGATGGTGGCGGCCAGGTAGGCGGTGCAGGTTTCGTGTTCGGGGACGGCTTGGGTCGCGGCGAAGGCGCCAAAGGCGACAGGATACGGCGCTTGGATCACGGGCGCCCATACCGAAGCTGCGGTGGCGAAGGCGTTGCCCTGCGCCGTGGTTTCCACCTGGCGTTCCAGGCCGGGGGCCATGGCGGCGGCAAGCTCGGCAAGGTTTTTGAGGGCCGCCTCGTCATCGGCGGCGCGATGGGCGTGGCGCACCAGAATCGTGTCGCTGCGGCCGGCGCCGTGGAGGAGGAAGGTTTCAAGCCAGGACTGGAACGGTGCTTCGGTGCGGATTTCGCCCGCTTCGACCGCGTATTCGAGGCCGTGGGAATAGGCATATGCGCCGGTCGGGAAAGTTGGGGAGGAGAACCAGAGGAGGCGGGCGAGCGAGGGGTGGCTTTCCATAGCGTATGTTTCAAACGTCCCTGCGCCGAGAAGGCCTGGTTCGAAGCGGGTTGAGGATTTCAATGCCGGGAAAATCCTTTTCGTTGTCGGTAACAACAATACACCCATTGGCCTCGGCTATGGACGCGATGATCGTATCGAGCGCGCTGCGCGGGCGCCCTTTTGCGGTGCCTGCGGCCATCAGCCGCGCCCAGATCAGTCCTGCCGCTTCGTCGAAGGGCAGAATGCGGCCCGCGAACAGCATCAGCGGACCTTCCGGCCCGGAAAACCAGGTTTCGATTTGTTCCCGGCGCTTTCCTTTCGGCTTTTCCAGTACGCCGCGCCTGATTTCGGCGAGTGTGAACGATGCGATAAAGAGATTTTCATCGGGCTGCTGGGACATCCATGTCAGCAGCGCCTCGGAAGGAACGAGTCTGGTTATGCTGCTGATAATGTTCGTATCGAGCAGGTAACGCATCACATCCCGGCGTCACGGCCTGCATACCAGGGGCGTTGCAGATCGAGTTCGGCGCCGACCAGCGGGGAGCGCCGAAGGGCCGCGACTATCCCGCCTGTCTTCGGTTCTCCAGCAATGGTTTGGCTTATCGCCGCGCGCAGCCTTGCGGAGTTGGGGCCTTCTTCTGCCAACCTGCGCGCAAGAGTGCGTATCAGGTCGCGGTCTGTGTCGCGCCCAAGCACTTCGAAGCGCGCGAGGCCGCGCTCGCCAAGGCGGTCACGGTAGTTCTGGAGGGCACGTTTCTGCGATTGGCTCACTAAGACCTCGGTATATTTCCAGGAATATAGCCGGAGATAGGCTGGGATGCAATCTGCCTTGCGTGTTCTATCGCCTCAATCATGATCATGGTGGTGATGCGCGCCTGCACCTGCGTAGGCGCCTGCCTCCGGGTCGAACGGGGCCTGCACCGGCATCACCTGGCATCCCAAACCTTCCAGCATCGCCGCGATCACGTGATCTTGGCGGATCAGGATCGATGCGGCGGCGAATTGCACCGGCAAATGGCGGTTGCCCAGGTGCCAGGCGGCGCGCATGAGGGCGTGCGGGTCGGTGGCGGAGATGTGCAGGAGCGGCTCCGGTTTTGCACAGACGCGGACGATGCCGCCATCGGGGAGAACCAGGCCGTCATCCTGGCGGAGGCGGACGGCTTGCGGGAGGTCGAGAAGGATTTCCTGGCCGGAGTCGGTGTGCAGCAGGTAGCGGCGGCGGAAGCGGCGGTCGAAATCGAGCGATACGGAATCGATTGCGTCGGCGACGGGCCATTGCCCGGCCGGCAGAATTGTTGATACGGGCAGATTCATGGGCGGATGTTGACGGGGTTGGAAAGATTGGAAGCGATGCGTCGCCAAGTGGCGACACATCCTACGGCATGTGATGTGACGAATGTCGAGTATGGCAGGAATAAAAGTCTTTTTGCTTCTTTTTCTTCAGAAAAAGAAGATTCCTTCTTGCTTCGTTTCGTTTTCGCTACGCTCAAAACAGAAAATACCTTTGCGCCATCGGCAGGATTTTTGCCGGTTCGCAGGTGAGGAGCACGCCGTCGGCGCGGACTTCGTAGGTTTCGGGGTTTACCTCGATCACGGGGGTTGCATCGTTGTGGATCATGCTGCGTTTGCCGATGCCGCCGCGGGTGTTGGCGACGGGGGAGAGGCGGCGGCGCAGGCCGAGGCGCTCGCCGATGCCATCTTCCAAGGCCGCGCCGGAGAGGAAGGTGACGCAGGAGGGGGCGAGCGCGCCACCCAACGCGCCGAACATCGGCCGGTAATGGACGGGTTGCGGCGTGGGGATGGATGCATTGGGGTCGCCCATCGCCGCCATCACGATGCTGCCGCCCTTGATCACCAGATCGGGTTTTACCCCGAAATACCCGGGCGACCACAGAACAAGATCCGCCAGCTTGCCCGGCTCGATCGATCCCACCTCATGCGCGAAACCCTGGGCAATCGCCGGATTGATCGTGTATTTGGCCACGTAGCGTTTGGCCCGCGCATTGTCGGCCGCGCCATCTCCGGGCAGCGATCCGCGCTGCACCTTCATTTTATGCGCCGTCTGCCAGGTGCGGATGATCACTTCGCCCACCCGCCCCATCGCCTGGCTGTCCGACGAAATCATCGAGAGGGCGCCCAGATCGTGCAGGATATCCTCGGCGGCGATGGTTTCCTTCCTGATGCGGCTTTCGGCGAAGGCGAGGTCCTCGGGGATGGAGGGATCGAGGTGGTGGCAGACCATCAGCATATCGAGATGTTCGTCGAGCGTGTTGGTGGTGTAGGGCCGCGTGGGGTTGGTGGAACTGGGAAGAACGTTGGGCAGGCCTGCAACTTTTATAATGTCCGGCGCATGGCCGCCGCCGGCGCCTTCGGTGTGGAAGGCATGGATGGTGCGGCCGGCGAAGGCGGCGATGGTATCCTCGACAAAACCGCTTTCGTTCAGCGTATCGGTGTGAATCATCACCTGGATATCGAACTTGTCGGCAACGGTCAGGCAGCAATCGATCGCGGCCGGCGTGGTTCCCCAATCCTCGTGCAATTTCATGCAGCTTGCGCCGGCGCGGATCATTTCCTCCAGCGCGCCGGGCAATGAGGCATTGCCCTTGCCGGCGAAGGAGAGATTGACCGGCAGCGCCTCGGCCGCCTGCAACATGCGGGCGAGATGAAATGGGCCTGGCGTGCAGGTTGTCGCAAAAGTGCCGGTAGCGGGGCCGGTGCCGCCGCCGACCATGGTGGTGATGCCGCTGGCCAGCGCATCCTCCACCTGTTGCGGGCAGATGAAATGGATGTGGCTGTCGATGCCGCCCGCGGTGAGTATCTTGCCTTCGCCGGCGATGATTTCGGTGCCGGGGCCGATGACGATATCCACATTCGGCTGCACATCGGGATTGCCGGCTTTGCCGATCCTGGCGATGCGGCCTTGCACCAGCGCCACATCGGCCTTCACGATGCCCCAGTGATCGAGAATGATGGCGTTGGTGATGACGGTATCGGCAGCACCTTCGGCGTTGCTGCGCTGGGATTGGCCCATGCCGTCACGGATGACCTTGCCGCCGCCGAATTTTACTTCCTCGCCATAAATGGTGAAATCCTTTTCGATTTCGATGAACAGCTCGGTATCGGCGAGGCGCACGCGATCGCCGGTGGTGGGGCCGAACATGTCGGCATAGGCGGTGCGGGGGATGCGGGCCATGTTTTAGCGTCGTAGCCCGCATCGCGCTTGGGCGATGCGGGGGGTGCGCCGCACGCGCCCGGCGAGTGCCCCGCATCGCCCAAGCGCGATGCGGGCTACGGCATTACGGGTTTGCATCGAGCTTCCCCATGGTGAGCTTGCGAAAACCGTAGACTTCACGGGCGCCGGTGAACGCAATGAGCGTTACCGTGCGTTTCTGCCCCGGCTCGAAGCGCACTGCCGTCCCCGCGGCGATATCCAGGCGCATGCCATGGGCGGCGGCACGGTCAAAATCGAGCGCGGCGTTGGTTTCGGCGAAATGGTAGTGGCTGCCGACCTGGATGGGGCGGTCGCCGGTGTTGGCGACGTCGATCTCGATCGCGGGGGCGCCATCGTTCAGCACGATCTCGCCGGGGGCGATGATGTATTCGCCGGGGATCATCGGATGGGCGCGTGCACGGTGACGAGCTTGGTGCCGTCCGGGAAGGTGGCCTCCACCTGCACGTCGGGGATCATGTCGGCCACGCCCTCCATCACCTGGCCACGGCTCACCACGGCCGCGCCGGCCTGCATCAGGTCCGCAACGCTGCGGCCGTCGCGCGCGCCCTCCACCACCGCATCGGTAATCAGCGCGATGGCTTCCGGCAAGTTCAGCTTCACGCCGCGCGCCAGGCGGCGGCGCGCCACCTCGGCCGCCATGGCGATCAGCAGCTTGTCTTTTTCGCGCGGAGTCAGATGCATCGCCGCAAACCTCTACGAGGCCCAGAGCCGTGGCAAGGGTTCTTGCAACAGAATCTGCAACGCCGGAACCACGGCGCGGCGCAGCGCCTGGCCATCCGCCGCCACCAGCCGGGCCATCAATATCCCGTCCCAGGCGGAGGCGCCGGCATCCGCCCCCTCCAGCGCCGCCCGCACCGCATCGAGCCGGACGGCCGCATCGGGGGCGGCGTAAAGCAGCGTCGCCGCGGCCTTGCAGCCGCCCGCGCCGGCCCCGGCCGCCAGCAAAGCCCGCGGGTCACCCTGCATACGGACGGCGTCGTGCAGCACCAGCCGGCCGCCGCGCCGAAGGATCAGCCGATCCCGCAGGTGCATCTGGCGGATCGCTTCGCCGGAAAGCAGCCGGCCGAACAGCCTGGCTTCCACGCCGAGGAAAACGCCCTGCGGGTCGAGATCGATGCGGAACGAGCGGTCGAGCGCGCACCCGTCGAAGAACAGCGTTTCCTGCGGCAGATAATTCAGCCGCGCGCCGGCACCGATACGCGCCTGCATGTCGATGCGGGCCGCCGGCGCGCCCCGCATGGCCCGGTAGATGCGTTCGGCCGCCGGCGTGGAGAAGGTCAGTGCAGCGCCTGCCCCGGCCTCCAGAGTTACGCTCAACGTATCGCCATCCGCGACGCCGCCGGAGATGTTGATCAGCACAGCCTCCAGCCCGCCATCATGGCTATGCGGAAAACGCAGTTTCAGGCAGCCCGCCTGGTGCAAGGTTTCGATCTCCGTTCCCGCTGCACCCCGCCTCGCAGCCAAATGCACGCGCCCCGCGGCGCGCTGTAGCCTGCCATCTGGACAAATCATGCATGGGCGACGAGAAAGAAAGGCACTATAAGCGTATGAGGCCATCCCGGGCGCCGGCCTCGCCTGCGCGCCCGAAAGAACCGCACACAGGCGGGGTCCATACGAAAATCCTCTCTACCGACGCGATCCAAGCAAGAAACCAACCAAAAAAGGAGCGGCGCTCAGCGCGCCGGGTGAAGAAGTTTGAGTAAGGTCAATGGCGAAACCTGGCAATACGTCATTCTCCGGCCTCTCTTTGGCGCACCAACCGCCAAGAGAGTGAACGGAGATGCCGGATGAGCGGCCTATGCAGCCTGGTCGTCCACAGCGAGGGCTGGCGCATCCTCGATGCCGGTGCTGCCGAGGCGTTCATCGAAGCGCCGGATCCGGGTGTCATTTTTCTGCGCGGCACGGCGGAGCATGAGGCGGGGGGCATCGCTGTCACGTTGCGGGAACTGAGGCGGGAGATGGTGGGCTTGCTGCGCATAGGCGTTGCCTTGGAGACGGCCGAACCGGTTCTGCAGCGCCGCCTGGGCCTCGCCTTCACGCCGGCGATAGCCTTTGTGGGCGGGGGCGGCGTGCTGGTGCGGCTTGAGGGTTTGCGGTACTGGAACGATTACACGGCGGCCACCGATGCGGCGCTTGCAACGCTGAGCCGCGTGAATGAAGAAAGAAAGAGTCTTCTTTCTTGAAAGAAAGAAGCAAAGAACTTTTATTCCTGGCGCTCGCGGAATGATCCCCGCCATGTCCCGTAACGTGGGCGCTGCCCGGAAACAAAAGTCTTTTGCTTCTTTTCTTCAGAAAAGAAGATCCTTCCTTCTTGCCTAATTTTATGCCGGCAATGCCGCATCCATGCTGTCCCAAACCTCCTCCCACGATCCGCCAGTCGAAGCCTTGCTGTATTCCGTAGAGCGGTTTTCGAAGAAATTGGCGTGCTCGGGCGCGTTCAGCATGTCGTCCAGCCAGGGCAGCGGGTTGCGGCTGACGTGAAACAGCGGGTTGAGGCCAAGCTGCATCAGCCGGCGGTCAGCGATGAAGCGAATATACTGCTTTACCTGCGCCGCATTCAAACCCTCCACCGGGCCGAACTCGAAAGCGAGGTCGATGAATGCGTCCTCGTGATCGACGATCGTGGCACAGGTGATATACAGCTCGCGCCGCAGATCTTCTGTCCATATCTCAGGATTCTCCTGAATGAACGTGCGGAACAGTTTTATAATCGATAGGCAGTGCAGTGTTTCGTCCCGCACCGACCATGAAACGATCTGGCCCATCCCCTTCAACTTGTTGAAACGCGGAAAATTCAGCAGGATCGCGAAGGAGGCGAAAAGCTGCAAGCCTTCCGTAAATGCGCCGAAGGCCGCCAGCGTCTTGGCGATCTCGTGCTTGTTCGCCACGTTGAACGCCTGCATGTAATCGAACTTGTCTTTCATCTCCTTGAAGCGGCGGAACGCCTGGTATTCGATTTCCGGCATGCCGATGGTATCCAGCAGATGGCTGTAGGCGGCGATATGCACCGTCTCGATATTCGAAAAGGCCGAAAGCATCATCAGCACCTCGGTGGGTTTGAACACCTGGCTGTAATGTTTCATGTAGCAGTTGTTCACCTCCACGTCGGATTGCGTGAAGAAGCGGAAAATCTGCGTCACCAGGTTACGTTCGGCGCTGGATAGGTTGCGGTGCCAGTCCTTCACGTCATCGGCGAGCGGCACTTCCTCCGGCAACCAGTGCACGCGCTGCTGGGTCAGCCAGGCTTCGTAGGCCCAGGGGTAGCGGAAGGGTTTGTAAACCGGGTTCTCGGTGAGCAGGTCGAACCGTATCGGCTGCTGGTCGATGCTCGAGTGTGGGCTGTGCTGATCCATGTGCATCCTGCTTTCGGGGCAGCTAATATAGCAGGCAAGCGCCGAGTCGGAAGAGGCTTGCACATCTATCGCTCGGCAAGCCTCTCCTTACCAATACCTAGCCAACTGGCGGCCGGGCGGAGACGACCGCCCCTCCTCGGGCCGACTGCGAAAGGCCGGGTGTTTTTTTCACGGACAGGCTCACATTCACTGGACAAACGGTTTTCTTAAAGATTAACCTGCTTTACCGACGTGCCGACCGAACGACCCTTCGCGCCCTATGCCTTTCCAGCACATGGTAGGTGGTGGCGCCAAGGTACCACACGACAAGAATAATCGCGGCAACAAGCCGCACCGTGGGATGGAGTTCAAGATGACACGCTGCACTGCAACACCTCCGTTGCTCCCCAATCTTCTGGCGCCATACTCTCATGTTGCAGCGCGCGGGCAGGTCGCACGTGGTGGGGGGCCCCACCCGTCGGTTCTTCCGCCCCCTTATTCCTGAAGATATTGCAGCCTGAGTCTGGTGCAACCCGCACTGCTAAACTGGCATCTGGCCGGTCTGCAGCAGAGGCAGGATTGCCTACATTCAGTCTGAATTTTCGGCGGGTTTCCTGAGATAAACTGGGGCGTTGCTGCACTACCCCGTGCGCGACACGGATCGTTGCGAGTGCGTTGCTTCACGCGACAAAGTAATGATGACGACAGCAAAGATGAAGACAGCAAAAATAAAGCCGCGGCAACAAGCCCCGGCCATGGGATGGAGACACTCTATGACTCACTCAAAGACTCAAACGCTGCGCACGGCCCTTTCATGTGCAACGATGCTGGCCGGCGCGTCCCTGCCCGCTTGCGCCTGGGCGCAGGTCGGGGCGGAATGGATGCAAGCCGGCGGCGTACCCCAGGGCACGCGCTTCAGCACACTGGCGGAAATCAACACCAGCAATGTCACGAAGCTGACGGAAGATTTCTCCTACGCCACGGGCGTGATCGGCCCGCATGAAGGCGGCCCGCTGGTGGTGAACAACGTGATGTATATCGTAACACCCTGGCCAAACAAACTGATCGCGCTGGATCTCACCAACCACGGCGCGCTGCTGTGGCAATACGAACCGGCCGACAATCACGATGCGCTCGGCCGCAGCATCAATGCCAATCGCGGTGCCGCCTACGCCAACGGCCTTGTGGTTTACGGCGAACTCGATGGCCATGTGGATGCCGTCAATGCCACCACGGGCAAGGCAGCCTGGCGCGTGCAGGTGACCGATCCGATCAAGGATTCCGAAACACTGAACGTGGCGCCCATCATCGTGAACAACAAGGTGATTATCGGCGACACACTTTCGGAAATGGGCGCGCGCGGCGCGGTGCGGGCTCTCGATCTGTTTACCGGCAAGCTGATCTGGAAAGCCTACGCCACCGGGCCCGACAGCGACGTGCTGATCGATTCGAGTTTTCATCCTTTCTACGCCAAGGATCGTGGCCCGGATCTGGGGGCGACAACCTGGCCCGGAACCTTGTGGAAGCATGGCGGCAGCACATCATGGGAATGGATCACCTACGATCCCGGCACCAACCTTGTGTTTTACGGCACCTCGCAACCCGGCGTGTTCAACCCCGATCAGCGGCCAGGCGACAATAAATGGGGTGCGAGCGTGTTTGCGCGCGATGCGGATACCGGCAAGGCAGCCTGGGCCTACCAGCTCACGCCGCATGACAACTGGGACTATGACGCAACGAACGAATATACCGTGGTCGATCTGCAGATCAAAGGTGTAACGCGCAAGACGCTGGTGCATTTCAGCAAAAACGGCTTCGCCTATGTTTTCGACCGCGTCACCGGCGAGGTGATCAGCGCCACGCCCTACGCCGATGGGCTGAACTGGGCCACCAAAGTGGATCTCACCACCGGCCTGCCGGACGTGGTGGATGCGGAACGCACGCATCAGGGGCTGATCACCAAGAACGAATGTCCATCGGACATCGGCGCGAAGGACTGGCAATATTCGACCTATTCGCCCAGCACCGGCCTGTTCTATATCGGCATCAACAATTACTGCCAGAACTATCAGCCGCTGCTCACGCTCTATCTGGCCGGCACGCCGTTCTTCGGTGTCAATTCCACATTATCGCCAAGCCCCCATGCCGGCGCCAATCTCGGCGCGGTGGTGGCGTGGGACCCGGTACAGGCCAAGGCTATCTGGAGCCACCCCGAAACGCTGCCGGTGCAGGGGCCGGGCACACTCTCCACCGCCGGCGATCTGGTATTTTACGGCACGCTGGATAATCACTTCAAAGCGCTGGATGCCAAAACCGGTGCCCTGCTCTGGGAAACCAAGGTTGAGTGCGGCGTCGTATCCAATCCGGTGGCCTTCCTGGGCGCAGACGGGCATGAGCGCGTGGCCTTCTATACGGGCGTGAACGGCTGCCCCGCGGGATCGAATTTCGGCGATTCCGTCGGCGCGCATATACCAGGCGCCGCCGTCGAAGCCCGGGCGCTCTACGCCGCACTGCCGCCGCCGGCGGCCAACACGGTGAAGAGCGGCTACGTTCACGTGTTCAAACTGCAATAGTCCACGCAGCCTGCGCCGTTGCCCCCGGCCACGGCGCAGGCCTGTTCGCTCGCCCTGTCTATCCGCCCACACAAGGGGTTGCCACGTGCCCAGCTCGGTTCCATTCCGATCCATGCTCACCGCCGCCGCTTTGCTGGCCGGCGCCGCCGCACATGCCGCGGATGCGCCAGCCACGGGCGCTGCGGCACCCATCAGGCCGATGCTCGCAGTCTGCGCCGATCCATCCAACCTGCCCTACTCCAACGACCGGCAGGAAGGGTTTGAGAACCGGATCGCGAGCCTGCTCGCAGCGGATCTGCATGCGGACCTGCGCTACACATGGTTCCAGGAGCACACCAATTTTTTCCGCCGCACGCTCTCCGCCGGTGCCTGCGATCTGGTGGTCAGCGTGCCCGCCAGCCTGCCGATCGTCGCCGTCACCAAACCTTATTTCAGATCGAGCTACGTCGCCGTAACGCGGGCAAGCGACGCGCGGCATTTCTCCTCGTTCGATGACGCATGGCTGCGCGACGCCCGGATTGGCCTCCAGCAGGTCGGCAAGGACGGTTTCACCACGCCGCCCGCGCTGTCGCTGACGCTGCGGAGTATCGACCAGCATATCGTGTTCTTCCCCATGTGGGCCGACCAAAGCGAGACCGAACCGCAGGGCAAGATTATCGACGCGGTCGCCAACGGCAGCATCGATGTGGCTTTGGTGTGGGGACCATTCGCCGGCTACTTCGCCAAGAACCACGCGGGCGCGCTGCGCATCGATCCAATTACCACGGACCCCAGGCGCCCGGAGATCAGCTTTCAATTCGATATGGCCGTCGGAGTCCGCAAGACCGACACGGCGTTTCGAGACCGCCTGCAAGGCGCGATCGACCGCCATCCAACCGAAATCGCCGCCATATTGCGCGATTACGGCATTCCAACGGTGCCGCCGCCTTCAGCGCCTCAGCACAGCGCTGCGGAACGGGCGGGCTTGCCGCCGCCAACACAAAAATCTGGAGGATAATACCATGCGTCTAAGACATGTGATGACGGCATTGGCAGTCATGGCGGCAGTGGCGCCGCCGGCTGGCGCGGGCGAGCTGCAATATGGCAAGGCGGGCGTGCCAAGCAACCTGCCCGATCTCGGGCCGGCCGGCAATGGCCGCCGACTGTTTCTCAAATTGAACTGCTATCTCTGCCACGGCGGGGACGCCGCCGGCGGCACCGGGCCGAACATTCAAGGTGCCATCATCGACGATGTGTTCGAGGCCACTCAGGAAGGCGAGCCTTATAGCGGCATGCCATCCTTCAAGAAATGGACGACGTACGCCGACGTACAGAACCTCACCGCCTATCTCGACAGTATCGGGACGAAAAAGGAGCCAACCTGGTTCGACTGGTGGGTTCCTTATCCCAAGCAGTAAAAAAGCCGCCACGCTGCGTGACCGACACCTTACTCAAGCATCGAGGAAACCCGAGACATGACCTGG
>Ga0116231_10011616_pt1 | contig 13428 bp, 9 predicted proteins | sample S1TSphgellanicum_2_FD_89695 | JGI IMG/M metagenome (GOLD analysis project Ga0116231, IMG submission 89695) | Host-associated microbial communities from peat moss isolated from Minnesota, USA - S1T2_Fd - Sphagnum magellanicum MG | ecosystem: Host-associated > Plants > Peat moss > Unclassified... | reverse complement strand
ATGGTGGATAAGTATTGGGGCAATGCAGTATCAGATCAATGACCTTTCTGTTTGACCTGTGAAAGAATCATACTAATAACACATTGTCTTGCTCCCAACACTCAAGGGTGGGGGGCACGGGCGGGGAAGGGCCGGGCGAGGGGGAGCTCGACGGGTGCATTATGCACCGGGTTCACACTAGTATTATAGAAATCAACATGGGATTCATGTCACATGTGATTTTAGACATTAAAATATCAAAGCATGGTAGGCTACTTTGTTTCTAACTTTAAAAATAGATCTTCCATCTTCAACTTGTGTACAAGGGATATATAATAGTTCAAATTTCAATTGGTATATTAATAGCACCCACCTTTATAGAATTGTTATTTGTCTCGACATTAATTATAACATTAAAAAATTAAATTAATGGTTAAAATTTTGTGAATATGAATGGGAAGAGATGACATTGGCATCCAACACATTTTATAAGTTAATGAACATAAATGTACCATGTTTAAGATTAAATTTCAAATTTTTAATATAACTTGTGCCAAACCTGAACGTCTCCAACCCACAACAAGAAAATGGCCTACACACTAGAATTTGGATAACTATAGTAGTCAACTAGTGTGAAACTCAACTTGACCCTACAAATATGCCAATGTGCAGTGCCTTCCAAGAGGACCAGTATGTCGAAATGCATGTGTTTGATTGGTCAACAATAATAAAAGTATTTTTTATCTACCAAAGTGGATTTTGAAAATTAAAACAATTATTTGACAATCAAGTGCCAAACCCTGATAAGGTATTGTGGTAGTTTCTCACTTTATATCATCTATTTTTTAATTCTTGGGGGGTAGGCATTGGGGATGGGGGGACTACTTACCATTGTGTATTGGATGCAGTAAGCATTCATAAAGGCCCCAATAGGGGGTGTGAATGGAGATGTTCTACCCTTCATAGAAAACACAACACAAGATATTGACACATGTTTTACATAACTCAACTTTCTGTTTTTTGTGTAACTTATAATATATTGAATGGGATGTAATTGTGTCAATACTTAACCTCTGATTAATAATCAACAATTCTTGTTGAAATAATTAGGTTTTTGAAAGAAAAAAGTCCAACAACCCTATAATTTTAATAATACAAATTCAGTAGGGTAAACATGCACACCATGAATGGTCGTGAGTGAAGCTACTATTGTTTTAAAATGTTTTTATGATCAAATGTTTGGTATTAAAAAAAAAATTTGGTTGTTTTTAGTTATTCACATGGAATATTGATTTAGTGTGCAGTTTTGGGGGGCAAGAGTGGTTGTATTGGAAAGAAAATGAACGTCATTATGTGTATGATATGTTTGGTCATGGGAAAGTAATAACAAAACCTCAAGCACTAAACTGAAAATCTTTTGGTTGTGTAAAGATTTCTTCTCCTTGGCAAATTATTTGGAACTATTGTGAGATTAGACTTGGAAAAAAAAACAATGATTACTTGAAGTTCAACAATATGTAAACCTTAAATCTTAAAGTTATCAAAAAAAAGAACCTAGGGGGAAGTAATATCATACATGATGATCCTAGAGGGTAACAACTAAATCCAACAACCATTTTTACAAAATATTCTACAATTTAAAATGGTGACAAATTACATCAATAAACCTTTATGGTATACCTTACAAATGGACAAAGGCAAGAAGATGTGAACTATAACATTAGACACGCAAACACTTTGCCAATATTCTAAAAAATATATTAAAAATGGGTTTGATTCCAAAGAAGTGAAATGATGCCACCCAAAGGTCCAACAAGACAAAATGTCAGTTGCATGTTTTAAAATTTAGACCAAAAAACCAACATGTTCACAAGGTCAATGTGCCTATATAGATCACTCATAGACTTGTATCTTAACATGCCATTAAAGAAGAATATAGGACTTGCATAATTCTATGGGTTTGTTAAAGCTACCATTACTTCTACATCCAAGCCAAGAAGGAGATATATCTTGAGCTTTGGGATTCATAAGCTTTTTCATCTGATAACAAACACAAACTCAAAACTATTAAAGAATAAAGTTTTATGTGTTGTTAACAATGAAAATGTGGATGCACATGCTACTAATGCAATGGTTGTTTGCCACCTTCTTTCCAAAAGAAGTTCATCTTGTTCTATATGCACATTATGTTCCACAATCAAAGATTCATGAACTTTCAAAGCAAATGGATTTGTTTGTCTAATGGCATGCAAATCAACACTAAAATCTCTAGTTAGTTTCTTCCTTCTTTCTATTAAAACCTAAACATCTATTTGGTTTGATAATAAAAAATCAAAAGAACCAACTTTAAAATAAGGACCAACTCTAGAAGGTCACAACACAATTCAAGTTTTTTTTCCATGAGAAACAAATACAAAAGTAAATTGTATATTTGTGTAATAATGTTGTTCCAAACTGCTTCTAAAAAAAAATGGTTGACATGCATGCACAATCTACACAATAATTTAGAGACAACCAACACCTATCTCACAACAAGCAAATGAACATTCTAGTAAACCAAAAACCACCAAAAACATTTTCATGTGAAGAATTTGTTCACAAAGACCGAATATGTCATTTATCAGTATATTGTTTGGCCATCTCCTTCAATGATTAACTTTTTCAAGCTTGCTCTTCTAGGAATCATCAAAAACACATGTTTTTAATGCATCAATGAGAAGACCCAAAAAAAACATTAGGCAAATTTTTCATCCAGCAATAAGCAATGACAATCTTTCATTCGGGCCGTATGTGACTACACCTATTACCCACTAACTTCATCAACTTTCTACACAGGATAATGGCTAATGTAAATACTAGTGATGGTGAGGAGTGAAGAGGCTTAAATTTTTTTGCTAGTGGATATAGAAAAGCGACACCCACAATTTTTGAGAAATGTTTGAGAATTTGTTGGTGAATGAGAGTGCATTCACCCATCATCCTAAATTTAAAAGCCTTAAACAAAATTAAATCTACACCTTTTGTTTAAAGTTGAAAAAGAATTTTGAGAATTTTAACTAATGCATTCTTCATTCATCTCAACAATGAAGGTAGGTAGTGTTTGGTAATCAAAGTATTACTATTTGCTAATAGGTGGCAAACAAACTCCCCATGGGTTGCCATGTGTCTGATGTAATGTTTTTCAAAAAATTTACCACCCCAACTTCGTGTGGGTATGTTTTTCTCATTATTTAAGCAAATTGATTGATTTCAAGTCCAATGTGCACATAATCTAATGATCTACCTTTCATCTTTAGACCCCAAATATAAAAATAGTATATTGAGTGAGAGCTCAATGATTGAAAGACTAGGTGTTTAATCATTGGCTAGTTTACCCTATGTTTAATCAATTTGTATTTTTCAAGATCATTGTAGTCCTAGTGGTTAAGTCTAGTTGTGCAAAGTGTTTCCAAGGGGTTTGAAAAAACCAACCCTATTGCCACAATGATTTTTTTCTAATCAAGATGAAAAAAAAAAATTTGCATCAAGCATAACATTTTTTTGGGTAAGGTAAAGCCTTATACTAGAGACCATTCCTAGCTAGTAGCAAAATTAGGTACCCCATTTTGGGATTGTCTTGCACCCATAGGTTTTACCCATCACAAATCATGAAGCAAATATACACATTGGTAAGGGGTAAGGGGTAAGGCCTAGTATGAAAGATAAGGGGGTAATTTATGAAGATCTTCAAAATGAAGGTCATGCATAAAACTAATTATAAGGTATGTAATGTTGGTAGAACCATGAGGTAGAACCATTGGCATGATCTTGTTAAACAAATGGAAATTCTAAGGTATGTAATGTTGTATCTTTTTGCACGTGCATTTCATGAGGTAGGACCATTGGCATGAGGTTGTTAAACAAATGGTGTGAAATCAAATGATTATGTTGATGTTGGGTTATGCACACAAATGTTGTGCCTAGGAACATTTTCAATTTTGGTATGGTGACATGTTGTTTGATTAGGTGATATTAATAAGTTCTACCAATATTTATTTCAAAATGTAATGGGTGTTCTACACCACTTATTCAACAATGTTCCCCCACTATTGATTCATGTCACAAATGGAATTGGCAAAACCAAAAGAGGAACCATTAAATTACCATTGATCCCATCTAGGAAAAAATCCTAAACAAGTATTTAAATAAAATATCAAACCTTATTATGATAATTGAACTTGTCCATATATAGTAAACCCTTTTATAATCATACCCTTGCTCACCACTTTTTTTTGTGACATCAACAAATTGTGATCCCAACATGTATAATCACATTCCATACAAACCCTTACAAGATTGTGACTATAGGCAAAAATAACCATGCAAAAATAACCCTTTCATGATAGAATAAAGATGTCAATTGTTTAAACTTCTTACACTTGTTATTTTGAGGTATACTATGCATATTAGACTTGAAGAAAGTTGTGATTTTTGCATGTTTTAATGTGACAATATATCTACATTGAATTTGAATTCCTTGTGTAGCTTATCAACTAGCTTTTTTTAATTATGATTTTTTGTTTTCTTAGCAAGCTTGCATATCTTTTATTTGTCTGCAGTAGAAAGTTGTTGTCTCTTTCTTTTTTCTTCAACTTGAACATAAAGCAACATTAACATTGTCAAATGGAATTACAATTTACAAAACCTTAATATTTTCCCTAGATTTCCCCCCATTGTAATCACATTTATTAAACAAGCTTAAACAATATTTATTAAACATTGAGCAATTTTTTTTGTGTTACTCACGAGTGTGATAGTGATTGAAAAGAATGGTGTTTCTTACCAAAGAAAATGGTTACCAAAAAGTGTGACACAAACGAGAATGTGACAAAAATGGGTGTGATTATAAAGGAGGTTTATTGTAATTCTTATAGTTACAAATTTTCTTTTAGGGTTTGTGATTATAAGAGTTTAACATTCAAGCTATTGAACCATAATTTTTGTTTTGAAAAAGTTGGGACATTTGTTAATTGATTATGAACAAGGTAGTTATGCTATGTATTTTGATTATTTTTATTGACCTTCAATATTTAGGTAGGTTGATGGCTACATATAAACATATAGGTTGAGAGCTTTTTCAAAACCTTGACCATGTATTATTGTTTTCTTAAGTATTTTTTTATATAAGCAAAACGACGATCATTTATAGGAAGATCTAGAAAAAATGGCAATCATCCATAGGAAGATTGAACCATCAAATGTTTTTATAAATTAAATCTGAAATACAAATCATTAATTCTCTTTCTATGTTTTCTGCTACTAAAAATCAAATATAAAAATTAGGCAATTTTTACCATTTTTTCACTTTTGGTGATTGAAACCTTCAAAATCACTTCATTTTTAAAATTTTGAGTTTCAATAACGTTTGTTGGTGAAATTTTGTTAAGAACAAAGAGGTTGACATGTGTGGTGTTAGGCATCTTTTGCCTTGTTAAAAAGGTTGGTAATTAATTACCTAACAATAATGTAAGTTTTGACACGGTAGGTCACCAATGACACGACATATATAGGTAAACTCAACATAATTAATACTTAATCATAAAGTTTTCTTTAGGTGTGACATTAATCTATGAATTATTTAAAACATGCACTCTAATGCATTTTAAGGTTTTGAAGGATTGATGGATGTGACATTCAAAGTCTAGTGGAAATTAATTGACACAAATAACAAAAATTAAATACTAAAAATAGATTGTTTACTATTGAATTCACAAATATGTTTTCATGTGTTCCAACATCACACTATCAAAATTAACAAAGTCACATATTTATAAAACACAATCATAAATTGGTCCCATCATAATTGTACTTCATTTAAACATGGGAACAAGAACTTTTTTTAAAAACTATCATTTTTTCAATGAAAAAACTGCCCAAAAAATCATTCTAATGTACATTTGACTAGTTTTGCTACATTGTTTAATAAAATTCAACAAAAATTCAATATCACAAGATTGAAAATAAAAACTATCATGGGAATGCACAAATCCATCATAATTGAATACATGATCTAAAACACAAAGAACACATAAAAGTTGGACAATTATTTCATTTTTGCATGTGCCATGATTTATTGGCCTCAAAGCAATGAATTACCCACCTTTCAACTAAAAATAACCTTCAAACATAACATTTAAAATGAAGTATGACATATAAAAAACTAAACATTTTAATTTTTTACCAACTAGCCAAGCAAGAGAATCAAAAGGCTAATATCAAAAATCATCTAGGGTTAACACTAATGTCAAAATCATTTGAGATTTAAATACATTTAAGTCCAATTTATATGTAAGGTTTTAAGAGTTTTGGACCTTGAAGATTCAAGTTTTGTGAAAACTACCATTAGAACCTAAATGTGCAATTAGTTTATTTTCAAAATGAAATTAAAACCTAAATTAAATTATGCTCTATTTTAATTAAGTTTGGGTTTTTTAGGTATATAAATACAACTCTATGAAACAATAATAAGCTTGGCCTTACATTTTAAGTAAGGCCATTACATTTGATTGGTTGTGCATAATTAATATTATATAATATTTATTTTGAATCATGTGCCTTAATTGAACAAACTAATTCTACACAATTTTATTTTTGTTTAGTTGTGTGTAATGGAGGTGGAATCGGACATGGTTTTAAATTGGACCAATTCTAAATTCTTTGTGAAAATGATAAAAATTAAAGGTTTTAAAAATCTAAAGAACTTGTCTCAAGACCGAACTAAAGGCCTTGTGGACTTAAAACCAATCCATTCAATTATTAAACAATTTATAGGTTATGGGTTTTAGGCATTTGGTGAAGTGTACTAATGATGGTGACTTTTGAATTTTTGTCTTTGCACCCAAGAAGGATTTTGGTGATGGTGGTCCTTATGTCATGTGAGGTGTTGTAATTGTTAGGACATTTATGGTTTTTTTTTAATGGTTTATTGCTTGTGGTTGGAAATATAATGATGATGTTGGTGTCGAAAATATTACAATGGAGATGAGGTTGTGTGACAAGATAAATGGTGCAAGGGAGGTGATGACTTTGGGACGATTGAGCAAATGTGTGGGCAAGCTTGTAGAAATAAGTTTTTTTCTGTTTTCCATTTGTATGAAACTTTTGTGGTTCATGGTTTGTATCCATGGAACCCAAAGGATATGAGATAAAAAATTCCATTGCAAACCTCATGAACCAACTTAGTTGCACATTAGATGCAACTATTGTATTAGAGTATAGTAGCCAGGGGAGGGTTTTGTTGTTTTTGGTGTCCAAACAAAACTTGAAGCCCTCCTCTTGGCACATCTAGCACACTAAAAATCATCCAAAATGAATTAGAAATGAGAAAGTTATGCCCCCCCCAAGTAAAGGGGGTCAAAAGCTCCAAAAAAAAATCATTGAACACAACAAAGGTTGGTTTTTAAACACCCAAAAAGTTCATTTTTATGTTTTTTTTTGCTATTAAAGTTCAACATGATTTGTAGAACTTCAGGTGGCACTCCTATAGCACTTTAAATATTTTAAAATAAAAAATAAGAAAGTTATGAAGGTTTTTTTTAAAAAAATTCTTATTAATTTTTCATTACTCCTTTTTTTTTTTCACTTCAAAGACGATTGTAGGATATTTTTAGTAATTATGATTATTTAATGAAAATGTGATTTTAATATTATTATTTAACTTAAACTAGTAATTAGCTTAAGATGTTTGTATACTTGTAGGTTAATTCGTGTAGCCTATTTACATTAATATTTTAACATAAATAATAAAATTTAAATATATAATACCTATTCATTATATATATATAGTTGATTATCATAATTATTAAAAAAATTTAATTTATAATCATGAATATTTATAATAAATTTTAATATTATCATATTAATTGATTCTGAATAATGTTTTTGTTTAATCAAATTTGCATTTTCTAAAAAAGAATCCAAATGAAATAAAATAAAATAAATTTACTTGCAAAAAAAATATTTAAATATATTTGACAAATAAAATTTAAAAACTTGTAATACATATTTAAAACATGGTTTAGTTTAGCTTAATTTAATTTAACATAGTTTAGTTTAGCCATAATTATTTTAACTTAATTTAGCCATTTTTAGTTTTAGACTAATATATTTTAACCATAAATATTTTAACCTAACTTAATTTAGCCATTTAATTAATAATTATGAATATTTAGTTTTTTTTTTTTTAGTCATAATAAGTCTAATCTAGTTGAACTTAGCCATGGTTAGTTTAACTTGATTTAATTTAGCTAATTTAAATTAGCCATAATTAGTTTAGCCTAATTTCATTTAACCATGGTTAGTTTAATTTTTCAGTTTATTTAGCCTAGGTTAGTTTAGGCTAGCTTAGGTTAGCATGGGGTTAACCTTAATACTAGAAGTACATAATATTATTATACTTAGCCTATGTAGATATATTAAGTATAGTACTTTAAATATGTATAAATTTAGACTATTATTTTTATGACACATGTCCATGTTGTACACATTTAGTTGCATGTTAATTGCATACACAACCATATGGCTAAAAAATTATACAATACCAAATTTATAATTGTAAACATGACCAAGATAGTTGCAAACGACAACTAGTTGCATGTTAGTTGCATGCCAGTTGCATAATGATTGGTTGCAAATGACAAGATTTCTAATAATTATACCTCTCCTTAAGGCAATAATACCTTCCATTCATTACTCTAGTTTTAGTTACTCTTAAATACCCTCCTCTCAAACACCCTTTCTGTTTTATCTTATAGATTGTCCACTCCTTAGGATGGTACTACTATGTCTACCAATATTAACTTCTCCTTTATCTACCTTCAACAACCTAAAAATCATTCTAACAAATTCAACATTAATCTCATCGTATAAAAATTATTCCAAATCCGATCCCTAGCATGGTTGCCAAATGTTAATGGGTGAAATTATAGCCCCCAATCATTACCTCACCTTTAGGGGTAAGACTAGGGGACAAGTTTGACACCTTATTACTTCACATAAAAAATTACCCGCCTTCTCTTATTTTATTACACCTACTCAAGTAATAAGTAAAAGGTCAGACAAATGGAAATGGGGAATATAAGGGTTCATTGTCTAAGAATATACCTACCTTTATATCAAATTTTTAATGCAAGGAGTAGAGGGTAGACCGAAAAGAGGGCAAGATGAGAAAGAAGGAAAACTTGAGAGCATTTATTCTCAAGGGGTCTATAGTACTTTCAATGTTCCTCAGATATTGCCTAGGGGTCTATAAACTTTTTAACGTTATTGTCCCTCCCTTTTCCATGTTTATAGGTTTTCTAATGGTTTTACCTGCCATTTGCAACCCTCGATGTCTTTCCTCTATGGCCTTTTCATATGCAATAGACTATCATACCCCTTGATTTCCACCACCATGGATTGGTTGCTACCTTCCTATGGCAACCAATAGTTTAAAGTTCCAAGGAATATCTAGGAATCAACCCTCTTACTTTCTATCCTAGGGGAAATGTAGAGATATAAGCTGAAAGAAGCATCCTACTTTTATCACTAAAACAATTCTACCTTCCACAGTTAATATAAATCAAAACAATATATGAAACTCAAGTCCTTCAACCATCTTTCATTAAAATCACACACAAAGTACATAATTCTTTCTCCATTATTTTCTTCCACACTCCAAGTAAGTCTTCTCCATCCCCCAAAAGTCTCTAATGAATCTCCTCCTCCTCCTCCTTTCTCTATCCCCCTTCCCCACGTACCACACACAAGGCCCATATCAACCCTTAGAAATAGGGCCCTTATCCTAATCCCTTCTTAGAAATCTCCTAAATGATTTGATGAATTACCCCCAACCACTCGTTAATTCAAGCTACCTAATCCCACTAGTTTCACCCCTTGGGTAAAGGACGATAAGTCTACCACTAATAACTAGTAGTCAATAGGAGGCCTATGGAACTATTTATTCTAGAGATTTTTACCTATTAATAACCTTGATTTGATATTATGTTTGGTCAAAGATTCTTCTATGGTTTTGTTTATCCACCTTACTAATCTGACCTTGTCTAGATCAACATAATTGTTTATTGCCATGGATGAATCTTTAACCCTTTTAAAGATTGTTTTAGATGGGTTGAAACATGACACGTCCAAGGGTTGGAGGGCATGTGAGGTGTCAAATGTAATGTCACCACATCCAACCCAAATTCAATTAATGTTTGTTCTAATGCTTTAATGGTGGCATGTGAACCATGATTATCCAAGATCAAAAGATGTCAATTACTTTGAAAAATGGCAAATAAGACACACTTTTCGAAGGAAAACATTCCATGAAAAAGAATGAAATCATCCATGCCTTTTTTAGCATAGCCATGCATGATCATGGCCTACATTTCTTGATGTAATCTCATTTCACATCTATTCACCCCAGAACGTGTGGAAAGTGGGCATGATTGTTTTAGTTGCATTAATGGTATAATTCATGGTCAATTGTTCCTAAAACCTAAGTATGGTATTGTAAACCTTGCATGAACCTTTATTGGCCGAAATTTGATCATCATATTACCTCCTAGTTTGAATGACCATTTCAATAGAATTCCAAAATAGTCTATAGGGTAATTGTGATCATTATATAATTTTTGCAAGTTTTAGCAGAAAGTATGGCATGTTTAGTTAGTTAATCTTTTTGCTTTTGAAAATTTCAGCCTTTCCACAAGATGTATGCTCAATTCTAGATGTCTTTTCTTGAACAAATATCACCAAGCGGGTGTGATCACAATCAAATGAGCCAACAGTGATGAAGGATTCAACGACTGCAATCCTTTTTGTGGTCATTTTCACTTTTTCATAGAAAGGACTTTTGGGATGAAATCCTTTACAATATGTTATTAAAAATACATATAATTTTTCAATACATCACAATTTTTGTATTAAATTTTCATGAATAATTAATAATGTTTTTTAAGTGTATAGATTCTACCAAAATTTGCGTTTTTTTTGAAATTTTATTTTAATTTCAAATTGTATAAAAATATGAAAATTATTTAATAAATTATTTTATTGTTTTATAAACTACAACTTTGTTTTAGATGTCATGTACATTACACCCCATTTACATGTGGTAAAAGATTCTTGAAGTTTAAAAATTTTGTTCAATAGATTTTTAATTTTTTTAAATTTAAAATTTCACAACTTTCAAATTGTGAGTGTTTTTTGAGTGTGGACAATCAATTACATCATCTCAATTTTTTTCTCATCAAAATTCCTTTATAAAGAGAGTTTTTAGATTAATTTACAAAATTGACTACTTTTGATGTAACTATTGTTCAAGTTCAAAGGTGTTTTATTCAAACCAAAACCCAAAAAAAGTTTTTTTGAATTTTTATTTTGAATTCTTCAACATTCATATTAGTCATTTAGCATTACATTCCATGATTAACGTGGCATTAAAATGACACCACAAAAATATATCTAACAAAATTATAGTGTTTATAAAATTTTGGTGGTTGCACAATGTGTTTTTTTGGCTCATTTGATTATGATTACACCCAAGTGTCTCCTAGAATTCCATTTTGAAATGGAATGAGTCATGTTTGACTCACCTCCATTACCTTCAATTCGAGTTTTTGTAGAGTGATAAAAAGCCCATTTTAAAAATCCATGTGAGAACTACTTCATCCTCTTGACTTGTTAGCACACTTGTTGGTCACCTTTTTCTTGCTTTAGTCTTGCCATTCAAGTGGTTTGAAAGTGAAGTTAATGGTATGGTCCAATGCTTATGGCCTTCTTTGAAAAGGTCTATTAGCTTCTTTCCATGATATCCATAGCCTTTTTTAGTTGTTCATTAGTCTATTTGCCATGAGGTAAGGTAGTTGATACCATGTTAGCCCTTGTTTGGATTTGTGTGGTTGGTGGTGTCATTTATGTGACTAATGGGGGTTGCCTTTTTTTTTGGTCATTTAAAAAAAAAGTTTGCACTCCATTTCGACATTTCCTTGGAACATTGAATCTACTTGTTGGGTAGTCCATGATTAGCCATGTCCTTTCTCATTTTGGTACTTCCTATTGGGCTTCCCCTTGCATTGCTAGAATTTTCAATGTTCAGTTTTGGGTCCAAATTGGTATTAGGAGCCACTATAGGATGTTACCACTATTTAATTTACATTGTGATGAGTGGTTACTTAAGTTAATGTTGAAATTTTTGGATGAACTTTTATAACAATATTTTTGATGGGAACATTTGGCAAAAATTGAAGCGAATATAATGATCTAATGTAACCAATTTCTTTTGTTGCTTAATTTTTTTTTATAGACTTGAAATGATTTGAAATCAATATTTTTACAGGAAATTTTTATGTACACCTTTACATTATAGTATAATGCAACATCTTTTTGGGTCATAAAAATTTTAAAATTTTAAAAATTAAATTGTAAATCATGATTTTAAGCATATTCCACTTTTACTTGGGTTTTGCAAGGAGCAATCCTCAAGGCAAGCGGATCCTAGTACCCGATTTGAACCCTTTTTCTTAGCCCTCATCTTCAAGTAGTATGGGGTATGTGCAATGGTCCCACTAGAGGTATGCCCTTCTCTTTCCTATAACAAAACTAAAATTGTAAAAAATGATTTAGGTTTGGGCATGTTTTCACGTCATACATTTCTAATTCTTCACACAAATCAATGAGATGGCAAAAATCAAAAAAATTTCCTAAGTTAAGTTTTAATCTATTCTTGATGTGTAGGCCATGGGAATGAATATCCATGTCTAGTGCAATGGAACATAAAGAATTATTTGTGGTTTCATTTTTCTTGAACTTATGGTACTTCTAGGAGTATTTTAAACTTTTGGACTTGGAACAATAGTACATGAACTTTGAATGTTTTTCCTTTTATTCTTGGTCTACATTCTTTTTAAAATCAAATTTGACTTCTCTTTCACTTGTCCATCTATCAGATTTATTTATTATAGGATTCAAAATAATTACAGAAGGAACTGAAAGTTCTAAGAACCCTTGAAATTCAGGATTAGAATAAATTAGTTCAATTCTACCTTAGGCATTATGGAGGACATATTCAAGAAGAAAAAAACTTGAAAAAAATTATGTTTTTACACAAATGAATGCAATGTCCATGCACAATTTACTCTTGCCCTTGAATTGTTGTTACCTTGTATTTTTTGGAGAGAATTTCTACTTGATTTGGAGCTTGGTTGGGGGGGGGGTGGTGTATTGCATCCTTGAATAGAGTGTAGAATGGATTTCATAAGGGGTAGTGTTTTAGGACTTAAAGTGGATGTTAAGTAGTCTTATGCTAAAGTGCCCAAGTATGCATTTCTTTCTTGTGCCCCCTCTCCCCCTCCCCCCCCCACACCTCCCTCATTTTTATTTTTTTAATCATTATTCTTTTATCCTATTCCTTCTTCTCTTTTATCTATT
>Ga0116231_10011615_pt1 | contig 13429 bp, 10 predicted proteins | sample S1TSphgellanicum_2_FD_89695 | JGI IMG/M metagenome (GOLD analysis project Ga0116231, IMG submission 89695) | Host-associated microbial communities from peat moss isolated from Minnesota, USA - S1T2_Fd - Sphagnum magellanicum MG | ecosystem: Host-associated > Plants > Peat moss > Unclassified... | reverse complement strand
ATGAAACATCACAACAAGAAGATAATTTTCCTTTTTAGAAAATTCACAAGGATCAGATGATGTTAATGCTCCCCAATAATCAATTGGGGGCCATTGGTTTTTAACTAGTTGTGCTCTTGGTGTAGGAGATTGTTCAATTGCAATTTTTATTCCATGTTTCACCAAAACATGTGTTGAAGGTGAGTTGGATGTACTCTTCGATGGTGTTCTAGTTCCTTTGGTGAAAATTATTGGCAAATGATCTTTCAAATCACTGGTTCTTGGTGTCCAATTTTCTTCAATCTCTTTGGGAACACAAGTTTGAAGTGAGATGCACAATAGAATATTGGTCCACACCTCATCAAAAGCATGTATGTCTATGTGTGTTTGTCTCAATGGTGTAAAATCAATGGTCATGTATTGGCATAACATTGGATCAAGTTTCATTGTTTCAAGTGTAACAACTAACATTTCAATCAAATCTTACATCTATATTGATAATGATTTTTTTACGTTGAGACTTGAACACTTGTATGTTTTGGAGTGGGCATCATACCCTACAAAAATTCCTTTTAAAACATGCTCATTTAGTTTGTTTTTGTCTTCTTTTTTTAAGACATGAATGTATCACATGACATTCGAATATTTTTAAATGATTTAAATCATGTTTCACTCTTGAAAACAATTGTTTTGGTGTAATTTTGTGGTTTGATTTTGTTGGACACCTATTTAGTAAATATGTTGTAGGACTAATTACATTAGCCTAAAAATAGTTTGATGTATCATTTTCAAATATCATTGATTTAACATTGTTTAAAAGGGAATGATTCATCTTCAATTGACAACCCTATTCATAAAATATGATGAACCAACTAATGACTTGATTGAAAAGGGACACATAGGTTAGAACGTACCAATTACATTAGTTTTGTTGCTTGAGTTTGATTGTTGGAAAAATTTCCCTAATTTGCTTCCCTAATTGGCAACCATGACACACCTTTTCAATTGTCAACAAGTTTGCTAGTAACCTTCATTGTAAAAAACAAAAGTGTGATCCAATTAGTAGATGATTTTTTTTAACATCATTTTGAAATAAGTTTTCTTGTTTCAAATTAACATTTTATCTAGGGTGTCAATTATCAAAACATGCACTGACCATGCACAAATGTGAATGTGCACATCATTATATTTGAATTTCTTATAAAATATCATTTTTAGTATTGAAGCAAACACAAACTTGATTAGTTGCTTTACTTTGTGAATCTAAGATGTATTGTAACATAATATGTATAATGGATAATGTAATAAAATAATATCACTTTTGTTTTTAGGTTTTATATGATATGTAAAGTTGTATATTATTGTTGAATCATTTTAGTAAAGAAACATTTTTCACACTTTCTTCAAATTTTATTTCTTTGTATTTATACATGTTGGATTTATTATTTTTTACAACCTTGTGGCCATTTGATTTTCAAACAAAAATTTTAAGCTTTGATAATTCAAGTGGCCCAACTTGCGATGCCACAACTTCGCATTTGACAAACAATCAGTCACATTGACTTGTGATGATTCAATTAAAGTTTTCGTATCAAAGTGATAAAGACCATTATAAGGTCTTGTATGTTTGTAATAGTCATTCGACAATCTTGCTTATGGATCACAAGACATTGCTTCACATTAAACACTATGATGTAACCTTAACTTGTTATCTTTCCAATGTTCAATAAATTTTTTTCTAATCTAGGTACATATAAAATGTTGGCAATGCCCTTTATTCCACTTGACAATGTTTCAATAGTCACACTTCCTTTACCAACAATATCATGGGATTAGCCCCTTGTTGTTTTCACGTTTGGGGTGTGGGGATGTGGTTTTACATTAGTCAAAATTGAACCATCCCAATAACATGGGCTGAAGCACCTGAATTTAAATATTGCTTATAGTCGATCTTTCCTTTTAGACTTGTTATAGTTTTTTCAAACAATTCTTACAAATTTGAGTTGTTTGGCTAGAGTTGATTGACAAGTGTGTCTTCCATTGCTTTCACATTGTAATGCTCCCATTTCTAATGGTGATCTTGTTCCGATTTATGAATGTCAACCTCATGCTCCTTACACTAATTTAAAAAGTGCACAAATTTCCCATAGAAGAAGCAAATGCTTGGTTTGTGACTAACATTGTTCAACTATTATAGCATGCTTTTCTTATAATGTGTAAAGAGAGCATCCTTTAATGATTGAATGTTGTGGTGCAAAAATCTCCCCACAAATGTTTCAAATGATAAGGTGAGGCCTGTACCAACAATTGCTTGGATGAAAGACTCATACAAATCAAGCAAAACATTCAACAAAGTCTCCACCAAATATTCTTTTACCATGGGCATGCCAATCATCACTAATTGTGAGTTGAGTGCATTGAACTTTCAAAGATACCCTTCTAGCTTGATATCTTCATTGATCATCAATGCTGCCATATAGTTTTTCAAATGCATTTTTTTGATAATGTTTTGGATCTTATACATGTTCTATAGTGCATCCATGCTAATTTGAGTTCCTCAATTTCAAAATATTTCTAAAAGTAAGTCATCTTTGATTGATGAAATTAGTATAGACATGGCATTATCTCTTTGGTATTCCATTTCAAGATCCTCTAGTGTTGTGTGAATCACTACTTCTCTACTATAGTTTCTTCTTCTTCTTCATGAATATGCTCTAAAGGAATAGGACTATTGCAATGTTCCCTTCCTTGCACTAGTGTCACTGTCATGGGAGGTCAAATGGGAAGGGATGAGAAATTTAGGAATGGCATCTTACGTGGGGCCATCATGTCTGAAGCTCTCTCCTTCTTAAGTTGATTCATGACATGAATCTTTTAGTGATGGTAGTTAATTGATCCAATTAGCTTGCTGGAATTTGCAAAAAATTCTCCTCTATTGTTGATATTTTAGCCTAATCTAGTAGGTTAGATACACTCAAAACTTGTTTGAACGTTAAAACTTTCCTTGCAATGCATAATCAATCCTGACTCTAGAGCTACATTATGAAGACAACAACAAAAGACAAGCAAGACAAGCACTAAGAAGTTGAGCTCACACACATGATCACTAGCTACTAAGAACATTCCTACTCTAATACCATGAAAATTTCCCATGTCTTTATAAAAATAACGGTGATATACCTTAACAACCCATGCAAGGCAGTGGTATATATAAACAAACATACGCTAATCTATATACAAATAACAATCCTAGAAACCAAGAGTAGATTAACAAATATTCATGTGGCTACCTTAATTGCATGTAACTCCAAAAAGTTAAACACCTAAAATAAGATCTATCACATGTAACTCTTGAAAGTAAATTACTAATAAGAATTGCACAACAAACGGTGCAATCATAGTGACCATATGAGAGTTGCAAACAAAATGCCTGACCAATCACCTTCATCATAAATAGTAGTGATGAGTTGCCATGAGTACCCACAAACTTCCAGCAGCTCCCCATGGTGGCCAGCATTCTTTTGGTGCAAAATTTCACACTATTGCAAAAATAGAAATAAAATAAACGAAATATTCTGTCATAAGATTCTTGATTTTTGAAAAAAATTCATCCAGAAAGGAGCAGTTTGCCACATTTCTATTCCTGGCTGTAATATGGTCATCCGACTATATAAAGATTTGTTTTCTTGGATAAGTCCTAAAGACTGGTTGCCATTTAGCGCTACATCCCCCTTGGGTTGCTCACCACCAGTGTGAAAGCAGAAACTTTGCAGAAAAAAACCCCTGATTGGTGGGTGTAGCTAAGTATATAATAATAATCTGCCCAAAATTTTACATTGGGTTGAAATCAACAATCATTCTTCATCATCTTGCTAATCCTCAAACCAGCCAGACTCATCACACGAGCAGCTGTATTACTTGGACCAAGAACTGCATAAGTTCAATTGGAGATGGTGAATTCTAGATCTTGTTTTGCATATTATACTGAAGAATCACAAGCATCCAAACAGTCTAGCAAAACTGGATTAACATCAATTTCAAAGACTTTGAGAAAGAGATACCATAATAGTACAAAAATCCATTTGGGCAAAGCATTCTAGACACCCACAAAAAATTTGACACAGTCGAGCCACAACCTTCCTTGAACATTGAAGTTTTGATCTTGACCAAAGCTGTCCTTAGACAAAACCATTCTATTTGACCACCACTGACTGTTACAATTCCTCTAAACTAAGCAATAGAACAGAAATTCTTGCAGTGAGAAATTATGAGTTTCTAGCAGCATTAGAGTTACTTGAAAGCTCACCTTGTTTGCGAATCCCCACACTCGACGTTTTGCCCGTGATCCCAAATGAACTATTGTCACATCATCTAGCTCATCTTTGCAACACCATTCACATCAGATAGGGATCATGGACTCATCTACAACAGTGTATATGTGTGCAGATATTCATTCCTCTACAGATACTGAGAACAGACCAAAGCCACTTAGACCAAAATCCAGCTTTGAAAAAACCATTCCTTTCGATTTGTGGGGTTTTCCTGTATTGTCAAAGAAAGAATTGCACCAACCTCAAAACAAACCTTCCAACACCTACAATTGCTATCTCATGGCAGGGCAGAGCTCAATGACAACAAAGAGCAAGACAAAATGCTCACCTAGAGCCTTCTGCTGCATGGGCTTGAGTATCATGTTGTAAGCTTTGATGCTGGAAAATTAGGTCAAGCATCAAGTCATAATACCAACAGAATACTTTGGCATTCGAGCTGCAAGAATTACAGTGCTAGTAAATAATCCTCTACATCAAACCATACCAAACAGAAAGAATTTGGGACTGCACTCAAGCAGGATGATGAATCTTGGTTAATCAATTTGCTGTCCATCAAACTATTATTATACCAACAGAAACCTGAGTAGCTCAAGCAGCAGGATGGGTGTTGGATTCGTTCCTCTACATCAGATTCTACCAACAGAAGAACTTGGGTCTCACGCAGGATGGGTGTTGAATCAATTTTGTATGTCATGCCAATCATATCTAAGATTATGAAAGGCTTCAACAAGGCATCAAACAGCAATGGGTTTAGGGTTTAAGCAAAATGAAGGGGGGAAAAAAAGAAGTACATCATAGCTTGTAAACCTCCCAATTTTGCTTCCAACTCTTTGTCTCTCTCACCTCTGCAATCTCAAAGAATCATTCAAGTGATTTCAACAATCAATCAGTAGGAGAACTAGTAATACAGTTCAGGCGACAGTGAGAACCCTAAACACAAAGCTTTGGAAAGGAAAGAAGAACCTTTTGCATCTGAAAATCTGAGATTTGCTGCTGCAGTTTCTGTTGACCTGCAGCCATCATCTATGTGTGCCACCAACATCCCCCCGCAAACTCAAAATTAGATTTGCAGCCATTATGGCTCCATCAATAAGTGTAAAAAACACTCCAGAAAATTTGCCCTACATTTCAAATTGCTGCACCAACCCATGATGCCACACTCTGGTGCTAGCAAAAACAAAAACCTAGAGCAAATACCCATATCTCACAGTTTTTCAAACAAATTAGTGAACTGTGAGAGAGTGTTTTGTTGGTAGGGGGGAAAAAGAAAAACTCCACTAAAAACACACTTTCATGATCACATTTACAATTCAGCAATTCTCATGGCAACAAAGTCATGACATGGGTGATGCTCCTCCTCACCTTCTGCTCTGAGCCTTGGGAACAACATGCAAGCCAGTGACATGAAAAACATTGAAAGCATCAGCTGATGTGAGAAGTAGGGCTTGTAACCCATTCAACAAAATCTCTAAATAATAACAAGAGGTATGTCACACTGTGGCCTTGCCAATTTACATTTCAAAGTATCTTAAGGCAAAAGAAGAATGATAGAAACTCAAATATTTCACCATGCAAAAATATAATTTGCAAGAAATCCTCTAAAAGAAACCAAAAGCCTTCAAGATATTATAACTGTATTATAACTAATCTCGGGTTTCAACACAAGCCAAAATATCATGTTTCAAAAATCCTCATATAAAAATAGGCCTATTATCTAGTAGGGGCCAAAATCCCTTAAGCTACTATACTCTGTAATGAATCTAAACACAAAATCCTTGCCTTGGTAGGCAAGGCCAAAAATCATAGTGTTTCTCTCCATGTCTGTCTGAAGCCTTCATACCTACCTACAAAACTACAAACCTATCCTTCCTTCCTTACAAACCTACTCCATCCCATCGCACCCCACCCCACCTCCTTGGCAAAAAATATAGATCAAGGTTCACCAATTGATAACCGCCTGTTATTCAGCTGGTTATTAGTCGAGCTTGACAAAGCGTTCAATTTCAATAGCTGGTTATCTTCTTCGGATTTTTTGCAACTCTAAAACCTTAAACCCTAAACCCATGAATGTTTGTAACAATGTTGCATCTAAGGTAAATAGGTATCTTCACTTGTGTAGGAAAGTTTCATGTAAGCAAAAATGGGTGACAAACATAGTTATGAACACAAATTCCTGACAACCCAATGATACAAGGTGATAGGCAACATCTAGAGGCTCAATTTGTTTTTCCTTTGGCGGAGGGGATGGAGGTTTGGATTTTGATGTTCCCAATGGGTTCTCACCAACTTCTCAATGCATTATCATCCATGTTCAAAAATGCATTTTGAAATCATTTTTCAAGTTCCCAATGTGTTCCTTAAGATGTTCCCAATAACACCACATTTTACCCCTATAACCTTTATCCAAAGCTGAACTCTCATAACTTGTATAGGTGAGCCAAAAGGAAACATTTCTGGGAATGCAAACCAATGTTGAGTGAATATAAACATGGAGGATAAATTTTCATGCTAGTTCTCAATGCTCCCAATGAAAATTGGCAATTCTCACTTTAGGTGAGAATTGCAATTGTCGACGTATCATATGAACTCGAACTTGATACATAGGGAGGTTACAAAGGCACCCATGGTTTTAATTAATTCTCATGTTAATAGAGGTTATAAAAAAGTTAAATTATAAGTAGGTACTGTTAGTCATACTTGAAATCCAAGACCTCTTTGAGACCAAGGAGACTCTTAACCATTAGACACAACTTCTAGGGTGCATATTAACTAGAAGAACCTTTAGCTTAAAACCCAATGGCATAAATGAATTTTAAATTAAAAAATTAAAAAATATTTTTTTGCATAAGAAGTTATGACCTTGTGACTAAGGCTTTACTGATTTTCGAAGATCTCAATAAAAAAATTGATCAAGCACTTGACTAATTCTCCTAAATTATTGTAAGAACTGAAATGGTAGAAGAAGTGAGAACTACCCAATATTGGTGCAAACTTCTATTTGGGTGAGGTGAAACTTCAAATTTTTTTTAAAAAAAATGATGGGCCAATCAAAATGGCTCCTTGTGTTTTTTTTTGGGTTGAACTTTAAGATGCACCTCACAACTAATTAATAAAACCAACAATAGGTGCTCAAATGATTAGACAAGGGTATTGATTGACCTAAGCCAAAAATGGTGACAAATAGTAGTTAAGACTTAAGACCATAATTTTCATGTGGTCAATAATGAGAAGGCTCAACATGCAGCCAAGAGGGCCCAATTTTTTTTTCTTTTGGGTTTTGTGGAGGGGAGAGATTGTTTTTTTGTTGTTCCCAATATGTTCACACTTGATTCCCTTTGAATTCCTAATAGGTTCCCACCAAGGTCTCAAAGTTTTCCCAAAGACATTCTCAATAGCATTACACTTTTATCCCATATACTTTGGCCAAAGCTCAACTTTGATATAAAGGTGAGGAACACCCCTTCAAAAAAGGACACACACAAATCTTTGGCTCCCCCTTCCCATTAATTGAAGCAACAATACGTGCCCTCAATTCATTGTGTGTGCCCTCCATAATAGCTTCACATAATGTTTTCCCAAACTCATTTTCCAATGTAAGTAGGGTTTGTGGCAGCCCTCCTTGGCACAAACATTCATACCCTAAACCTTAAATTGTGGAACAAACCCTAAACCTTAAACCATGTAGAAGGTGATATCATTTCTATTTTCATCCTTGTGTACATTGCTGGTGTGTGAGAAGGAACTCCCCAAAGATGCCATGTTTGAGTTTGTGTCTTTTGTCCCCCACAAAAACAAAAAATGTTTGTAGTTGGACCTAAAGGGTCAAGGCTAGGCTGCAAGTGTGAATCTAATGGCTCTATTTGTAGAGCTTCTTCCATGTATCATGTTGAAATGGTTTAAACTAGTGTTGGTTAGTTATTGACTTTTGACCTGGTTATCAAGTTGATTATTAATAACATATCACTTAGTTATTGATTTTTTTGATAACCAATTAAATTAATATTCATTTGATATTGAATTTTCAAAACTTTAATAACCTAGCTAGATGATTCAATTATCATTCATTCATGTAAGTTATCAACGTTTAAACACTAATAAAAAATAAAAATAAAAACCTTATAATAAGAAAAGTTTCATACTATTATTTCTAGTGATTTGAAAACTCTAATCAAGGAGGAGAGTTTTCAAATATCGAGCGATCTTTGGAGCTCTATTTCACACTTTGTAATTTGACTTCACTTGAAGCATGGGAGGTGAAGTGATTTTTATTATTTTATCACACTAGAATTACTTTACAAAATGGTGCAACTCCAATGAGGTTGAATAGTTCATGTTGCCAAAGCTGAAGGTTCCATGCCACCACCATTGTGAATGTTCAAACAATGTGTTGTTGCTTACTAATCGTGCTAGAAGAAGACACACACATGTTTCTCAAAATGTCAAGTATGCACATGTGATTTTCATAAAATTTCTTCATTTCATTTTAGTTGTGCAAATTGGAGATATTGTGCATAACACCACATGGTTTTGGAAGCATTTGACAAATCTTGCTCCTTAAAGAATGTCTTCATTATTTCATCTTAGTTGTGCAAATTGAAGAGATTTTACACAATATAAAATGTTTATGGGACACATTTGACAAACTTTATACTAATTTCATATCAAATTTCATTTTTTGGATATGAGAGTAATGTTAAGAAACTCTCGTTTGGAAGCACCTTACAAAATTCTTTCATAATTTTATTTTAGTTGTGCAAATTAAAAGGCATATGCACAAGACAAAAAGCTTTTGGGAGGCATTTGACAAATCTTGCCAAGTTAGTTTTGATCAAATTTCACTTTTTGCTCATGAAAGTAGTGTTGAGAAGTCCTTTTTTGAAAGCACGTTACATAATTCTTTCATTATTTTATTTAAATTTTGCAAATTGAAATTTTTTTACACAACACAAAATATTTTGGAAAACATTTGACACATCTATTCAACAAAAAAAACCAATGAAAACTTATTGATCTTTGAAGGCATTGCAAGTGCATAACACGAATATTGAATCAATTGGGCGATATTTTCAAATGACAAGTTGTGATAAAAACCCAAAAAAAAATGGCAACATGATAAGCTTTAGCACAAGGTAGTTGTTTTTGAAAGCAATAGTCATTCAATTATGGTCGATTGTTCTTTTATGTGTGGTCACCAAGGCTTTGTATAATATAGGATTTTTCATTTTCAATGATTGTTCATCCATTTAATTTTTCTTTAAAAAATTTCATTGTTTTTGGTTTTATTGGAAAGAACTTTCTTTGGTCGTTAATGGAAGAGATCACATTTAAAATTTTTTTTTGGGCGGGGTGGTGAATGATAAGTAAATCACCCACACAAAAAGCAAATGATGCAATGGAATGACAACTTTAACTAGTTTGATGATGACTATGCACATGAGAAAAAGAAAATATATCATGACTTTTTGAGGAGGTTGTGGATGGCAAATAAATCACGCAAGCCAAAAAGGAGGTGAGAGACCATGAAACGACACCTTTTGCTAGACAAGAATCGCAAAATACTTCTACCAATGCAGGCAATGCAATGGTGACCATGTACATAGTGTTCAAGGTTTTGAAACAAATGTGTAGCTATTGGAATGTTAGCCATCCACACGATGAGGAATAACATAGATACATAGATACATACATACATGCGGGTATTGCAATGTTAGCCATATATATACACAATGAAAGTTTTGAAACATGAGTGTAAGAAAGGTTGGAACCAAAATCTTACACATTTAATTAATTCAAGTTATGGCATGATGATCAAAATGTTTTCGAGCAAAACACTATGAAATAACATTTTTAATTTAAAATTTTGAGGTATCAAAAGTGATGATGTAAGTTATCACTATCCATTAGCTATGGAAGATCACTTACTTGTCATTGCAAATAACCAATTATTTAAAAGTTGAATCCACCACTTTGAAACCCTAAGATAAATAAATAAATAAATAAATAAACAAACCCAATATTTTGTGAGCATCAAGCAAACCACAAATGAATCACACTAGTGCTCAAGTGTGTGTCTGTGTGTAGGTATAAATATTTATTTGTTTTCGGGGCAAAGCTGCTGGTTGGGTTGGGTTGGGTTGTGTTTGTGTTGTGTTGTGTTGTGTTGGGTTGGGTTGGGTTGGGTTGGGTTGGGTTGGGGTTGGGGTTAGGGTTAGGTTTACAGAGCTTTCCAGCATTTGTTGCATATGCAAAAGCCAGAGGGAGTCAGTAGTACTGGATGTAATAATAATAAGAATAAGGCTTTTACTAGGGTTTAGGGTTTAGGGGTTCAGTATTTACTTACACACGTTGGAGCAATTCTGTGCACAAATCCTGAAAAACTGGGTACTAAGAGCAGGTCCACCCACACCCACTATTTGGGCCTGTATAATGACTTCTCACATTCATCCAATTTAGAGTGCTAATTGTTCTCCCCTCCCTCCCCCACCACATACACATGAAACAATATGAATATTCCAATTTAAATGCCACCACTTGCGCCAATCACCCCTTGAAAACTCGATGGGAACACATTGGGAACACATTGGGAACAGAAAAAAAAAACCAAAAACAAAAAAATCCTCACCCACCCACTCGCCTGCCCCCCCAACTCGGGCTAAATAAGAATACCCCCATTATCAATAAGCTGGGGGTTACTTATTAATTGGTCGGCCGACGAGAAGGGGTCATTTTTTTTTTTTTTTTCCTTTTTCTTTTTGGGCCTTCAGTAAATTATACTGTACACGGTATAATTTTACTGGTCCAAACTCATGTTGAAATTTCTTTAAGGGGCTGTCCGTAATTCATAGTTGAGTGTACAAGGGGGGGGGGGCATTTTTGCAGGCTATGCTGGTGGGTCTCCTGCTCGCTTGTCTTACACACACACTCTGGAACAACAATTTGTGCAGAAATCGTGAAACTTGTGCCGGGTGAAGGCGGAGGTGCACAGGCATCAAAAGTGTTCCGGACAAGGCGGTTGGAAGAGTTGTGCTCAGTTGCAGGCCATGGGGTGGGGTTTTTTAAAAAGAAAAAAGCTTGATAGAGTCAGTCGAATACGGACAACCAACATGCGACCAAAAAAGGAAACTCTTGGACAAATTAATCCCATCTAAGAAATTGAATGATGCAATTATGAAAAACATCAAATTTTATTTTATTTTATTTTTAATAATTGATTTTAATCCCATCATCTGAGAAATTGAATGAAGCAATATTTGACAAAATCAATTTAAATTTTTGATTTTTGTAATAATTTATTTTAATCCTATCTAAGAAATTGAATGAAGAAATTATGACAAAATAAATACATTTTAATTTTACTTTAATTTTCATAATTTATTTTTAGCTGAAGAAGATCGGAGGAGAACAAGTGTAGTACATAGTCGACTACAGAACCGAAGGGAAAAAAACACACACACACACACACACACACACACAACAAAAACTCTGCCCATGTCAAGTTTTGTGGACTTTGATGTCATCGAGTTCCACCCCGGACTCGACTCGACTCGACTCGACCTGACCTGACCTGACCCCGCCCCTTTATCTTTCGTACACTGCAACTTTCTGTCTCTCTGGGTTGAGCGGGTGTGGTTGCTACTACTGTGTTGAACTCAGGTTCGTACGACTCCGTCGGCCACGAGTAAAGTCATCTTTCTTGCTGAGTATAGTGTTGATTCCAATGCATTTGGGGGGTGGTGGTGGTGGTGGTGGTGGGTATTTTATTTTACTTTTTTTTCTAAAAATTTCTTTCTTTCTCTCCTCTCTCTCCGTCTGTCCTCATCGGCTAAGTTACTACTTTGCCAGATTCAGGTCCAAGTTCTAGCTCAGGTTTTGAGGTATCCGGGTTTAGGGTTTTTTTGAGGTTTCTGGATTTAGGGTTTTTTTTTGAGGTATCTGGATTTAGGGTTTGGCTGAAACCACAACCGATCTCATAACTTGTCTCTTGTTTTTTAGGGTTTTTAAAGAAGTCTTGACAAGAAAACCTAAATATATTACATATCATGAAAAACAACTTTTGTTTTGTTTTATTGTTTTTTTTGGGGGGCTTTTCCCAACTTCTATTTGAAGTTGAAAAGTCTAATATGAAAGAACAAAATTGACAAACTTCTAGACTATATGGCCCAAAACCCTAAACCCATTTCAGCAAGGCTTTGAATGCTGAAATCTTCCACCAAACTTCACTCAAGAAAAAACACCCATCCAAAGGGGGTAAAAGAAAAAGAAAAAACGAATGAACAACAAGAGAGAGGAGCAATGTCCAACCAAGACACAACACCCAAAATGCACAAATGGGGACTAATTTCTAGACTATTTGATTTGATGTACCTATTCTTTTTGGTATTACCCACACAAAGCAATAGTAAGAAGGGATGTTTGGTTGGTTGATTGGCTATACTAAGTGAGCTTCTTCACCTTTGGTGCCCCTTTCCTTCCTTGACTTAGTGAGTGCGCCAAATCTTCACAATGCACCATCTAGTACCTTATAAATCTCTGAACCTTGATCTGCCATGCTCGAGCAAAGGACCCCACATTTTCCATCTCCTCTCATATTCAATCACAAATGAATCTGGGCCCCTGCCTTTCAGGTTGAGACTCGGGTTTTGAGTGGGGCTTGGGCACTTGTGCTTCTTTGTACATAAATACATTCATTGTGTCCTTTGGAGATTTTGGGCATCAACTCCCAAATTTTGGGCTTCCCACCCGTGTTAACATTTTAAACCTTTATTCTCTCTTTCCTTAATCTTAAGATCCATTAGGTTTTGAAATTTGCACACACGCATTTGTGTGTATGATTGGAATGTTGGGTTTTTTCAACATTTAACATGTCAAGATGAAATACTGATTAGAGATTTCCTAAAAAATGAAATGAAAGACACATGAGATGGGTGTCTCAATGTGACCAAGTATTAGCCGACTTTAGCCACAAAGAGCCAATGTTAGGAAAAAAAAAAAAAAAAAAAAAAAAAAAAATAAAAGGAGGAGTGAGAAAAAGAGGAGAGAAGAGTTGTGCGAAGAAAAAAAAAAGTGCTGGTTTGTAAAAAAGTTGGTGGGTTTTTTTTGGGGTTTTGTTTTTTGTTGTT
>Ga0116231_10011614_pt1 | contig 13429 bp, 16 predicted proteins | sample S1TSphgellanicum_2_FD_89695 | JGI IMG/M metagenome (GOLD analysis project Ga0116231, IMG submission 89695) | Host-associated microbial communities from peat moss isolated from Minnesota, USA - S1T2_Fd - Sphagnum magellanicum MG | ecosystem: Host-associated > Plants > Peat moss > Unclassified... | reverse complement strand
GTGGATATTCTGGTGAATAATGCCGGGCTTGGGGTGTGGGGGCCGTTCAAGGATGCGGAATGGGGGAAGACCGAAAATATGCTGGAGGTGAATATCACCGGGCTGACGCATCTGACGCATTTGTTTGCGAAGAACATGGTTTTGCGCGGGTATGGGCGGGTGCTGATGGTGGCGTCCACGGCGGCGTTTCAGCCGGTGCCGCTTTACGCGGCTTATGCGGCGAGCAAGGCGTATGTGTTGTCGCTGAGCGAGGCGCTGGATGTGGAGTATGAGAAGAGCGGCGTGCGGTTTACGACGCTGTGTCCAGGAACGACTCAGAGCGAGTTTTTTGACGTGGCGGTGCAGACGAAGTCTATGTTCGTGCAGAAGTCGATGATGACGAGTGCCGCGGTGGCGAAGATTGGCGTGGATGCGCTGGCGGCCGGGCGGAGCAGCGTGGTGGCGGGGCTGGCGAATAGCCTTATGGCGTTCAGTACGAGGCTTTCGCCGCGGAATGTAGCGGCGAAGATTGGGTATTTGGTGATGAAGGCTTGAAGCGAAAAAGCAGGTATTTTCTAACGGTGGCGTTTTGGCCTGGAATGCCGTTAATCGCCAACAGCGGTGGCGATTAACGGCATTCCAGGCCAAAACGCCCGCCGTTATCAGAAGTTTTTTGCGCGCTTTTTTTCAAAAAAGCGCTACTTTCTTTTTGTGAATGGTTAAGATGGATTGCTTCGCTTCGCTCGCAATGACGAGGAGAGGCTTGCGGTTTGATGAGAAGGGCGGCGCTTTTGGCGCCGCCCGTTTTGTTAGTTAGGCCGCTTTTGGCAGCTCGGCCTGGGAAGGCTGGCCTGAGATGGTTTTGGCGGACACGGCGTTGTTGATGCTGATTTTACGCGGCTTGGCGGATTCCGGCACGACGCGTTTGATGGCGATGTGCAGGAGGCCGTTGGCGATGTCCGCGCCTTCGACGACCATGTGGTCGGCGAGAACGAAGCGGCGGGTGAAGGCGCGCGCGGCGATGCCGCGGTGCAGGAATTCCACCTTCGTGGTGTCCTCGGCGACGCGGCCGGCGACGATGAGGGCGTTGTCCTTCACGGTCAGTTCGATGTCATCGGCGGAGAAGCCGGCGACGGCGAGGGTTAGTTTGTAGTTGTCGTCGGACACTTTCTCGATGTTGTAGGGGGGGTAGGACGCGTTGTCCTGCGGCAGGGTGTCCACCAGGCGGGCCAGACGGTCGAAGCCGATGGCGGTGCGGAAGAGGGGCGCGAAATCGTAAGTCATGAGTAAACCTCCTGAATCTAGCAAGGTTAAATTTTTACACGGCAGCCACCATTAGGCTGGCTGCTTAGTCGAGTGCTTCGGCCCTCTCATGAGGCGCCTAGGCAATGAATATTATAGGCATTTTGGGGGTGGGTTCAAGTGTTTTTTGTTGACCGGCGCTAAGGCGTGGATGGCCGGGTCAAGCCCGGCCATGACGGGAAACGGGCGGCGGAGCGGGGGTAGCGTTGGTTGTTTCCATTCCCCCGCTGTTAGACGTGAAAACTTTCGCCGCAGCCGCAGCGGCCTTTTTCGTTGGGGTTTTCGAAGGTGAAGCCGGCGGTTAATTTATCTACCTTGTAGTCCATGGTGGTGCCGATGAGGAAGAGCGAGGCTTTGCGGTCCACCAGGAGGGTGAGGTTGTGGCTGGTGACGATTTCGTCTTGCGGGGTCGGGGCTTCGACCCAGGACATTTCATAGGACATGCCGGAGCAGCCTTTTGTGGAGACGGCGATGCGGAGCAGTTTGCCGGATTCGGCGCCGGCGTACAGGGTGTTTAGGCGCTGGGCGGCGGCGTCGGTTAGTTGCATCAACGGCGGAAGAGCGCGGCGGGGCTTGGGCTGCGTGGTGGTGGTGCTCATTGGGGTGCTCTCAAAACATGTTCAGGGAGAGGCGGGCGTCTTCGGTCATGCGGCTAGGGTCCCAGGGCGGGTCCCAGACGGTTTCCACCGTGACCTCGGCGGCGCCGGGCAGGGCGGCGATGGCGTCGCGGACGGCGATGGGCAGTTCCTGGGCGCTGGGGCAGGCGGGGGCGGTGAGGGTCATTTCCACCTTCACGTCGCCGGTGTCGGCGATTTCGATCGCGTAGATCAGGCCGAGTTCGTAGATGTTTACGGGGATTTCGGGGTCGTACACGGTGGCGATGGCGGCGATGACCGCGTCCTCATTCAGGACGGGGGCGGTTTCGCCGTCGGGGGTCCAGGTGGTGACGGGGATGTTCTGGTCAGTCATGTTTTGGTTCCTGCAGGGCCGCGGCGAGGGCGGACCAAGGTAGTGTGGCGCATTTGATGCGCGAGCGGTATTCCGAGACCCCGGCCAGGGCGTTGAGGTCGCCGAGTTCGGGATTTTCGGCGCCGGTGTTGACCATCGCCTCGAACGCGGTTTTTCGCGCGGCGATCTGTTCGGGGGTGAGGTTTTTGACGGCGTCGGCCATGAGGTCGGCGCTGGCGGTCATGATGGCGCAGCCGCGCGATTCGTGCGTGACGAGCGTGCCGTCGCGGCGGAGGTAGACGTGGACGCGGTCGCCGCACATCGGGTTGTCGCCCTCGGCTTCGGCGTCGAAGGTTGCGGGTTTGCCGGCGTGGCGCGGGTTTTTTGTCCGGTCCATGATGAGGGATTGGTAGAGTTCGGCGGTGTCTGACATCAGGTTAGGATCTGTTTGACGCGGGTGAGGCCGGCGGCGAGGGCGTCGATTTCGGCGGCCGTCGTGTAGAGAGCGAAGGAGGCGCGGGCGGTGGATGTGACGCCGAGGCGGCCCATGAGGGGTTCGGCGCAGTGGTGGCCGGCGCGGATGGCGATGCCTTGGCGGTCCAGCAGGGTGGCGATGTCGTGGGCGTGGGCGTTTTGCATGGTGAAGGAGATGACGCCGCCGCGGTCTTGCGCGGTGCCCAGGATTTTTAGGCCTTCGATGTTCGAGAGGGTGGCGATGGCGTGGTCGGTGAGGGCGCGTTCGTGCGCGGCGATGGCGGGGAAGCCGATGTGTTGGACATAGTCGATGGCGGCGCCTAGGCCGATGGTTTCTAGGATTGCAGGGGTGCCGGCCTCAAAACGCTGGGGGGGTTTTGCCCAGGTGGATTTTTGGTAGCTGACGGAGGCGATCATGTCGCCGCCGCCCATGAAGGGGGGCATGGCGTCGAGGATTTCGGGTTTTCCGTAGAGCACGCCGATGCCGGTTGGGCCGTAGAGTTTGTGGCCGGAAAAGACGTAGAAATCGGCGTCGAGGACTTGCACGTCCACGGCGCGGTGGACGATGGCCTGGCTGCCGTCCAGCAGGATTCTGGCGCCGTGGGCGTGGGCGAATTTCGCGAGCCGTTCGGCGGGCGTGTAGGTGCCTAGGACGTTGGACATGTGGGTGATGGCCAGCAGTTTGACACGGCCGTCGGCGAATTGTTGTTCTAGCGAGTCGAAGTCGATCTCGCCGGAATCGGTGATTCTGGCGATTCTCAGTTCGATGCCGTGAGAATCGCGGAGCATTTGCCAGGGGACGATGTTGGCGTGGTGCTCCATTTCGGAAATCACGATGGCGTCGCCGGATTTTAACGAGGCGCGGCCAAAAGTTTGGGCGACGAGGTTGATCGATTCGGTGGCGTTGCGGGTGAAGACGATGGTCTCGGGCGACGGTGCGTTGAGGAGGGTGGCCACCTTGCCGCGCACGGCTTCGTAGGCGTCGGAGGTGCGCTCCGACATAAAATGCAGGCCGCGATGGACGTTGGCGTATTGGGTTTCCATGGCGTGAACCATGGCGTCGATGACGGCGCGGGGTTTTTGGGCGCTGGCGGCGGAGTCCAGGAAGACGAGTTTTTTGCCGTGGACGGTTTGGGATAGGATCGGGAAATCGGCGCGGATTTTTTCCACGTCGAAGGTGGGGATTTTTAAGGCTGCGCTCATTGGTGAGTCCACCAGTTTGCTATGGCGTTGTCGAAGAGTTGCCTGGCGCCGTCATGGGTGACCGGCTCCAGCGCTTCCTCGAGGAAGGCGCGGATGAGGAGGGCGCGGGATTCGGGTTCGGGGATGCCACGGCTACGGAGGTAAAAGAGCTGTTCGGGGTCGAGGGCGCCGATGGTGGCGCCGTGGCTGCATTTCACGTCGTCGGCGAAAATTTCGAGCTCGGGCTTGATGTCCATCTCGGCGGTGTCGGAGAGCAGGAGGGCCTGCGTCATCTGGTAGCCGTCGGTTTTTTGGGCGATGCGGGCGACCTCGATGCGGCCTTGGAAAACGCCGCGGGCATGGCCGGAGAGGACGGATTTGACGGTCTGGCGGGAGGCGCAGTTTTCGGCGTCGTGCGCGACCACGGTGGTGAAGTCGGCGTGCTGGTGGCGGCCGAGGAGCTGGGCGGCGTTGAGGTGGGTGTGGGCGTTTTTGCCGCTGAGACTAGCGTGGAATTCGGCGCGTGAAAGTTTGGCGCCGATGGTGGCGGTGAAGGCTTCGTAGGCGGCGTGTTGGGCGATTTGGGCGCGGATGGTGGCGAGGTGGAAGGATTTTTCGGCCTCATCCTGCAAGCGATAATGGGCGAGGGTGGCGCCCTCGTGAACCGCAATGTCCATGACCTGGTTGTGCCAATAGATGCCGGTGCCGGTTGAAATTTCGATGAGTGTTAGTTTGGCGCCGGCGGCCAGCGTGATGCGGTGGCGGGGGTGGAAGGCGAGCGGGGATGTGGCGCTGGCGTGGGAGATGAGGAGAATCGCGCCGGCGTCGGTGTTTTCGGGGATTTTTATGGTGATGCCGTCGCGCGCGTGTTCCGCGTTGATGAGCGCCAGAGGGAGCGATGAGGCTTCCGCGACTTCGGCGAAATCGGAGAGATAGTCGGGCGGGGTGGAGAGGGCGGCGTTGTAGGCGCCGTTCAAGAAAACCAGGCGGGGGATGCCGAGGTCAGGGAGGTTGTCGGGGACCGCGGCGGGGGCGGAGTCGGCGAAGCTGATGGCGGCGAGGGATTTTAAATCCGTGTAGCGCCAGGCTTCCAGTTTGCGGGTGGGGAGGGCGGTCATGGTGTTTTACGCGGCTTCCAGGTTGGCGTAGCCGTGGGCTTCGAGTTCGAGTGCCAGTTCCGGGCCGCCGCTGCGCACGATCTTGCCGGCGGCGAGGACGTGGACTCGGTCGGGGACGATGTGGTCGAGCAGGCGCTGGTAGTGGGTGATGACCAGGGCGGAGAATCTTTTGCTCCGCAGGGCGTTGACGCCGTCGGCGACGATTTTGAGGGCGTCGATGTCCAGGCCGGAATCGGTTTCATCCAGAATCGAAAGGCTGGGCTGGAGGAGGGCCATTTGGAGGACTTCGTTGCGCTTTTTCTCGCCGCCTGAAAAACCGACATTGACGTTGCGTTTCAGCATGTCGTCGGGCATCGAGAGATTTTTGATGGCGGCGCGGGCTAGTTTGAGGAAGGCCACGGCGTCGAGTTCCGGTTCGCCGCGGGCGCGGCGGATGGCGTTCAAGGCCGTGCGGATGAAATTGGCGTTGCCGACGCCGGGGAGTTCGACGGGGTATTGGAAGGCGAGGAAGATGCCGGCGGCGGCGCGCTGTTCGGGCTCCATGGCCAGGAGGTCCTGGCCGTTGAAGGTTACGGTGCCGGCGGTGACCTCGTAGCCTTCGCGGCCGGAGAGGACGTAGGACAGCGTGGATTTGCCAGCGCCGTTGGGGCCCATGATGGCGTGAACCTCGCCGTCGGGGACGGTGAGGGTGACGCCGCGGAGGATTTCTTTTTCGCCGATGCGGGCGGAGAGGTTTTGGATTTCTAGCATTTTTGGGGCGGGGCTTTCGGAAGCGGGGAGGGCGGGGGAGTCAGTGGTGGGTTGCGGAAGGGCGCAACCCACCCTACGGGTCCGGGCGTCATCCGACGGAGCCTTCCAATGAGACCGCCAGGAGTTTTTGGGCTTCTACGGCGAATTCCATGGGGAGTTCTTTGAGGACGTCTTTGCAGAAACCGTTGACGATGAGGCCGACCGCGTCTTCCTCGGAAAGGCCGCGGGAGCGGCAGTAGAAGAGCTGGTCTTCGGCGATTTTGGAGGTCGTGGCTTCGTGTTCGACTTTGGCGGAAGAGTTGCGGCTTTCGATGTAGGGGACGGTGTGGGCGCCGCACTGGTCGCCGATGAGCAGGGAGTCGCATTGGGTGAAATTGCGGGCGCCGCTGGCGCCGGGCATGATTTTGACCAGGCCGCGATAGGTGTTGTTGCTGTGGCCGGCGGAAATGCCTTTGGAGATGATCGTCGACGTCGTGTTCTTGCCGATGTGGATCATTTTCGTGCCGGTGTCGGCTTGCTGGTGGTTGTGGGTGAGGGCGACGGAGTAGAATTCACCGACGGAGCCCTCGCCCTGCAGGATGCAGGAGGGGTATTTCCAGGTGATGGCGGAGCCGGTTTCGACCTGGGTCCAAGAAATTTTGCTGCGGGCGCCGCGGCAGGCGCCGCGTTTGGTCACAAAATTGTAGATGCCGCCTTTGCCGTTTTCGTCGCCGGGATACCAGTTTTGCACGGTGGAGTATTTGATTTTGGCGTCGTCCAGGGCGACGAGTTCGACCACCGCGGCGTGGAGCTGGTTTTCGTCGCGCATGGGGGCGGTGCAGCCTTCGAGGTAGGAGACGCTCGCGCCTTCCTCGGCGATGATGAGCGTGCGCTCGAACTGGCCGGTGTTGCGGGCGTTGATGCGGAAATAGGTGGAGAGCTCCATCGGGCAGCGCACGCCCTTGGGGATGAAGACGAAGCTGCCGTCGGAGAAGACCGCGGAATTGAGGGCCGCAAAAAAATTGTCGCCGGCGGGGACGACGGAGCCGAGGTATTTTTGGACGAGGTCGGGATGTTCGCGCACGGCTTCCGAGATCGGGCAGAAGATAACGCCCGATTCCGCCAGGGTTTTCCGAAAAGTGGTGGCGACGGAGACGGAGTCGAAGACGGCGTCCACCGCCACGCCGGCCAAGGCGGCGCGTTCGTTCAGCGGGATGCCGAGTTTTTCGTACATGTTCAGCAGGCTGGGATCGACGTCTTCCAGCGATTTGGGGGCCGGGCCGGAGGGGGCGGCGTAGTAGTAGAGGTCGTCGTAGTCGATCGCCGGGTGTTTTATGCGCGCCCAGTCCGGTTCGTCCATTTTCAGCCACATCGCGTAGGCTTTTAACCGCCAGGCGAGCAGCCAGTCGGGCTCCTGCTTCTTGGCGGAGATCAGGCGAACGATGTCCTCGTTCAGGCCTTTGGGGAAGGCATCCATCGCGATGTCGGTGGAAAAGCCGTATTTGTATTTTTGGGCCGTCAGGCCCTCAACTGTCTCGCGGGTTTCGACGACGGCGGGCATTAAAATTCCTCGTTCACGGGGATGGGGGCGGCGACGCGGAAGGCGCGGGGGATGGCGGCGTCTTCCATGTCGGCCAGGGTGATACTGGTCAGGGCGTCGCGGATGGCGCTGTTCACCGGGTCCCAGCGCCCGGCCATGGGGCAGAGGGACTGGCTTTCGCAGCCCACGGCGCCGTCCACGCAGCTGGTCAGGGCGATGGGGCCATCGATCGCCACGATGACTTCGGCGATGGAAATGCCGGCGAGCGGGCGGCTGAGGCGGTAGCCGCCATGGGCGCCGCGGGTGGAGAGGACGAGGCCGGCGCAGGTGAGGGCTTTGAGGACTTTCGCCACGGTGGGTTCCGGGATGCCGATGGCGGCGGCGATGCCGGGGGTGGTGGCGACGGATTCGCTGCGGCCGAGGCGGACCAGGGCGACGACGGCGTAGTCTGTGAGGCGGGATAGTCTTAGCATGGTTGCGGCATTGGTTCCCGATTGTGGACTACTTTGGTCCTGATTAGGAAATGGGCTTTTTGGGCGGCGGCGTCAAGCTTTGGGGGCCGGATAAGTCGTGGATGCCAGCATGCGCTGGCATGACGAGGCGCGGGCGGCTGAGTGGCCAACCGATGGCCGCTGAAAAGCCGCGGTTAATAAAAGTTTTTTGCGCGCTTTTTTTCAAAAAAGCGCTGCTTTCTTTAGCTTATTTCTCGAATGATACCCGGCAATTCGCGAGGATGCCGCGCGACGTATCGGGATTCGGCGGCGCCGTAGCCCCAGGCGGCGAAGATCGCGGGGATGCCGCAGGCGGTGGCGGCGGCGATGTCGTTGTGGTGGTCGCCGATCATCACCGCTGGCCCGTCGCCCAGCGCCGCGATGGTGGCGGCCAGGTGGCGGGGGTCGGGTTTGCGGAAGGGGGTGGCGTCGCCGCCGGTGATCACGTCGAAATAGGCGTCCAGGTGGAGCAAAGAGAGCACCTCGCGGGCTGCGGCTTCGGGTTTGTTGGTGCAGACGCCGAGTTTGTGGCCGGTTGCGCGCAGGACGCGCAGGGTTTCGACGATACCGGGATAGGGCGCGGTCTCGTCGGCGGAATGGATGGTATAGTGGGCGACGAATTCGTCCAGGTCCACCTCGGTCATCGCCGCGCCGCGGGCGGCGAAGGCTTTTGTGAGCAGCACTTTGGCGCCGTCGCCGATCATGCGCTCGACCTCCGGCGCCGGCAACGGCGCGAAACCGTGGCGGGCGAGCGAGACGTTTACCGATGAGGCGATGTCGGGCAGGGAGTCGATCAGCGTGCCGTCCAGGTCGAACACCACCGCGCGCATGACAAAATCTCCTCAAAAAAATTTTGGCCGCGGCGTGACCGCGGCTTTGGCGTCGATTACTAAACTTGTCTCACCGAGGGAAATGACAAGCAATGGCCTCCTTGCGCGACGCGTCCAGCCTTATTCTTCTGCAGCCAGACCAGCAGAGCTGGCGGATTCTGATGGGGATGCGGCATGCCGGGCATAAATTCATGCCCAATCTGATGGTGTTTCCGGGCGGCGGGGTGGACGAGGCGGATTTTCGGGCGAAGGTGGCGGCGCCGCTGCGGGCGGATACGCTGGAGGGGCTGTGCCGGGCGGCCTCGCCGGAACTGGCGCACGCGCTGGGGCACGCGGCGGCGCGGGAACTTGAGGAGGAGACGGGGCTTTCGCTGGGCACGCCGCCGGCGCTGGATGGGCTGCATTATTTGTGCCGGGCGGAGACGCCGGCGGATAGGCCGATACGGTTCAACGCGCGTTTTTTTGTCGCGGCGGGGGCGTTGGCGAGCGGGACGCTGGGGGGAAGCGGAGAGCTGGAAGGGCTGGATTGGTACGAGTTCAGCTATATCCAGGGGCTGGACCTGGCGCTGGCGACGCGGGTGGTGTTGGGGCAATTGCAGATTTGGCTGAATATGGATGAGGCGGCGCGAAGCAAACGTAGGATACCGGTGTTGAGGGATCGGATGTGGGGGGAAGAGTAGAGAGAGGAGGGAGGGGGAAAGGAGTTACTTTTTTTGAAAAAAAAGTAACCAAAAAAACTTTTGCGGGCGGGTTGGGGCACCTCCGGTGTCTCTTTATTGCCCCCGCTGGGGGCAATAAAGAGACACCGGAGGTGCCCCAACCCGCCCGCAAAAGTTTTTTGCGCGCTTTTTTTCAAAAAAGCGCTTCTTCCTTACTGACTCCCAGCCCCCAGCACCGCGCCGCTGGCCGCCTGCACCACCACCGCCACATGCTCGCCGGCGGGTCTGGGAATGGTGTAGCTGACCGGAATGCCGGTGTAGCCGCCGAGGGGGGTGATGCTGCGGACGACGTTGGTTTCGGTGACGGTGGCGCCGTCGTTTTCGCCGCCGCCGATCTGGGTGGTGTGGCGGGAATCGTAGCCGAACAGCCAGATTTGCGCGTTGCCGGCGCCGGCGCCGATTTTGATGGTGAGCATGCCGGTTTGGGTGATGGCGACGGGGATCGCTGGGGCCTGCTCGCTCTGCGCCGCGGCGATGGCGTTGGTCATGGCGGACTGGTCGGAGCCGGTGACGCTGGTGGTGCCGTCGATGATGGCCTGGGGGGTGAAGACGTTGTCCTGTCCCATCAGGGCGGCGTAGTTGGTCTGGCGGTCGGTGGCGGCGGTGAGGGAGAATTTGTCGGTCCAGGCGGGGCCGTTCCAGTAGGTGACGTGGAAGGCCAGAGCGAGGATGCCGGGGTTTTGGGCGAGATGGCCGAGAAAGGATTCCGCCGGCGGGCAGGATGAGCAGGCTTCGGAGGTGAAGAGTTCCACGACCACGGGGCGGGCCTGGGCGGCGGGCGTGGCGGCGAGGAGAAGGGCGGCGATGGCGGCCAGGCGCTTCATGAACCGCTGAACCAGTTGTAGCCTTGGTCCTCCCAGTAGCCGCCGGTATAGACGTTGCCGACGGCGAGGTAGATGACGGATTTGGGGTTTTTGAAGCCAAGTTTGGTGGGGATGCGCAGGCGGACAGGCGCGCCGAAGGGCGGGGTGAGGGGGGCGCCTAAAAAATCCAGGGCGAGGATAGTTTGGGGGTGGAGGGCGGATTCCATGTCGATACTGGAATAGTAGCCGTCCGCGCATTTGAGGGAGATGTATTTGCAGGTGGTGTCCGCGCCGATGCGGCGTAAAAAATCCGCGAGGCGCACGCCGGACCATTGGCCGATGACGCGCCAGCCCTCGACGCAGGTGAGGCGGGTGATCTGGGATTCCTGGGGCAGGGTGCGGAGCTTTGCCAAGGACCAGGGGGTTTTGTCGGAAATTTGGCCGCCGAGTTCGAGACGGTAGCCGGCGGGGTCCACCACCGGGGCGTCCGAAATGTCGTAAAAGGCGTTGAAGCGGGGGGGCTGGGTGATCTGGTCCGGCGAGAAGGTAGGGGCGAGGGTGTGGGGGTTGAACAGAGCCTGCTGGACGCGGTCGTTGAACCAGGACATGGCGTGCAGGAAGTCGTCGGCGAGGTCGGGGTTTTGCGGGTTTTCGTAGTCGCAGCAGGGCAGGGTGGCGAAGGCACCGAGGGCGAGGGCGCGGTGCAGCAGGGCGCGGCGGTTCATGGCTGGGTTTCCGGCAGGCGGCCGCCGGTGATCATGCTGGGGAGGGTTTTGGGCGTCAGGATGACCAGCAGGACGTGGACCGCGATGAAGGCCACGATGCAGGCCATGGCGGTGAAATGCACGTAGCGGGCGGCGAAATAGCCGCCGCAGAGAGTGGTGAGGGGCCAGAGCTGCACGGGCTTCCAGATGGCCAGGCCCGACAGCACCACCACGATGCCGGCGAGGATGACGCCGATGTAGAGCAGGCGCTGGACCGCGTTATAGACCCCGCGCTCGTGATGCAGGCGGAAGGTGAAGGCTTGGCGGAGGTCGCGCAGGACGGCGCAGGGCGAGATTGGCCAGAATTTTCGGCGGAAATGGCCGGAGGCAAAACCCCAGACGAGATAGATCAGCCCGTTGACCATGAGGAACCACATCATGGCCAGGTGCCAGGCGATGCCGGCCGCCAGCCAGCCGCCTAGCGTGACCACCGGCGGGAAGGTGAAGCCGAACAGCGGCGAGGCATCATAAATCTGCCAGCCGCTGCCGATCATGCAGATGATCGCGACGGCGTTGACCCAGTGCATGAGCCTGAGCGGCAGCGGGTGGATTTTGCGGGGGCGTTCGCCGCCGGTTGGGTTGGGCATGACCATGTTCCTCAAGCAGGGTGATCTAGCATGGAAGCGGCGCGGCGTATCCAGGCATCAAATTCATGCCGATTCGGCATTGGCGGCGGGTTCACGTTCGTGTGAAGTTCCTAAAACTTCGAGGAGAGTTTTTTATGGTGCGTGCCATCCAGGCGCGTTGGCGCCGGAGTGGATCAGAACGGAAGCTCGATGCCGCGTCCGAATCTCGACGTGGATAACGGCATGATGGCGGACGCAAAACGGGTCCGGCGCTTGTACCGTGGCGGCGCCCGCATGATAGTGACGGCGTAACAGGAGATTGAAATTAATACGGTTTCTGAACGTCTGAATGCGCTGCTGGCGAGCCGCCGCGAAATCGCCGCGTGGAACGCGGCCTATGAGCAGATGGTGCAGCAGGTGGCCAGCCACGGGTTTCTGGAACAGGTGGTGCGTGAAGGCGCGATGTTCCCGGACTTCATGCTGCCCAGCGCGGAAGGCCGGCTGGTCTCGCTGGACAGCCAATTGGCGCGCGGGCCGGTGGTGGTTTCTTTCTTCCGCGGCGAATGGTGCCCGTTCTGCCGGATCATGCTGGCGGCGCTGGCGGAGGAATTGCCGCGGATCGAGGCCGCCGGCGGATCGCTGCTGGCGCTGACGCCGGAGACCGGCGGGCTGGCGCTGACGATGAAGACGTTCCATAACGCGCGGTTTGACGTGCTGTGCGATGTGGATTTTGGCGTCGGCCTGGCGGCCGGCGCGGTGTTCCGCGTGCCCAAACTCTACCGGGCGCGGTGCGAGGCGGCGGGGCTGAATTTTCCGGAACGGCACGGCAATTCCGCCTGGTGCATCCCGGTGCCGGCGACCTTCGTGCTGGACCGCGACGGCCGCGTGGCCTGGCGGTTCGTGGATGCGGATTTTTCGCACCGCGCGGAGCCCGCGGATATTATCGCGGCTTTGCGCCAGCTGGGGGCGCAGTGATGGAGCTGTCGCAGGTCCGCTATTTCGCGACCTTGTGCAAGACCCTGAATTTTACGCGCGCGGCGGAGCAGTGCAATGTGACGCAGCCGGCGTTTACGCGCGCGATACAGCGGCTGGAAGATGAGCTGGGCGGGCCGCTGATTTTTCGGGAGCGGAACCTGACGCAACTGACCGAGCTGGGACGGGCGATGCGCCCGCATCTGGAAGCGATGCTGGATGCCGCGGATGCGGCCACCGCGCTGGCGGCGGCGAAAAGGCAGCATACGCCTTCAAGTTTGAAAATCGGGCTGGGGCCGGGGATCGGCGCCGCGGCGGTGGCGGATGCGGTGAAGGAAGTGCTGAAGGCGCTGCCGGATGCGAAAATTCATTTTGAAGAATCCGGGCCGGCGGCGCTGATCGAGGCGATGCTGACCGATATGCTGGACTGCGCATTGCTGGCCGATGACTGCGACATGCCGGACAGGCTGAACCGCTGGCCGCTTTATACCGACCGCGCGGTGGCGGTGCTGCCTGCGGACCATCAACTGGCCGCGCGCAACGCGGTGACGGCGCGGGATTTGCTGGAGGAAACCATCATCGTCAGCGACCGGTGCGGCGGATTCGCGGCGCAGCTTGCCAGCATCACGGGATTCTCGCTGCGGCTGCAAAGCTGCAACGGGGCGGCGGCGCAAATGCTGGACCTGGTGGCGGCGGGGTTGGGGGTGGCGCTGCTCTCGGACCGGCTGCGGATCGCGGCGCCGCTGACGAGCCGAATTTTTGGCGAACCGGAATTGCCGCGGCGCATTATGCTGACCGCGGTGGCGGGAAGGCCGCTTAATCCGGCGGCGGCTAGTTTTGTGAAATTGTGCCGGGCGCGGGCGTTTCATTGAGTAAAAGAAAGTAAGAAGCGCTTTTTTGAAAAAAAGCGCGCAAAAAACTTTGTTACTCGCGGGGTGACGACGGAAACGGGTTGGCCGCTCGAATTTTTGGGGACATTGCGGGGGGACTAACAAAGTTTCATTGGATTTTT
>Ga0116231_10011612_pt1 | contig 13431 bp, 12 predicted proteins | sample S1TSphgellanicum_2_FD_89695 | JGI IMG/M metagenome (GOLD analysis project Ga0116231, IMG submission 89695) | Host-associated microbial communities from peat moss isolated from Minnesota, USA - S1T2_Fd - Sphagnum magellanicum MG | ecosystem: Host-associated > Plants > Peat moss > Unclassified... | reverse complement strand
CGGAGCTGGTGCGGCTGGCCGACTTGCCCTGCACCAACACGCTGATGGGGCTTGGCGCTTTCCCCGCCTCCGACCCGCATTTTTTGGGCATGCTGGGCATGCACGGCACCTACGAGGCGAATCTCGCCATGCATGGGTGCGACGTGATGCTGAACATCGGCGCCCGCTTTGATGACCGCGTGACGGGCCGGCTGAACGCCTTCAGCCCAGGCAGCGTCAAGATCCACGCGGATATCGACCCCGCCAACATCAACAAGAACGTCGCCGTCGATATTCCCATCATCGGCGACGCCACCGAGGTTTTGCGCGCGCTGATCAAGGCCTGGCATGAGGATGACACGCGCCAGGATCGCGATTCTTTGGCTGGCTGGTGGCGCCAGATCGCCATCTGGCGCGAGGTGGATTGCTTGCGCTTCACCCAGGATCCTTCGCCGCTCGCCACGATCAAGCCGCAACACGCGATACGGCGCCTGAACGAGATTTGCGCCGAAAGCGGACGCGACACGTTTATAACCACCGAAGTGGGCCAGCATCAGATGTGGGCCGCGCAATACATGCAGTTCGAGAAGCCGAACCACTGGATGACCAGTGGCGGGCTTGGCACGATGGGGTATGGCCTGCCGGCCGCCATGGGCGTGCAGATCGCGCATCCGGATGCGCTGGTGATCGATGTGGCCGGCGAGGCCAGCATCCTGATGAACATCCAGGAGATGGGCACGCTCGCGCAATACCGGCTGCCGGTGAAGATTTTTATTCTGAACAACGAATATATGGGCATGGTGCGGCAGTGGCAGGAGTTGCTGCATGGCTCGCGCTATTCCGAGAGCTATAGCGCGGCCTTGCCCGATTTCGTGAAGCTCGCGGCAAGTTTTCATGCGACCGGGTTGCGCGCCCGGAATTTGGGCGAGCTCGATGGTGTGATCCGCGAGATGCTGGCCATTCCCGGGCCGGTGATTGCCGACATCGCGGTGGATCAGAAGGAGAATTGTTTCCCGATGATCCCATCCGGTGCCGCGCATAACGAGATGATCCTTGGGCCGGGACATTCGCAGCATGCCGCCAGCATCACCGATGAAGGGATGATGCTGGTCTGATGCCCGAGGATGGCAACTTTCGCACCGCGACCATTTCGGTTCTGGTGGATGACGAGGCTGGCGTATTGGCGCGGGTGATCGGCCTGTTCTCCGGCCGCGGCTATAATATCGACAGCCTGACGGTGGCGCGCGTGGATCACGAGCGCGGCATCAGCCGCATCAATATCGCGACCTCGGGCACCGAGATGGTGATCGACCAGATCAAGGCGCAGCTCGCGCGGCTTGTGCCGGTGTATCGCGTGGCCGACCTCAGCAAGCAGGGGCCGCATGTGGCGCGCGAGATGGCGCTGGTGAAGGTTGTGGCGTCGGGCGAATCCCGTGTTGAGTCGCTGCGGATCGCGGATGCGTTCCGGGCGCGTGTGGTGGATACGACGACCGGCAGTTTTGTGTTCGAGCTGACGGGCGCGATCGACAAGATCAATGCATTTGTCGATCTCATGCGGCCGTTGGGGCTTGCGGAGGTGTCGCGCACGGGCATTGCGGCGCTCGCGCGGGGTGCGGGCACGATCTAAGGAAGAAAGAAAGTTCTTCTTTTCTGAAGAAAAGAAGCAAAAGACTTTTATTTTCCGGTGATGCCCGGAGTGACGTACAGCCAAGGGAACAAAAGTTTTTTGGTTCTTTTTTTCAAAAAAGAACTGCTTGCCTTACTTTTAGAGGACCATCTCCGATGCGGGTTTACTACGACAGAGACGCCGACGTTAACCTGATCAAGGGCAAGCGCGTTGCCGTGATCGGCTACGGCAGCCAGGGCCATGCCCATGCCCGCAATTTGTTCGACAGCGGCGTGAAGGATGTGGTGGTGGGTTTGCGCCCGGGTTCCGCCGGTGTGGCGAAGGCCGAGGCCGCCGGGCTGAAGGTGCTCGATCCGTCGGCTGCCGCCGCCTGGGCCGATGTTGTCATGGTACTCACGCCGGACGAGGGGCAGGGCGATCTCTATCGCGACCATCTTGGCCCCAACATGAAGGAGGGCGCGGCGCTGGCTTTTGCCCATGGCCTCAACATTCATTTCAACCTGATCGATCCGCGCGCGGATATCGACGTGTTCATGATCGCGCCGAAAGGCCCGGGCCACACGGTGCGCAGCGAGTATGAGCGGGGCGGCGGGGTGCCTTGCCTGGTGGCCGTGCACCAGAACCCTTCCGGCAACGCGCTGGAGATCGCGCTGAGTTATGCGAGTGCGATCGGCGGCGGGCGGGCCGGCATTATCGAGACTTCGTTCCGCGAGGAATGCGAGACCGACCTTTTCGGCGAGCAGGTGGTTTTGTGCGGCGGGCTGGTGGAGTTGATCCGCGGCGGGTTCGAGACGCTGGTGGAGGCGGGCTATGCGCCGGAAATGGCCTATTTCGAATGTTTGCATGAAGTGAAGCTGATCGTGGACCTGATCTACGAGGGCGGCATCGCGAACATGAATTATTCGATAAGCAATACCGCCGAATATGGAGAATATGTCACGGGGCCGCGGATCATCACGAGCGAAACGAAAGCCGAGATGAAACGGGTTCTGGAGGACATTCAGTCGGGCCGCTTCACCAGGGACTGGATTTTGGAGAATAAGGTGAATCAGGCCAGTTTCCGGGCGACGCGCCGGCGGAACGCGGCGCATCCGATCGAGAAGGTGGGGGAGCGGCTGCGCGGCATGATGCCTTGGATCGCGAAGAATGCGCTGGTGGACAGGACGCGGAACTAGGCGCGGTTGGGCGTGGAGGGCTGAAGCCCACCCAACGGAGCCATCCATCGTTTGTGTCCGTGGGGCTTCCGCATCATTACGGAAAAAAAAGCTGACGAAGCCGGGGTTTCGTGGCCATACATGATTGCGTTTTGGTTCATGCTGCACTGCGTCGTGTGCGGCAAACGCGTAACCCCGTTTCACCCTTTTAATAGAAGTTATGGAGACCCTATGAAGCTCCCCCTGATGAGCGCAGCTTTCCTCGCTGCGGCGCTGTTTGCTGCTCCTGTTCTGGCCGATGCTCCGCCTGCCGCCGCCACACCTGCTCCGGCCGCTCCCGCGGCGCCGGCAGCGACCCCCGATACGTCGACCCCGGCGCCTGATGCCGGCACGATGGCTCCGAAGACGAAGAAGAAGCATAGCTCGCACAAGAAGGCCAAGAAGGCCGCGGCTGCAGCCCCTGCTGACTCCACCGCTGCGCCGAAGTAAGCTGGCCGACGCCAAGCCCGGCGGCTTTCCGCTGGGTTGAGGTTTGACCCGTTTCTTCGATCACCGACATTGCCCCGGGGGGACACCATCTCCCCGGGGCTTGTTGTTTCCGGCCAGGCACACTGCTATACAAGCCTAATGGTGTGCGGCTGGCCCTCATCAGACCTGACTGCCCGCGGTTTTTCGCGCGGTGCGGCTACGCGCCCTCTCCTCAGCCTCCTTCGACTTATTGGCCCCTGAGCGGGTTGGCCGGTCCATGACCGGTACGTTCAGGGGTTACCGGCGATCCGCGCACGCGTGTTAAGGCACGGCGGCGCCGGCACCGATCAGGTTGATAAAGCGAATCCACGAGGAGTTGCCCCAATGGCGATCGACCATCCGAGTTTTGGCCGTCTGGAAGACGACCGAATAATAATTTTTGACACCACCCTGCGCGACGGCGAGCAATCGCCGGGGTTCTCGATGAATCTGCAGGAAAAGATCCGGCTGGCGCATGCGCTGGCCGATCTGGGCGCCGACGTGATCGAGGCCGGTTTCCCGATCGCTTCGAACGGCGACTTCGAGAGCGTGGCCGCCATTGCGGCGGCGGTACGGGGCCCGGTGATTTGCGGCCTCGCCCGATCCGCGCCGGGCGATATCTTGCGGGCTGCGGAGGCGGTGAAGGCTGCGGCGCGGCCGCGGATCCATACTTTCATCAGCACCAGCGCGCTGCACATGAAATACAAGCTGCGGATGGAGCCCGACGCGGTTCTGGAGGCGGTGACGGCTTCCGTGAGCCTGGCCCGCCGCCATGTGGCGGATGTGGAATGGTCGGCCGAGGATGGCAGCCGCACCGATCCCGATTTTCTCTGCCGTTGTGTAGAGGCGGCGATCGAGGCCGGTGCGACCACGATCAACGTGCCCGATACCGTCGGATATGCCCTGCCGGAGGATCTCACCCGTATTTTCACCATGCTGCGGGAGAGGGTGCCGGGGGCCGAGAAAGTGGTGTTTTCGGCGCATAATCACAACGATCTGGGCCTGGCCGTGGCGAATACCATCGCAGCCCTGCGCGCCGGTGCGCGGCAAGTGGAATGCACGATCAACGGCATTGGCGAGCGCGCCGGCAATGCGGCGCTGGAAGAGATCGTGATGGCGCTGCGCACCAGGCCGGATGCGCTGGATGCGCGGCCGGGCGTGGTGACGGAGAAAATTCTACGCACCTCTCGGCTACTGGCTACCATTACCGGCTTCGATGTGCAGCCGAACAAGGCGATCGTCGGCCGCAACGCCTTTGCGCATGAGAGCGGCATCCATCAGGACGGCATGCTGAAGAACGCCCAGACCTACGAAATCATGACACCGGAGAGCGTGGGCTGGACCAAGACCAATCTTGTGATGGGCAAACATTCCGGCCGGGCTGCGTTCCGTGACAAGCTGGCGGCCCTTGGTTATGGCGATCTTGGCGACAATGCGCTGAATGACGCTTTCCGGCGGTTCAAGGACATCGCTGACCGCAAGAAGATCGTTTATGACGAGGATATCGTGGCGCTGGTCGATGATGAGGTGGTGCGGGACCATACGCGCATCCGCTTCATTGGGCTCGACCTGCATGCCGGTTCGCGCGGGCCCTCGCGCGCCGAGCTGACACTGGAAGTGGATGGCGAATGCTTTACGGAAGTGGAAACCGGGGACGGCCCGGTGGATGCCACGTTCCGCGCCATTCGCGCCATTTTCCCGCACGAGGCACAGCTTGTTTTGTTCTCGGTGGGTGCGGTGACGGAGGGCACGGACGCCCAGGCCAAGACCACGGTGCGGCTGATGGAAGGCGGCAAGATGGTGGATGGCCAGGGGGCGGATACCGACACCATTGTTGCGAGTGCGCGCGCCTATGTTCATGCGTTGAACAAGTTGATGGTCAAGCGGCTTCGGACGGAGCCGGTGGAGTTGGCGCGGCCTGCCTAGAACAATGTGGTTGGTAGCGTTGCGGCTCATGCTGCGAGGCGCAGGTGGCGGGCTGCGGAGCAGCCCACCCTTGTGGCGGGAGGGCTTGTGGCGCTTGCCGGCATCGGCGGGCGGCGGATGACGGTCAGGCTAAACACCCCGGAAAAGTGACGGGGCATGAGGGCCTGCCGCCACCCCTAAAAAGACGATGCCGGCGGGAATTGGCCCGCCGGCATCTGGAGAGCGAGCATGGACAAGCATGCGAAGCTTCCACTTAGGATCGTGGTGAGCGTGACCATCAAAGTCAAGATCACCCGGCGCTAGGCGGAAGGGCCAGCCGGAGCAATCCGGCTGGCCCACCAGGATTATCGCCAAATGCCGGTCTGCCAGGGCGTTGGCCCTTGCCCAATTGCCCTCACCCACCGCTCCGTGTCACGCGAAAGCGTGCTTCGCACGACCGGCCCCTTCCCTCTCCCGCTTCGCGGGCGAGGGATTGATTGCCGGCCTCAATAGCCGGGCGGCGGGGGTGGGGGCGGCGGATAATAACCCGGGGGCGGGGGCTGGTTGGTGTAGCCTGGCGGCGGAGGTGGCGGCTGATAGCCGGGCGGAGGAGGCTGGGGCGTGGTCGCGGCGCCCGTGATGGCGCCGATGCCGGCGCCGGCGAGCGCGCCGATACCGGCGCCACGCCCGCCGCCCGCGATCCCGCCGAGCAAGGCACCCGTTCCGGCGCCGATTGCAGCACCACCGACGGCGCGCTGCCCCGGATCATAGGGATTCGTGCAGCTGGCCAGGCCAAGCAGCCCAACCAGCCCAAGCGTAAGCGCAACTCTGCGCATGATGATCTACTCTCCTAAAACATTCGCGGTTCAGCGCGGCGCCGTCGCCGCACCGCCGATCGCTCCCACGGCCGCACCACCCAGGGCGCCCACGGCAGGATTGCCCCCGGCAATCGCGGCAATGCCGGCGCCGGCCCCGGCGCCGATCAGGCCGCCGGAAGCGGCACGGGTGCCGGGGTCGTACCCGCAGGCTGCGAGCCCTGCCAGCATAATCGTGGAAATGGCCAGCTTACGAAACATAGTGCAGGTCTCCCTTCCATTGAATGAGCGCGACCGCGCCCGAGGCATTCGATTACAAATTGAAATGCTGGAGGCGCCGCGGGGTTCCCATGGCGATGCGGGGGGGGTAAAGGCCAGGGGCTCTGCCCCTGGACCCCGCTGGGGCCTTAGGCCCCAGACCCCATTTCCTGGGACCGCGTGTGTTAGAACAAGCGTGGCCAAATAAACGGGGGTCTGGGGCCTCAGGCCCCAGCGGGGGTCAAGGGGGCAGAGCCACCTTGCCTTCTTCTTTTGTTAGGCCCCCGCTTCATGTTCTCCCGCTTGCTAGGCGCCATGTCCGCCGACATGGCTATCGATCTCGGCACCGCAAATACGCTCGTCTATGTCAAAGGCCGCGGCATCGTGCTCGCCGAACCCAGCGTCGTCGCCATCGCCGATGTGCGCGGCAAAAAAATGGTGCTGGCCGTCGGCGAGGAAGCCAAACAAATGCTCGGCCGCACGCCCGGCAATATCTCCGCCATAAGGCCGATGCGCGATGGCGTGATCGCCGATTTCGAAGTCGCCGAGGAGATGATCAAGCATTTCATCCGCAAGGTGCATAACCGGCGCAGCTTTGCCTCGCCCATTATTATAGTATGCGTGCCCTCCGGCTCCACGGCCGTGGAGCGCCGCGCCATCCAGGAAAGCGCGGAATCCGCTGGCGCGCGCCGCGTATTGCTGATCGAGGAACCCATGGCCGCCGCCATCGGTGCCGGCCTGCCCGTGACGGAACCCTCCGGCTCCATGATCGTCGATATCGGCGGCGGCACCACGGAGGTTGCCGTGATCTCCCTCGGCGGCATTGTCTATTCCCGCTCCGTGCGCGTGGGCGGCGACAAGATGGACGAAGCCATCATCAGCTATATCCGCCGGCAACATAACCTTCTTATTGGCGAAAGCTCCGCGGAGCGGATCAAGATCAAGCTCGGCGCCGCCCGGCCGGCGGAAAACGGCGAGGAAGGCCCATGGCTTGAAGTGAAGGGACGCGACCTTGTGAACGGCGTGCCGCGCGAGGTGATGGTCAGCAATCGCCAGATATCCGAAAGCCTGGCCGAACCGGTGTTTCAGATCACCGAAGCTGTGAAGGTGGCACTGGAAAACACCCCACCCGAACTCGCGGCGGATATCTGCGATAAAGGCATTGTGCTGACCGGCGGTGGCGCGCTGCTCAACCGGCTCGATCAGGTTCTGCGGGAAGCGACGGGCCTTCCCGTGGTGGTGGCTGAGGATGCGCTCTCCTGCGTCGTTTTGGGCACAGGTCGCGCCCTAGAAGAGCTCAAGAGGCTACGTAACGTGCTGACAACTATGTATTAAGGGTGTATCAGAGTTAATCTAAGGGGAGTTCATCGGCAATTTCGCCGCAAACCTCAGGCGGGCGGGCGTGATCAGGCTATCCATCCAGGCCCGTCAGGCGCTGGCGCGTCTGACACTTCCGGTGTTGATCGTGTTTTCGCTCGCCCTGATGCTGTTGGGCCGCGCCACACCCCTGGTGCCCGAAAGAGCGCGCATATCGCTCTCCGATGCGCTCGCCCCAATCTACGCCGTGATCGACGCGCCCATCCTCGCAGTGCGCGCCTCCGTGCGCTCGGTGCGGGAGGTTGTCGATCTGCGCTCGGAAAACGAGCGGCTGCGGCGCGAGAATGACAGGCTTCGGCACTGGTACGACGTGGCGATGGCGCTCGATGCGGAAAACGCCACGCTGAAAGGCAATCTGCACTGGGTGCCGGACCCGCAGCTCTCCTATGTGACTGCGCGCGTGGTGGCCGACGCCGGCGGTGTCTATGCCCGCTCCGTGCTGCTCGCCGTCGGCCCGCATAGCGATATCCGGCACGGCGAAATCGCGCTGGATGCCGATGGCCTGGTCGGCCGCGTGACGGAAGTGGGCGCACGCAGCGCACGCGTGCTGCTGATCACCGACATGAACAGCCGCATCCCCGTGACCCTGGAAAAAAACCGTGCCCGCGCCATCCTGGTGGGCGAAAATACGCCCTCCCCACGCCTGCTCTACCTGCAGGACGGAATCCACCCCGAGGAAGGCGAACGCGTGGTGACCTCCGCGGAAGCCGGCGCCTTCCCCGCCGGCCTGCTGGTGGGGACCGTGCATTACGGCCCCAACGCGCAAATCGAAGTGACCCCCGCCGCCGACCTGAACCGCCTCGAAATCGTGCGCATCTTCAACTACGGCCTGAGCGGCATCATCCCCCCCGAAGCCCCAGGCCATCCCGCGCCTCGCCCATGAGGTGCGCGCTTCTGGCCGGGGTGGGGGCTTACCCCGAGAAAGGCCAGGGGCTCTGCCCGTCGCCACCGGCGCTTGAACCGGTGGCGCTCTGGTGGCGACCCCCGCTGGGGCCTAGAGGCCCCAGACCCCCATTTACTTTAAGGCAAGGCGAAGGGGGGCATGCAGCCGTACAATTCGCACAATACGTATATGCCCCCCTTTTCCTTGCCTTAAAAAATTGCCGGTCCAGGGGATCGATCGTATACGATCGATCGCCCCTGGTGGGGGGTCCGGGGGGCAAAGCCCCCTGGTCTTTCGCAGGCCAGCCCTCAAGCCGGGCAGAGGCGCGCGACTGATGGACAAGACTCCGGGGATACGGCCGCGGCCGGGGGTGCGGCACATGTTGGATGTCGCGTCGCGCTATGCGTTTCCGGGGGTGCAGACGGGGCTGGTGTTGCTGCTTTTGTCCGCGCCGTTTGGGATTCCGGGGCAGCCGCAATTGCAGCCGGCCTGGGTTGAGGCGAACGTGTTTTTCTGGTCGTTGTTCCGGCCCGGCTCGATGCCGGCGTTTCTGGTATTCGGGCTTGGCTTGTTGCTCGATCTGCTGACTCAGGAGCCGGTTGGCATACAGGTTTTGTTGCTGTTGCTCATTCATGGACTGGCCCTAAAATTCCGGCGCGAGTTGGTGCGGAGTGGATTTGCGCTGGTGTGGCTGGTATTCGGCGCCACAGCGCTGGTGGCCGCGGTATTGGAGCTTATGCTCGTATCGTTGCTGACTTGGCGGTTTTTGCCGCCCTGGCCGGGGATGTTCGAGTTTATGTTGGCGGCGGGGACCTATCCGTTCCTTGCGTTCTACCTGACCTTCCTGCATCGGGGGCCGGCGGCACCGGAGCGCGCGGCGTGAAGCAGGAAGGGACTCGGAACGGCGTGTTTACGCGGCGCGCGCTGTTGGTGATGGGCGCGCAAACGGCTGCACTGGGCGCTTTGGCGGTCAAGCTGTATCGCGTGCAGGTTGAGGAGGGGGCGAAGTATTCGACGCTCGCGGAAAGCAACCGTGTGAGCGCCCGGCTGATTGCGGCCCCGCGCGGCCAGATTGTCGATCGCTTCGGCCAGGTGCTGGCGGGCAACACACTGAACTGGCGCGCGCTGATCCTGGCCGAGGAAACCACCGACGTTGAGGCGACGCTTGAAGCATTCAATCGCCTGGTGCCGCTGGAGGACCACGATCGCGCCCGCATCGAGCGCGATCTGAAGCATAACCGGCGATTTATCCCAGTCACGGTAAAGGATTTCTTGAACTGGGAGGAGATGTCGAAGATCGAGGTGAATGCGCCCGATCTGCCGGGTGTGCTGGTGGATGTAGGCACCACGCGCCATTACCCGTTTGGGCCGGACCTTGCCCATATCGTTGGTTACGTGGCGCCGCCGAGCGAGAAGGATCTGGGTGACGACCCGGTTCTTGCTTTGCCGGGCGTGCGCGTGGGCCGGGCGGGCGTGGAGCAGTTCCATGAGGAGGATTTGCGCGGCGATGCCGGCGAGGTGCAGATGGAGGTCAATTCCGTCGGCCGTGTGATTCGTGAGCTTGACCGCCGCGACGGCATTGCGGGCGACACGGTAGGGCTCACCATCGATTCCGATTTGCAGCGCACGGTGCTTGGCCGGCTGGGCGATGCGGCGGCGAGCGCGGTGGTGATGGACTGCACGAATGGCGAGGTGCTGGCGATGACGACCACGCCGAGTTTCGATCCCTCATTGTTCGATAGCGGGCTTTCCGAGAAGCAGTGGATCGAGTGGACCTCCAACCGCAAGACCCCGCTGATCAACAAGGCGACCGCCGGTGTCTATCCGCCGGGCTCGACGTTCAAAATGGTTGTCGGCATGGCCGGCTTGCGGGCCGGTTCGATCACCACGGAAACCCGCATCAATTGCCCGGGCTACATCGATCTTGGGGATACGCGGTTCCATTGCTGGCGCAAGCACGGGCATGGCTCGCTGGATCTGCATGGCGGCCTGAAAAATTCCTGCGACGTGTTTTTCTATGAAGTCGCGCGGCGCACCGGCATCGATGCGATTGCGAAAGTGGCCAACGCTTTCAGCTTCGGTGTGGATACCGGCATCGATTTGCCTGGCGCGCGGAAGGGGCTGATGCCGACGCAGGAATGGCGTCGCAAGCATGGCCATGCGTGGAATATCGGCGACACGATCAGTTGCGGGATCGGGCAGGGTTTCATCGAGGCGACGCCGTTGCAGCTCGCCACCTATGTCAGCCGCATCGCGACCGGGCGGTCGGTGGTGCCGCATGTCACGCGCAAGGTCGCCGGCGCGCTCGGTGGGAGCAACGCGGCCGACGATTACCCGGTGATGGATATTGCGGAAGAATCGCTTCAGGCTGTGCGCGGCGGCATGTTTGCCGTGGTGAATGAATATGGCGGCACCGCCAAGCTCGCGCGACTGGACATTCCGGGCGTGCAGCTTGCGGGCAAGACAGGTTCGAGCCAGGTGCGCCGGGTGAGCCGCTGGGCCCGCGAGCACGGCAATTTCAAGAGCGCCAATCTGCCCTGGGAATTCCGCCCGCACGCTCTTTTCGTATGTTTCGCCCCGTATGATGCGCCGCGCTACGCGGTTTCCGTCGTGGTCGAGCACGGCAATGCGGGCGCCGACGTGGCCGCCCCGCTGGCGCGCGACATCATGACCGATACGTTGCTGCGTGACCCGGTGAAGCGGGATGTGGCGCCTGGGCAGACGGTTGCGGCCAGGTGAAGGAAAGGCCTTCTTTTCTGAAGAAAAGAAGCAAAAGACTTTTATTCCTGCGCCCGCGGAAACATCCGCTACATGACCTCGATCGTTGGAGCGCCGGAAGGATAAAGGTTTTTTGGTTCTTTTTTTCAAAAAAGAACGCCTTCCTTCCTTTGGCGCTTCCTATTGCGCTGGCCGGATGCGCGGCAACACCAGATCAACGCCCATGCAATCTCGGTTTCGCCACCGAATTGCCGCTCAGTTTCCGGCAGAACGCGTTTGTCACGCCGGCGCTGCTCGACAGCCAGCCGGCCAGCCTGATGCTCGATACCGGGTCGGAATTCACCGTCGTGTCGAAAGCCACATCTGACCAGATGAACCTCGATATCGTCGCCATGCCCGGCCAGATGAGCGGGGTGGGCGGCATGCGCGGCGCTTATGTCATGTCGGCCGACACATTTCAGATCGGCCGCCTGCAAGGCAAGAATCTGCCGCTGATGGTGAGCGACCTCACGCTCTCCCCAGGTGGCACGCCGATCGATGGGTTGCTGGGCTCGGATTTCCTCTCCTCCTACGATGTCGATCTGGATTTTCCCGAGAGCAAGGCCAGGCTGTTCAAGGCGTCGGGCAGTTGCACGGGCACGCCCACCACGCTCGCTGAGCCGCTGTTTCAGGCGAAACTTGTGCGAAGCGAGCATCCGCTCGATTTCAGGCCGTTCGTATGGGTGCTGATCGACGGCAAGCCGCTTCTGGCATCCGTTGATTCCGGGGCGGCCCATACGCTGATTTTCCGCAACGCCGCGAACCGCCTGGGTCTGCGCATCGAGGATCTCGTTCGGGAGCCGCATTTTTTCGCCCGCGGGGTTGGCCCTGAGACGCCTGTGCTGGTGCGGCATGTGATGAGGCCGATCACCATCGGCGAGGTCACCATTGCCAATTTGCCCGTGGCCCTGCTGGATGAAACTTCGCCCGACAGTACGGATATGCTGCTGGGCATGGATTTTCTCTCGGAAGTCCATGTCTGGCTTTCCTTCTCATCGCACACGATGATCATGCAATATCCACCGAAACCGTCGCCGCCGGTGCCGTGATGAATGTGCCGCGGATGCGTAGCCCCCATCGCGCCTGGGCGATGTGGGCGACGGCGGCATCCGCATTCTTATTGAGGCGGGTTGGCCAAAGATCGGGCAATATAAGGCGGCAAATGAAAGCTGCCTGCGTGGATATCGGGGGTCCAGTAGTTCGATGTGCCCAGCACGCCTTGTGCCTCCGCCGTCGCGCGCACCTCATCCACATTGCGCGACAACACGGCCGCATCTTTCGCTGCAATGCCCAGCGTCATCAGCCCGCCCACATAGGTCGGAACCGCGGCGACATAGGCCGATACATGCGGGAAAAACCGCCGCCGCCGCGCACTGGTTTCCGCCAGTTCATCCGCCTGCATGAACGGCACGCCGCATTGGTTCACTACCAGGCCGCCGTCTGAAAGAATGCGCGCGCAGTGGCGGTAGAAATCATCCGAAAACAAGACCTCGCCCACGCCGATCGGGTCGGTGCTGTCCACGATGATCGCGTCGAATGACGAATCCGGCGCGGTCCGCACGTAGTCCACGCCGTCGCCGATGATGACATCGGCGCGCGGATCATCCCAGGCGCCGGCCGCGATGGATGGCAAAAACTCCTTTGCCAGGCGGACGACTTCGCCATCGATCTCCACCATCACCGCGCGGGACACATTGCGGTGCAGCAGCACACGGCGCAACACGCCGCCATCGCCGGCGCCGATGATCAGCACACGCGTGGCGGCGCCATGCGCCAACAACGGCACATGCACGATCATCTCCTGGTAGATGAATTCGTCGCGCTCGGTGATCTGGATACATCCGTCCAGCACCATCACGCGCCCATGCGAAAAACTTTCGAAGACAACGATGTCCTGGAAAGCGCTTTGCACATGCGCAAGCTCGCGCTTCACGCGGAAGCGCTGGCCCCAGTCGCGGTACAGGGTTTCGTTGAGCCAGATGTCGGTCATGACAAACACCAGAAAGAAAGGTCTTCTTTTCTGAAGAAAAGAAGCAAAAGACTTTTATGTCCTGCGCAAGCGGCACGATCGAGGCACAGCGCCCAACGTGACACAGCCAGGAGAGTAAAAGTCTTTATGCTTCTTTTTCTTCAGAAAAAGAAGATTCTTGCTTACGCTACGCGCCCGCG
>Ga0116231_10011609_pt1 | contig 13436 bp, 13 predicted proteins | sample S1TSphgellanicum_2_FD_89695 | JGI IMG/M metagenome (GOLD analysis project Ga0116231, IMG submission 89695) | Host-associated microbial communities from peat moss isolated from Minnesota, USA - S1T2_Fd - Sphagnum magellanicum MG | ecosystem: Host-associated > Plants > Peat moss > Unclassified... | reverse complement strand
CGAGAATGAGAATTACCATATTTGCCGACAATTCCTGCTTTCTTCGTGCGTTTCGTCTGCCACTCAACCAGACACATTCAGAATGCCAATCCTCAAAGAACAACTGTATACTAAATAAGTTGAAGTCTATTATCGGATGATATGCCATGGACATCGAAGCCCTCAGTGAAGTGGAATCAGTTTCTGAATATTCTACCAAATCAACGATGAGCTTCCACTGCCATGGGAAAGAAAACTTAACAAATTGATCTTCGCATACAACAAATTCTCAATAGGCAGAATAGATGTATCAAAAATTGATTTCTGTCGTGCTGAAAAATTGCTTGACTCATACTGCCTCAGAAATATAGTCAAACAAAGAAATCCAGGGAAAATCGTCTCACTAAGATCGGTAAGTAGTCACAGAGAAACCCACACCGGATGGAAAGATTCACAGACCATAACAGAAACGCTCACGCATCAGTAGTACCAAGAACAAAGGAGAGAGCTGAGAGAAGCAAGGAAGAGCAGAAACATACCATTGCTGCCGCTGTAGAGCGAGATGGCAGCTGAGCTGAGCACTGAAGAAGCAATACGCGACAACCCCGCAAAAGAACAAATGCGAGAGAAGCAAAAGAGGCGATCGTCTTCTGAAAGGGGCGGGGGGTGGGTACCTTCTCTTCCGAGCCTTTCCAAACCTAAAATCCAAACCTAAAATCCTCGTTTTAGGGTTAGATTACCGAACCTCGTTTGGGCTCGGACGTCTCATGGCGTTCACACTGTGCGAGAAGAACACTGTCCAACTCATGTTTGGGCTCGGACGTCTCTTGGCGTTCACACTGTGAAAGAAGAACATAGTTTGTCCACCTCATGTTTGGGCTCCCAATGACTCAGACTCCAATATGGTTCAAATTTGATGTGACTGGCGAAACTTATAAAGATTTGTATAGCCACAAAGGGTCTTTTACTTATTGTAACTAATTTCACGTCATCTTTAAATATTTTTAAAAAATATTTAAAACGTTAATTTTGACAAGTGTTAATAAATATGGCCCAAAATAACTCGAGATTATTTATTATTTTTTAAAAACTCAAATGATTTTAGCACAGATAAATTCCAATGTCTTTTAATTCCGTTCGATGTATTCAAATTCAACTTAATGTTTTTGAATTTGAATTAGGGATTTGAATTCAATTTAATTGAATATAAACTCAATTGCATTTGGATTAAAATCAATTTAAGTTTCAATTTAATTCAAATTACATGTATTTTCATTTTAATTTTTTTCATTTGAATGGAACTTTAATTTTCAAAAAATAAAATAAAATCAACATTTCATCATAATCACTAGCAATAACATGAAGCCTAAGTTAATTAGATTAATTAGCTAGCAAAAGTAAACATTAAATGGGAGCAACTAATTAAATATGACTTTGGGCTCCACATAGTTGGAGGATAGTGCCTCACAAGAAAAAAAAATTTGAAATTGTTAATTGCATATATTCGAACTATGATTAATGCTTTAATTTTTCTTTTGGAAAATACTTTCAAGGAAAAAAAATTTGATGAAATGGTTAGAATCCTTCCCCTCTTCAAACCAAATTTATAAAGTTTGATTTTTTTTCTCAAATTTTCCTTTTCTTCCATGCATGAAAAAAACACCTCTAAAGCAACTTTTTCAAGCTAGTTGCCCCCAACAAATAACTTCTCCAAAAAGAAGAGGACTAAGTGACAACCCACCCAAGTTCCTTGAGAAAAAATTGCTTTCATTGAGGGGAAGCCAACTAAGTGATAACTTTAACCAAGTTCCTTGACGAGAAAAGGATTAAGTGATAACCCTAACCAAATTCCCAAGGGAGAAAGGGAATGTCCTCACAAGAAGGTAACTAAATGGTAGTTCCAACTAAGTTCCCGAAGGAGAAAAAAATTAAATGGTAGTCCCAATTAATTTTTTTGAGAAATAAGTTATTTGGGGGTAAATGGACTTTCCTCGAAGAAAAGGGGATTAAGTCAACAATAACTTTCCACACTTTTTTTTTTAGTTTTGTCGAGAAGATTTTTTTTATGTCCTTGACTTAAACTTTAGGCATTGAAAGTGGATCTTTTGAAGAGATATGTTTAAATAATGAGAAGACAAGATAATGTTTTTTTTTTTTAATTTATTTATTTTAGGGAATTCCTATAGTAGACCAAAATAGCGATTGTTTGTAGGAAGATGTATAAAAACTTTAAATTGGTCCCTTAATATAGCCAAATCTGGAAATCTAGCTATTAACCACACTATTTTTAAATAATGAAAAATTGTAAAAAAATGTTGGTAGTTGGATCTTTCCAATAAAACTTGGATTTATTTTTTTAAATTCTGATTTTGTCAAAAAGACATGTTTTGTCAAAAAATAATAATTCTCGCTCTTCTTTTTCTTCTCTCCTTCCTTTTTTCTCCACTTTTTTTCTTCCTTTTTTCTTCTCCATTTTTTGCTCTCCCTCCTTCTTTGCACACACATTCATCTTCCTCCTCCTCTTGACATTTCTCGATTTGCTTCGAAGGTTTTGTTTTTGGGTTGTGTTATCTCCTCCTCCTTTGCTCATAGTTTTCTTACTTTGGGAGTTATTGCTCTTTGGTTGCTTTGTTGTCTACTTTGTTCACAACTCCTACAACTTTCTTTGCAATGTTACTATAGACATTATTTCTTTTTACGTTCTTTTTTTCCATGTGTGCTATAGACTATGGCTTTCTTTTTCATTGTAGTTTCATCTCACAATGCATTGTGCGACAATTTTGAGTTCTTTGTTGCATCCATTTCATACTGCAACATTATTATTCTTTGGAACATTAAATAAGTCATTTTCTCTTTTTTTTACAAATTTTTAATTATCTTATTTTTGTTTCTTGTTTTGTAGGTTCTTTTTTTGCTTGAAGTTTCTTGTCAATGCACTTTCATTTTTCTTTTGTGTTTTGTTGGAACATTATGATGATTTTCATTTTCTTCACTTATGTTGGCATTGAGCCAACTCTTCCTTTACATATTTTCACATCTATAGTGATGTTTTTGCTCAACACTACATTTTGGTGAAGCAACTTTTCTATTTTTTTCCTCTATTTTGTTTCCCCCATATTTCTTTTTTTTTTTTGTTTTGTGCAGGTGTTGGTGGTCTTTGTTTTTTTCTTTTGCAAATTTGTTCATTTGCATTTTTATTTTCCCATTGAATTTCTATGGAGATGGACAATAGGGTTTTTTTTTAAATTCTTCACTATTTTTAATTTTTTATAAGCAATATTTTCCTTTTTTTCCTTGCCTTCTCCTTGTTATAACAATGATTCATAAAGATGAATCAGCTTTCAAAAAACACTACAAAAAAAAATTCAAAGTTATATTCTATTGATGACGATTTTTTTGAAGGTTTAACCCTTGCTAAATTGAGTGAACTATTTGAAGTTCTAGCTTCTTTAGTAGGGATTCCTCCATCCATAGCCTCAAAACCTTTTGGATCAAAGCTTCCAACATCCATTGCTTCAGCTACTTTTGGATTAATCTTTACATCATCTATGCTTTTTCCTACTAATTATTTACCTTTTCCTTTTGATTTTGATTTTGTACCCCATCCTTTTTTTAATTTTTGTTTATGATCCTCCTTCTAATGTTGTACCTACTCCTATTCATTTTATACCTTTTTCTTTTGATTCTATAGGTGGTGGTATTCTATGGTCCCATAATGCATTTGATAGGTGATGGTATTTTATGGTCCCATAGTGCATTTGATGTGTACCTACAACAACCAAAGTTTGTTATTTCTTTTCAACCTCCTAAAGCATATGCAAATGCTCTAACATTTGCAAACTATTAATAACCTATGTTCCTTTAAGTGTTGATGATTTTGAAGTTTTTCCTATAGTTGATGTCTTTAAAAACTAGGTGTTTTTTCCCATTCCTAATGATGTCGTTACTATTACAGTTGGCTTTTGTGATATAGTTCCTACAACTGATGATGAAGATGGCGTTGATGTAGTATCCAAGTTCACGTTTCTTGACATTAGCAAAACATAGTTGGAAAATGTTAATAAAGGGGGTCACAAAGCCAACAAACATGACAAGGTATGAGTGAAAAATGTGTTTGGCAAATGGTCGAAAGATCCATTACAAACTCGTCTAAGGATGAAAATTTTGTTCCCAAGCTTTTTGATACACTTTCACTTTTTGTTTTTCAAGTTGTAAAGAAGGATGAGAATCCTTACCCTTCCACCAAGTAAATACCCTAATCTTTTTTTTTAATTTAAATTTTTTAAATTTGACTTTATGTTCAAGTTTTTAAGGATAGGGTTTGCATGATGGTTTATACAACTCTATAAATTGGAATTGCCTAATTATAAAACCTTCATCATTTAAAGTTCCTTTGATTTTGTTTCTATTTTTTTCAACTACTTGTCCAATATTTTTTGCATCTTTATTGATTCATTTTCCTACCCTAAATAGAAGTTGTAGAATAGACCTTTTGAGGCATGGTGATGGCAATGATGCAACTTTATGTAGGTGAAGATTTTGTTGAAAATACCTTCTAGATTTGTGTTCTTACTTGAAGCCATCGAAACCTTCCTTTATATTTTCTCTTCTTTCTTATTGCCTTCCTTCTTTTTTTATTCATTTTTTCTACTATAATTTAGTATATTCTTTATTAAAAAAATTTGTTGATGTTCAAGTTTCTATATTAGGGTTCGGATTAGGGTTTATGACATTCCATTTTTTTAACCAAGGTTCCATTAATTTAATTTAATTTAATTTTTTGTCATGTAATATATAGTCTTTGTTTGAGGCCGCTTGATTAAGCAAAGGCAAAATTAGTACATGACTAAATAAAATGTAGCACCTATTATCCCATTCAAATTTCTATTGATGTTAAGTACCATTGAGTGAAGGATTCTAGTGATGAAGCAACATTGTGGGTGTTGAATGTTGGTTTTAATAAGTTCATCATAAAGTTTGATGTTATTTTTATTCAAGAGGAGTGACAGATGTTGTCTCAACCTATGTGTCACCCTAATATTCCATCTAGTCTTAATCTTCACTTTGATTACTTTTGTATTAGAATTTGTTTTGTGAGGGGTTCTTTTAAATTATGAAAGGTTGATTTTAAAAAGTTTTCCTTGGTTACTCTTCCTATTGATGTTGTTTTGAGGTTATGTCAAGGTGCTTTTTTAAATTGGTGTATTGACATTACACGTTGTTTTGTTAATCGATGTAAGTTTTTTGTTGATTATCCAATTGATGATTGTGATTTTTACATTTAAAGAACTAGCTTGCCATTGTCATGCTAAATGTCCTAGTGATAAATAGTTTAGTCCTTTACAACCCACACTTAAATGTAAACATTGTGATGACATTTAGTTTATTACATCTTCTATCATTCGTAACCAACTTCATCAAATTGTTGATGTTATGATGTTTGATTTTCCTTCCCTTTTAAAAAAAAAAATGTTGACCAAAAAAACTCGAAAAGGGGTTGCAATCACCCGTATGGAAGAGACTCTTGTTCCTAAAGCATATGGTATGGAATTATGGGTCATTGAAACCTAATTTCATATGGGAAATGAGTTTTTACCCCTTTTTTTTTTCTTGCATTCTATAATTTAATTTTTTTTTTCTGCTTCCTAATTTATTTCTGGTTTTCATTTTATTTAAAAAAAATTGATCACAAGTATAACCAAATCAATAAACACTTGTGTGACAAAACTATGTAGCATATTATTTTTGGTGAATTGAGGGGTAGTCATATTTTTTACTACAATGAAACTTTGAGCCAAGAAAAAAAGGCATTTAAAAATACAAAGGTAATTTTTTTTAAAAATTAGTTATTTTTCTTGGGTCTCTTGATTTTAATTGTTTTCTTGTTGTGTAGGATTTGCACGTTGAAGAGTATGTTTTGATTTAATTGATTTTAAATTTTCAATAAAAATTAATTTATATTACTACTGATTTATTATTTCTATTCATGCAAATATTACTCAATTTTTTCCTTAGTTTTCATTTTTTCTTTTGGTTTCTTTAATCCTCATTTTTTTTTTTCATACTTTTGCAAGACTTTCATTCTAAAGGTGAGGGTGATTTAGAGCCTTTTGCTTATTTCTCGGGTTCAGTGCTTCTATCATTACTTTTGGTTTTGATACAAAGTTGAGCAAATTTATTACTATTACTATTTTTATTTCATGATCAAGATGTTATTTTATTTGTGCCTTGGCATCAGTTTTTATTCTTGCTTCGGTTGTCGTTTCTTTTTCAATTGATGTTCCTATTTCGATTATCATTCCCATTTTAAGGTTGGTAGTTTTTACTACTGCTATTCTTGCTTCAAATTCAAGATTTTTTGATGTTGCTAGTCTTGTTCAAGGTAAGAGTGTTGTGGAAAATGACGAGTTAAATTGATGTTGATGATAACAACTTTTTCCATTGGATGTTTGATGATTTTAAGCTTTGTAAGTGTAAGCAATGTCTAGAAGTTGTTTATGGTGCACAACCTTTTCTTCGACATCCACTTGAGGTGCTCAATGTCAACACATCAACTAAACATGTGTTCAACCATTTCAAAAACTGCTTGATTACCATTAATCTTCATGTGATTGATCCAAAGATTCTTAGTTTGTTGGTTGATGCAATAGTAAAACCAATGTAACTTGTACGGGATTTTCTTTTGTATTTTTGTTAATGATTTTACATTTTATTGGATATATTCATTTTTTTCACTCACAAATTCAATCCATTCAAAAATCATTATGTGAATTCATAGTTTGGTCCTGATAGTTTTTATCATACTTGATTGAGAGCTTGGATTTTTATTTTTCAATTCATTTCGAGATGTAATATTCTAGAATTAATTTGATTCATTTTACATTTAGTGATTTAAAAAAAATTCTTCAAATTCTTTTTGATGCACTTCATGATTTTTTGAACTCATTGTTCATATGAATCTATGCTTCTATCAAATTTTCTTTATTCATTTTAGAAATATCAATTTTGTTATATTTGTATGTTTGTTCTTCATTGTTGTTTTTTTCAAAGAGTGTGTTAAATTAAATTTTGGATTAAAAAAAAATGAAACTTCCATTTTTTTTTTGCATTCATAGCTTTAATAAAAACCAAAATTTTTAATTAAATTATAAGAAAGAAAAGAAAAGAAAAGAAAAGGTTTAAAAATAAAAGAAAGAAACAAAGAAAAAGTTACATAAAAATGCATTTAAAAAAGGAAGTAAAATAAAAGATGATTACAAGATGAAAAAAAATGAAAAAAATATATATATATATATTTTTTGGATTTTGACAAGTACACTACAAATTTCAAATAAGTAATCATCCTAAAATACACTAAGAAAAATCTACTAAGTTTTTATGTATAGGAAAAAAAATTATTATCATAATTTTTTTCTATGTAAAATGTCACCGTGATAATATGATATTGTATAGAAATAATGTTGTAGTGACAAGGATAATGAGAAGGGACATGTTGATGGATAATTGGTAGGTTGGAAAATATCTATTTTGGTAGGTTGAAAAATATCACTCAAATTGTGTAAGTTATAGTTCTTGCAACATCGTTACAACGTCAACAAATTTACAATTTTTGCAACATCATTGCGACATCAACAAATATGATTTTTTTGAGTTAATGAGAGACCAAAATATACAAAGGAAAAAATGTGACGACATTTTATTTATGCTTATGTGATTTGCCAAATTCAACTTCATTTTTGCCAAATTATGCAAGTCCATATTGTTATTTGGCTATTGCCAAGTTAATTTTACCAATATTTCACTTGTCCACATTGCCAAATTGTTAAAATTCCTCATTACCAAGGCCATGTTCCCAAAGCAATCACAAAGTTCAATTAATAACACCAAATTGCCAAATTGCCAAGTGCACTTCACCTTGTGGACTGCCCAAATGGAGTTTCAAACTGCCCACAAATTAATAAATTTTTTGGGCTATTTTAAAATGCCTGATTTTTTTAATTTTTTTTTCCCAGTCTAACTAAATTTTCTGCCCCGAAAAATAGCAGACTGCCCTTGATGTGGTGGGCCTCAATGTGAACCCGTCCCTATGCGTAACATTCATCCAGTAGTCTCCTATACGTAACATTCATCCAGTAGCTAGTGCGCCGGTGGCTGGTTCTGGTTCACTCACTCTCTTCTGGCCCGTGCAGCTAGTGTTTGTGTAAACCCGGCGTTTGGCCCCGTTTCCGAGGGAGCTTCGGTGCACTCTCCTCTGAAAGCCGCCGCGAGGATACGGAAATCCCACAACGAGAGCGAAGAATCAAGCGTCAGGCGTCCGCGAGCATACGGTAAATCCACAACGAGAGCGGAGAATCAATCTTCTGACGTCCAAATGTGCGTATTGTTGTGACGTCGTCTCCTATCTCCTTCTCAACTCAAGCTGAGGAGCTTGAGGCAATCAATGATGATAAAAGAATCCGTACGATCTGCTTTTCTGCAATTGTTTTTTCATTTTATTTTTCTCGTCTTGTGACTTTTTGAGAAATTATCGTGTTCTGTTCCAATCTTGTTTTTTTTTTCAGTGAAGAAGAATCAATTGTGTTGTGGAAATGTGAATATTGATGTGGCCGCGCATACCTCTATGCATACAATAGCCGGGCCCTGCAGAATCTGTGCCATCTGCTTTTTGGCATTGTTTTTTTTGTTTCTCGTCTTAGAATTTGTGAGACATTACTTTTGTTTTTTCAGTGAAGGAGAATCTATTGTATTGTGTAGATGTGAGCATTGAGGTGGCCGCGCATACCTCTATGCATACAATAGCCGGGCCCTGCCGAATCCGTGCCGTTTGCTTTCTGTCTTGTTTTTTTCTTCTTCGAATTTGTAAGAAAGTATTGTGTTCTGTTCCGATAATTTCTTGTTTGTCTGTGAAGAAGAATCTATTGTGTTGTGCAAATGCGAACATTGAGGTGGCCGCGCATGTGCATACAATAGGTAGCTCGGCCCGACCGTAAAAGGATATCAGGGAGAGTTGCAATTGTAATCTTGAGCGAAGAAAAAGAACAAACAGCGATGGCGTCGTCGGGAGACGAGGAGGAGATCAGCGCAGCAATTGATGGCTTCGACGTCCTCACGCACATTGGTTTCAAATGGAAAGTGATATCGGAATCAGAGTTGAGCGGATCGTTCGTAGTCTCCAACAATTCTGCGCAGGTGTCTGTTTCCTAACATTCTTCTTCTTCTTCTTCCAGCTTGTGAACCTTTTTTCGTCTTTCTTTCCCTCAGTTTCTTGCTACTTGACGCTACCACATCTGTCGCAGATAGATTTCTTGCCCATCTCGATGGGCACTGCTTTTCTCATTGTTCCAACTTTGCAAGGCTGGGAAACTGATGCAGTGCATGCTATTTGCACTGAAACTGTTTGCTTTCCATGTCCATTTCTGCTAAAAACGTCTGCAATGAAAAATTCCCATCCTAGCAGTACAGTTTCTCTCATACTAAGAGATTGAGATTCACACATGGAATCATTTGTCGATTGTTTTTTAGACTATGAAGTGCGAGTCTTACTTTTGTGGATTGTCTTCTGCAAATTCTCAATCCCACCTGATTTCAATGCAAATCACTTTTGAGTGTGTCAGAAATATCAAGACACTCGACAGTGAATGTTTCAGTTATTCAGGAATTTTGATGCCTTTTGTACTCTGCTTCAATAGTGTAATCTCATCTTCTTGGAATGGGGTTTGAAATTTGCAGCCATTTGGAGTTCTACATGGTGGGATTACTGCATACGTAGCAGAGAGCTTGGCAAGCATGGGTGCTCAGCTTGCTGCCAATGGAGCAAGACCAGCAGGTGTAGAGATGAATGTTGCTCACTTGCAAGCTGTGCCCTATGGGCACAAAGTTATGGTCAAGGCAGTGCCCATCAGAGTTGGGAAAAGAATCCAGGTACAAGGAAGACTCCCTCTTTTGTTGCTTGCTTCATGGAGATGCATTTTGCTTCATACTAGATGCATCCCTTTCACATGCTTGGCATCAGCTCACTGGTTTTTCTCAACACCCTTTCTTTGAGAGCCAAAAAATAAAGCTTAAGTGGTCCCTGAAAAGACTTTGATTGCTGAGATTAGCTTCATATGTCAGAGTGTGAGCTGCTATTGCTTTTGGTCCCAAAGTTCATGGACATGGAAAATTGTGCCTTGCTCAAATTTTTCAGCAAGCACTAATGAATACACATGGGGCGCAGTAAGCACAAGAAGAAGTTAATCCATGAACCTGGTATATGTCTCCACATTTTGTACTCAGTTGATGACATTTTGAAGAAGTTTCCCATAGTATGTTATCTGTGAATGGTAGTTGCTTATAGAATCTGATCAACTAGACATTTTTGACTCTTAAGTGTTGCTTGAGCCACAACCATCACCTTCTCAATTTTAGCAGCCTCTAAACTCTCTAATTAAGTGTTGAGGGAGCAGAGTTTTTAGGATGCTTGGTTTCTCAATCAGCCCTGGCTTGAAGTGCCACTTCTAAAGGATTCAAATCCTGATGAACTCTTATCCTTCACATTCAGATATCAGAAGCCCAGTTACCCAAAGGTTGTGGGTCCAGTTTGCCTGATGTTTTGGATTTTTCTTTCAGGTCTGGGATGTGATATTTTCAATGGAGAAGAAGCAAATCCCATATTCCACAGGAACAGGGGAAGTAGTAACCACTGCAGTTGCACGGCTCACTCTTATTGCAGGCTTGCCACATACTGAGAAAAGCAATTCTTATCAGGATCAAATAAGCACCCTTGCAGCACGTTTGGGAAACAACAAACTGAAAAAAGTTTTTTCTTCTAAGTTGTAACCCCTTGCAAAGAGTTTATGGTTGTATGACCTTGGCTTGTATGCATTTAAACTCTGCTGTCTCACTTATTGAATCAGTCATTTGTCCTGCAATCCCTCTGGTTATTGTCACTTGAGAGTGTACAGAGTGATTGTTTGCAGACTTGCAGGCTTGGATTTTTTTACAGAAGTACACTCAATGACACTCCAGCAGTGATTGGTCATTAGGTATAGGGATCATTTTTCTGAGATCTTTAAAGACAAACTCAGTTGGTTCTTTACTGGCTCATGGTTCTGGGTCATAGAGTCATATCGGTTTAAGGACATTGACATGCAGTGGTCCCAAGATGTAAGTCCTTGCAGAAATAAATATCTTTGATGGAAGTTTTGATGATATTGAAGGCTTACTTTTCTGTCAATGCTTTCAATCTCACAGAGCCTTAAAAGTCTCTCTTGTTCCAGATGGTGACAACGCTTCACCTTCATGTTGAGAAGGGAAAAAATAACTGACACCATGTTTGCCACTATCAGAGTCTCTTGAAGTCGTTGAATGTGTTGTCTGTACAAGTGGGATGTTGGAGACCTTCTACTGATAAGGGACGCAAACTTGGTAAGAGTGTTCGTCATTTCTTTAGCCAAGAATCCATTCTTGTAGTTTGTTGTACGTCATTTGTCATTTCTTCAGTAAAGCATCCATTCTTCACAGATTTGCTATGTGGTTGACTCCATGACCTGTTTATGACAGGAGTTCATTTGCGGACCATCAAAAGCAGAGCCTTATGCTGAATGTTTCAAGTACACATGGTGTTAAACTGAAGAGCCTCACAGAACACCATGTCTGACACCGGCTTATCATCTATACCTGGAAAGGTTTGTTCAATTCCAATATACAGAAGCAAAGAGACGACAATGAGATTCTTCATACAAAGCTGCACAAGCTGTTGCTCAATCACCACACCAAGAAGACCAGCAGGTTCTCATCAAGCTCTGATCACATTGTGGTTGCCATGTTTCTGTGGAAGGGGAATAATTCTTAGCACTCTGCTCTAGGCTAATGCTGGTAGGTGGGGGAAGGGAGTAGGAGCTTCAGCAAATTTTCAGTACCCATATGTAGACATGTGTATATACAAGTACTCTTTGCAGTATGAAGTGGCTCTCAAATGAGGAAAACAAACTTTCTCATGATTTCTGATCCAGTCTCAAAAGTCATTGCTTCTGCAGGTGAACTGAAGGTGCTCAAGCTTCAAAAGGGTCAGCAATTACAAGTCAAGGTGAAGAACATTATCAGGAGTGGGGGATGTTTGTGAGTGCTTTTGGATGATGCCAAGCAAGTGTTTTCGCAGGGTTCAGAGGTGTTGTTGTTACGGGACGTGAGCATGTTGTTGCCCAGGAATTCATATCCTCAGATTCATCAAAACGCTCTAGCAACCTCTGTAGAGGCCAGTTCTTCTGGCAATCCCAATTTCTCAATCAATAACTGTCTAGATGTTTAGGCCGAGGTTGAGGTTGCTTCCACAAGGTCTGTGTTCAAGAACCTGTTGTTCCTGCAATTCCTGGGCAACAACAATGGGATTGTGTTTGTAAGTGAGGGTAAAATGGAGATTACAATTCAAACCCGCATGTGCAGAGGATGGCTATGGATGAAATTAAATGAAAGATGGAGGATGTAACTCAGCATTTAATGCACAAGGTTTGACAGTAATTATAGTAGTTGTACAGGTAGGAGCAGTGAAAATATGTGTAGCAGCAGTGGAGGCGCTCAGGAAAAAGGAAAGGCAGGATGAAACTCAATTTACCACCAAAATTGCTATTTACGCTCCGAATCGCAGGACTTTATGGATAACTCTATCATACTTATCTAAGGTACACACACACACACACACACACACTAGTGTCAACTAGGGTATGACAAAGGTGATGATAAGATGGTACAATTATTGGAGTACAAAGGCATATGGCACATGGGAAATGTGGGGTTTTCTAGGGTTTGAAAATGGGCACAAGGGTTAGTAGTACGAGAGGTTTGGTGCCCCACATCCATGGTAGATAGGGTAGTCTTGGCCAAAATGTGTGCAAAGGGTTTGTCCTTGAGAGGCCATAAGTCCGAAAGGAGTATCCAATCATGGATACTCCTTTAGGGTTATGAGGAGAGCATGGAGTTATTTTCATATTTTGTGAGGTATGTGGATTGGCAATTATCCTTTGCAAGAGGAGGACTTCTTAATCAAATTTGGTTACAAGTCATAAAAGCAAGTAGATTGTTTTTTTGGAACCCAATATATTTTGGTGTCATATTAAAACCTATGGTCTAAATATGGCAATTTCAAAAAAAATTCACCCTTTAACTATGTGACAACTTTGGGCCATTTTTTAAAAAAAATTAAAATATTCCGTTGTATGAGTTTTATCTCCTTTCTATTTGTCACCAAATGCTGAAAATCACCACCAAAACATGTTGGAGGGGGAGAGGGAAGAAAGTGCAAGGCAATTAATTAATTAAAAGGTAATTTACATATCACCTTTCAAAAGGGCAATACATAAAAGGTTTTTTTTTTTTTTTTTTTTTTTAAATTTTAAAATAATTAAAAAAATTTTTTTAAAAATAAAAAATAATTTAAAAAAATATAAAATAATTTAAAAAAAAAAAATACTATTTTTTTT
>Ga0116231_10011608_pt1 | contig 13436 bp, 9 predicted proteins | sample S1TSphgellanicum_2_FD_89695 | JGI IMG/M metagenome (GOLD analysis project Ga0116231, IMG submission 89695) | Host-associated microbial communities from peat moss isolated from Minnesota, USA - S1T2_Fd - Sphagnum magellanicum MG | ecosystem: Host-associated > Plants > Peat moss > Unclassified... | reverse complement strand
TTCCGTCGGGGGAGTCAGGTCGAATGCCATGGTGTTTACCTCGTAGATGCGAAGATTGTACGCAACTCGGTCTGTCCGTGCAGTGCGCTCAAATCGTGGTCGGTGACGCGTCGCGATCGGCGCCGCGTTATGATGACGGCGAGGCTGGATTGGGGGTCAAGGCTATGAGCCGTTACATCGCTGCCATCGACCAGGGGACGACTTCCTCCCGCTGCATCGTCTTCGACCGCGACGGTGCCATCGTCGCGATGGACCAGAAGGAACACCGTCAGATTTTTCCCAAGCCGGGCTGGGTGGAGCACAGCGCGGAGGAGATCTGGAACAACGTGGAGGCGGTGGTGGCCGGGGCAATGGCGAAGCTTCGCATCACGCCGGCCGATCTGGCAGCGGTCGGCATCACCAATCAGCGCGAAACCACCGTGGTATGGAGCAAGGCCACCGGCAGGCCTGTGCACAATGCCATCGTCTGGCAAGACACCCGCACCGAACGAATTGTACGGGACTTGGGCGGTCCGCAGGGTCAGGACCGATTCCGTGATCTGTGCGGCCTGCCATTGGCGACCTACTTCTCCGGTCCCAAGATTCGCTGGATGCTCGACACCATCCCGGGACTGCGCCAGGCCGCACTGGCGGGCGAGCTGTCTTTTGGCACGATCGACAGCTGGCTCATCTGGAAATTGACCGGGAGGCACGTCACCGACGTCACCAACGCCAGCCGCACGATGCTCATGAATCTCGATACGCTGCAGTGGGATGACGCGTTGCTCGCGGCACTCGACGTGCCACGCGCCTTGCTGCCGCAGATTTGTTCATCGTCGCAAGTTTACGGACAGGCAGCGGGAGTTCTGCGGGGCGTCCCGGTGGCCGCAGCGCTCGGCGACCAGCAGGCCGCGCTGTTCGGACAAACGTGCTTCTCGCCGGGCGAAGGCAAGAACACCTACGGCACGGGATGCTTTTTGTTGGTCAATACCGGGCAGAAGCCGGTGCAGTCGAAGAACGGCTTGCTGACCACGGTCGGCTATCAGATTGGCGCACAGCCGGCGGTCTATGCTCTCGAGGGTTCGATCGCGGTCACCGGCGCGCTGGTGCAGTGGCTGCGAGACAATTTGGGGATGATCGAAAGTGCGGCGCAGATCGAGACGTTGGCGCGCAGCGTCGATGACAACGGTGGTTGCTATTTCGTGCCTGCCTTCTCGGGCCTGTTCGCGCCGTATTGGCAATCGAGCGCTCGCGGCGTGATCACGGGCTTGACCGGGTATGTGACCAAGGGCCACATCGCCCGGGCAGTGCTGGAAGCGACGGCGTGGCAGACGCGCGAGGTCGTCGATGCCATGGCGGCCGATTCGGGCGTTGCCTTGTCGACGCTGAAAGTCGATGGCGGTATGACGGCAAACGATCTGTTGATGCAATTCCAGGCCGATGTCCTCGACGTGCCGGTGGTCAGACCGGAGGTTTCGGAAACGACATGTCTTGGCGCCGCGTACGCCGCGGGTCTCGCCGTCGGGTTTTGGCCCGACGTCGAGAGCCTGCGCGGCAACTGGAAAAAATCGGTCGAATGGACGCCCAAGATGTCGGCCGCGCAGCGCGGCAAGAGCTATCGCAAATGGAAGAAGGCCGTTGAGCGCAGCATGGATTGGGCGGGCGCCGACGAGCAAGAATAGCCGCGCGGATCACATCGCATACAGCATAGGAGGATAAAAATCCGTGATGCAATGCATGCTGCGCGCAATGAAAATGACGTCGAAGCAATGATGCTATGAAGCTGGCGCAATCTTCTTTGCGAATTAACCAGACTTCATGCGTTGCACGCGGGCCGGCCTTGAGGCCGCGTTAGACTCTGCCGCGCATTGTATCGAGCGGCCGTCCGCTCAACACAAAATCATCGGAGGAATCGTGAAAAATCGAATCAAGACCATGGCTGGAGTTGCATTGCTATTCGTTCTGCCGTTGGCGGCCAATGCGGATCTACCCGGCAGACATCCGGCTTATCTGCATGCCCTGTCCGATCTTCGCGCCGCGCGCTGGATGCTCGAACATCGGCCCGGCGATCCCGCGGTGAGCGGCCAGGAAGACGTTGCCATCAACGAGGTCGATGCAGCGATCAACGAGATCAGGAAGGCGGCCATCGATGATGGCAAAGATATTCATGATCATCCGGGAGTCGTCGACGTTGCGGGCAGGCCTGGCCGCCTGCACAAGGCGCTCGATCTGTTGCGCAAGGCGCACGAGGACGTCGCGCGCGAGGAAGACGATCCGATGGTCAAGGGGCTGCGCAATCGTGCGGTCGGGCACGTGGACGCCGCCATCGAAGCCACGCGGCATGCAATCGGCGATGTCAGGCATGGCGCGTAACCGCCTCGATCCGAGCTAAGCTTCGATACGCAACGACCGTACTCACCACAACGCCTCGAGTGGCTACAATGCTCGCTGCAGACTGGCCACTCGAGGTTTTTTGTGCGTATTGAATTGATCGTTGGAACGCTGTTGATCGCGGGCGGCCTGTTCGTGCTGGTACCGCACGCGTGAGCCAGCCCGAGACGCGGCTGATGCGCCGCGTGCTGCTGGCGAGTATGGTCGGCACGACCATCGAGTTCTATGATTTCTATATCTATGCGACCGCTGCCGTGCTGGTTTTTCCGCGGCTGTTCTTTCCCTCGTCGGACGCTTCTACCGCGTCGCTGCAATCCTTGGTGACCTTCGCACTGGCATTCCTGGCGCGTCCCGTCGGGTCCGCGCTGTTTGGCCATTTCGGCGACCGTATCGGCCGCAAGACCACGCTGGTGACGGCCTTGTTGACGATGGGTATTTCCACCATTTGCATCGGCTTGCTGCCCACCTATGCATCGCTTGGGGTCTACGCGGCGGCGTTGCTGGCGCTGTGCCGAGTCGGCCAGGGCATAGGTCTGGGCGGCGAGTGGGGTGGGGCGGTTTTGCTCGCCACCGAGAATGCGCCGCCCGGCAAACATGCCTGGTTCGGCATGTTTCCGCAATTGGGCGCGCCGCTCGGGCTGTTTTTCTCCATTGCTGCATTCCTGGCCATGAGCAGCAGCATGAGCGACGCGCAGCTGTTCAGTTGGGGCTGGCGCGTGCCGTTTCTCGCCAGTACGGTGCTGGTCGCGGTGGGTTTGTACATCCGTCTGCAACTGACCGAAACGCCCGCTTTCAAGCGTGCGCTCGAGCAAGGCGAGCGGGTGCGTGTGCCGATGTTCACGGTGATCCTCAAGCATCCGGTGCAACTGTTGCTCGGCACGCTGGGTGCGACGACCACCTTCGTGGTGTTTTACTTGGCGAACGTATTTGCCCTTGGCTGGGCCACCAATGCCTTGGGGTTCGCACGGCGGCCGTTTCTGGTAATGCAGCTGATTGCCGTGGTGTTCTTCGGTGCGATCATTCCGTTCACCGGCATCATCGCCGATCGAATCGGCGGCCGTAACATGATGATCGTGGCGACCTTGGGCGCCATGGCGTTCGGGTTCGCTTTCCAGCCCTTGTTCTCCGCTCACGACACGGCGAAGGTGCTCGTATTCCTGATCCTCGGATTTGCCTTGAGCGGCTTGAGCTATGGACCTCTCGGCAGCGCACTGGCCTCGATGTTTCCCACCGCCGTGCGCTATACGGGCACGTCGTTGACCTTCAATCTCGCGGGGATTCTAGGTGCCTCGCTGGCCGCGCCGCTCGCGACCTGGCTCGCCAAGACCCATGGCCTGGCCTATGTCGGCTACTACCTGTCGCTGGCCGCGCTCATCACCTTGGTAGCGCTGCTTTTCGTCAAGAACGATCGACGCGCAGCCTCATGACGGCACAGCAGAGACGTCAGCTCAAAGCAGCGAGGTGAGCCATTGCCGGAGTGTCGCGGCATCCATGGAGCCGGACTGCCGTGCGAGGGTGGCTCCGCCGCTAAATACCATGGTGGTGGGAATGCTGCGGATATTGAAGCGTGCACCGGGTCCGGGCTCATCCTGGGTGTTGAGTTTGGCGAAGCGCAATTTCGGCTCGAGCTCGTGCGCCACCTTGTCGAAATGCGGTGCCATCGCCACGCACGGTCCGCACCACGGCGCCCAGAAATCCACCACCAGCGGCAAATCCGTTCGCGACAGGTGCTTGTCGAAATTCGCGGCCGTCAACTCGATGGGCTTGCCCGTAAACAGCGCGGCGTGACACTTGGGACAGCGCGGCGCGTCGCCCAACCGATCGCTCGGCAGGCCCACCACCGATTCGCACTGACCGCAGACGACGTGAAGTTTTTTCATTTGGGCTGTGCCACCAAGACGACGAAGGTATTGGGTATGAGGTTGGGGCTCGGCGCGGGTTCGTCGGCCGCCGCCGCGGGGCGTGGGCCGAATTGCGCTGCGGCAATATAAATCCTGTGTGAGGCGGGATCGAGCGCCAGCGTACGGGCGCTCACCTGCGTGGTCACCGTCGCCAGCACGCGGTAATCATTCGGGGAATCCTGGCGTATGACGGTCAATGTGCCGTCGATGCCGTTGGCTGTGAAGAGCAGCCCTAAATCGGGATCGTAGGCGACACCGTCCGGTCCGCGGCCGATCACGATGCGCGCAATGGCCTTGCCCGAAACCGAATCCGTCACCGCCAGCGTCTGATTCGCGCATACGGAGAACAGACGATGTCCCTCGGCGTCGATTGCGAGGCCGGTGGGATTCGCACAATCCTTGAGCGGCCACTTTGCCCGGACCTTGAGTGTCTTGGCGTCGATGAGCGCGAGCTTGCCGGGTGCGGCGTCGATGTTGACGTATACATGACCGGCACGGTCCGTGGCCATCGATTCGGGACGGCCGGGCAGCGCCACCTGCGACACGCTGCGTAGATTACCGGCATCGAGGACCGACAGATCGGTCGACTCACGATTGCCGGTGATGATGTAGCCGTGCTGCGGTTCGAAGAGAATCGAGTCGGGCGCCGTGCCGGAGACCGGCACCTCTTGAATGACGTGCAAGGAATCGAGTTCGAACACGGTGATGCTGTTGCCGCGGCTATTGGTGATGAAGCCGCGCTTGAGCCCGGGTGCGGACGCCATGTTATGAACTCCGGGGCTCAAGGGGATGCTCGCGGCGAGCCTGCCGCTCGAGGTCTCGATCACGTCGACGTGGTCTTCACGGGTGATGAACAGGCGTGCGCCGCCGCCGTCCAAGGCCATGCCGTCCCAGATCGCCGTTCCGCCGATGCGCCAGCCCTGAGCCACGGTGTAATCGGGGGCCGGCAACGGGGATGAGTCCGGTTGAGCGGCGGTTGCGAGCAGGAACAGCCCGCAAGCCCACGAGCCCATGTGATTTCTCGTTTTCATGATCCTAAAAGGCCCTAAGCCAAGGCTGACAGTTTACGCGTCGTGTGCGCTCGAACCCAGTGCAGCGTGTCCGCGCAGCCAGCGGCATCGTCGCCCAACGGCGCACGAAGTCGCGGCGAGAACGGCGAAAGAGGCGCGAAACCCGCGGCAAGAAATACGCAATGATCACCTCGAAATACGCAATAATTAGTTCCCAGCGTCGGCGCCGCCGCCGATGATGCGCGGCTAGCACCGCCAATGGTGAAGTTTCGGGAGCATGGGATGACAATTTGGGCTAAGGCTGCGGTGCTGGGCATCGCCGTTGCGTTGACTTTTTCGTTCGCCCTCGCGGCCGCCGCCACCGACACGTCGGGACTCGACGAAATCGTGGTCACCGCGCAGAGGCGCGAAGAGTCGGCGCAGAACGTCGGGCTAGCGTTGTCGGTGATCTCGGGACAGAGCCTCGCGGACAAAGGGATCACCCACGTCGACGATTTGCAGAATGCTCTGCCGAGCCTGCAGGTCGAACCGGCATTCGGCAGCGGCTTGCCGCAGTACCGGATCCGCGGCGTCGGCTTCCTGGATTACACCTCGAACAATGCCTCGCCGGTGGGCGTGAGCCTCGACGATGTGGCATATGCCCTGCCGATCCAAAGCCAGGGACAGCTGTTCGACATCGACCGCGTCGAGGTGCTGCGCGGACCCCAGGGCACCCTCTATGGACGCAATACCACGGGCGGTGAGATCAATTTCGTCACCAATCGTCCGACCTCCGATTTTCACGCCGGGGTCACGGCCGAGTATGGTTCACACAATGAATTTCTCGGCGAAGCATTCGTGTCCGGCACGATTGCCGAAAACCTGACCGGCCGCTTGTCCGCAGCCACCGAGCAGGGCGGCGCCTGGCAACGGGATCGCCTATCGGGCGCCAGCCTCGGCAACAAGGACAAGGAGGCCGTGCGGCTGCAATTGCAATTCGATCCCACCGAGGCGTTGAATTTTCGGCTCTCGGCGCATGTGGCGGAAGACAAGTCCGATGAGGTGGGGCTGCATTTGATCGAGCCGTACACGCCTTACAACGCAGGTGCAGGCGGTCCGGTCATCCCGGCGGATACCTCGCGCTACGTAACGGGATGGCGGCTCAACCCGCTGTTCGCGCAAACCGTCGGCATCAACCCGAACTCCAAGCCGGGGCTCAACAATCTCAACGAGGGCGTCGATCTGACCGGCAACATCGACTTGAGTGTGGCGAAGATCGTCAGCATCTCGTCGTACAACAAGATGATCAGGCGCGAGTACGGCGACTGGGATGCGACACAGTACGATGACTCGGACGAGTATTTCCGCTCGAACCTCGACGTGATCTCGCAGGAACTGCGCGTCGAATCGACCGGGACCGGGCCCTTGAGCTGGGTGGCCGGGGCCTTGTACACGGATCAGCGGCTGGACGAGAACTTCTACTCGGATTTCTCCGACGCCAACATATTCGGCGCAGCGGCGAATCCTGACATCATCTTGACCCATTACGATCAGAACGCGATTTCCTTCGGCGAGTTCGGTCAGGTGAGCTACAAGTTCAACGACGCCTTCACGGCGATCATCGGTGTGCGCGAGGATCACGAAACTCGCGACATCAAGAACGTCAACACGGGCGTGGTCGTGGGACCGACGTTCCCGTCGTTCACGGGTGGACCTCTCGGCGCATCCGCCACCTCGAACCTGCCTTCGGGCAAGGTCGAGCTCGATTACCACCCGCAAGCCGACACCTTGCTGTACTACAGCATCAGCCGCGGCGTGAAATCGGGTGGTTTCACGGCGCATAACACGACCAGCGCCGGGGCGATCGATCCGTTCGAACCCGAGAAACTCTTGGACTATGAAGTGGGCATCAAGTCGGACGTCACGCATACGCTGCGCGTCAACGCGTCCGCCTTTTACTACCACTACTTGGATCAGCAGATTCTGGGCAAGGTGCCCTATCTGACGGGTTTCATCGGCCGCTTCGTCAACGCGAACTCGCGCATCGCGGGCGGCGAGCTCGAGGTGCAGTGGCAGCCGCTGCAGGGCTTGAACCTCTCGCAGTACGCGGGCTATACGGTCGGCTATTACGAGAGCCACGTCCAGAACAGCTCCGGCGTCGACTATGACGGCCAGCCGTTGAGCTTCCCCAAATGGTCCTATGGCGGCGATGCCAGCTATGGCTTCGACGTCGGCGCATTCAAGATCACGGCGGAGACCAACTATAGCTTCCATGACACTTACAGCCAGTTCTACCTGCTCGGCAGCAGCGTGTTCACGGTGCCGAAATACTGGCTGGCCAACGCCAATCTGTCGTTGTCGCCGGCAGCCGGCGCTCCCTGGGAGTTCACCCTGTGGGGGCGCAACATATTCAATCGCTCGTACGATGTGACGCGAAACTTCTTCCTGCCGGGAACCGACGTCGCGCAGGCAGGCGAACCCGCCACCTTCGGGATTCGCGTCAGCTACAAGTATTGATCGCCGTGCGCAGGCTCTGAACGTGAAGATTCTCGGCATCGTCGTCGCCGTGCTGCTCGTCATCGCGGTGGTCGGCTGGCTGCTGCTGCGCGGGCCCGACATTCCGTATGAGACGCTCGAAGCGAAGTATGCCGAGCCCGATCCTGCATCGCACTTCGTCGATCTGCCCGGCGGCTACCACGTGCACTACCAAGACGAAGGCGGCCCCGAATTGCCGGTGCTCGTCCTGTTGCACGGCTTTGGCGACTCGTACACCACCTGGGAGGGGTGGGTGCGCGAACTGAAAGCGCGCAGGCGTGTCATCACCGTAGACTTGCCCGGTCATGGTTTGACGCGTGCGCCCTCGGATACCGTGCTGCGCCTGGATTCGTTGGCGGACTTCGTTGATAGTTTTGCGGCGGCGCTGGCGCTCCCTAAGTTTGCGGTGGCGGGCAATTCCATGGGCGGCGGTGTGGCCTGGCAGTTGGCCGTCCGGCATCCGGACCGGATCAACGCGCTGATTCTCGTGGATGCGGCCGGCTTCTCCAACGATAAACCTCCCGGCGAGGTGCCGCTGGCTTTCAAGATCCTGCAATACCCGATTGGTCGGGCGTTCTTGCGCAACATCGACAATCGGTTCTTGATCCGCGAGGGTGTGAGGACGGATGTCTACGACAAGTCGTTGATCACGCCCGCGTTCGTGGACCGCTGGGCTGAGTTTCAGCGTGCGCCGGGGCACCGCGCCATTTTGATGTCGGTGAGCATGCCAGGGCAGCCCGCGGATCTTGCGGCGATGTTGGGCACCATCAAGGTGCCTACGCTGATCTTGTGGGGCGAGGCCGATCCGCTGCTCGAGCCGGCGTCGGCGCGAAAGTTCGCGGCGGCCATCCCGGGCGCCAAACTTATCACCTTCCCGCAAGTAGGCCACTTGCCGCAGATCGAGATACCGGCACGCTCGGCGGCTGCCGTGGCCGAGTTCCTGGATACCGTGGCCGAGACCCCCGGCCCGTGAAATCGCCGTGCCGAGCGCCTCGCGGCAGGCCAGTCGCTTTGCGGTAGCGAGCGCCTCGGGGTAACAGCCAATCCTGCTTCCGGTATCATTCGAGGCATGCCGCGAGACTACCTTGGCAACCCCGTGACCGGGGACAATCATGGCACGCTGCGCGCCATCGATGATTTCATCGAAGGGTTCCTCGCCTACGAGACCCGTGCCGAGGGCGTGCTCGACGCGGCCGGCGCGGACCCTGATTCCACCCTCGTCAATGCGTACGCCGGATTTCTTTGGATGCTGCTCGAGGCGCCGCAGGCCGCCGAGCGGGCGTCGCGGTTCCTCACCGCCGCGCAAGCGACGGCGGGGAGTGCGACTCGCCGTGAGCAGCTGAACGTCGCTATCTTAAGCGCGTGGGTGGACGATGACCTGCCGCTGGCGATGAGTTTATGCGACGAGTGCTCCACCGAATTCCCGCGCGACCTCGCCATGGTGAAGATGCATCAGTACTTCGAATTCAATCGCGGCAATTCTCCCGCCATGCTGCGCATCGCGCTCAAAGTGAGGACCGCGGCTGCGGACGTTCCCTATGTCCATGGCATGGCAGCTTTCGCCTACGAGCAATGCCATCTGCTCGCGGAAGCCGAGCTTGCGGCGCGCACGGCCCTGTCGATGCGGCAGAAGGAGCCGTGGGCGCAGCATGCGCTCGCGCATGTGCTGTTGACGCGCGGCCGGGCCGATGAAGGCGCGGCCTTTCTCGAAGCCGCATCGAGCACCTGGACCGGCCTGAACTCGTTCATGCTGACCCATATCTGGTGGCACCTGGCGTTGTTTTATCTGAGCCAGGGCCGCGATCAGGCCACGCTGCAGGTCTACGATCAGCATTGCTGGGGAATCGCCAAGGACTATTCGCAGGATCAGATCAACGCGATCTCCCTGTTGGCGCGATGTGAGATCGCCGGCGTCGATGTCGGCGATCGCTGGCAGGACGTCGCGGATCATCTCGAATCGCGTGCGCATGACACCGTGCAGCCCTTCCTGACCATGCAATATTTGTATGGGCTCGCGCGCGCGCGGCGCCCGCAGGCTGGGATGCTGCTCGAGTCTGTGCGCCGTCACGCGCATCGAGCGTCGCCCTTCATCCGGACGACGTGGCAGGAGGTGGCTCTGCCAGCGTGCGAGGGGCTCATCGCCTATGCCAACGGTGAACATGACATTGCGTGGCGCAAGCTCAAATCGGTCATTCCGCGCATGACCGAGATCGGCGGCAGCCATGCTCAGCGCGACCTGTTCGAGCAGATTTTGCTCGACGCCGCGCTCAAGAGCGGCCGGCTCATCAGCGCGCAGCAGATGCTGGAACTGCGCCGTCACGCCGATCCCGAAGGCGTGCCCGTGAACACGGCGCTCGCCGACATTTACGGCCGGCTCGGCTTGCCGCAGCTGGCGGAGCAGGCGCGCGCGCGCGCGGCACTCACGAGAGCGCGCCATGGCCGCTGACGGCAAAGTGATTGCCGATGGCCAAGTTATCGCCGATGGCCGCATGCTCGAGTTCATCGACGCGCGCCGCGACGAGCTCGTGGAACTGACGCGCGAGCTGATCCGTTTTCCGACCATCAATCCGCCCGGCGAGGCGTATCAGCCGTGCGCCGAATATATCGGCCGGCGCTTGCGCTCGAAGGGCTTCGCAGTGGAATACGTGCGCGCTGTCGGCGCGCCGGGCGACGATGCGCGCTATCCGCGCGTCAATGTCATCGCGCGCCGCGAGGGTGCCGGGCCTGGGCCGACCGTGCACTTCAACAGCCACATCGATGTGGTTGGCAGCGGCGTTGGCTGGACCATGGAGCCGTTCGCAGGGCTAGTCAAAGACGGCAAGGTATTTGGCCGCGGCGCCTGCGACATGAAGGGCGGCCTGGCATCTTCCATCATCGCGGTCGAGGCGCTCATCGACTCGCATCCCCGGTTTCCGGGGGCGCTGGAGATCTCAGGCACGGTCGACGAGGAGTCCGGCGGCTACGGCGGCGTCCACTACCTGGCGTCGCGCGGCTGGTTTTCGCCGCCGCGCGTCGATCACGTCATCATCCCCGAGCCGCTCAATGTCGACCGCGTCTGCATCGGACATCGCGGCGTTTGGTGGGCTGAAATCGAAACCCGCGGCCGAATGGCGCACGGGTCCATGCCGTTTTTGGGTGACTGCGCCATCAGACATATGAATGCCTTCATCGGGCGTCTGGAGCGTGATTTGTATCCGCGTTTAGGCTTGCGCCGGACGCAAATGCCGGTCGTGCCCTCGGGCGCGCGGCATGCGACGCTGAACATCAACTCGATCCATGGTGGGCAGGCGGAGAGCGCGGGCTACCCGGCGCCGTCCGTCGCTGACTCTTGCCGCTTGGTGTTGGACCGGCGCTTGTTGATCGAGGAGGACATGCAGGACGTCAAGGGTGAGGTCAGGCAGCTGCTCGAGCAGCTGGTGCTGGAGCGCGATGGTTTTCATTACAGCATGCGCGATATTTTCGAGGTGCTGCCCACCATGACCGACCGCGAGGGGCCGGTGGCGCGCAGCACGGCAGCTGCCATTGCGCGCGTGCTCGGTCATCCGCCCGAGTTCGTATGCTCGCCGGGCACTTATGATCAGAAGCACATCGACCGCATCGGTAAGCTGCGGGATTGCATTGCCTACGGTCCGGGCATTTTGGATCTGGCGCATCAGCCGGATGAGTATGTGGTCATCGATGACATGGTCAATGCCGCCAAGGTCATGGCGCTGGCCGCCGCCGCGTTGCTGCACGGCACGGCTTGATGCGCGGGTCGCGGAGCCGCGCGCGGCTGCCTGCGGCGGTGTTGTTGTTGACCATGGCGCTGGCCGCGGTTGGCGCGTGCGCGCAGGGGGCCGCCGCTGTGCAGCGCGCCCCTGTACAAGCGGTCACCATCGGGATGCAGTTGGAACCGCCCATCTTGGATCCGACGGCAAGTCCGGCGGCCGCGATCTCCGAGTGCTTGTACGGCAATGTGTACGAGGGGCTGGTGCAGTTCGCGCGCGATGGTTCGGTGCTGCCGAGCTTGGCCGAATCATGGGACATTTCGGACGACGCTAAGACCTACGTGTTTCACTTGAGGCGCGACGTGCGCTTTCACGACGGCAGCCGCTTCGATGCGGCCGCGGCCAAGTTTTCGCTGGATCGGGTCATCGATGCAAAATCGGTCAATGCGCAGCGCGCGCAGCTGCGTGCCATCGTTGCGGTGGAGGTGCCTGACCCGTACACGCTGCGAATACGGTTGAGCCGCCGCTCCGGGGGGTTGTTGCAGTCGTTGGCCTTGGGGGCATTCGTGATGGTGTCGCCGTCATCGGCGGCGGCGAATGCGGTGTCCCCGGTGGGCACGGGGCCGTATCGTTTCGCGAACTGGCGCCGCGGCGATTCGTTGACCTTGGTGCGCAACCCTGATTTTCGGGGACCGCCGGCGGCCATCGACGAGGTGACGTTCAAGTTCATCTCGGAACCCACCGCCGCATTCGCGGCCTTGATGGCCGGCGACGTCGATGCCTTCGCCAATTACCCGGCGCCGGAAAGCTTTGCGCAATTCGCGGCAGACCCGCGCTTCGCGGTATTGAACGGCACCACCGAGATGGAGGTGGTGCTGGGCTTGAACGAACGCATCGCGCCGTTGCGTGACCTGCGCGTGCGCCGCGCCATTTCGTATGCGCTCGATCGGCGCGCGATCATCGACGGCGCCATGTTCGGCTACGGCACTCCGATCGGCAGCCATTTTCCGCCGTCGAATCCGGCCTACGTGGATTTGACGGGGGTGTATCCCCACGATGTGGCGAAGGCTAGGGCGCTGTTGGCTGAAGCGGGCTATGCGCGCGGCTTGACCTTGAGCCTCAAATTGCCGCCGCCGAGTTACGCACGGCGCGGCGGAGAGATCGTCGCCGCGCAACTCGCGCAGGCGGGGATACACGTCGAGATCGAGAATCTCGAATGGGCGCAGTGGTTGGACCAGGTTTACACGCGCCATGATTTCGACATGAGCATCGTCGGGCATGCCGAGCCCTTGGATTACGACATCTACGCGCGCGAGGGCTATTACTTCGGCTACGCCAACCCCGAGTTCAACGCGCTCATCGCGGCGTTGGACGACACGGTCGACGCGCGCGAGCGCCGTGAACTGCTCGGGCGCATTCAGCGCAAACTCGCCGCGGATGCGGTGAACGGTTTCCTGTTCCAGTATCCGCGCCTGGCCGTGTGGAACAAGCATCTGGTGGGCGTGGGATTCGACAATGTGTTGGCCACGATCGACATGCGTCATGCTTACTATCAGGGGGGCACGGGAGAGGTGCGGGCCGGCGCCGCGATCGGAGCTCGGCCGCGCACGGCATTTCGTGTGCTGGCGGTGCTGCTGGGAGTGGGTGTAGCCGCCCTTGCGATCGAGTTCGCGCGCCGTCTCGGCGCTGCGTACCTGGTAAGGCGCTTGGGTGTCCTGGCGGCGACGTTGATCGTGGCCACGGCGGTGGTTTTCACCGTCGTGCAAGTGGTGCCCGGCGACCCGGTACGCTACATGATGGGATTGCAGGCTGATCCGGGGGCGGTTGCATCGATGCGTCAGGAGTTGGGCTTGGATGCCGCGCCGCTGCAGCGCTACCTGCAGTGGGTCGGTGGTTTGCTGCATGCGGACTTCGGTTCGAGCTATACCTACCGC
>Ga0116231_10011607_pt1 | contig 13438 bp, 11 predicted proteins | sample S1TSphgellanicum_2_FD_89695 | JGI IMG/M metagenome (GOLD analysis project Ga0116231, IMG submission 89695) | Host-associated microbial communities from peat moss isolated from Minnesota, USA - S1T2_Fd - Sphagnum magellanicum MG | ecosystem: Host-associated > Plants > Peat moss > Unclassified... | reverse complement strand
TGTCTTTTTTTCCTACCCCCCCCCCCTTTAGAAGGGGTGGTAGGGGGAAAAAAAAAGCGCCCAACCCCCCCCCGGGGATTTCCCCCCCCCCCGGGCCCCCGGCCCCCCCCCCAAAAACCACCAAAGAAATCAGCCTTTTCTGAGTAGGAAATTTTTGTACTGTTGCAAATTTTTGGACATTTTCTGTCACAAATTCAATGATTTTTTGAAAAACAAATTCACCAAAATCAATAAATATCACCAGATTTCTATATATGGTTCAAGTAGGCCATGTACCCAAAATTATATAATGATTTTGCCGAAGGTTCCTTTCATAATTTTCTAATAGCCAAATTTGGCTAAATTGGCTCACAGATGATCACCACCTCAACGTATACATCACAAAATTGAAAACAAACTTGTAGACTAATTTTATTTTTTTTGAAATTAAGAGAACTATTTTTACATGAAAGTGTTACAAAATCATTCAATAGGTAAAATATAAACAAGTTATCAAGACCAAAACATATATAAAGATGCTTTGCTCATTAGGTACTTGCCTCCATTCAATACAAGAGGGATACAATAATCATTTTTAAAAAAAAAATTCAATTAAACCATAACTTATTTAGTTCAGAGGAAATTGAGAGAAAAATGAGCAAAGTAATTCTCAATGAGGTGTCGTCATATCTGAATAGTAAAGCTGCAAAAACGCAAAAGAAATAAGCAAGGGAACGCAAAAGAAAAATTCCATGAGAAAAAGAAATAATGAATAACAAGACAAATCTCCTCCTCCATCTTTTACTTTATTCTGTACGTTGTAAGGACTTACTGAGGACCAATAGACTCCTTTTCGTACCTGCGTACCTACCTGACATTTGGTAAAAAAGTGTGGGATTTTGTTTGGGGGGGGGGGTTTTATTTTAAATTTATCCAAAACCGCATTCAAGCAAATATCTTGTTTCAGGTGTCACCCATTGGCCTATGCCATGTGCTTACTAGTTACAAAAACCCCAAAAATATTGTTTAGATTTTTGTTGGTAATTTTCCGGGTCCCACACTAGGCCAGAGAGAGAGAGCCAAGAGAGATGTTGTTGATTGGTCATTTATGCGTTTTTATAACATAACCGAGGAAAAGAAAAGTGGGGGCGGGGGGCAGGATCATTTACTTGTTGGACCCTGCATGAGGCCGGAGCTGAGAGAAATGGACCCAAATTCGCAGAACAGCCCTATTCAAGGTCCCTTATGCGGTGTAAAGAAACTAATATAATTTTTTTAAAATATTGTTGAAATAAAAGGACGGGCTACAATTTTATTTATTTTTGGAGAGTAGAAGAGAGGAGGGGGTATGTTACACCTGAGATTCCTCATTTTTTAGAAGCCTTATTATTTGTAAATTAAGGACCCAGATAAGACCCATAAATTATTTTTAAGGGCTTCAATTTTGTTTGAGAAGTAGACGAAGCACCTTACGCCTTAAGTGTTAGGTACATCCTCTTCCGTGAGACAGAAATATTAAGGACCCCGAGTCACCCTCCATAGACATTAAAAAAATTCAATCACATCTTTTGTAGTAAAAGGATGATGAGAATCTTAAGGTGCCATAGAAATTTTTCTGAGGGTAAGGTGTCACCATGTTCCAAATTGTTGTAATGCTCACACAAGCCTCCTTGAGTTGCATTACAAGAGCACAACACTCCAAATCTTCTTGGTAGCAACAATAGTGTGGTAATAGTAACAAATAGGCTATAGCATAACAAGATACACAACAACAAAAACAATAGCTTCTTGGCTTCTTGTCAACAATTGTGTAGAAGTAGAAGCTTCAAAGATGTTGTTGAAATTGCAAGAGCATAACACTTTGTAGTGCCCCTCATCAATCCCTAACAACAATTTCACAACAAAAAGAATTGCACAACACCATGGAAGCATATGGAAAGGAGGACAAATTTGGCAATGAAGATCAAAATTTTAATAAACCAAGTACAATTCATTCCTCCTTGCTGGACTTTAAACTTCAAAAAATTTCACATGCATGCACAATTCAAGCAAATTGATTAAATCTACAAGCATTCAGGAAATTGGCAATGGCAATTCTATTCATATACAATCAAGAACAAAGGTGAAAAAAAAACTACAAAGTTCAAAAGATTTTGGAATTGAAGTGAGGCCCATCAAAAAATTGTGACAACCAAATTGGGAACGCCAAGACATTGTTTCCCTAGTCCAAGCAAAGATATATGAGCAAATTGTCTTTTTAGATGTTATCAATTCCAAAGATTATTTGGAAAGTGTTGTCATGAAATGGAAGAAGCCACAAGAAAAGCTATGATGGGAATTGGCCACAACACACATATGAAGAATGGACTTGCTTGAGAGGAAAAGTGGGCCACTATGTATGGTGATTATAAAAGAATTTGAGACTACATGGTGGGGATGGTTCATAATGAGGAGTTTTGGAATTTGTCTCCTTTAGAAAGATTGGAATTAAATTTGTTGAGGATGTTCAACAAAAACATATATGAAATGATTGATGCATTCATGAACACTAGGCCCATCTTCAAACCATCACACTCCAAAGACATCATGGGTGCAAATGACAATGTGTACATTACTCCCATTCATAATCAAAAAATTGAAGTACAACAAACGATCAAGGATTGCTGATACAAGATGAAGTTGGTCCTATGTTATACACTTGTCTAGAGATTCATTAAAATGTGTATAATATTGGAGCTAATTTTGCAAATCAAACAAACATGAACAATCTTGCAATACCCAAACCACCAACACATCAGTTTACATTCCATTAAAAACCTTCATTTGGTAACCCCATTACACTTAAAATGAGAAACAATGCAATAACAAATGAAGGAATAACACCACACATTCAATGTATTATCCCTAGAATGAATTCAAAAGGTTGTTGTTCCCCAAGATCAAGCAACACCGAAGGTTAAGCAAAAGAAAAAGTTCCACATCTATCATCTAATGATTCAACATGAACACCAAATGCAATAGGAAGAAGATTAGGAATACAAGGGTTTGTAAATGAAATTTTGTCACCCATCAAAGTTTGGTGAATGTAATGGAAAGAGTTCAAAAACTTTTGTGGAATCAACAAACCAAATTCATTTTGTCAACTTATAAATCAAAGAAAAACAAAAGAAGCTTTAACATAATTTTTTAAACACAGCTTGAATATTTTAAACATTGAAATGTAGACATAAACTAAACTCAAAAGAGCATGGTGAAAGCAATTATAAGTTTCCACAAATAATGGGTCAAGCATTTGTAAGAAAGAACAATCCCATACTTGGGTCACCCATTCATCAAACCTTGTTGAACACTAAAGGTTTTTAACATTAAGATATAGTCAACTTAGATGAGGTTCTTTGAAGGAACATCAATCAAAACCAACAGAAAAAAAGAGAATATATTTGATAAAATACAATTAGAAATTAGGGTGAAAGCACACTATGGGTGACACATTTTTATCCAAAAAAGGTGATGTATAACACATATCATAGTACACAACAAGTTAAAATCTTGATGGATTATTTGGCAATTTTAACCACAAGCAAAAAACTTTAGAATGTGCATGAGAATTTTTTCAAACCCAAAGTTCATTTTGAGTTAAAGTTCATTTTGATTCAACAATTAGATGAAAAGGATTGGATAAAATCAAATTGAAATAATAATGCAATTCCCACTTATAAAATTTCTTCCTCTTTCATATGTTAACGGTTTTTTTCTTAAAAAAAGATATTATCGTGCTTTTATTATTCAACAAGTGCAAAAAAACACATTTGTTCAAAGGATTTTCAACCAAAATGTTAAAATCCTAAATGGTCCTAGATTCAATTAATGTATATCAATATCATTCACCACAAAAAATTCACCCAAAATTCCACCCACAACCCTAGTTTTGAAATATGTATGTTTTTTTCATACTTTGTGATAAGTATTATTTTGTTGAAAATATATTCCATGTGTTCAAGTTCTTCAATTTAAAAAAAAAAAAAAATTGACTAATTCAAATTTAAAACTAAGATGTGGTGTCCTAATATTACCCCCAAAAAAATTTGCAGAAAGTGGATATGTGCATTAATAAGGCTCCAAGTATGATCAACTAACAATGGTCATAAGCACACTTCAAATGACCCAAAAGTTTTGTCACAATTTATATTGAGCCAAAAAAAAGAAATTCGTTAGATCAAATCCTTTAAATGCACGTTCATAAATAGTATGTAAAAATTAAATGCAATTGAAAACTAATAATATAAATTGAACATAACCAACATAAATTGAATTTTGCAATGATTGAAAACTAAACTGACAAAACAAAAGCAAAAACATTAAATATAAATTTTTGAATGCACATTAATGATTAGTAGAAATATGAATATCAATTTTTTTTATGGCATAATGTATAATTCTTCCATGTTGTAATTGTCTACATGTATCATTTAACAAGTTGTAATGTGACATAAGTTGATCAAGTTTATTTATTAGTTATAGCCTCATGTTGTTGTCCCTTGCATCATTTATTGTTAGTTCCAACATTAACATTGATAGAAAGTATATAAAAATAAAATGCAACTAAAATCTAACAAATCAAATTGAACATGACCAATAGAACTATGATGCAACTAGAAGTCTAATAGTTTATCACACTTGCAAACTTGTTAATGCACATATGAAACCAAGTTGTTCTATTGAGTTGGAAAATAAATCAGATTAAATTCTTTCAATGCCTAATAGAAATTTGAACAATAGATTCATGGTTCCAACAAAGAAACGATGCAATTGGTCACAACAAAAATATTTTCTTCAATATACAAAATAGTAGATATATAAATTAGATGTAATTGGAAAGTCACAAATGATGATATGTGCAAAATTGTTGAAGCACTTATCAATTCAAGTTTTATTGATTTGCAAGATAAATTTGATTGTTGTTGCTCACCTAAATGTTTTTGGCTCTCTATCCCAATACTTACCTCTTGTTCAATAGCCAAAAGATGGGCATTTCGCCTTTGTGCATTTTGCATTGCCTTCAATTCCAAAAAATGCAAAAGCATTTGAATATTTGTACGTTTTTTTTACGAGTGAAAGCATGGTAAAGTGTGCCAATGAAGGATTTTTTTTTTGGTGGAGAGCATCCATAATTTAAGACTAAATACATTGAACTCATGAATATTTTTCACTTTAATGATCAATAAGAGGAAGATCTTTGACTTCATTGCATAATAATGAATAATTGCATGATTTAATATGCATTTAAGTTTTTTTTTAAAATACAAGTATAGGAAAGTATGTGTCACGCTCATGTTTCAAGTACATGAAAATATGATCAAAATACAATTGTAATTGGATTTTTTATACTTTCAAATGGATAGAACACCAATATATATCAAGGTGTTTAAAGCATTTTCATATCATAGTCATAATCTATCAAAGTTTTCATATAAAAGTCTGTTAGAAAATTTGAAAAACTAACTAGTTTATAACTTTTTTTTAATTCATTTTTCTTATATTAAAATTCCTCACATTTTATGTGTGTCTTGTTATAAATTCAATGGAGTGCACCATTACTTCATAATGAAAGTTTTAAAAGTTTTTAATAAGTTTTTTCATGTTCATGCCATAAATGTGACTATGATTACATATGTGACTATTTTTTTGACATACTTTATTATGCTTTCACCCTTACCAAAAATGAGGTTGTGAAGAAAGCAACAACATGTGAACACAATTAGAACCAAGGTGATATCCAGCTTTATTTTACACAAGATATTTTTAAAGGTTTTCTTCAAATTTCCAAATGCACTTTCTATGATAGAACGACCATGTTTATGCTTTCTATCATACAATAGTTCAAGGACTAGATGTTGTTGGCCTTCTTTGTGAATGTCATTATCCAAGGGAACAAAGGATGCCCTTTATTTTTAAAAATGTATGGAGAAAAACCTTCTTGACATTTGTCCATGTTGAAGAAGGTCCCATTATATTGAACTTGTCTATATAAACCAAATTTTTGCAAAATTAAAAAATTATTGACGCTTTTGGGTAGACCAATATAAACATCAACAAGGCACCTTCTAGCATTCATTACAACTTACACAACAATAGAATAACCCCTTGTCTTGTGAGAATAATAATCCTTAGTAAAAATAATGTTGGGTTTTTAAATGGAAACATGCATACCACCAATCACAATATGCACATAAGGTAAGCCACACCAATTTTTGAACTCGAAAATCACAACTTCCATGTGTTGTCCCACTAACCATGTAATTAGATTTCTAAATATAATGTTGATAGTTTTAATAACTTCATGTAGGACCAACCCAATAATTGATTTACTTATTAAATAGTTGGAGCCATGAAAAAGCTTATAAATCACACAAGCCACCTGAACTTTGACAAGGATTGCAACATGATACCTAGTATTTGACAATCATAGATTTCAACTTGTTGGCTATGTCAAAAAAAGTTTCCTTTGACATGCGAAAATTTTGAATCCAACATCCATCATCATATTTTGTCAATAAAAAAATTAAAACCAAGTAATACTATGTGGTTTTACCCAATATTTGAAATCAAACCCCATTACATTCAGGTTGTAGCACAATTGCAAATTGTACAAAATAGAGCTTGCAGTCAAGATTTGCACAATGTCATCATTGTTGATAGTTGAAAAAAGTTGTGAAAACACTTGGGGTCTTTCCTAAATATGTTGTAACATTTCAATGAAAAGGAAAATTGGCCCCATTGCAAACATGAATTGATCATTGTCCATGTTCAATTGAAATTATAAAGAGCAACCTACAAAAACCATGTGAAAAATGCAAAGGAAAAAAAATTGTGACAATGAATGTCAATTAACTATTTTCCCTTTTTTTCATTTTTTTTTATTGAACTTGCATAGAATGCACATACTTTCTTGTTCAAGAAAGAAAAAAACCTACAACATCTACAAGAACACAATGTAAATGAAAGAAATTGGAAACTCGCATGTAGGGATAGGGTGATGTTGTAAAGAGGAGGCATTGATCTTGATTGAAAACTATTGAAAGTTACAAAAAAAGATGATGTTTTCATGACAATGCACATGCTTTCTTGTTACAAAGCTCAAGCGACAAAAAAACCTATAATGTATTAAAAAACACAATGCAAATGAAAGAATATGAAAATTCACTTGTAAAGGAAAGCAAAAAAAAGGGGGGGGTGACACTATAAGGAGGTGATGTTGTAAAGAAGTGTCACTAATCTTGATAAAAATTAATGAAAGTTGCAAAGAAGACAAAGTTTTCATACAATGTGCATACTTTCTTGTTACAAAACTCAAACAACAAAAAACCCTACAATGTATAGAAGAAATTCTTCAAACTTCAACTTGAAAAAAGAAGTTTTGCAAATGATGTAAAAATGAACTCACTTGCAATGGAATGTGATGAAAAAAACATGGTGACATTGTAAGGAGGTGACATTGATCTTCATTGAAATTGTTGAAAAGGTGCATACCTTTGAAATGGAAGTGTGACCACAACCTTTGCAAAGTTAGGTGACATCAACATTGCGTTAGCTACCTTATTATAAATGTAGACACAAAGAAAAAATATAAATAAATAAAGATGTTTATTTGGTGTTAATGCAATCAATTCAAAAATACTATGGCATTTTTAAATTTTTAATCTTGTTTTTTTTTCACCTTGGCATGATTTGCACCCATAACCTTCCATGTTATGTGTGGTAAGCATCATTTAACATGCCAAATAATATGTGCCAAGTTGTAGCATGATAAAGCAGTTCCAATTGTGGGTGTCATTTGCTTGTTTACTAATGTTTATTATAGTACATGGGTGATTCAACATACATTAAATTACACTTTATTTTGTTGAAATTTTTAAAAACAATTTAACATTATTGTCAAAAGTTTCAAAAATTTAAATTGCAAAAATTTGGAATCAAACCTTGGCCTAACACAAATAAGCACATTAGTTGTGAACAAATTGACCACAAGGACAATAGGAAAACTCTGAAATTGAGTTAAAATACAATATATAAATTTGTTATATGTTGAATAATCAAAAACTAAAGATTCACACAACAAATCTTAAATTTTCAAATAAATTATTTGTTTGGCACTTGCATGCCAAACCCACCTAAGTACTACAATATCACATTGCAAAATTGTGTTAATTGTTTGCCCTCTTCACCTATAACCTTGAAAATTAAGATGTTATATGGTCAAATAATGTTTAAATACAGCAATTGTGGCAAATAATTACAATTGACCAAAAAGAGCAATCATTTTAATGTCTCATGTATATTTTAGTTACATCGTAATGTAACCATTTTACAAGTCAAACTTAGACATTATGCAACTCAAAAACACACATTTTGATGAAACTTCATCCAAATTTTGAAGTAGAATGCCACCATTAGAATTATTCTTATATACTATGGCCATGGGTCTCATGTATATACTTTGACATTAATTAATTATTATAAAAATTGAACGATTTTTTTTTTTTTAAAAAAAAAACATTGAAGCATCAAAAAATGAGATAAAAGCACATTGAAAATGACCCAAAAAAATGATAAATGCACCTTGAAAGTGAAAAAATTCTAAAATTTTGTAGAAGCTAGTAAAAAAAAAGCCATGCTCCTCGTCAATCATTCAAAGAGTGTCATAGTGTACTAACGAGTATTCTCACAAAGATTCAATCATAATTTGCCTCAACTGGTGATACTTTTCTCCAGAAGATACTTTTCTCCAGAAGCATTCAAAATGTAGTCAGTAGGCGGAAGTAGGTGAGGGGATTAGAGTGTGAACATTGAAGCATCAATGCTGGTCACATTGAAGCATGTGAATAGTCTCAACAGTCGCAGGCCTCAATTATTCACAGTAACTTGTGCACTCTCAACTTGGTACCTAGTCCATAGCCCCCACTCTCTTTGCAATCTGGTGAGTATGTTTGAACTCTGTCAAATGTGTGCTGACAGACAGAGCTCCTGGGAAGTTCAGGCAAATCAGCACACTCAACATCCAAAGGAAAATTTTCCAGAATTCTTCACCTAATTCAATATTCTTGAACCTTCAATAGTAGAAATCTCACCATTACATCTTTCTTTGTTTTTTAGTTAATTTGTGTACTCTTCACATGAGTTCCAACTAATGCCAGATTTCTTTACTAACACCTTTCCAATTTTGAAAATAAAATAAAAAACCAATTATTATTATTTTCTTGTGTTCTAAATTCAAATCAATCTATATGCTATTGAAAATTCTTGTCCAGATAATCAATTTGCCACATTTAATCAAATTCCAACACCTAGAGTCCAAACTAGATTTTGATGATATACTTTCAAAAACCTAATATAGAAGCTACATAGGTTAGAAGCTACATTTCTCACCAGCTGTGACAGGTAACCTATAGGCATAATCAATCTGCCCCATATACTTGTGTGCAATATGGAAAACATTTGATATGCAGAGAATCTGCCCAATTAGGCAGAGTAGCATCTGGGCTTCTGACAAAATCAGCACCCTGCCAAGCAAAACTACCACAGTGTGGTGAGATCTACTCCAGTGTGATTGTGATACCTACCAGAATTTGTAGAAATGACAAGGGTCGTGAGGTCCTTTCTGCTGTGAAGTTTTCATGTTCACAGCAAATTTGCAGCTTCACTTCAGCAAAGAAAATTAAGACTCCAAATGTGGCAAGATAATCAATTGCAGTGGGAAGAAAAGTTCAAATCTCTTAAGGACGAACAAAATAACTCAGAAGAATTCAGACAGATTGAAACATCCAATAAATCCAACCAAAATTTGAACAAAGATTCTGGAGAATGAACCTCATATTTCCAGGAGTTCAGAGTGAATTCAAGCTCAAGCAGTTGAAGATCTCACCTGATTCTCCTTATGCATGCTGTGGTATACATTGAAGCAGTTATTATAAGTGCAATCCATGCACAAGAAATAAGATTTAAACCTGGCTTACGCTAGCCAAACTTTATATCTAGACATGAGGTGGATACTTCAAGCAGGTGGCATCTTCACACTGCAATTCCTGGATGAAACAGGCAACACAGATTCAACCCCTTCCTAAACACCCATGAAGTCTCTTCACCCATGTCTGCTCTTCATTGTGGGATGAATCTTGTTTCCAGAATCATATTTGAGACAGCGGCACATTGTGTACAAGGGGGGATGGTGTTTTCAAGCAGCCTGCTTGATTGCTCGGGTGCTTCGCAAGATCAGGAAAGTACCCCTGCCACCACCATACCAGAAAGCATGGATTTGAGACCATTAGCAATCATGTAACCCATGAGTTGTTTACCCTCCTAAAAGAAACAGAGAGCTCACCAGTGCTGCTTCACATAATGAATTTGCAAAACTATGCAGTTTCCAGTGCCCAAGCACAGACACAAGGTAGGCCACTCAAAAGCTTTATGAAAGGATGAACATGGCATGCTCCCCTCAAGCAAATAAAGGAACTATTTTAGAGAAAAGACACTGTATTGTACCAGCAAACTGCAGCCAGATTATGGAAGAGAACCCTCAGGTGGATGGGCATGTAGTAATAGTTGATGAAACTCACCAATGGCCACACCTGTACCCACACCCTCACACTTCTCTCAGTATTACCTCCACACGTCAAAGACTATTCCAAAAAACTTCCAACTGGACAAGACTGAAATTTGCAACAAAAGACAATAATTGGATGATTACTGTAGTCTGAACCACAGTAGCTTTCAACAAGTTGATTTAGCTAAACTTGCATTCAAGCACAAAGAGAATTGACACACAACTGGAGAGAAAATGTCCAAACATCTCTAAACTAATGCAACACACACAGAAAAACACCAGCTGAACCCACAGAGGAAATACATCCATTTTCCATTGAACCTACAATGCTTTGGTAGAGACTGAAATCAGTGCTCTCATTTAAGAAGGATATTATTTGCAGATTTTTGAGCCATTCATCAAGAAACATTGCAATGTTCGCCAAAGGAGTGGATTCCAGAATCCTGGTAAATGTCTAAATAAATTTTCAAGTCACACAATTGGGTTTTGAGATTTTGGTACCCTCCAAGCATTGAGCTGCACCACAGGATAGTCTGTCCTAAGCTTGTTCTTCACCAGTCGCCATGGCCTCCCTGAAAGGCCCACCAAGATTCAGGTAAGTGCAACATGCATGATGCAACAAAAGCTCACTGGCCTCCATAAATGGAACTACAAATGCAACAAACATTTGTAAACCGGATCAGGGATCTGCACCAACCTTCAACCACCAACCCCATGTATAACATAAACACAAAGTTATTCCATGGCCCTGATGTCAGCTGCTCCACAAGCACCTGTCATCCAGCCTTCAATTCACCTTTTAGTGAGTTCCCCATGAGCTGGGTTCCATTTCCAGTGTTCTATTTGAAGCATCTGCATTCAGGAGGAGGATTTGCAGCCTGAGCCAAAACTTTGTCATGAATTTGCTGGACAGCAAGCAACACTTACTTACCTTCTTCACCAGAGTTGGGGTGTCTCGTCTTGGGAAAAGTCTTTCCATCAGTTTATGAAAGAAATGTCCAAATGGGCCTCCATATACTAAGCCATACAGCTGCACCCCCACAAGCAAAACAGTAGCAACCCTAACATCATCAGACAGACATTCTGGGAGAAGAAGCTATTATTCAATGCAGTTGCCACTCTGCTTTCAAAGATAAAGTAGAATTCCAGGAAACACACAACATGATCAGAGCCAGTGGTTTTCTGGCATAATAATAAATTTGTTGCAGCCTCCTCCTCACCAACATAAGAAGTGAGCGCCTTAGTTGCAATTTTTTTGCACCCGACAATTTTTGAGCAACAAGATCACTGCATCCTGCCAATACACCTGCTGTTGTTGCCTGCATGATCCAAGCCCATGATGATGATTAGCCAGCTTGATGGCATCATTTGCTGTTCCTTAGGACGCAATTTCCACTTAGGAAGCAAAAAAAAGAAAAAGGGGGGATTTCCAGCATGATGAGACCAAGATCACATGAGCCAGATATTGCATGGATGTCCTCACATGAAGATCCATTTCAATAAGCTGGCTCCTCTCTTTGAATCTCTCCACTATAACCTTGATTCACCTAGGCTATTGTATATAAGCACTCTGAAGTTTTTTTTAAAAAACACTAGGACCTGCCAAAAACAAAAACCAAAGATTCATCTCCCAAAACCTCCATGTATTGCCGTCTCCAAATATATTGACTCTCAGTAGTTATCTTACCCCACTGTTATCAAGGCTGGACAAGAAACCCCCGAACAATCAAACCCTCGGAACATCATCATCATCATGATGTTACACACGATCTTGACACATCGCGACTCTGGTCAAAATCTCCAGAAATAATTCTCTCTCTCTCTCTCTCTCTCTCTCTCTCTCTCTCTCTCTCTCTCTCTCTCTCTCTCGGCCAAATGACAAAGCAGCTTTACATAGAGTCTCCAGCATATTATAACACTAATATTAATCAATCTCTAGAAATTCATCCAGCTACAATCGCCACAACTCAAGTTCAACAGCTTCCCAGGGAGAGAGACACACAGAGAGAGCTTTTTTGGGCGTTTGTTTATATGTATATGTAGAGACTGTGTTTTGTTTACTTACCTTGGTGCGGAGCGGATACTTCTGCAAGGCGATGAGGTAGCGTTGCCATGCCTTCTCCACCACATCGGCCATCTCCTCCCTCTCTCTCTCTGTCTCTCTCTGTTTCCTCTCAGCCTGTGCAAAACGTGAAGAACAGCAGCCAGCCAGCGAGCGAGAGTAGGCAGACGAGACCTTGCGAAAGACCCGAAACACAAAAGGGCGACAACTAATTAGTCTAATTAGTTAACTAACAGTCACTAATTAGCCTATCTATAATTAGGCTAATGACACTTAATAGTATTAGTGATGTGCCTTAATTAAGTTAATTAGTTACTTAGCAAAACGATAGGCTGGCGAACTGGGCTAGAGCTTATAAGCTGGGCAGCAGACAGTAAATTTTTTTCTGGCGAAATTCCCCTTTTTTCTCAAAAATAATTCGCCAAAATTCCCACTATTTTGTTCCAAACCAAAACGAGCAGCAGCAACAGAAGCTTCCGCCCAAAAACTGAAAAATAAGTTCCCAGTATGTTGACCATCCCAAGTCCAACTTTTTCAGTATTTTCACAAGTCCAACTTTTTTTTATTGAATTTGATTGGCCCCGGCAAAAAAAATTGAAACTATGAAGCCTCACAAAAATTGAAGATTCTATGGACAAATGGAGTGCCTCCCTCTTTGGCCCACCGATATATCTGAGAAGGGGAGGACTTTGAACAAAACATATGAGATTAAAGCAAGGTGCGATTGGGAACACCCATGGGGAACACATTGGGAACCTGTTGGAACAAAGAAAAAATGAAAAAAAATTTCCTCTTTC
>Ga0116231_10011604_pt1 | contig 13440 bp, 9 predicted proteins | sample S1TSphgellanicum_2_FD_89695 | JGI IMG/M metagenome (GOLD analysis project Ga0116231, IMG submission 89695) | Host-associated microbial communities from peat moss isolated from Minnesota, USA - S1T2_Fd - Sphagnum magellanicum MG | ecosystem: Host-associated > Plants > Peat moss > Unclassified... | reverse complement strand
TTTTCTTCCGTGTTTTTTTTTTTTTTTTTGCACACTAATATGTCAGTGCATTTTCTTTAAAAGTATGTTATGTTATGCACCTTGTTATGCACAAAATTGTCGAACCCAACAATTTGTTTCCACATCCTCAACTGATTTTTCCTTCCAAAACCTGATTTTTTGGGAATTTATTTGAATTTTCAGATTTCTTAAAAATCGATAACTCCCACATTTCTGAATCCAAATCTTTTACCAAATAAATTCCATTAAATCCTGCTCATCAAGATCTTTCCAACAACACCAAAAGCACATTCCAATTCCTCCGAAATTTTCAGCTACAATTTATTTATTTATTTAATTTTTGGTGAAGAAATCATTCAATATTCAAGAACTTTTGCACCGCAGCAAGTCCAAACATCATGGAACCAAGCCCATGCACCCCTCCTCCTCATCGAGAGCTTTCCAAAGACACCAACCAAGAACACGATCTGAAGCATCCTGGTTGGGTGGATCTCATAACTACAAAACAAAACAAACTACCTTCCTTCATAGATAGATGTACTATTATGTACTTTGGAGTCTTTGAATAATTGGTTTCATTAAAGAATGGACTTGGTTTTATAGAAGGTAGGGAAGGACATTGTCATTATAAAGAATAGTAACTTAAGGGATTTTTGGCCCCTAGGTAACAATAGGTCTATTTTTATATGAGGATTTTTGAAAGATGATATTCTGGTTTGTGTTGAAACTTGAGATTTAGTTTACAGAGTTATAATAGTACCTTGAAGGATTTTGGTTTCTTTTTGAGGATTTTTCAAAGACTATATTCTTACATGGTGAAGTATTTGAGTTTCCATAACTCTTCTTTTGCCGTAAGATTAATTTTGATGCAAATGGCAGGTCCATTGTGTTCCCATCAAGTTCTCAATGCGTTACCACCGTGTTCTCAATGCATTCCTTGCATGTTGCTCAAATTCTCAATGTGTTTCTCAAGATGTTCCCAATAGCACCACACTTTATGAGATAACTTTTTGCCTGAAGTTAAACTTTCATAATGGATATATGACTTGAACAAAAGGTCTTTAAGCTTTTGCTATTCTATTTTGGGAGTGCAAACTTCTATTTCAGAAGAGTGTGCAGAAATTCAGAAATCTTTCTTATCAAAATGCTTCACCATTATATATATATATATATATATATATATATAAATTTTGAACATTGAGATGCACCCCATAACTAACTAATTTAATTAAACCAACAACAAATACCCTAGTACCTTGGCATCTTGGACATTAATCATATTATTTGTATAAGTGTTAAAATTTTCAAATTTTTTTCCAAAGAACAAAAAAATTGTGAATGAAACTAGAGAATCTTTGGGAAATTTCAGGAATATTTTATTTTTTGACATAGAATTTTTAAGAATGAATTCTAGTAATGAGAAATTTCAAGGAATTGATAAATAGGAGATTTTGCATAAATTTTCATATGGTCATCCTTGAACAATTAATTTTGCATAATCTTTCATATGGTTGGCCTTCGACAATTCCAAAAACAATTCTTGAAACAACTATCTCATTTCCAAGCCTAATTATCACACTTCCTTCTTACTAATTTTAATAAAACTATTTAAATCCCTTTTTATTAATTATATTTTATCCTTATGATTACTTCACTTCTTTTTTCCCTATCCACCAACATGGATTTGAAAAAAAAACATGTGCCTTTTTGTGTCCATGATATTTATATTAATTCAAATTCAATTTGACATTGACATAAAATAATGATGAATTATTGAAAAACATATGTGAACATGGTGGGCATGAAAAGAAAAATTAACATGTGCCTTTCCATGTCCACTAGTGTGGCATGTGCTGTTGGTTGCCCCAAGTGTTATTACATCTTCAATTGATTTTTCCGTCCAAAACCTGATTTTTTGGACTTTATTTGAGCTTGGGCTTTGCGTTGCTTCACTCTACTAATGATGATGAATTATTTTTAAAAAAAGGATATATATTTCATATTAGTTCATATTTTGGGAAGGGAAATATGTATTTGTTGTTTATGGAGCTTCGTAAATGTGTTCACATTTGTGTGAAAACATATTGAGATTTTTTGGGATCAAATCCAAGCACGATGTTCGTTACATATGCTATTGTGAAAACACCATATGATGAGTTGTCTATTTGTTACATTACATTTGCATATGTGTATAACAAGTTGTTCACATTTATAAGTTTGCATAATAATTGGATTGTGTCATTAGGCAATTTTTTTATTTACATATGTGAATCGTATATTGTACAATGTAAATTAGGTGTTGACATGTGGATTTTTACTAATATCCAATGATCATAGTTTATGAATATGTGTTGAAGATTTTTTTTGACGCATGTACATTTTTTTCCTATGATTACATATGTATGTTGTTCATATCCTAATGATTGTAATTTTACATCATACAATATTTGCATAACACTTCTTAGATGTTGGTCACTTAGCCATCTGTTCAAGTCAATACCCCAAAAAATTGAAAACTTTTTCTTTGAATGTTTACTTGCTTGTCTATGTGATGAGAAAATCAATTATACCGAATTTAGTGCTGTCAACCAAACCTATTGCCAACCTTCATTGTAGTCCAGACCAGTACAACACCATCACTGCACAAAATTATGACTTCTACACCATTTGAGGGTATCAAAACCTTCCAAGACCATATAAACAAGTACATAGAAAGCTTGCCACACATTTGGTATGGTACCCAAAATGGCACTTTGTGATCAAGGACATACATCATAAACACAATCTTTTGGAGATGTCAGTTGTTATTCAAATCACATCAATTTTCAAATAAAGCCCTCCATTTCTATTACCTATTATAGAAAACATTGAAAAGGGGTTCTAGTTAATCATTGATGCACTTTCAGCTTGTTATTGATTTGAATTCAACAATTAGGTGTGAATGTCCGATGATTCAAACTTGATTAAGGAAGATCAATTTGGTGAAGTTGTGCATTGTTGTAAATAGATCATTTGAAATTGGAATTCAATTTACTTGAATGTTTTTGTTTTTGTCCAAGTTTTACACAAGTGGTAGTAATCCAAAAAGGAATTTGAGTGGCTTTTGAGTTTCAAAAGCTATCCATTTCATTATGGATGAGCAATCCTTAGCTAGTAACTTGAAAGTTTGATTCAAGATGATCACAAACCAAATCTCAACCATGTGCAAGGTCAGAAAATGGACAATGTCCAACCAAGTAACTTTAACAATAAGTGTAGTTCCACCCATACTTGGCATTTGGCCTTGCAAAAGTATTTCTCCCCTGAAATTACTTATTTATTGATTCCAAGCCCCACACATAAACATGAACCTAGGAGAGTAAAAGGTCAAAACCTATTAATAACAAACCACTTGGACTAATCAATACATATGACCAATCAATAGTAGGTGTTTAAACTATGCTACAACTTTTAGCGGCTTCAACATATTGAACAAAAATGTTGAACCACAGTCATTTTATTGAGCTTGTTAGGCAAATTATTACTACTAATCTTCATATATGCAATGTGTAGGTGGAAATGTTTTAAGTATTTGAAAATTTGATAGTTTGGACGAGCTTGGACTATGTTGCATGTTGCATATCAATACTGGAATTTGTTGGAATTTGTCAATATGGTCCCCATGCTCAGTTGGTTTTGTCCTCCTCCTTTGTTCTATCCAAGCTGGGGGGTGAGTCTTTGTCCCAAGGCCTACTTGTGTGAAGACTATCCTTAGATTAATGAAATCCATTTGTTTTGCATGATGTGGAGAAGGGCTTTTACTCATTTCACCATAATGAAAAATTGGCTATTACATTTGGGCTCATTAGAATTCAACACACTTCCTGGTGCTCCATTCCATATGTTCAAGAATCTATGGGTCTACCATGACTACCACACTCCCACCAAGCTCATTGTAGAGATAGCTAGGAGAGAAAACATATCATCATTTTGAGGATGACATTTGTTCTTGCAAAGATTTTTGGTGATATCATAAGTCCATCTTATGCACAGATTATTGGTGATGGGTGTTCCTATAGTCAAAAGCTTTAAGATATGTAGAATGAAAGGAACTTGTGCAACAGAGTACATGATGCACATTTGCACTAAAACATTTGATTTTGTCATGGTGTATAATAAGATCCAGACACTTAAATTGTTAAGATGTCAATGGAAAGAGACTCCTTTCATAAGGCCTAGCAAAGTAATAAGAATAACAATTGGTTATCAATTTGATTTTAACATACTGCACACCAAACTGGAATTCTCAACCTTCTAATAAATAAACACTTAACAATGAGACAAACTTATTTTGAAACTTGTAAGATTTGGCATCCTAAATTCAATCAAGCACAAATGCAAACACAAAAATCGTATAGAAAAATGACAATTCAATTTCCATGATTTAATTACAATTTTGTCTTTAACCAATAGCTGACAAAAATGTTTTGTTGAAGGTGAAGTGGCCAACCTTGTGATGACCAACCCAATTTCATTAAACTTAAAAAAAATTCACAAAAAAATCAATCGAATTGAACAATAGAACAGTGATATAGTTGTGGCCAAATTTTTCTATGCTAAAATCTCACACAACTCACCAATGTAGAATGTTTGGAAAATTGTGAAGTCAATGGTTTTTGGCTATCGATTTTTAAATGCAATTGTGGTGAAACTAATATGGTGAGTAATTGTGCAACCCATGTGATGAATGCAATCCATGTATCATCACAATTGCTTGTTTATAATAGAGATAGGGATACATACTGTGTGACCAAGGTTCCCTTTAAACATGATATTTCCAAAAAAGACAAATGATGAAATCTGTGTAGCTCTTAAAGTGAAGGTGATGACTTGTGTCTTCTGGCTACCAATACCAATGCTAAATGTCATTGGGTTGATTACCATCACAACACCACCTGGATTAGTCCAAGTTATTGTGTAATTTTTTGGGTGGTTCGCAACATTGTAACCATTTTTTGAATGACACAAATGCCAATTAGATTGGTAAGTGTGATGGAAGGCATGTTTAGATATGTAGCTTTTTGTGCAACTTTTGGGCATATGCCACTAGTAAATGCATTAACTTGCCATGCTTTTACACCCTCATATGCACAAAGAAATCCAATGTAATCCCCATGTCCTGCTCAAAGAGGTTTAAATAACACATGTTAAAAGGAGTTAAATCAATATCTATGAAACTCATAAGCTTTGTCCATGAAACCAAAGATGAACATTGAAGTATTATACAAGTACTCATTTGGTTTTGTATACCATTTCCAAACTTCAAAGCTTTTGAAAGTCTCATTATGCACTTACCAGCATCAAAGACAATTCGAGGATTAAGGGTAACATTTATGTTGAAAGCTCCATTTCCCATATTAAATGGGGTAGTTGGTTCCAACAATGGAGTGGTGCCACCAAAGAGTTATTGGGCAAGGAAAGGTTTACCATTCTAATCAAGAATATCTATTGTTGTCATCATTGCAGAAGCCAAGGCAATTGGATTCCACAATAGGTTCATAGGTTTAAACAAGGCAATAAGAGCTACCACACAATGTTATTTTTTTGGCAAAAAATCAATAAAAGGCAACACTACCCAAATTTTCTTGTGAAGACCCCTTTTTAAAAAAAAATCAATTAACCAGACTATGCCCATTTTTTAGGAGCAAGTCGCCATATGCATGCCTACTAGCTACACTTTAATGCTCTTGGAAAAAAATATTGCCAATTAGGCGAATTATGACTGGATATGTGTGGGGATATTGTCACAAGCACAAAAAACTACAAGAACAAGAATTAAACCAAGGACATAATAAGGAAAAAAAATCACAAGAAATGCAAACCTAAGTTTAATCCAAGAGTGGAAACATAAAAACACAAAACAAAAACACAATATATGTTACAAGATGACTCAATCAAAACTTTATTCTGGTAACGTATGAAGACAAAAGTTATGACAAGAAAGTGTACCCAAAATTGGTGTTGAATAGATTGAAGGTAATGAGAGGTCCTACCTCTAATTATACCCCATTTGGGACTTAGCTCAAGAAAGCTTACATAAAGGCTTCCATGTGTGCACCGACCAATGTAGGTTTTTAAAAAGTTTCCTAACTAATAGTGAACTAAAAGTTAATTAAAACTTAATTAAGGGTTAATTCATATTATACCCCATTGGAGACCTAACTTCCTAACTAATAGTGAACTAGGAGTCAACTGAGAGTTAATGATGATGCAAGTAATAATGCATGTGACTATGTTGGTGTAAGCAATGATGTAAGTAATGATGCATGTGACTAGGTTGGTGTAAGCGATGGGTGATGGTGGTGTTTGTGATAAATATTCGCTAGTATTGTGACACTAAAAAAATGAAAAAAAATGACGGTTGCCATATGTAGTGTTGCCATGCTTGTTCATGATATCATTGCCCACCTCTTGCCCTGCATTCTTTGTTCAAGAAAAAAAAATTCTAAAATTAAGATCGTAACAATAGTTGAAAAATACAAGTACAAAATTTTATAAAGTCAAGTTTTTAATAGTAGTTGAGCATCAACATACAACAATGATCTTTCAAGTGTTTGAAGGCATAAGTAAATCCATCAAATAACCAAATTATTGTTGTGATCATTTGTAGTCAAGAATGTATTGCTCTACAAAAAAATATGGAATCATAAATACATATGGGGAGTATAAAAGGATCATACATACCCATATAGTTAAGGTTGTCAATGGCAAAAGGACTCCAAGTAACCCAAATGATGTAACCTAGAGCCATAATGTTAGGTTTCAAAACATCAATGTTATCAAATTGGAAGTTTGCAACATTTTGGCCCCTTGATGAAAACAAAGCCACTCGTTGTGTTTAACCATTATATTTTCACCTTTGCACCAAAAAAAATATGATTTCCATGTGCATCTTTCTTTGTGTACTTGTCATAATACCTAAATAACACATGTTACACAAAATGAAAAATAGAGATGACAACTCCATATTAACACAACCCAACACATGATGAAATGCATGAACCGGAAGAGAGATTACAAAAGGCATGACTACACAAGATAATCAAGCAAATGAACTTGATGTTGAAAACATCATTACACACCTCCTCCAAGCCATCGAGGTACAATTATGACAAATTCTCCATGATGAGCAACCTTTCACGGACATAACTTTCCATTTGTGATGATGTTTTTCTTTGTCGTAACCTTAGCTTTCAGCTCACGACCAAGGTAGGGGCTTGCAAAGGTGCGAACTAAGAGTGAAGCCCAGGAGTCACATTTCATGCTCCCGAGAGTGTAGGAAAGTGTGAGGGAATGAACTTTCAAACTCCCAAGTGAGCTCTCACTTTGGGAGTTGGAATCATGATGGATTCTCAAATCTTCCAAAGGCGATTGCAGGGGTCAAAACTCATTTGATTGAAGAATTCCCTATATCATTAGAAATCTTTTGGAACTTAGATGTCTAAAATGGGCTCACATGACCCATTTGGATATTTAAAACATAAGTTATGGCCAAAAGAAGGGCTAAAAGTTAAACTGCCAATTTAACTCCCGGCCATTAAAAGTTGGGAATCGCTCTGATTTACTTGCATTTAGGTGGCTTGCCACATATCTTTAAAAATCTCTTGACGAGGGCTACAACTTTTCTTTAAACCCCATCTCAATCGAAGGTTTGCACAAAGAATTATGAGCCTCCAAAGTTGCAGGAGTCCCAATTTCGAGAATTTTGGGAGTCTTGGGACAAAATGACATTTTGGTGTTGGCTTCGTGGCCACGCAAAGAGAATACTATAAGGGGGAAGGTGGTGGCTTCCCCCAAGTCCAGGCCGGGTGAGTCTTGTGAGTCCGTGTTTACCCGTGATTCATTCGTGCACCAAAAGTGCTTTAACTATGCACTAACCAACTTGTTGTTTGGTTTGTGCAAGTCCACATGAATAATTGACCTGCTTGTCACTCGTCCTAGTCCCCATCCTAGAGCTCCAGCATGCCCCTCTACCCCCAAAGTGCTGCAAACCAAGGAGCATGCTTCAACTTCTTATCCTTCTGCCGTTTTCACTTTAGATTCACGTTTGAATCTATCAAAGAGCTTGGGAGTGCGTCACATGCTTTCTCTTTCCACCTTTGTAGTTTCTTGTTGCATCTTCTCCACAAGCTTTCGTAGATTTTTAATTTCCACTTACGTGTAGAAGAAACAAAGGTCGAAATATTTAATGAGGCTTTCAAAATTCTTTCGTTTTTTGCACAATTATAAAGATAAAAATAAAAGTTGTAGAGGCATTGAAATTGGTTTTCCAATCATACATAAACAATAGCACAAGAGGAAACCTTCTTGTTCAGAAGTTCTTCTTCTACCATTAAAGAGAACCACTACTCTCACCTTCATAACTTTCTCAACTTTCTTGAGATTCTAAATTTCAAGCTTCATGTTGGATCCTTCATTTGTTAGCTTTCCCATGAAGTGTTCGAAATCCTCTTGTATTACTACAATATCTTCTGACACACATTCAAATGTCTTTGTCCACCCTTAGCTCCACAAACACATGCACACAAAGAGAGAGAAAGAAAGAAAAAAAAAAACCAAACACACCAACCAGAAACTAGAAAATTAAATTAAAAAATTTATTAAAAATAAAAGGTCTATGTATAAACATTATATATTGTAATCTTGGGCTTCTCTTATTCCTCCTCAATGCTGGCTTCTTCAATCTCCTACAAAAAATAGACAACATTCCATGGTTTGAAACAAAATTTGTAACTCCACATCAATAGTTTTGGTTTCATTCCCTTTGGTGATCCAGGTTGTAAGTTTCAATTGTTTGATCTAGTCACTAATGCACCATATTACATTATGTATTGCATAGATGACCAAACAAAATGATCAATTCACACATGTATACAAATTCACATAATGTCAAGGAAATCCTATGACACTCATCTCATGCATCTTTGTTTCCACAAATTCATCCTCAAATTCTTTGGATTCATAATCAGAGGAAAATATCCTTTTGAGTAGGTCCTTCAAGGGGTTGTTCATTAATGCTAAAAGATCCCTTTACTTACTACTTTTGGTATTCAAGTGGATCACTTATTTTGGAAAAGTGGCATCTCAAACCTTAAACTCAGAATAAGGCTACTTCAGTGGTCATAAAATAATAGAATGCCACAAAAGCCAAAGCTAGTCACAAGTAGACATTATTTTGTAAATCCAATTAGTGTCACCATAATCAAGTTTTTGGAATGACCCATTCTTGGTATCATCCTTGATGAGTTTGTAACCTCCAAAAGATGGAGCCTTTGTAGTAATACATCGATCTTGATGTTTGTCTCACTCTCGTTTGCTAACTTCAATGCTTCTTGCCTTTTGGAGTTCATGTTGCTTCAAACTCCTAACCCTAGAGTTCCTATCCAAAGTGTGAAAAAAAACGAACTGCCTTAGTTTGCACTGTGGCTATTCACAACCCAAAAATTCCATAATCACAGCAAATTACTTAATCATGGCAATTCTCAACACAAAACTTGCTTCCAACAATCATCATCAAATTGTTTTTTTTGGTGTTTGGTAAATTGCAGAAAACCAATTTCCAAAACTGGTTTTTCATAACCCTAATTTCCAAAATCCAAAAACCTAATGTAGAGGTGCAAGTTAGAAACAATAACTTCACAAAACACACTTTGAAGAAGAAACATTGCAGAAGAAAGAAAAACTCACAAACTCTAGCCTTAACTATTGCTATCTTTTCTTCTTCACTAAGAACTGTAAGAAATAGTATACTACATAGGAATTGTCAACAAAAGACACCAACAAAAAACACACAAAAAATCCCCATATGGCAAAATTTTTTGGCACATTCAGAACTTCTTCATAGATCTTAGATCCTATTGCAAACACTTAACATACCCATATTGCCAATGCAAATATGATCTAAGAACAAAAAAAATTATTATCTCTATAATGGTCATGTCATCAAAAGACCTATTAAAGCTTAGTTCTACTATCTCCAACCGTGCTCTTCTTTGTCTAGGAACATTTGCAACAATGTCATGCTTAAGGCACTTGGGGCGATGATAGCTAGTGAACACATTGGTTGCATATGTGTAATTGTGCATGTTGTTTTCTCTTTCAGTGCAGTTGTTGTGCATTAATAGACCTCACTAATTAAACAAGCTGGTGCATATCTCCATTTTTATGATTCAACCAATGATTGCATGCATGTAGCAACCCCTGCTACTATTGGCTCTAGTTTCCCTATAGTGAGGAAAGAAATTCAAACTCCTGTTTACTCTCTTTAGTCACAGGAATTCTTCTTGTTCATCCTTCCAAACATCAACTACCATACATGAAAGAGGAAAAAAAGATGTATGGGAACACACAAAAATGGCACATTAACACTTGGAAAAAAGACATATTGGATTACACAAAAAATGGCACATGAGTGCTTGCCAAAAAGATATATCAGACTAAACAAAAATGGCACATGAGTGCTTGTAAAAAAGACATATGGGATTACACAAATATAACACATGAGGGCTTGTGAAAAAGACATATGGGACTACACAAAATTGGCACATGAATGCTTGTGAAAAAGACATATGGGACTACAAAAAATTGGCACATGAATGCTTGTGAAAAACACATATGGGACTACACAAATATGGCACATCAATGCTTGTGAAAAAGGCATATGGGACTACACAAAATTGGCACATGAATGCTTGTGAAAAACACATATGGGACTACACAAATATGACACATGAGTGCTTGTGAAAAAGGCATGTGGGACTACACAAAATCGGCGCATGAATGCTCATGAAAAAGACGTATGGGACTACACAAAGTTGGCACATGAACAATTGTTTCTTATTATTCGTAGGAAATTTTGGGAACAAATGTCTAGCATTTTGCCATGCAAAATTTCTACTTCCCAACAAGGAGAAAAATGTGATCACTAGAGGTAAAGAAATATTAGAGAGAAGGATTTTCTTTTGTACCTACAATTGTTTCAACCAGAGGATGCCCAACCACTCGTACAACTTCTTCAACTTCTGCCATGTTGGTGTTTGAATTGATGGAGTACCTTACCAGAGCAAAAACTACCTTAGCACATGCCTAGTGAAATTGTTGTGGTGAGCTTCCACTTATTGATAAAGATTGCATTACGATGGCCATTATTTTTGGGAGTTGTGAGATGATTAATTTGCCATGGACTTGTGCCACTTCCTCATAAAGAGAGATGGCGTACTAGCATGAACTTTTTTCACTTGCCTCTTTGGATTCTACTACCTTTTGCCAAAAACCTTTGTTTTTCTCAAAAAAAAAAGAAAAAAAAGATGTTCATAGAATCTCTCTTAATGAAACCAACCGCATTTCCTAAGAAAATAAAATGGCAAACCCTATCTATTAACACATGATGTGAGTGTTCTACATCAATGATGCGTATTTGAAGCCAATAGTCCAAGAGCCTAATGCTTCCTTGCTTACGGGCTTGATGGAATATCAACACATTCTTTCAATGTATAGAAGAGGGAAGTTTGATGGAAAGTAATAGCAACAACAAAAGGATGTGAAGGAGGCTAACGAATTAGCATGAGAAAGCGAGGCATAGAGGCTGGCTCTAGATTTTCCACATAGTGTTTGAGAGAGTCCATGGCAATGCAACGACTTTCTCCATCTTTATCAAGCTTTGCTAGGTCTTGTTTCACTAGAGGACTCATATACTGCATCCCTCTTCCTTCCTCCTTCATTTTTTTCGCTCTCAAACTAACCATGCAATGAACATGCACAAATGGATGCACATAGAAACAAAAGAACACTACGAATTTAAAAAAAAGATGTAGATGGTGTTATACAAATAACGACAAAAACATAGAAAGTTTCGCCCATAAATGCACATTTCTTTGAAGCAAGTTGGCATCTGATAAATGTTATTATAAGAATCAGACAATTTCAAATTGTGATCAACAAAAGGGAAACAAGAACAAAAGAATGAGAGAAACACTGTGCATTAGAGACAAAGAATGCACATTCATATTGCTTCAATGCAAACGAACTACAAAACAAATACCTCATAAAACTTCCAAAAGTGGGAAAAAAAATTGAAATAAAAAAAACATTCACTAAAGATCACGAGGCACACAATCACGAGAGCATGAAAACAATCCTCATAGCTTTCAAATTGTTGCCAAAAAATGACCAAAACCAAAAACTGCCCAAACTTTCATCATCCCGACACATAATTATTAAAAATGGTCATTCTAACGCATAATTGTTGATCGGGTGACCATTTGTAATTGTCATGGTTAATGATCATGACGTAATTGTCTTAGTGATGAAAAAAAACCCTATACATGGTTTATATAAACCAATTCCAATTATCATCGTCACTAGAATTTTCAATAGCAAAAATCATGTAAGAATCAATATCTCCCACATTTTGAATCCAAATTTTACCAAATAAATTCCATTAAATCCTGCTCATCAAGAAAGATCTTTTCAAGAACACCAAATGCACATTCCAATTCCTCTGAAAAATTGTCGCTACAATTTAATTTCGTTTTCAGGGAAAAAATCATTTAATATTCATGAACTTTTGCACCACAAGTCCAAACGTCATGGAACCAAGCCCATGCACCCCTCCTCGACGAGAGCTTTCCAAAGACACCAAGAACATGATCTCCTGTTTGGTGGATCTCATAGCTACAAAATAAAATAAAACAAAACAAATCAAACTACTTTCTAAAAATAAAACAAAACAAATCAAACTACTTTCTAAAAATAAAACAAAACAAATAAAACAACTTTCTAAAAATAAAACAAAACAAATCAAACTACTTTCTTTCATAGATAGATGATATTTTATATTAATTCAAATTAAATTTGCCATTGACATAAATAAAAAATGACGAACTAGTGAAAAACATATGGGAACATAAGAAAGAAAAAAAAGGAAAAAAAAAATAAAAATTGATCATCACTGGTAGTGCGGAGCCCAAGTTAATTATTGGACGGACATGAACCCCTCCCTTTTAGTCCGGTGGGTACTGAAAAGTTGGGCTGTCGTTAGACCTTTTGGTTTTCCTGATTGACCATTTGACACCACGTGAATTGGAATCACAGTCCAAGTCACAGTCCAGATCTCAAAACCGTGCTTGGAATTTTGGGAATCTGAATCCAAATGTCGATTGGATCGAGAGACAGGCTCTTCACTCCACTACGCTTGTGGTTGCACCTCGATCGATTTTCAGGACCTCAAATGAAGGACAGCGGAAGGGAATTGTCGGCCGATACCTGCGGCTTTACATTTGTGAGGAGACTGGGCAGCCTTTTTTTTTTTTTTTTTTTTTTGGGGGTGGCTTTTTTTTAAATTTTTTTTTTAATTTTTGTTTTTTAAAATTCAACAAAAAATTTTATATTTTTAAACCTTTT
>Ga0116231_10011603_pt1 | contig 13443 bp, 11 predicted proteins | sample S1TSphgellanicum_2_FD_89695 | JGI IMG/M metagenome (GOLD analysis project Ga0116231, IMG submission 89695) | Host-associated microbial communities from peat moss isolated from Minnesota, USA - S1T2_Fd - Sphagnum magellanicum MG | ecosystem: Host-associated > Plants > Peat moss > Unclassified... | reverse complement strand
GCACCGCCCCCGGCACCGGTGCACGTCCGGGTGTAAGCAAAGCAGCGCGGTTGTAATGAATTCTTTCGGGATGTCAGGGAATCGGCCGCGCCGACGGGGGATGGGCTCGTCTGTTCAGCCTAGGCCACGGCCGAACCGGGCCGCGATGACGGCAGGGGAAACTGGCCGGGGCCTACGCCGCGGTCTTGCCCGTGACAGGGGACGGACCAGCGGCCCGGGCGGGGCCATCCGGCAGCTCCACCCGCTCGCGCAGTCCGGTCAGCGGCTGGCCCTGCGCGGCACGCGTCTGCACGGCATCGGAGTCGGCCCATTCGGAGTCGAACAGGCGGTCCATGAAGACCGTGAGCAGGCCGTAGTTCTTCACGTAGCGGGCATGGTGCATGGCGTGATAGGCCGAGCTCGTGAAGATCCGGCCGAACAGGGTCGAGCCGTAGCCCGGCGCGTTGATCTCGATGTTGGCGTGGCCGATGGTATTGGTGGAGAAATAGAGCAGGTAGTAGGCCACGATGCCGTACATCGACAGCGCGTGGAACTGCGAGACCACGCTCAGGAACGCCATCACGCCCACGGCGAACGCGAACTCCTCCCAGAACGAGAACGAGATCGAGGTCCAGGCGTTGGTGATGCGCGACTTATGGTGCTCGCGGTGCATGAAGTGAAAGCGCGGCAGGTGCATGAAGCGATGCAGGCCGTAGTGGTAGACCTCGGTCCACGTGAAGGTGATGACGAAGGTGGCCAGCACGCTGCCGATGGTCTCGGGCGCGATGCGCAGTGCGCCGGTGAGCATGCAGCCGGCCAGGATGACCGGGTGGATGGGCGTGGTGAACAGGGCGTTGTTGCGCTCGCGGCGGCGCTGCTCGGCCGTCACCTCGATGTCGTACACCTTCTTGATACTGCGCACCCGCGCCACGTACTCGACGATGAGCACGAACGGGTAGGTGACGACGCACAGCAGGATGACGAGGGCGATCTGGTCGGTGGACATGGGGCAGCATACTACCCCGAGACGAACCCCACCCGCGCGTGGCTGCCGTCGCAGAACGGCTTGGTGCCGCTGGCGCCGCAGCGGCACAGCCGGGCCTGGGTGACGCGTGCGACCACGCGGCCGGTGCCGCTCACGATCTCCAGGTTGCCCTGGATCGACAGCGGACCGTCGGTCAGCGGCTCGATCGACAGCGGGCCGTCGCGCCGCGGCAGCATCGCGGCCTGCTCGGTGGTGGCCGGCTCGCCCGTGGCGGCGAAGCCCGTGGCGTGGTGCGAACTGTCGCAGTAGGGCTTGTTCTTGGAGGCGCCGCAGCGGCACAGCGTGGCGCGAAAACCCGGCGCGCGGCCCAGGGCGCCCAGCAGCAGGTCGGCGAGCACGGCGTAGGGGCCCCCGCCTCGCGCACGGTGAGCAGGTTGACCGGGGGGGCGGTTTCCTCGGGCCGGCCGTCCTTGCGCGTGTAGCGGATCGCGCCCGACGGGCAGGCGTGGGCGATGGCCACGAGGCGCTCGGCGTCGACGGTGTCGGGGTGGATCCACGGGCCCTGCACGTTGGCCAGGAACACCGTGGGCGCGCCGGTGACGCAAAAGCGCGCGTGGATGCAGCGCTTGCCCTCGTAGAGCACGGTGAGCCTCGCGCCCTCCACCACCTCCACCGCCGGGGCCGTGGCGGAGACGGGCGCCCGCTCCGGCAACGATGCACTGGCCGCCGGTGCCGGGACGGTGGCGGGATCGGGCGCGTGGTCTGCCGGCGGCGCGCTCGCCGAGCGCCCCGCCGGCGACCCGTAGCCCTGCTCGGCGGCAAAGCCCTGCCGGGCCCGGTGCTCCAGGTCCGTGAAGGCGCGCCATGCGGCGGCGATGCGCGGGTCCTGCGCCGGGTCCAGCTCGGCTGCGGCGGCCTGCAGTTCCCCCAGGCGCTCGGTGAAGTAGCGCCGCGCGCCGGGCCCCGGCGGCAGCGGCGCGGCGTCGCGCAGGGCCACGAACGAGACACCGGCGTGGCATTGCGGGTGCGAGGGTCCGGCCGGCAGGCGCGCGGTGCGCTGGGCCAGCGGCGTGAACGCGCGCATCAGGCCCAGGGCCAGGTCGACGGCCAGCGATTTTTCCGGCGCCGGCCGCGGCACCTGGTACGCGTACGCGATCAGGCGCAGCATCAGCCCGTAGGCGGCATTGGCGACGTCGGCGCTGGCCGCTGCCGCTTCGTCCTCGATCCACACGCGCCCGGCCGGGCGCATCGGCGTGCGCAGCACCGGGTTGACCGCCGCGGGGAACGCGGGCTCGAAGTCCGGGTCGGCGGCCTTGAGCGCGGCATGCTCGGCGCGGATCGCGGCGAACCTGTGAAAATGCGAGTCCACCGCGTCGGCCTGCGCGCCCTCCCCCTGCTCGACGATCGCCGCAAAGGCCGCCAGGGCGGTCTTCGCGCAGATCACCGGCCGCGCCGCGGGCAAGCCGGCCTCGGCGACGGAGAGCTGCAGGGCCGGGTCGCCGCAGAACACCGCGGCCTCGCCGCGGCGCGCCACGAGCGCGCGCAGTCCGGCGGAGAGCGCCGCGTAGAAGGCGCCCACGGTGTCGTAGTCCAGGCCCATGGGCGTGAGCCGGGTCTTGCGCACGGCGCGCGAGAACTGGAACTCGGGCGCATAGCCGGCGCCGTCGGGCTCCGTGGAATGGGCCGGCCGCTCCAGGTGGATGAAGTGCTGCAGCGTGGCCGCGTTGAACGGCGCCAGGCGCACCACGACCCCGGCCGGCAGCACGCCCGGGTCGAGCGGAAAGTTGCCACGCCCGAAGCGCGGGGTGGCCCCCAGCGCGGACGTGATGTTCCAGACCATCACCAGGTGGCTCATCTCGTCGATGGCCACGTCCAGGATCGTGCGCCGCCAGCGCGCCACGGCCGCGGCCTGGGCCGCACTCAGGCCTTCGGCCTCGCCGTCCTTGAGGCTGCAGGCCGCATACAGGTAGGTGCACATGAGGTTGTGCTCGAGCTCGGCCGCCTCGTACAGCCCGTGCACCACGTGTTCGCGCGTGAGGGGCGCAGCGCCCGGCGCCGCGGGGGGCGGCGCTGTGGCGGCAGCGGCCGGCGTCTCAGACCCTGACACGGTCATGGCAAAGATCCTCCGATGCGTAATCGGGCAACCATGCGCTGGAAACCGCCCGCTGGAAACCGCCTGCCGGGAACCGCACTGCGCGAACGGCGAGCCGGGAAGCGCGAATTGAGAACCTTGGCCCAGTGTAGTGTCAAGGGCCCCGCCGGGGCGAGCCCCGGGCACGCGATGCAGCGCCCCCGCGCCTACGTACACTTCGCCCGTGCGGGCCCCACCCGGATAGCCTCCCGCCCGTAGCCCCTCCACGCCGATTGCGATCACGCCATGCACGATCTCATACGCCTCGTCGGCCAGTATGGCCTGCAGCTGGTGTTCGCCTCGGTACTGCTCGAGTCGCTCGGACTGCCGCTGCCGGCCATGCCGGTGCTGATCGTGGCCGGCGCGCTGTCGGCGAGCGGGGCGCTGTCGCCCGGCGCGGCCTTCGTCGTGGCCATCGTGGCCAGCGTGGCCGGCGACCTGGCCTGGTACCTGCTGGGGCGGCGCTACGGCAGCGCCGTGCTCAAGACCCTGTGCCGCATCTCGCTGTCACCCGACTCCTGCGTGCGCCAGACCGAATCCTTCTACAGCCGCTGGGGCGCCCGCACGCTGCTGGTGGCCAAGTTCGTCCCCGGGCTGTCCACGGTGGCGCCGCCGCTGGCCGGCGCCATGCGCCTCGCCTTTCGCCCGTTCGCGCTCTACAGCACCGGCGGCGCGGTCATCTGGGTGGGTGTGGGCATGCTCGTGGGCGCGGTCTTCAGCGCCCAGATCGAGGATGTGGGCCGCTACGTCGCGCGCCTGGGCACCGCCGCCGTGTACCTCGCGCTCGCGTCCTTCGCCGTCTTCCTGGTCGTCAAGTGGTGGGAGCGGCGCCGCCTCTACCGCAGCTTGCGCATGGCGCGCATCTCGGTGGACGAGCTGCACCGGCTGATCGAGCGAACCCGCGCAGCCGGCACGCCGGCGCCGGACCGGGCCACCGCGCCCGCCGCGCTCGCGCCCAGCGTGGTCATCCTGGACGTGCGCTCCGAAGCCGCGCGCAAGCTCGACGGACGCCGCATCCCCGGCGCGCGGCCGGTCGACATCGATGCCCCGCAGGCCTTCCTGCGCGACGTGGCGCCCCAGACCGAGGTGGTCGTGTACTGCACCTGCCCGAGTGAAGCCTCGGCGGCCAAGGTGGCGCGGATGCTGATGCGCAATGGCTTCACGCGCGTGCGTCCGCTCGAGGGGGGACTGGATGCGTGGCTGGCTGCCGGACACGTCGTCGAAGACGGCGAGACCTGGGGCAGCGAGACCCGAGGCGGCGCGGCATGAATGGGCGACGCACGATCGATGGCGGTTGCGGCGCAGCAAGTCCGGTGTTTCAATGGCGCGCAAGGCGCGCGCGCGCCCGGGCGTGTACCCGTGCCGGCGCCCACGCGACGCGCAAGGCCAGCCATGCCCATGAACGAAGACAGCAGCGGTGAGAGTGCGGCCGGGGCCGCCGGCACGCGGCCGGGAGCACGCGCCGCGCCTGGCGCCGCGGGCTCTGCTTCGGACGCTACCGCGGGCTCTGCGGCGCAGGCCGCCGCGGATGCCACCGTGCGCGCCACGACCCTCGCCGGCGATGATGCGTCGGCACATCCACCGCGAGCGCGCCGCGTCGTCGATCCCGACGGCCGCGCCCGCATCCAGGTCTCGGGCCAGTGGGTGCTGCGCGCGCTGCTGCCCCAGGCGGCGGCCCTGCACCGGCGCCTGATGGGATACGCGCGCGATGCCGGCGTGCGCTGGGACCTGCAAGGGGTGCAGACCCTCGACGCGGCGGGTGCCCTGCTGTTGTGGCGCAGCTGGGGCCGGCGCCGGCCCCAGGTGCTGCTGCGGCCCGAGCACGAGGCGGCCTTTGCCGACCTGTCGCCCGAGCCGGCGCCGCCGCCGCCGCGGCCGGTACACGATCCGCTGGCGCTGGTGGTCGGCATCGGCCGCAACGCGCTGGCGCTGGGCAGCCACCTGCAGCAGATCGTGCTGCTCTCCGGCCAGCTGGTGTTCGACGCGCTGCGGCTCGCGCGCAACCCGCAGCGCGTTCCCTGGCGCGAGATCTCGGCCAACGTCTACCGTACCGGCGCGCAGGCGCTGCCCATCATCGCCCTGGTGGGCTTCCTGGTCGGCATCGTGCTGAGCTACCTCTCGGCCAAGCAGCTGGCCTCCTACGGCGCCAACATCTACATCATCAACCTGCTGGGCGTGGGCATCGTGCGCGAGCTGGGCCCCATGCTGGCGGCGATCCTCGTGGCCGGGCGCTCGGGCTCGTCGATGACGGCGCAGCTGGGCGTGATGCGCGTCACCGAGGAACTCGACGCCCTCACCGTCATGGGCATCTCGCAGACCCTGCGCCTGGTGCTGCCCAAGGTGCTGGCCCTGGCCATCGCCATGCCGCTGCTCGTGCTCTGGTGCAACTTCATCGCGCTGCTCGGCGGCATGCTGGCCGCGAAGCAGGAGCTCGGCGTGACCTACCGCCAGTTCCTGCAGACGCTGCCCTCCACGCTGCCCGTGGCCAACCTGTGGCTGGGCGTGGGCAAGGGCGTGCTGTTCGGCGTGCTCATCGCCGTCATCGCCTGCCACTACGGCTTGCGCATCAAGCCCAACACCGAAAGCCTGGCCGCGGGCACCACCGACGCGGTGGTCGCCTCGATCACCACGGTGATCCTGGTCGACGCCGCCATCGCCATCATTTTCTCCTCCGTGGGGCTCAGGTGAGCAGCAGCTGCATCATCGACGCCCGGGGCATCACGACGCGTTTCGGCGCCACGGTCGTCCACCGCGACATCGACCTGTGCGTGCGCACCGGCGAGGTCATGGCCCTGATCGGCGAGTCGGGCAGCGGCAAGACGACGCTGCTGCGCGAGCTGCTGGGCCTGAGCCGGCCCAGCGCCGGCACCATCCGCGTGTTCGGCGTGCCACTGCAGGGCTGCTCCGAGGAGGCGCTGGCCCTGAACCGGCGCCGCTGGGGCGTGCTGTTCCAGGAAGGGGCGCTGTTCTCGGCGCTGAGCGTCTACGACAACGTGGCGCTGCCGCTGCACGAGCTGCGCGCCCTGCCCGAGGACGTCGTGCGCGAGCTCGTGATGCTCAAGCTCGCGCTGGTGGAGATCGACACCGCCAGCGCGTCCAAGCTGCCCGCCCAGCTCTCCGGGGGCATGGTCAAGCGCGTGGCGCTGGCGCGCGCGCTGGCCCTGGACCCGGAGCTGCTGTTCCTGGACGAGCCCACGGCCGGGCTCGATCCGGAGCGCAGCGCCGGCTTCGTCGCGCTCATCGAGCGCCTGCGCCGCGAGCTCAATCTCACGGTGGTGATGGTCACGCACGACGTCGATACGCTCATCGCCCTGGCCGACCGCGTCGCCGTGCTGGCCGACCAGCGCCTGATCACCGTGGGTCCGCTGTGGGACGTGGTCAAGTTTCCGCACGACTTCGTGCGCAGCTTCTTCCTGGGCCACACCTCGCGCTGCGAGCAGGAGAAGATCGACGACTTTCGCCGTGGCCTGGTGCAGTCGCGCCGGGCCGCCTGAGGCGCGCACGCCATCGCCATGTCCCGCACGCACGCCGGGCAGAACCCCACCGCCGTTTCGCCCCCGAAGGAGGCCGCCGTATGGAAAGCCGCTCGAACGTGATCGCCGCCGGGATCTTCGTCATCCTCTTCACCGCGGGCCTGCTCCTCGCCGCGCTGTGGCTCACGAGCGACCGCCTGGACCTGGTCCAGTACCGCGTGATCTCGGACATCCCCGTCACCGGGCTGCACCCCAAGGCCGCGGTGCGCCTGCGCGGGGTCGACGTGGGCCACGTCGACACGATCGCCTTCGATCCGCACTCGTCCAAGGGCGTGTTGCTCACCATCTCGGTCGACCGCAGCGCGCCGATCACGCGCGGTACGTACGGCCAGCTCGCCTACCAGGGCGTGACGGGCCTCTCCTTCATCGCCCTGGAGGACGACGGCAGCAATCCGCAGCCGCTGGCCCCGGACAGCGCCGGCGCCGCGCCGATTCAGCTGCGCGCCTCGGTGCTGGAGCAGATCACGGCCTCGAGCCAGGAACTGCTCAAGGGCGCGGTGCTCGCCACCACCCGCATCAACGCGCTGCTCAGCACGGAGAACGTCGCCAGCCTGGGCGCCACCTTGCGCAACACGCAGGCCGCCACCGAGCATATCGCCACGCTGGCGGCCGAGCTGCGGCCGGCGGCACGCTCGCTGCAGGGCGTGGAGACCGACGCGCGCAAGACCTTCGGCCAGGTCGACCTGCTGCTGGGGGACCTGCGCGGGGTGTCGGCCGAGCTGGGCAAGCACCTGGGCGCCATCGACGAGGTGGGCCGCGGCGCCGAATCCGTCGGCGCGGCCAGCCGTGCGCTGCAGACGGCGCTGGTCGGCGAGACCCTGCCGCGTCTCTCCGGCGCGATCGACGACCTGGCCCGCACCTCGCGCACCTTCGACCGTGTACTGCTGGACATCGACACGCAGCCGCGCAGCCTGCTGTTCGGGCGCGGACCGCCGCCGCCCGGGCCGGGCGAGCCCGGCTTCGCCGCACCCGGCGGAAGCCGCTGATGCGCCGCGCCTGGCGCTTGGCCGGCGTGGTCCTGTCCAGCGCGCTGGCGCTGGCCTGCAGCACGCCCGATCACCCTGCGGCCCGCTACGACTTCGGTCCGGCGCGTCCCGGCGTCGACGCGGGCGCGGGGCTTGCGGCGGTCTTTGCCCAGGTCGTCGCGCCCCCGTGGCTCGACAGCCCGGCGATCGTCTACCGACTGGCCTACGACGACGCCGAGCGGGTCCAGTCCTACGCCCAGAGCCAGTGGGCCGCAACGCCGGCCGGCCTGCTGCAGCAGCGCCTGCGCACGCAACTGGGCCTGGCGGCCATGCCCGCGGCATACGGCGGCACCGCGCAGGGCGGCGTGCTGCGCGTGGACCTGGACGAGTTCGACCAGGTCTTCGATTCGCCCCAGGCCAGCCGCGTGCGCCTGCGCGCCCAGGTGAGCCTGTTCGACGTGGCGCGCGGGGTGGTGCGCGCCCGGCGCAGTTTCCTCATCGAGCAAGCGGCGCCAACGCCCGATGCGCTCGGCGCCGTGCACGGGCTGCGCGCGGCGGTCGACCAATTTGCCGGCGAACTGCAGGCTTGGCTGGGCTCGGCCTTGGTCTCGCCCGCGGCGCCGGCCACTGCGGCACCCGTGGCTTCCCCTTGACGCGGGCGGTGTCAATGCCGCCGGGCCCTGCACGCGCCGCGCGGGTTCTCCCGAGTTGCGCTGCCGCACTGCAGCACACCGCCGGCATGACCGGCTGCGCTTGCGGCCGCGTTCCCCGCGGCCGTGCGGGTTTGCCTAAAATTGACTCCGGTCAAGAGCATTTGGCTCGAAAAGTTCGACAGTGCAGACCGCCGGATGCCACACGATGCGCATCCGCCGCGGGGACAGCCGCGGCGGAAAAGAAGAATTAAAGAGACCATGGAGACCCGCAAGATGAACGCCAGACAAGAGGCGCTGCCCGGCGCCGCCACGACGATCGCCATCGATCCGGGCATCACGCACCAGCCGTGGTTCCGTTGGAGTCAACTCGTCATCGGCATCGTCTGCATGGCGCTGGTGGCCAACCTGCAGTACGGCTGGACGCTGTTCGTCAACCCGATCGAAGCCAAGAACCACTGGGGGCTGGCGACGATCCAGTGGTCCTTCTCGATCTTCGTGATCGTCGAGACCTGGTTCGTGCCCATCGAGGGCTGGCTCGTGGACCGCTTCGGCCCGCGGCCGGTGGTCGCCGGCGGCGCCTTGCTGGCCGGAATGGGCTGGGTCATCGATTCGATCGCCACGTCGGTGCCGGAGCTCTACGCGGCGGCGGTGATCGCGGGCCTGGGCGCCGGCTGCGTGTACGGTACCTGCGTCGGTAACGCCCTGAAGTGGTTCCCCGACAAGCGCGGCCTGGCCGCCGGCCTGACGGCCGCCGGCTTCGGCGCGGGCGCCGCGGCGACGGTGATCCCCATCGCCAGCATGATCAAGAGCTCGGGCTACGAGCAGACCTTCTTCTTCTTCGGCGTCTTGCAGGGCGTGGTGATCTTCCTGCTGGCCCTGTTCCTGGTCAAGCCCACGCCGCCCCGGGGCGTCGTCGCCAAGCCGCGCATCGTCATGAGCCGGATCGACTACACGCCCGCCAAGATGCTCGCGACGCCCGTGTTCTGGCTCACCTATGCGCTGTTCGTGGCCGTGGCCGCAGGCGGCCTGATCGCCACCGCGCAGATCGCGCCCATCGCCAAGGACTACGGCCTGGCCAACCTGCCCGTCAGCCCGCTGGGCCTGTTCACCATGGGCTTGCTGCCGCTGACGCTGATGATCGACAACCTGTCCAACGGCTTCACGCGCCCGCTGTGCGGCTTCATCTCCGACCGCATCGGGCGCGAGAACACCATGTTCTTCGTCTTCCTCGGCGAAGGCCTGTCCCTGCTGGGCCTGATGCAGTTCGGCCACAATCCGGTGCTGTTCATGGTCTTCGCGGCCGGGACCTTCCTGTGCTGGGGCGAGATCTTCTCGATCTTCCCGGCGCTGGTCGCCGATACCTTCGGCAGCAAGCATGCCGCCGCCAATGCCGGCACCATGTACACCGCCAAGGGCACGGCCTCGCTGCTGGTGCCGCTGGCATCGGCGCTGTCGACCGGCGGAAACTGGGACCGCGTCTTCATCTTCAGCGCGTCGATCTCCATCGTCGCCGGCATCGTCGCCAAGCTCTTCCTGCTGCCGCTGCGCAAGAACACGATCCACGTCGGCAACACGCGCGGCTTTTCGTAGGGGAAGCGCGGGCAAGGTCTCCCCGCGCCCGCGCCCCCACCCCCTCTCCCGCTCTCGGGAGAGGGCGTTTTTATCCGCAACCGCACATCGATTCGTTCCGCTTCTTGACCACGGTCATAGGCAAGCGGCTCCCTTCGCGCTCATCATGTCCGATGCACCTCGACGGTGTTGAGAAAAAAAAGGAGAGCCATGTCTTCCGTACTCGAAAGCCGCGCGGCAGGCGCGTCGACCACCACTGCCGACGACACGCTCAAGCAGAAAAGCCGCGACGCCAACGTCATATCCGGCGGCCACCTCGTCGCCCGGGCGCTCAAGAACGAGGGCGTCGATACCATCTTCACCCTCTGCGGCGGCCACATCATCGACATCTACGACGGCTGCGTCGACGAGGGCATACGCATCATCGACGTGCGCCATGAACAGGTGGCCGCGCATGCCGCCGACGGCTACGCGCGCCAGACCGGCAAGCTGGGAGTGTGCGTGACCACGGCGGGCCCGGGCTGCACCAATGCCGTAACCGGCGTGGCCACGGCGTTTCGCTCCGAGACGCCGATGCTGCACATCGGCGGCCAGGGCGGCATGACCCAGCACATGATGGGATCGCTGCAGGACCTGCCGCACGTGGACATGATGCGGCCCATCACCAAGTTCGCCGCCGGCGTGCGCTCGACCGAGCGCACCGCCGACATGGTCTCGATGGCCATCCGCGAAGCCTTCAACGGCGCGCCCGGTCCCTCCTACCTGGAGATCCCGCGCGACGTGCTCGACCGCGAGATCGACATCAAGACCGCGGTCATCCCCGAGCCGGGCCGCTACCGCGCCTCGACCCGCTCGATCGGCGACCCCAAGGACATCGAGCACCTGGCCGACCTGCTCGTCGACGCCGAGCGCCCCGCCATCCTCTACGGCCAGCAGGTCTGGACGGCGCGCGGCCAGGACGAAGCCGTGGCGCTGCTGCGCGGGCTGGACATCCCGGGTTACTTCAATGGCGCCAGCCGCGGGCTGCTGCCGCCCAACGATCCGCACCACTTCGACCGCACGCGCTCGCAGGCCTTCGCCAAGGCCGACGTCATCGTCATCGTGGGCACGCCGTTCGACTTCCGCATGGGCTACGGCAAGCGCATCGGCAAGAACCTCAAGCTGGTGCAGATCGACATGAACTACGCCACGGTGGGCAAGAACCGGGACATCGACCTGGGCATCGCCGGCCATCCCGGCGCCGTCCTGGGCGCGGTGCTGCAGGCCGCCTCGGGACGCATCAAGAACGACAAGCGCCAGGCCCGCCAGGCCTGGATGCGCGAGCTCATGGCCGCCGAACACGTGGCCACGGAGAAGCTCATGCCGCTGTTCAAGTCCGACAACGCGCTCATCCACCCCTACCGCGTGGCCTACGAGATCAACGAGTTCCTGGCCGATGACACCGTCTATATCGGCGACGGCGGCGACGTGGTGACGATCTCCGCCCAGGCGGTGCGGCCGCGCCGGCCGGGCCAGTGGATGGACCCGGGCGCGCTCGGCTCGCTGGGCGTGGGCACCGGCTTTGCCATCGCCGCGGGCCTGGCCAATCCCGAGAAGGAGGTGCTGTGCTACTACGGCGACGGCGCCTTCAGCATGACCGCCTTCGACATGGAGACGGCCAACCGCTTCCAGGTGCCCTACATCGCGGTGGTGGGCAACAACTCGGCGATGAACCAGATCCGCTACGGCCAGCTGGCCAAGTACGGCCAGGAGCGCGGCAACGTCGGCAACCTGCTGGGCGACGTGCCCTACGGCCGCTTCGCCGAGATGCTGGGGGGCTACGGCGAGGAAGTGCACGAGCCGGCGCGCATCGCCGGCGCCCTGCAGCGCGCCCGCGAAGCCGTGCGCAAGACGCGCCGCTCCGCGGTCGTCAACATCTGGGTCGACCCGTCCGTGTATGCGCCCGGCACGATGGCGCAGACGATGTACAAGTAATCCACGCACAGAGGAACGAGATCATCATGAGCAAACCGCTGGAAGGCATCCGCATCATCGATTTCACGCACGTGCAGGCGGGCCCCGCCTGCACGCAGCTGCTGGCCTGGTTCGGGGCCGACGTCATCAAGGTCGAACGGCCCGGCTCGGGCGACGTGACGCGCACGCAGCTGCGCGACATCCCGGACGTCGACGCGCTCTACTTCACCATGCTCAACAGCAACAAGCGCTCGCTGACGCTGGACACGAAGAAGCCCGAGGGCAAGATCGTGCTCGAGAAGCTCATCAAGCAGTCCGACGTGCTCGTGGAGAACTTCGGCCCCGGCGCGCTCGACCGCATGGGCTTCTCCTGGGAGCACATCAAGTCGCTGAACCCGAAGATGATCGTGGCCTCGGTCAAGGGCTTCTCCGACGGCCACCACTACGACGACCTCAAGGTCTACGAGAACGTGGCCCAGTGCGCCGGCGGCGCCGCCTCCACCACCGGCTGGTGGGACGGCCCGCCGACCATCAGCGCGGCGGCCCTGGGCGACAGCAACACCGGCATGCACCTGGCCATCGGCATCCTCACCGCGCTGATCGGCCGCGACAAGACCGGCAAGGGACAGCGCGTGGCCGTGTCGATGCAGGACAGCGTGCTCAACCTGTGCCGGGTCAAGCTGCGCGACCAGCAGCGCCTGGACCGCCTCGGCTACCTGGAGGAGTACCCGCAATACCCGCACGGCACGTTCAGCGACGTGGTGCCGCGCGGCGGCAACGCCGGCGGCGGCGGCCAGCCGGGCTGGGTGCTCAAGTGCAAGGGCTGGGAGACCGACCCCAATGCCTACATCTACTTCACCATCCAGGGCCACGCCTGGGAGCCGATCTGCAAGGCGATCGGCAAGCCCGAGTGGATCACCGACCCGGCCTACACGACGGCGCGGGCGCGCCAGCCGCACATCATGGACATCTTCGGCACGATCGAAGCCTGGCTCGCCGACAAGACCAAGTTCGAGGCGGTGGACATCCTGCGCAAGTTCGACATCCCCTGCGCGCCGGTGCTCACCATGAAGGAGCTGGCCAACGACCCCTCGCTGCGTGCCAGCGGCACCATCGCCGAGGTCGACCACAAGGCCCGCGGCAAGTACCTGACGGTGGGCAGCCCGATCAAGTTCTCGGACATGAAGCCGGAGATCACCGGCTCGCCGCTGCTGGGCGAGCACACCGACGAGGTCCTGGCCAGCCTGGGCTACAGCAAGAGCGAGATCGCCGCGCTGCACGCCGAACACGCGGTCTAGGGCCGGCCGGGAGCGCGCGTGCAGGACGCCACGGTCGCGCCGGTCGACCTGCTCCAGCTCGTCCAGTCGGCCGGCGATGCGATCGTCGTCAGCGACGCCGGCGGCCGGATCACGCTGTGGAATCCGGCCGCCGAGCGCATCTTCGGATACACGGCGCAGGAAGCGCTGGGGGGCTCGCTCGACCTCATCACGCCGGAGCGGCTGCGCCAGCGCCACTGGGACGGATACTACGAGTCCATGCGCACCGGCAAGACACGGTACGGCACGGACGTGCTGCGCGTGCCGGCGGTGGACAAGCACGGCAAGGCGCTGTCGATCGCCTTCACCATCGCGATGCTGCACGCGCCCGACGGCAGCTTGACGGCCATCGCGGCATT
>Ga0116231_10011602_pt1 | contig 13443 bp, 12 predicted proteins | sample S1TSphgellanicum_2_FD_89695 | JGI IMG/M metagenome (GOLD analysis project Ga0116231, IMG submission 89695) | Host-associated microbial communities from peat moss isolated from Minnesota, USA - S1T2_Fd - Sphagnum magellanicum MG | ecosystem: Host-associated > Plants > Peat moss > Unclassified... | reverse complement strand
GATGCTCAGTTATTTCCAGTAACCAAGATGTGCTCTCACCAGTTACCTAGTCTAAAATCTTTTATTGGCATTGCCTACCAAGGCAAGGATATTGTGTTTAGATCCATTATAGCATATAGTAGCCTAAGGGATTTTGGCCCCTAGGTAATAGTAGGTCTATTTTGATACAAGGATTTTTTAAAAGATGATATTTTGGCCTTGTGTTGAAACCTTGAGATTAGTTATAGAGTTATAATATCTTGAAGGAGTTTGGTTTCTTTTAGCGGATTTTTTTTAATGAAGATTAGGTATATTTTTGCATGGTGAAATATTTGAGTTTTCATAATTCTTCTTTTTGCTTTAAGATACTTTTTAATGTAAATGGCAAGGCCACTGTGTAATTGACACACCCCCTTGTTCATATAAATGTGAAAGCTTGGTCCATGAATTTCAGTATGCAAAAGTTGGTGGGTTGGTTTCTTAGCCCTCCCTGATCCATAAAAGCAAACAAACAAACAAACCCAGAATTGAATTAATTCTGCTTGGCAATAATCATGTAGGCTAAGTTAATATAATGCCAAAAAAGCCAGGGAATATATAAATAAAGGAATGGAATGCAACCCAACTGCATTTCAAAATGTAGATCCAATCTAGGCTGATTAGAATCTGGATACATAGCTTGCATTTTTAAAGCTTTGTGAAACCACGAACAAAATTCTCCACACATTTAATAATGCATGAAACCACAAAACCCATGAGAGTTATTGGGTAACAGTTTTTGTACGATGATTTATTAGTATAAATAGAGAAAGGTTATACCTCTAACACAGATCCCGATGTATTCTGCTGCGGGGATAGCTCAGTTGGGAGAGCGTCAGACTGAAGATCTGAAGGTCGCGTGTTCGATCCACGCTCACCGCACGAGAACCCCTTTTCGTTTTTGCCCCATTGGGTCCGACTTTTTTTTTCCTCTCTCTGCCCTCAAAACTACTGACAATGATGCTGGAGCGACTTTTAGGGCTAGGGTTTGGAGCGTTAATTAGGGTTACGGTTAGGGTTAGGGTTTTTTGTTTGCAATTTCTTACCCTGATATCGTCCATCTGCTTCGCTATACATTCGCTTTGGTTTCGAGAACTGCGAAAAGGAATCAAAGAAAGTATTAAGTGTATCTACCACCATGTGTGGACAGGAGGTATGTGAAGAAGAGCCAGAAGAGACCAGGCTTATTAGACGTCGTAGATGTGGGCGGATTTACAAAGAAGATGATGAAGAAGAGACCACTAAAAGGAGGTGCAGGACCTGCTGCACAATTGATGAGAATAATGATTTCTTGCAGCAGGAATGCTGTTCAAACCAGACTACAAGTAGTGGAAGAGGAAGGGAAGAAGAAGGAGAACCAGATGCACTAGAATCACTCAGAGGAATGAAAAAGTAAGGTGGACTTGGTTCTCAAAACATACAACCTTATTCTTATCAAATGGTTTAGGGTTTTGTGTTCGGTAACGAATATCCTTTCATCACGACATTGCTCTAGATGTTTCAGTTAAGGTGTAGTTGGATTATTCACAAGAGCTTATTGATTTGCCTATGGGGTTCTGTATTGGCAGAGTGGTTAGCAGCCTACAGAGTCAAAAGACCTGGTCTTTAAGTACTTCAACATCAAATTGATGTCTTCATGGCAGATTTTGATACATGAGAGGAACAGGTTTTGCTCTCCACCTTCTGAGATGATTGCTCTCTGCTTGACTAAGATCCTGCAGAGAGCTCCCACAGTGTTTGTGCCATCTACTTTGTCGAAGATGAGGACTGTGGAGCTCTTGTGGATATGAGGACTTTGGTTACAGGGGGAAATTCCACCTTATGTATTGGATCTGCAGTGATTTGGGCAAATGGGTGATGGGGTCTTTCCTTCCAAGGTGACTCTGTTCAGATGTAAGATTTTTGCCTGTACTGGATGTTTCCAGGCTGAGAGAGAGAGGCAACTGCAGCAGAAGATGGGTGGACAGTGGTGGTGAACAAAGTTGGTAGGACAAAGAATACAGATGATAGTGGCATTTCAGTGGGAGCTGTGGATGTAACTGCAGCAACTGAACATGCAAAGAAAAAGCAGAGGGAAGAAGGCACACTAGACTTCTATCACTTTCAAAAGCATGAAGCATGGTGGAATGGTGTAATTTGCCCAGAATTCCCTCTCTGCCTCCATCCTTACTTTGGATCTTTATCTTGGCTGCCAGCACAGTTTGTCTCTCTCTTTATCATTCCTATTGCTGGTAGCCACATTAGGCATAAGCATTTGATAGAGTCAAACCACTCTACACATGAAGATGAATGCCTCTCGTGTGAAAATAAGCCTCCTTGTTTCTCTGCTCAAATTGGGCACATCTATGACCTTGTGATTTTATCTGAGAAGTTCATTTAGTATCTTATGTTGCTATCTGTCAGACAATGAAAGGTTTGTCTGTTAACCATTCTATCTGAGTGCATTTTTTGTCACTTGTTCTGAGTTTGAGACACTCAGACACAAATTCTATTGAGGTATGTGGTTTATGACTGCAGAGTTGCAGCAGAAGTTTGAGGAGGACAAGAAGAGGATAGCAAAAATAATAGCTGCCTGCAAGTTCCAGCCATTTTGATTGGCCTAGCTCTTGTGCGTTTTTATTGCTGTTTTGGGAACTGAAATGCAGCAAATAAATTTTTTTTAATCCATGCATTTTGTAGAAAATGTTTCAAGCTATGTACAGTTTATGATTTGATATGTTTACTCTGTGCATTGCTGCCCACTTCCACCTCTAATGCTTTGTGTATGAGTGAGATTCAGCTTTCTGTTTCTCATTTGAGAGGTTGTAAACATTGTTAACATGCTATGTTACATTGCACATTCTTGGTAGTCACAGTGATACTTTTTTTGTTATCCAAGTTTTTGGGTGACCTCACCTGCAAGATAATTCCATACTTCCTTTTTTTCACCTTCCAGTTTGTGTCATATGATGCAGATAGAGCTTTGACATTCAGCATATAAGTGAAGACTTCATTCAACCAGGTGTTAATTTACTGGCCATGAACTGTCAATGTTGTCAAATCTTTTGCTGTAGGTTTCAGAAAACATCTTGCTGGACTTAAAAGTAAGCTTTATATCATTTTCAACCTGATGGCATGTTCTGGAGGAATTTCAATGAGGTGGTCCTCACCTATTTGCATGGTTCTTTTCCAGCAATTTTAAAGTGAGATTCATGAATGGAGGAAACAAAGTCTTTTGTGTCGCTTATGAGCACAGCACAAGTTCCTGCATTGAAATGATTTCACAACCATTTTACATGCCAGGAGGAATTGGGTGGGTTGCTTCAAAGTTTTGAACTGTTCCCTTGATTCTGCAGTTTCACAGCGGATGTCTTGTATGTTTTTCTGTTGCCTCAACAATTGTTGCAAATCAATATGAAGGGTTCCTCAACTCAGGCTGTTGAGCAACCAAAATCTCATATGTAGTCTGATCTTTCATACATGTGATCCCAGGCTCAGGGCCTGAAGCACAGACCCTGATTCAAACAACAAAAGCAACGGTAATTCAAGTGTAAGCTTTGTTGACTTGGAGCAAATTGGCTCTTCATTTTCCGTTGTTGCTTGCAAATCTCGTTTTTACCTTGTAAAATGTTGCTTTCACTGTTGACTCAATCTGGACTAACCCCTTTTCTGCTAACGACTTTTGCAACAAGCAGAACTTAACCCAATTGGACTATAACCCATTTTCTGCCAGCGACTTTTGCAACAAGCAGAACTTAACCCAATTGGACTATAAGCCATTTTCTGCTAACACCTATTGCAACAAGCAGAATATGACACTGACTATGTGTCTTTCTCATCCTCAGGTGAGAGCTTCCTTTCCCAATGCCAACTCATTCTGACTGATTCAAGGGAGTGTGATTCCACTGCCAAGTGGAGAAAATTACTGATCTTCAATTGAAGGATGGCCTCTTTAAAACCCTCTCAAATCAAAACTAACCCAGGTCAACAAACAAAATTGGAAAAGCTCATTGGCATCATCAAGACAGTATCAGTGGATTTGTAACAAGGTAAGAGTACTCTTGTTATGCTAGGTAGTTTACATAGGCTCCATCAAAAGTCATCAAAAGAAACAAAAGCATCAACACTCACACACAAACTTTGTCATGAAACTTTCAACAATACTCTACATGAATTTTCTAGCATATGCTTTCACAAGTCTGATATGAATCGTGATTTTCTTCTTAGTTTGTGAACTAGCTCAGTGCTAAGAAAATTTCGGAGTTTGACTCCCAAGGCTGAACATAATGGGTTCTCCAGAATTGAATGTAGACTAGAATATTCTTATTATAGTCATGTATTACAATTTTATGACTAACCATAAGAGTTCCAACTGCGATATTCTACCAAATCCTTGTCTGATCAGCTGTCAAGCAGGGGAGGGAGGACTAGCATGGGCTGAACAATTCCCATCAAGCTAGTTAGATGATCAAGGTAATCTAACTTTCTTATGTCTCAACAATGATTCAAATTGAGTTCAAATCATTCATAGAGATGTGAAGGTAGCCGTGGGTGTGCCCTTGCAAGTAGTACTTGTGATTTGATATTGTTGACACCATTAGATTTCTCAGACATATCAAGCCCATCGGGTCCTTGTTTGTCTGGGATGTACCAATCAAAGCTTTGGAGCAAGCGAGCCAAGATAATATGAAGTAAGAGTATCCCCAATACACGTCCTGGACATGCCCTTCTTCCACTTCCAAAGGGCAAGAGTCGAAAATCTTGGCAAGTCATATCAATCTTTGGATCTTGCATGAACCGTGTTGGGTCAAATTCCAATGGCCTTTCCCAATTGTTAGGATCACGTCCTATTGCCCACACATTCACCAATAATTGTGTCTTCGGTGGCAAATTGTAACCCTCTACGGATTGCCAAGCTTCATTTGTTTGATGAGGTAGAAGCAATGGTGTGGGAGGATGCAAGCGGAGAGTCTCTTTTATGATAGCTTGTAGCAATCTTAGTTGTTGAATATCTGACTCTTGGACCACACGGTCTATGCCAACAACAGTATCCAATTCTGTCTGTGCTTGTTTCATGATTTCAGGATTTTTCATGAGTTCTGCCATTGCCCATTCAAGGAGGATTGAAATTGTGTCTGTTCCAGCTCCCAAAAGGTCGAACTACACACAGATCAAAACCATTTCCAGCATGTCATTTTATGGTAAAGGTTTTCCTTACCTTGGTAACAATGACTACCTATACATGTCAAAATTTCACTTTGTCACATAAGATTTTGAGCAATTTGTGATATATAAGAAATGCATGGGTTTTGCCAAGGTGAAGTATTGATATCTCAAATCTTCATATGGGTTGAGAACATGAAACATAATAGATTTGGACAACAATTTTGCAAGCAAAAACATTTGACTACCCAACGCTGTTGAGTTAATGTATTGTTCAACTCCATTAATCAAGGATGTTAGGTGGGTTCATAGGAGGCACTTGAACCCTAGAATCTAGATGGGTGAAGTTACCCTTAGTTGATTAATACATGGTTGTAATTTTTAAAATTGAGTTCTTTTTTGGGAGAGAGGTCATTTCCACACTAATGTTCTCTATTACAAGGTACTACTGATGAAAATGATTAATCAAAAGCACAGCGGAATATGTGTGTATCAAACCTATGAGAGGAGCTTAAGAAAGATTGTTTCAACTTCAACCACGGAGCTATTAAAACTACAGTCCTCTTTCCCACATCCTTGTTTATAAGGTGGGCACTAGGTAGTTGCACCATTTTCTCTCATTCTCCCCAATTGCTTCATTTCATGGTTTTTATACACTTTGATGTATCCTCCTTGATTCAACTACAACTAGAATACATAGCATTCAAGAAGGGGGATGTAGATAAGTAGTTCTCAATCTCTTTCACAATCTAAGTTACCCAATTATTTTGTCATCACTGACACCAATTTGATTGTGACAATGGGAATTAAAGAGGAGGGAGGAGAACAATACAAGTGACAATCGAAGGTACATAGACTTACCATGACCAAAGGTTTAAGTGTGCACTGAGGAAGGGGTCCTGTCCCATCTTCTGAAGGCATTTTAAGCAGTACATCCATAAAGTCTTTTGGCAGATCATCATTTTTTGAATCTCTTGTATTTGGTGTAGCTTTTGCATGTTCATCAAGTAATCTTTGAAATGATTTTGTTAGTTTCTCATCCAACTTTTGCATTTTTGCTTCAACACCTTGGAGCTTTGTCAACCATTTCAAAGAAGGGATGTGGTCCCCAATGATGAAGGCCCCCAACCAAAACATAACATTTTGAAAATGGTCTTTGAAATCTTGCAATTCTTGGTGCCTTCTTTCTTCTGTTCCATAAAACCTGGAATTTGAAACAGATTATTTAGAATGTTTACAATCAATCCTGCATTCTACAAATCAACATAATGACAAACATCTTGTTGTTAACATGTTTCAAAGACTCATTGATGAACACAAGAGATTTTACAAATTGTTTTAAAAGACTACTTAATGTGAAATTCTTCAAGTGACGGGTCAATCAATGTCTCTTAGTTTCAATAATATGAATGCACTATGAAACCTAACTTCTATGATAAATTTGTCCAAACATATCACTTGAACAAATTGTACAGAGTGTGTGGGTGTATTGAACAAAACATCCAACATGATGCACCTCTTGCTGAAGATCATTTGTGCCAAGCTATTGGTTGCAATAGCAGACATATGGTACTTGAGGTTCACCACTTTGCTTGCATTAGCCTCCACATAGATCTCATTCAGTATGAGGCTTATCTCATTTTTCCTCACAACCTCAAAAGATTGTATGCATGTTGGTGTGAACAATTGAGTTGAACATATCTTGCGTAAGTGCCTCCAATAAGGACCTGATGAAAGTGCAATAGCATTATCAAGGTTGAAAACTTTACCAACCAAGGTTTTTGGGCGGTTTTGAAATACCTGATCATGGGTCTTCAAAAACTTTTCTGCCAACGTAGAAGAAGATACCACAATACATGGTGTGGAACCAAAACGAACATACATGAGAGGCCCATATTGTTGTGCCAAGTGTGCCAATGCTTGGTGCGGCAATGAACCTAGGAAAGGAATAACACCCACTAAAGGCCACATCCAAGGTCCTGGAGGTAATAGAATAGATCTTCTCACAATAAGCTGGTGCACAATAATAATCAACAATGTCGTTACCACAACTAATAATCCCATTTTTTCATGCCATTGTGCACTACTAAGTAGTTTTTGTAGTTGCAAAAATTGAACCACTAATGTTTCCATCTCTTCACAAATTGATCACTCCACTTGTTGAACCAAACATTTCCAATTCCGAACTCATACTCATATTGTTTGCAACAAGCTATAGTGCCTTCTTTCACCAAACATCTTTTAGTCATACAAGCCATGAGCAACTTTCCAAGTTTTGCAATTATTAGTCCCACATTGAAAAGTTGTCCTTCCAAAACAAAAGCAACATGTTTTTGTTGCACCACAACAAGACAAGTCATTGCCATTATTGGCATTATATTTATGATTTTGAATTTTGTCCAATGTTGAAAGTTGCCCCATAACAAAACTCTAGTCTTTTTCAACTTGTGGTATGTGAAATTCCACCTTTACTAGATAAATGAATGTAATTGTAAGGTAAAAAATTCAAATGTTTATTTAAGGGATATTTGTAATATTTTCATTGTTTACCAAACCATTAATATCACATTTATACTAAATGGGCAGTTGTCATCTGTTGCATTATGTACATATGTTGAATCATAAATGTATCTAGTAATAACACAATTTTTTTACAAAGGTCTTATTTTGAAGTTATTTTGTGATATTATTATCTCCAAGTGAGGTCATGAAATGTTTGTATAACAAGTAAAAGTTTCCTTCTCCAATTATCATTGGGGGTAGGAACAATATGATTGCATATGTGAAAGAAATGTAGAATTTACCAAGATTGTGTGCTATGAAACCATTATTGGTGCCCGTACCAAGATCAAAACATCATGTGCTTTGTTTCATTGATGATATTGATGCCATGAATTGTTCGCAAAAGTTTCCTTGGTCCATTCATTTGAGTCAAGTAAGTTCATATTCACATCTTCACATGCCATGTTTTTGTTTTATGCAAAGAGTTTCAAGGCCCTACCATGTTTGTCATAACATTAATTGTGATAAAGGTCATTGTGTGTGAAGATGAGACTTTCACTACAAAGCATGCCTTTGATAGGAGTAAATTTGAAAATCATAAATATGGGGATGACAAATGAAATGAAATTTTATAAAATTTTCAAAAAAAATTATTTTAATCAAGAAGGACTTGCAAGTGGCCACTATTCAAAAATTCACAAAGGTATCCATTCAAGATAAGATAAAAAATAATACATCAAATCCAAACATCAAGTTTGTTCCATGAATTAAGATTGAAAATTTGCGAGCAAAATTTCCTTCTCAAGTTTTATATTAAAGTGTGAAAAGACCATGTGATGACGAAATGATATATTACAATAAGGTGTAAATAATTCAATATCTATGAGGTAAACCACCAAAGTGGAAAGGACAAAGAACCTTTGTGGTTGTTTCATTCATACAATCCAAGTTGATTCTTTGAATACTTCAAGGATAAGTATGTAGATGTCAATTAGATTGATACTTTCCTACCAATTCATCTTTTTTTGGGGTCCAAGATTGCTAGGCAAATTTTTTATGTCAATGAGTAATTTGGGAAGTGTAGTCTAAATTTTCTCAGTAAATATGAAATTGTCAATCTAGATCTTCTTCAATTGGAAACTTAAATAGCGTTTGAATCATACAAAATCTATATAGCTAGATATTAGGTTCATAAAATTTGCTCCCTCATGGACACCAAATTCAAAAGCACATCTCACATTACCAAACAATTGTCCTTAATCAAAGCGCAAGTCAAGAAAAAGAAGATTCACAAAATTGTAGTGAATGAATAAGCTTGGTACATGAGTGCATGCAATCTCTAGTCATTTTGAAAGAATCACATTGGATTTGCTAGATAGAATTCAAGCTCTAGATTTCAAGCAGTATTAAAGCTGTTTTCTCTTATATCAATCTCTAGATTCAAGCTGATATAAGAGAAAACATTGTGTTTCACAAAGGTCAGATGATGGAGTACTGAAGATGATAACAACATTTTCTTCACATGGATTTTTTGTGGGAAATGTTTTTTCACATGGCTTTGATTGATTTGTTGCTCATGATGACACCAGAAAAGTTTGGAGTCCTGACTGATGTAAGGCCCTGGTACGAACCTTATCTTTCTATTGAGAGTTTGTGAGTTCAATTTGCTCTTGTTCTTGGATCGCAGAACATGTGAGTCCCACAGAACACGTGAAGTCCCATAGAACATATTCAATGTTTTTTTCCTCTTGTCAGAACATGCAAAATTACACAGTTCTATGCAGAGCAAAAAAAGACACCTCAAAATGAGCACTGGACAGTCTCCTAGTGTCCAGATGGTGGCTCCCGCTTTGACAGGTAAGAACTAAGAACCACTGGTTCTGATTACTAAGACTGGAATCAAAATCAAGTCTGATGTTCAAGGATTTTATTATTTTAAGAACGGGACACAGAACCAAGTTGTTGGTTGCATTTATATCTAAATTTCCATAGGATACAATCAGCCCAGATTCATTGCTGTAAGTTTATCTTTAGAGCAGATTCACCCACAAACTTGTGGTGAGCAAAATGAAATGTGAAACTCCAACCTCATGTGACATAAATTATAAATTGAAACCATTGTCAGTAAGTTTCATGTTCTTTCTGACTTCTCTCCCATGTCTCTGAAGAAATGGGTACCTACTCCAGTGTCAGTATTCAGACTTCGAAAAGTTTCTTGCACTTTCAAAACTGAAGACTCTCACCACAGTTCAAACTTTTGCATTTAATGCTGTGTTTGCTGTTCACCCATCATCCATGGCTCATGTTGCACTCATAGGCCATGACTGTTAAACCCTAAACCCTGAACTTTTCTTTAACAAATATTTATCAAGCTTTTATTCATACTGAAGATTGTTGTGTTAGTTCACTGGATTATGTATCAATAAAAAAGAAAATCTCAAACTTCTTCATTCTATGTGAATGAAAATTTTCCAAAGTGATTTAAAAGTTGCTATAGAAGTGCACTAACTTCACACAACAACTCCAGATTGGAATCTACTTATGTCTACACCACATACTCTCATGGTTACATCAACTCCGATTGGCTACAACGCACACCATACATCAAGCACAAAGTTTAACACCTGACAACTCTACCTATGAAATGGAGAGATTCCCATCAAGCTGTCTGCGAACTGGCAGGGATAAATCTACACTGCAGGAAAGTAGATCAAATGTTCTGTAATCAAGGCTACAGGAATTTAAAGGAATTGCAAAACATGCAAACATGCTGAAAAACATCAGACCTCCACCTCCCGTGTACAATTCCCTGGCAACAAAAATGGAAACTTTTGTGGATTTTCAACTAAATAAGCAGGCAAGTGTACTCCAGAAAAGGACCTGGCAACAGACCCCATCTTCCCTATCAATTCTTTGAAGGAAAACTCCTCAGGAAGCATTTCAAACAAATCTCTGCCATGGCAAATGATGTCCTGTATCCGGACAGGGTCCAGATATGAGGAATATCGTACACGGTCAGCATGTGAGTATGCCTGCATTTTGAAGATGAAGTCAGATATGTATCGGAAACAGAAACTGCAATGCCAGCCAGCATCTGCCAGTATTTTGTCAGTTACCCGTCCATGTTGGTAACTAGTGACCTTGCTGTCAAATACATAGACCGCTGAACGCCAACTATTGAAGTCCACATGGAATTCATATGAATATAGGTAATTCCGTAGTTGGAGATGCATGATGGATGGGAAACCATCACAGGATTGTAGCAGACGGATTGTATGGGCAGATGGAATTTCATCCACATCAGCCATGATAACCAAGTCCCCATCAGCAACTCCCGCTGCATGGAGACCATGATCCATGGCTCTGCGTTGACGACCTTCATTTACAAAAGGGTCTTTGGGGGTTAAGGTTTGTCCAGGCAAGAAGGAGTAGACAACCTTGTCCCTAACAAATGAAAAGCGGTGCTCATTGTTTTGATAGATGAGGGGTTTGGGTTGACCTGTGAAGGTGGTATTTGACTCCAGAACCACGAATTTGGTGACATATGGCATCAGTTCCTACATGGCAAATCCAAAGATTACTGTTAGACAGAGTTTTGACCCAAAAACCATTCAAACACTATACCTATACTTCAGCAAGTAGGGAAACTTCTTGACAAACAAAAAACATAGTCCTTTTGCCCAACACACACAGAGGAGCAAGAGCAAATGGCTGCTGTGGAGTTCATGAGCTATTAGTTTATGCAACCGTTCAATGTGAAAAGAATCAATGAATCAATTGAAGCAAAACTGAAGAAGTACCTGTAAACGGATTTCCAGCAGATCAATCTCATTGCTAAACATGACTGCATCAAAAACCCGGCGAGGATTCTTGCGAAGACTCCAGCCATGGAGCTCACACAAACGAGCCAAAGAAATGTTTTCTGCATAATAGTGTGGAATGACCTGCACACACAGCGATTGCACAGCACAAAAGGCATCAGCATGTATTTCTGCCAGTAACAAAGAATGAAGAAAAAATACCTCTCCAGCATAATCATAAGACCTTGTCAGACAACTCCTCACATAGTGCAACACTCCCTGTACTGCTTGATGGAATGCCTACTACAGGACAACAGAATAAAGGAGAAAGAACAGTTGGAAGCCACATTGACAAGACATAGAGGGAGACGCAGAGTATACCTGGAAGGGCTTTGGAGGTGTGTCCCAAATAGGTCGCAGAAAATAGGAAACAGTTTTGCCATGGAAGTATATGACCAGTCCACCGATGGCTGATAGACACAGAAGCAGCAGGATGCTAAGCTTTCTCCTAAGGACCAAACCTCGGGATCTCCCTCCTCGCCATAGCTTAATCATCCCTCACTTCCTAACTCTATTGATGCAAGTCCTTCAGAACTCCAACCCTGCACTACTTTAAAACACAAAATCCAACAAATCAGCCTGGAAACAAGGACTCAGATCTTAGCTCTACCTCCCACAAAGACTGCAGATCCACATTCTCCAAATCCACATCCATGTCGATGCAGCATATAATTTCTCAACAGTATCCCTAAAGCTTAATCCTTGAGGATTCAAAGTGGATCCACCTGTTGGATGCTGGGATGCTCTTAAAGGCCATCTGTGAGCCCTAAACCCTAAGGATCTGGATCTCTGCAATATGTATTTGGGGTTTGGTTTCTATATTGTTTCAAGAGTGTTCCAGGTTCTTATGTTAGCGGAGGCTACTTACCAAGCACTGGGAAGTGCGTGCACGGGCCTGCACACATGAATAGGAAAACGTCCACTCAGCCACAAAAAAGAAGGCGCTCTCACAGCCGAAGTGCAGGCCAGTGGGATCCTCCCCAAGCTCTTCCAAACTCAATTGGAATGATGTCTTCTTCTGGTTCAAAGCCAAAGACACAGAGAGATGGTGGGTTTCTCTGAAAGATGGTGGGTTTCTCTGAAAGGTGTTGGGTTCCTCTGAAAGATGTTGGGTTCCTCTGAAAAATGGTGGGTTTCTCTGAAAGATGGTGGGTTTCTCTGAAAGATGGTGGGTGAATTCCTGGAGACTTAAAAAAGCTGACAAAGAGATTGACACAAATTGTCTTGTGTGTGATCTAGAAGTGGTAGATAGTGTAATAGACACCAATTTTAGGAGTGCCCAAGAGAGAAAGCTGCATGGACATGGGCAATTCATTCACCTTCATGCATAGATTGAAATTCCCTCCTCATGTTAGCCAAGAAATGGAAGGCTCTCAAGGTGTAGAGTGAAGACCAATGCCTCTTCAATACAAGAAAAACCTAAACAGCCTACCCTTAAGAGATTCAAGCTAAGTTGGACTCTACCTAACTTCGAGGGGTTGTCATGATCTAGTTTATTTCACTAGAAAAAAAGAGGAATGATTCGATCTATAAGAATATTAAATGGTTTGATGTCAAGCTTGGTAAATGTATGTGGGAAGAAGGGTTGATTGACTATGGTAAAATAAAATGGCAAAGAATTTTTGTAGATATTGTTTAGGGTTTAGGAGGATTGACTATGGTAGAATGCAATGGCAAAGAATTTTTGTAGATATTGTTTAGGGTTTAGGAGGGTTGACAAAGGGAAGGCTATCCTTGAGAATTTTGACGACACATGGTGCTTTGCACTAGACCTTATGTGTTCAAGATGACATGAAAGTTAGGTGGTGTTACCAAATGCCTCACAACCTTAGTTTTATGCGGTAATTGGGAGTCTTGGGTTTAGGGTTGAGTTCTCCGTGCCCCCCCCCCGCGACAAGTTGATATGTGATGTGGGTTTTGT
>Ga0116231_10011601_pt1 | contig 13447 bp, 7 predicted proteins | sample S1TSphgellanicum_2_FD_89695 | JGI IMG/M metagenome (GOLD analysis project Ga0116231, IMG submission 89695) | Host-associated microbial communities from peat moss isolated from Minnesota, USA - S1T2_Fd - Sphagnum magellanicum MG | ecosystem: Host-associated > Plants > Peat moss > Unclassified... | reverse complement strand
TAATGTTTTTATGAAATATTTTTTTGGAAACCCATCCTTTCCTTTATCCCCAAAAAAGTTTTTTAAAAGGGGGGGGACTTTGGGGGGGGGGGGGAACAAGTATCAAATGTGTTTCTTATGTACAATTTTGTCAACATGGAATCTTCAAAGTTAATTAATTAATTAATTATTGGACACACATGTGTTGAAAGTTGAAACTGCCCCTGTTCTATTAAGGTTCAATAGTAGTAGTAGGGCCACAGTGAACCAGCCCCCACCAGACCACCATCCATCCACTGGATGCCTGTTATTACTCAGTTGTGGATGAACCTCAACTGAGTTAAATATTTGGTTTCACCTTGGTAACCCACTTCTGTAGGAAATAATAGGTTCTCTTAAGGTGGATTCACACTTGATGGTGAGTAAGTCATCCATAACTCAATGTTACAAGTTCTTAACATTGAGTTGTGGATGACTTACCATCAAGTGTGAATACACCTTTATATAGGTAGGTAGATAGGTAGGAAAATAGGTAACTATTAGGTAAGGGTTGTTTTTACTACCTACCTATTACAACCTGCTTGTTGTTGATTGTTAGTAGGTAGGTAGGAAAAAAAAAGAAAAAAAAGCAACTGAGCTAACCACCATGGTTAGCTAGGAAACTGAAACCCAACAGAAAAAAACTGTTTCTTGACCACTTACCATTCATCCTTCATGGTGCACTGGTGGGAGCTAGTTCATTGTGGCCCCAATAGTAGTAGGGTCCAATTCTTGGCTTGAGTACAAAGGAAGAAGGTCAAGTCTATACCTATGCCAGTGTTTTATATGCCCCCTTTTGTCATCAGCCAAAAAGACATGTTGGCTTGATGCTTGTCCTCCTCCTGGGCAAGTTGTTGTTGCTGCTGCTGCTGCAACTGACTCAGTTAGGAGACCTTCCCTAACTTTCTCTCTCTCTATCTCTCTCCCCTTCAGACCTGGAAAGGCTGGCAAAATATACCTATCATGTTTTCTTGTATGGGAAATTTGAGTGCAAGACAAAAGTGTCTCTCCTTTCCTCAACTCTGGAGAGACTTCCTTCCCATCTGCGCAGGATTTGTGAATAAATTAATAGCTTGAACTTGGAATCAATTTGTGGGTGACAAGTGATAACAAGGTTTTTTTTTAATTTTTTTTTTAAATTTAAAATTTTAATGGGAGATTTATATGGTACTTATTTCTTCATCTTTAAGAGTAAAAAATATTTAGGTGAACAGAATTTTTGTCATGTTTTGAGTTTTGACCCTGCTAGTGGGTAGCAAGCAGTGAAGGTGTTGTTGTTGATTGGTTCAGTATGGAATACTTGTGTTTGCTTGGCTATTTTGTCAAGTTGACTTTGGTTATATTTTGTTCAAGTTGATGTTCTCATTTTGTCAAGTCTGCTTTGCCAAAAGGCTAAGTTCACATCCACTTTATCATTTTGTCAAATCCACCTTGCCAAGCCACAATAGTCCTCCACATGGTCAAATTTCCTAGATTTTAGAGTTTTAAAAATTTTGCTTCAAATGTGAGACCAAATATCTTTGCCACTAATGGCAAGTTAAAACTCATAACACTTAAAGATAAGATTCTTAAAAATAAAAAAATTGGATCACAAATGGGAAGAATACATTGTAAAAAGAGGACTAAAACAAGTCAAAACTAAGGGGACACCCAACTCCATAATCAATAAGGTCATCCCACATCACTCTAGTCAGCTTAACATCATGCCACCTAGTCTTGTTAAAAGCAAAATCATTTCTTTCTATCCAAATTGCCCAAAGGACAACGCCCTAGAGCATGGACCACAATGAACTAAATCTCCTCAACTTACTAGGTAGTATCTTATTGAAAAGGGACTGCACAAGGTTGAAAGGTCTCTAGGCACAACTTGGTTCTAAGGGTTGCTTGAGTTTGTACAACCATGTGAAAGCAAATTCCCAAGCTTTCCTAGCTCTTGGACACCCCCAAAATCTATGGGTGATAGATTCAAGGATCAATACCTCATTTTTCCCTCCTCACCTCCATAGCCCAAGATTGAAGGTAATGTTTTCAAGGGTTCCATAAAACAAGTTGAACACCCTTCCTCTTGAGCTTGGTTTGGTGTAGATTCTTACCCTCTTCAATGTACCTAAAAACTCCTTACTTTTGTTGCTTGGTTGTAGCAACCCTGAATGCACCCCCACCTCATAAGCATGTATTCTTTTGGGTAGCACCACAGTTCTACCAACACCACCAATAGCTGGTAAGAAGTCAGAAATCATTGGTTGTATATAATACACCAATTGGGTCATCCATTGGGTTCTTAAAGATGCTCGATCAATCTCTGCATTCTAACATCATGGAAGGTTTTGGCAATTCCTTAATCTAATTTTTTTGAATGTTGTCTAACATTCGTTCCCATATGTTGTGCTCACTTTCTTCAAACAAATACCTATCTCTAGTTTCCTTCCAAGTGTGGAACTTGCTATGCTCCAAATTCCACAAGTCTCTTACACACCTTAGTCTTTCGCTATGGAAATTTTGCATGCAAAAAATTAAAGTTCCAAATTTAGAACCTTTGAAAAAGACCCCCACCATAAATTGAAATTCTTGATGGATTTTACTTTTAATGGAGGATCAAATTGGAGCTTATGAACTAGACACTTCCATGCTTTCATAATTTGCCCCCATAAAACTTGTATAGAGATTTGTCTTCTTACCAAAGCCCAATCCAACAAGTCTAGATTCCACCATTTGTGTCAAGAAAACATGTACCTACCCAATTTGAATATAAGTAATGTCTTAAAATTTGATTCCCCAAGTTCGAATGTGTTTAGTACCCATTTACACGTAGGGCTAAGAAGGCCTCTTCTAGGTCTATCAAACCAAGGCCTTATTGGGACCAAATTAGCTTAACCCAATTTTTATTAAGAAGGGTAGGATGGCTAAAGAAGTTTTGGGGTTAACCTTAAGTCTAAAGGGTTAGGTTAATGCATATGACATTATCCCAATATGCTTTGAGGGGTGGTGGCCTAATTAGGATAAGGGGGGGAAGCAAGTTGGCTAGATTAAGATAAGGTTGGGCGACCTTATCTTTGTTTGAAACTAGCCAAACTTGCTGGATAAAAGGGTATGAACAAGGGGGGGGGGGGGGAATTTTTTCTAGAAGCTTCTAGTAAATTAGGGTTAAACAGGACAATACTATTAACAATTCCATGGAACTAAGAAAGGGGATTACTAACCTACTTTTTTTTTTTCTAGAATGATGAGTGGGGGCTTAAAGGGGTGTGAAGAAAGAAGAATGACGATGATGATTGTAAAGTGGGAAAAGGGATCTTGGCACATCATGAGGGGGCAAGGTAAGTGAAGGAGTGAAGAGGCATCATGAAAAAACCAACTTTCAAAGGTAATCAAGTCAACAATTAACCTCGAGAATGGAGGCAAGGTCATCAAGTGGTGGGGTGATGGCTGTTCAAATGGAGGGGCTTCATGAGCGTGGTGACTAAAGGTGAATGGGGAAAGGTCAAGAAGAGGTACCTTTATCAGGTTGATGCAAAAATAGAAGAATAGAAAGGAGGGGAGAACGGGGAGTGTTGGTTGTTGGACCTAAGGAGCAAAGAAAAAGGTCCACCTTCTTGTTACATAGCAAGAACAACAAGAATTAAAGCTTAGGCTATCCAACAAAGGTAGGGTGAAAAAAAATTATTTTGGGGAGGGTGGTAGAGAATTCTAGAAATATAGGTAGTGGTGAGGTAGGATTATAATGGAGGATAATAATGTAGAGATGGTATTAAGGTGTAGTAAGGAGAAAGGAGTGGAGACTTATGGATTGAACCAAAACTACATTATAACCACATCTTGGAGGTGTGGCACTTATGTTTTTTTTTGGTAAAGACTTGTAATTTTAGTTTGATAAAGCTTGTATGAAGCTAATTTAATTTAGGGTTGTAGCTGGTTAAATGTAGGGATAAAGGAGTGGTAGGAAAAGGTATGATTGCTATCTGCAACAAATAGGAAAACTGAATATAAAAGAACATAGAAAAATAAAGTAGTTAGAAGGAAGAGATTTTAATTAGTATAGATAAGGTTTAGACCATGGCATGACAAAATGCTAGTGGGAAGGGATTGGTTTAGGAATAATAGGAGTTTGCTTAAGGTAGAAAATCAGGAATTAGGGGTTGGATTAGGTAACAAAATGTGACACCCCCCTTTGTAAATCTCCAAGGAAACAAGGGGGAGTGACCCATGTCGAAGGTTAGGGATGCACTAAAATTGTGCCTAACATGCCTCCCATTCATTTTTAACGCAATAATCCTCCCAATTGATTTTTACTTTAGTGTGATGTTTTCATCTTCTTTGTGGAAAATTTCGTAAGAAGGTTTTGCACTTCTTATTATTGTTTTGGTACCTCATTAGACATTAATGAAAAACCAAAGTGTAGATGCCAACATTAAGTTGAACACCACTACCCTACCAACAAGAGGTAAGTGAATTGAATTCAAATACTTGAGCTTCTTATGAAATTTCTCACCAAAATGCATATCCTTCTTTCACATCTAGGTTGAAACCAAAAGGAGCCCACAAATTTTTTGCTAGGTTTCCTTCATTGACCCATTTCCACCTAAAATTGATAGCCCACCCAAACCTATGTCTTTTATTTTATTTTTTCCAATATGCCATAGATTTGCTCCAATTGATCTCCATGGCATTAAGCAAGAAGTTGTCCAACAACTTGACCACATTTATCATATTCCTTTTTTCCCATTTGATAGAAATGGCAATATCATTCACATATTGAAATATTGTTTGTACTTTTTTAAAAGGGATATCCTTTCAATTTCTCCTACCCTCATTGCATCTTTTACCATGAAATTAAATACTTCACCCATTAAGATGAATAGGTAATGAGCTAAAGGGAATCTTTGCTTAACTTTTTTTTTCATTTAAAAAGGTTTTATGATGCCCCCATTAAGACAAACCATAACTTGCACATTTTGGAACACAACCTTCACAAAACTTATGAACTTTTGGGCCATCCCCATTCTCTCCAATGCTAATAATAAAAAATCCCAACTTATTTTATTAGAGGCCTTCATGAAATCAAGCTTGAGGAAGACCAAACATTGGTTGGATCTTTTAGCTTAATCAATTGTTTCTTACACTAATAATATATCATCAAGTATGTACCTCAATGGAAGGAAGTTGGTCAATGTCCACCACATTCATGAGTATTGATTGGACATTCAGTTGTAATGCCTTGGTTAGGATTTTGTAAGTTAGATTCAAAAATGTAACAATGTGTTAATTGTTAAGGCTTTCCTTTTCTCCTACCTTAAGAAAAAGAGTAATCATTCCTTTGTTTATACCCTTGGGAAAATGCCATGTCTTCATTGCTATTATAATCATTTGAAAAATTCCTCGCCAATTAAATCCCAATAAGTTGTGTAGAATTCCACCACCACCCTATCTAAACTAGATGTTTTGTTTTTAGCTATGGGACTTTGTTACAAGGTGAAGCTCTTCCATAGTAATTGGAGTGGCCAATTTAGCATTCATTTCGTTAGAGAACTTTCTATGGATTAAATCCAAAATTCCCTTCCTCATTTCAACTTGTTCAAAGGTCACAACTTGGGCTTGCTATAATTGGTTGTAGAAATTGTAGCAAATTGCACTTCCAAGTTTTCCTTTTTGGAAACCATTTTACTACCTACATCTTTAAGAACTAAGATCCAAATTTTGATTGTAGTCAAAAATATTTTGGAAACTATGGCGCCCTTTTGTTTTCATTGAATTATAACTTGTGTTATTTGTCCATCAGTTTTCACCTCTTCTATTTCATGCAACTTATTCCTTAAGTATATAGTTTTTTGTTGTTCCACTTTATTTTGGATTGAGGCTTAAAACTATTTTTGTTCAATTTTCAACTTTGTCTAAACTCCCTTTCTTCCTTCTATAATTTTGATACCTTCTTGATTTAGAATTCCTTTTAGAACCTAATTATTATCCTCCTCTTTGTGAAGAAAGTAGCTTTAGCTAATTTATTGCACCAAATTTGTTAAATTTCTTCCTTGGTTACTACAAAATGTTGTCTATTCATTTTCTAACAAAATCATCTTGTTGGTGCATTCACCAATTTTAGAACACATGAAATTGGATGGTGGTTGGACTTGACCCCATCTCCCTTGACTATGTAATAAGAAAACCAAATTAATTTGGATTTGGAGGAGCTTTTTAACAATGTAAACTTTATTTAATTGAGCTATGATTTTATCATTTCCACACCTCTAATTGTCCCAAGAATATATGAAGCTCCCTTCAAATCTTGGGTCTTCTTTGATATCTAATGTGAATTTAATAACCTCCAAGAAAATAATTCCTTTTTCAAAATAAAATTCTCATAATGAAAATGTGTATTCCCTTTGCTCAACCATATTCAAATCCTTGCAAAACAACTAATTACAATATTTTGAAATCCCATTTTTAACCAACTCCCACAAATTATTCCTCTTTGATGGGTCGTTTGGTGCATACAAACATTAATTATGCTTAGAATATTGCACGACAACCCTTTCAACTTAAGCATTTTTATTCTATTGCCTTTTATAGTCCTATACTTAAACACTAGTTTTGCCCACTTAGGGTCCAACATGATACAAGTTACTCTTCATTTAACTAAGCCTACTATAATTTAGAAATGTAACCTTCATTGGTTTTTTTCATTCACACTTTTGTTCATGGTTAAAGGTATCTTCTTATGTTTGCCCCCTTATTTTTGTATAACTTTTGGTCTTGCAAGCAAATGAGATTTGGCTTAGGGCTTACTCCTTTAACAAAATTACCATCCATGCCCCCAAATGTTTTTAAGATTATGTGTACTTTCATGAAGCATTGTTTAGATTTTGGGAAAATTTCTTCAAAATTTTCCTATCATTGCACCATTTCATGTCATTGAAGGTTTATAGGTTGGGATCATTTTCCCCCTTAATTGGAGTGGGTGGTTTATTATTTTTAATTGCCATCTTGAGAGCTTTTACCAAGTTCTTCTTTTCAACATTGCCATTTTCATTTGTAGGCTCTAAAATTAAGCGCAATTTCAATGGGTTTTGTCCTAAATTACCTTTCCACCCATTTATATCCTTAAGTTCTCTTGGTCTCCTTGACTAATGTGTGAATTATAGTCCATGGCCCCTTCTATGTGGCAAGGAGCTTTGCCCACACCAATATTTTTTATAATGGACAAGGTGACAATTAAATTCATTTGAAAGCTATTAAAAGCTTTTCAATTAAAACAAAAATTTCTTTTTGGGACATTGATCAAAAGTGCATTTCATCATTTGTTGTAGGGATGTTGATTCTTTTGTTTTCAACATTTGTGAGCCTTAAGGGTTTTTGCACCTATTGTTTTTTCTCCAAAGTAGACATTGGGAAATTTTCTTCATTTAGTTGTGCAGTAATCATTTCCATTTGAAGAATGGCTTGAAGGGTTCAAATTATCTTCTCCATTTTCCCCTCACTTTCTCCATCACTTTCAATTTCTACTATTGACCTTTTGTTCCTCCCAACCATTTGGGTGACCAAGCCATAGGTGTGGTTTCAAGAGCCTCCTTTCCTTTTTGATCCACTTACAAGCTAAAATCTTCAATCATAACTATGTTTTCTTATTTATTTCCCTTTTAAGACAAAATTATTCATTTTTCTGGGGGGGCATTTGTGGGTTTTCCCCTCCACAGTTGGATTGCATCATTTGTAGCAAGTTTATGATCCTTCTTAGGTGCATCATCCCCCTTACAAACATTTCCTTATTAGTTACCTTTTTCTTGAATGGGCTCAACAACAATGTGGTCTTCTTAAGTCTATCCCAATTCCTCCTCCATGCCTCCTTTATAAACCCCTCATTGTCCACTTGTGATGTTTTTTTACCCTTCAAGTTTTGATCCAACTCATGAATGCTCTCTTTGCTTGAACTTTGTTTAGTTGTCATCTCATTTTTTGAGTACAATCCTCTTTCCATTCCTTGTTGTTTGTCCCTTTTTGTCTACTATTGTTAGGTCCAATTGAAGGCTTTGAAGAATTTTTATGTGGCCAAAAGGTTGGACAATTTCCTATTAGGTGTTGTAAACTTCCACAAAAATGGTAGTGGATGGAAGGTAATTTTCAAATTCCATTACGACTTTTATTTCATCACCATTCATACCTAGAATGTTAATTGTTACAATTTCCCATCCTTGTTTAGGATCCATTGAGACACAACTTCATGTCATGTTTTTATTATTATTGTTGGGGTCTTTTTCTAAATATTTTACCAACATGAACTGTGATTATCCCTTCTAATGGTTTGTATTCAAGTGGCAACATTTTGAAAATGCACCATACAAGAATCCTCATGTTGTGAAAAAAATGTTGGGTTGAACATGGAGACTCATTGCTGGTAAATCATTATGTTCCATGGCATCTTGTGAGGGGGTCAACATCTACAATGTTTTAATTTCTTTCAAAGTTCATTATGAAAAGAATGGGTGTTTTGCAACAAGCCTTGCACTTCAATTTTTGAGTTGTATCGAACATTTGCAACTCACTATATTTATATGCCATGATTGTTAAAAGACAAGTTGCATGAATTGTAAAGTTGTAACTCACTATATATACAATGTAATTCATTGTAATTCAATTGTAACTATGTTAAAACAATTCATTTTCAATTACTATGCAACTCCATTATAATTGGACTCATGATGTCATGTTGACATCATTAATTGTCATCCATCTATTAAAATTTGACATGTGGCATTATGAAGATTTTTGGACATAATTTTTTTTCAAAATATTAATCTCCATTGTCCATTATGATTGTTAATGATGGTTCGAGATTGTGACATGTGGCACAATCAAAATTGCCACATGGCATATTAATTATATTTTGAAAAAAATATTTTAAAACTCTATATTAGTAGTTCAATAGGTCATACATAACCATAGGTATGTAGGTTGGTTGGTGTTAAAACCTACATACCTACCTACCTACCTACCTACCTAGGTTAAAAAATAGGACCTACTTACTTACCTAGGTAGGTAAGTAGGTAGGAAAACACAAGATTAAATGAACTAAAGAAAAACCATGAAACTTTATTTTTTAAATTTATGTTTTACCTTTGAGTTAAGTTTTTTGAATTCATCTCAAATTGACACATGTATTTTAATGTGAGAACATAAAAAAAACATTTTTTATATAGTTTGTAACATGGGATTTGAAGAAAAAATATATGGGTTAAATCTTTTAGTTGTTTTTTAGTTGCAAATTGAATTGTAATTATAATGTAAATAAGTTGGTGATTGAACACATAAACATTCAAGTTAGGCCAAATCCAAGGGGAGGGTTCCATGGTTTCTAGTGTTTTAAAAAAACTTGAACCCTTCCTATTGGTGCATCTAATGCACCAAAAATCATTTGAAACGGAATAAAATTGAAAAAGTTATGGCCCCCAAAGTAGAGGGGGTCGAAGACTTGAAAAACAAAAGCACTGAATATTACAAAGGTTGATTCCTGAACACCCAAAAACTTCCTTATATGTTGTTCTATTGTTATTAGAGTCCCAAAATGATTTGTGGAACTTTAAGTGGTACTCTTATAACACTTTAAATTGTTTAAAATGAATAAGAAATAAGAAAGTTATGAGGTTTGAAATAGGAGGGGTCCAAAGAAAAAGAAAAAGAAAAAAACATGTTTTGTAAGTTGGAAAACATATATTTTTCTTATTATTATTTCATTAATCCTTTTCCTTTGCACTTCAAAGATATTTTTAGAGCTTGAGGTAGCATTTTCATAACATTTTAAATCATTCAAAATGAAGTACATATGATGAAAATATAAATAATTAATGAATATGTATCATTATTAAGTTAAATAATTTTATTATAGTCATAACATAGTTGAACAATACCATTTTAATAGTGGCGTACTAATGGCCATACTAATTGTATCAATGGGAATTATAGTAGAAAACTAGTTGCAAAAGTATCCCATAATGTGAACACGTGTCATGATCGCATGTATGTACATTGTACGTTAGTTGCAACATTGTTGTTGCTTTAGTGGCACATTTACAATAGTTCCAAAATAGTTGCCACATGCAATTATAATGTAATTTTTGAAAAAATCAAACATCAGTGATTACATATGTATATACGATGTGTATAAATTATTGTATAGAAGACTCATTTTTAATTCATTTGCAACTATAGTACAATTAACTAATTTTTTAGTGTGTTAGTTTATTTATTAATACATTGCATTTTTAAGAGGTTAGTTGCACAATAGTTATAATATTTAAGTCATAATTGCACAATAGTTATATATGAGTTGTTTTTTGAGTTTTAGTTATTGAATAATGTGTTTTCAATGGACATAATTTCTCATAGTGGTTGTTGAAATTTCATACATAAACCCCTTTCAATGTCCATGCAAAAGTTGATCACCCTTGTTTTCATAATTGTATTCATAACACTACCCAACCAACAATATAGTGGGTAGAGATTTTAGTGCTTACAAAATTGGTGATAATAATATAATGTGCAAGCTATTTAATCTCTTGTTGTGAAATTTCAATTGGCATTTCTTCTTGTGGCACTTAGTTAGATTTTCATATTAGCAAGCTTCAATGATTACAATTTAAACATGTTGTAAAAATCTCCCTACGTGAAACTTTAAATGGATTGATTTTATTAGCATGCATTGGTTTCACATATCAAATTATCTATGAACACATTCACTTTTGCCATATTTACATCTCCCATGACCTAGGCTTTTAAACACCTTTTACCTCTTTCCCCTCGATCTTGTAATGTTAAATCAAAGGTTTGTCACACCTCTTTGAATGATACCATCTCAATGAAAACCACCCATGTAACCACAAAACTTTGTTAAAAAAAAACCAAACAGATTAAGAAAGCAAAAAATTCTTAAATTATAAATGTTGCCACCCTTTGAACATTTAGGGATGGCAACATTTGGGGTTTAAGAATTTTTTCCCCTTATTAGATAAGAGAAGTTAAAAGTTGAAATTGTAGAAAGGTGAACTCAATTAGCTTTGAATAATGTTAAATATGCAAGAACAACACAAGTTTCACAATCTTGAATGATCTCTAGAACCCGATGCGCCATTGCCCACATTGTGCAAAGACCTCCATTGCTACATATTGTTTCTTCCCCTTCCCCCCCCCCTCCCTCAATAGAAAAAAAATTCATGGAATTCTTAAAAGACCAATTCAAAATACTTAAAATATAAAATGTTTCATGAAACTCCCAAAAACTGAACTCATAATTTACCATAGCCCTTGATGAACACTAGTTAAAATGTGGGACCAAATAAAATCCATATTCCCAAAAATTAAACTCATAATTCACAATAGCACATGGTGAAAATTCCTCAAAATGTGAGGCCAAATAAAATTCAAATTCCTAAAAAAATGAATTCATAGTTCACAATAACATGCAATGAACCCTCTTCAAAACGTGGGACCAAATAAAATCCAAGGTCCCAAAAATTGAACTCAATAGTTCAAACTAGCATTAGATCAACATTTCTCAAAATGTGAGACCAAATAAAAACTACATTGTTCCTTAGTCTATAATTTATAGATGGAACCAATAACATCCTTTTTTATTATGATTTTTTTCCCCACAAGGATGAGGTGAAATTTTGTAGAAGGATAAGATAACCAAAGTTTAAAAATTAATTTCACCTTGAAACCATAACTAACAAGCTTCTTGAAGACTAGAATCATCAACTTGAGAATTGACAATTAAAAAATTAGACCCAACTCCAAAATCGATGAATTTTAGTTTAATCTTTTTTTAAAAACTCGAAATTGACAAATCATCCATTAAGAAAAAAAACATGAAATCCACATTCAATTATTTCTCTTAAAAAAAAGTCCCTACTTGGCCATCTAACTCTAAATTTAACATTTCCCAACAACTAAAAGAGTCCTTGTTCAAGAGGGTGAAAGTATCAATGTAGGGTGCTAGATCACCCTTGTCCCTTTTTTGATACAATTATATATCTTGTCACTTTGGTTGGTTAATTTGAACACGAAAATGAATTTGATATTTGGGTTTTTTTTAAAAATTTGCAAAATTAATATTTCAAATGAATAATGGTTATTGTGATTGCAAAGTGAAAAATATTTGTAAACAAAAAATCATATGTTAAAAATTAGCTTCAAATCGCTACACATGTTTAAAAATGATTAGTTAAATGATTATAAAATTTGAATTATCTTCATGTAAAATTGATTGTAACCTAAATGTTGAAAAACTCAAGGCTCAAAAAGGGTGAAACCAAATTACATTGCAAAGAATATAAGCGTCCTCCATCTTAAGTTGGGCAATAATGATAAGCTTAGTTACTTCCTGACTCTCATGGTTCATTGTTTCATAACACACACCATCGTTACAACCAACTTATAAAAGACAATCGATTGTTGAGATGGAGAGATTTTGACATTTTGTTTGTGTTAACTTGATGTCCTTTAATTCTTTTTTTTCTTCCTTCCAATGTATAAAAGACAATCGATTGTTGAGATGGAGAGATTTTGACATTTTCTTTTGTATTAACTTGATGTCCTTTAATTCTTGTTTTTCTTCCTTCCAATGTATAAAAGACAAATCGATTGTTGAGATGGAGAGATTTTAACATTTTGTTTGTGTTAACTTGATGTCGTTTAATTCTCTTTGTTTTGTCTTCCTTTGTACATTTTCCGAATCAACAACAGTGTGTTTATAAATAAAGTTTTGAAAGGTTTTGATAAACTACACATCACCACTGTTATCACTTCTACTATTTCTGACATTAAAAGTTCAAAACACCGTGCAAAGTTGCAGACAGACACACCTGAGAGTACTTACTATCTTTGACTTTGGAAGGAGGAGAGGAGAGGAGAGGAGAGGAGAGGAGGGGAGGGGAGGGGAGGAGAGGGTAGGGAGGGACCCATCATCCATGGAGTCCCATGACTCTCCTAAGGAAGAAAAAAAAGATGAGTCAGTTATAGTCAGGTAGGTATCAGTGTTTGAGACTGTCCTTTTGCAGTTGGGCTAGGCTAATAATAATAATAATAATAAGTGGGTTCATGCCATGCCTTGGCCCTAGAAGAAGAAGGAGAAGAAGAAGAAGAAGAGGACTTATGAGGGAGAGGAGAGGAGAGGAGAGGAGAGGTGGGTTTTATTAGCCTACCACCATTGCAACTGACAATCTTCTTAAATGCTTTTGTTTTGGGTGGTGGGGGAGGGCATCCTTTAAGGATTGTCTTTTCTGTTCCTCTTTTATAATTGTAAATTGTCTCCAAAACTCCCCCCCCCCCCCCCCCCCCCCCCTCCACGTCGGGCGGAGAGAGGACGGGGCCGGTGGCCTGGCTGGCGACGGCGCGGCTGTGGCTCTCTGGCCGGGTGGGGCATGTCACTTCCCCCTACCACACT
>Ga0116231_10011600_pt1 | contig 13449 bp, 6 predicted proteins | sample S1TSphgellanicum_2_FD_89695 | JGI IMG/M metagenome (GOLD analysis project Ga0116231, IMG submission 89695) | Host-associated microbial communities from peat moss isolated from Minnesota, USA - S1T2_Fd - Sphagnum magellanicum MG | ecosystem: Host-associated > Plants > Peat moss > Unclassified... | reverse complement strand
GCATTTAAAACTTGAGGGGAACAACAAACCTTTCAAATGCACCCCCCCCCCCCCCCCCTTTAACCCAAAAGGAAAAAATCTCAACCCTCTTGAGTGCATGTTGAGTCTTCTCATTGGCCGCATGAAAATTATGGTCCTAAAAACTGTTTGTCATCATTTTTGGCCTGCGCAAATGGACGGAATGGGGAGTATCGGTGTATATCAATGCATTATGGTTTTGAGCCGAAGACAAAGCTGTAAGTGTAGGGAACTTACAACCATAATACCTGAAGTGGGGAGCTTTACGCTTCATAAAAACCTGTTGTAACTACATAAAAGCAGCAGAAATATCCACCTATCAAGGTGCCTTAGGGCCATAATACTACTGAAGTGGGGGTCTTACAAGCGTAATGCCCCCCCCCACCCCCACCCCCCGACTTACGCGGTTTTGACTACATAAAAGAAGCAATAATTTCCAGCTATCAAGGTGCAATAGGGGTGTAATACTCCCAAAGTGAGGGTCTTACAAGCGTAATGCCCCCCCTCTTACTTGGTTTCGACTACATAAAAGAAGCAATAATTTCCAGCTACCAAGGTGCCATACGGGTGTAATACTCCTGAAGTGGGGGGTTCTTACAACTGTAATGCCTGCCGTATGTGCAGCGCTCAAAATTGCAGAAAAAAAATTTGCCCCACAATTTGACCTTAAAACAAAAGGAAAATTAAAAATTTTGGCCCATGATTGACTTGAAAATGATTGGCGACTATCAGCAAAACACGAACAACAAGTTCAATTTTAGCTGCATGTATGATGCAATCCTTGGGTTGCACTTGGTGAATTTTTAAAAAGCAAAATATTATTTGTGACCACCGTCCTCTTTAGGAGGAGACTCCAAAATTCTCAATGGATTCTTCAACTTTCCGGATGGATAACTCTATTATGTATAAGTAAGACATCGTCTGGAGGGAGGGTCGGCTACCACCTCTTAAGGAAGGGCTGCTTCACTCAACCGACTCAACAAAGCCGGAACATACCACCAACCAAGGTAGGTGGAAAAGAAATGGCCCAGAATTATGCCAAATGAAATGGCTCAAAAATAAACCAATCCGAAGGTGAGAAACTTGCAAATACACCGGCAAAACACAACTTTTTTTTTTTTTTTCCATCAACATACCAGAAGAGTTTTATAGTCTCTTATCGTTCCGGTTACACATATCCATCTATTAATCAAGTTCGTTTGTCTCATCGAAAGGTCCCAAACCATAGTCCACCGTCCCCCTTCCCCACCATGGAAAAGGTAGGTAGGTAGGTAGGTAGGTAGGGGTGCACTTTGTAAATGTTTAGACATTAGGTGACAGAGTTATTGAATATCGAATAACTCTTCGAAAGAAAAAATTTCAATAAAATCAAAACTAAATGTCTTTGGAAAATTGAGGCATGTGTTCTTGGTATTGTTGGAAAGCTTTTTCCTAATTAACTAACTAGGATTCAATGCAAAGTGTTTCCATAAATTTTTAGACCTAAGTTGTGAGAGATATTGAATTTTGAATAATTTCTGTCATTAAAATTTTATTTTTTTTTAAAATTCACAATTAGGCTGTTTTCCTTTTGATTCTGTTGAAATTGTGAATAATCCTTTGTTCATTAATTAATTTTTTTAAAAAATCAAATTCAAATTCAATTAGTTGAATAACAACAAGTTCACACATGGGCTTTCAATTTCCACCCCACGGATCTTCATGATCACTTCTCACCTAAGGTATTTAGTATATCAAGGGCCCTTCTTCTCTATGGGTTTTTTTGGGCTTTTTCCCTTCTTCTTTTTCCTTCAATCATTCCACCAGACTCCTTGTTTTGTTTGGCATGTTGTGTTGTATGTTTGTTGAGACTTTTGATTTCTTGGGTTTTGTTCGAGAAGGGAACCACCTCCCCCACCCCCTCCCAAAAATAATAATTTTAAGATATTTATTTTAAAAATTCCATCATCCAAAGTCCAAACCCTAAACCTATGTTTTTTTGTTTTTTTTGTTTTTCCCTCAAAAGTAAAGAAGGGGCGAAACTTAATCGGGACCCTCATACAAATCGGCCACATACAACATGAAAGGGTGGGTCGAGAATTGTCAAAAAAAATTGTTAACTAGTAGTCTAGTCAAGGAGAAAGCACTTCGACCCAACTTCAGGTGATCTGTGTCATGTGATCGGTATGTGATAAATTAACTTAATAATAATACGAGTAAGGTAACGCCCTCCAAGAAGAAGTAGCGGTGCATTCTCAAAATAAGCGCCCACCTGAGGCCGAGCTGAGGAGTGTTTTGTTTCAGGAAATGCGCCCCTTCTCCTACACAAAGCACAAGCAAAATTTTCACTTTTTTTGCATGAAATCCATGACCCTTTTGCAAAGGAAAAATTCTACTTAATAATATGCCCTCCTCCGTATACACAAGAATTTTTCTCGTAGTTCTTTAGAAGATGATTAATCATGGACGATAGGTGGCGTCTCAGAATCATGTGGCGTCTCAAAATTATGTGACCCACGCCCATAGTGTACCATCCATAGGGAAGCAATTGGGGGGGGGGGGAGTGCGGGGACCATTATTGCCCTTTTTCTTTTTGCTTCAATACCTCCAAAGTGAAGGTCCCGTGTGACCCCTCAAATTTAAAATATATATAAATTTCTAACAAAGTTCCTAATCTAGGTACATAGTCAGGTTTTGGAATCCAATTATTCCTATTGCCCCCCCCCCCTCTCTCTCTCTCTCTCTCTTAGTGCCTTTGACCACACTTTCATTTCCTTAGATGCTCACATGATAATAATTCAAACTCCTTCAGCACAAGTCACACACAATTGTATATGTATCACACCCAAAGTGAATGGTGACAAAGTCAAATTCAAAGGAGCCAAAAGAAGAAGAAATAGAGAACTATATAACAAGTAAACCATTGCTTTTTGTACAAAGAATTGACTTTGAATGTAAGAAGCGTTCACGCGTTCACATTAGTAATTTCCATACCAAGAGTGAGTTCACATTAGGATTTTTCATAGTGAATGTGTTCGCATTTGTATTTTTTTGTATAGAATGCATTCTCATTAGTATTTTTCATATAGAATGCATTATCATTAATATTTTTTGTATAGAGTGCAATCTCATTAGTAATTTTCCATATTAAGTGAATTCACATTAGGATTTTTCATAGTGAATGTGTTTGCATTCGTATTTTTTTGTATACTAATGCATTTTGATTAGTATTTTTCATATAGAGTGTATTCTCATTGATATTTTTTGTATAGAGTGCAATCTCATTAGTATTTTCCATATTGAGTGCATTCACATTATGATTTTTCATACTAAGCGCATTCACATTAGTATTTTTCATATTGAGTGGAGTCACATTACAATTTTTCATATTGAGTGGATTCACATTACGATTTTTCATATTGAGTGCATTCACATTAATATTTGCCATATTGAGTGCATTCACATTAATATTTTCCATACTGAGTGCATTTCTATTAGTATTTGCCATTTGAGTGCATTCACATTAGTATTTTTCATATTAAACACGTTCACATTAGTATTTTCCATGTTGTGTGAAGCATACATTGAATGCGATCAATAGATCTTCCAATTCAATTTACAACCATGTTTTGATCTCAAGGTATAAAACCATTGGTTAGATAAGAAGTTTGGATGAATCATAATAGTTTCATTAGATTTAGATTCAACAATGTGTCCTTCCACTTACAAATTGTCTTCACATGTGTTTTGTGATAGACCAATGGAAACTCCAAACACATTATAATATTGCATTAGGGAAATCCAAATGGAAAAAAAAATTATAATAGGAAGCATTCTATTGAAACTTTTTAGATTTTAATTCAAAATTGAATAGTTGTTTAGATCAATTTTTTTATGCATGATATTTATTTTATAGTTTTTCATTTTGGGACTTGTGCCACACTTTTATTCTGAAGTTACAATAACATTTTTTGATGACAAATGACAACACATTATAATTGGATAGTAATAAACTCAATGTTCCATGATGATATTCATATAATGATTTATTGGCTCCTTTGCTAGTTGATGTACAACTAACCAAAAGACTTTGATACACATTCCGAATCTTTGTTGAACATATAAAATGGAAAATGCAATAAAATAATGGTCTCAAGTTTCAATAAATAATTGTAATAACAAAAAGAAACACATTTCTAACAAAAATGAACTTAAACAATCCTTGAGGATTTTTGGATTCACCATTTTTGAAAGTTGAAAATCATGAAGCTAATTTCATCCAACAACCCAAAATGTAAGGATGAAATTTTTTTCGACAAAAATGAATGTCAACACACAAAAAAGACATACATTCAAAATTGAATTAAATAAAATGATATGCATCATCTTTTTTTATTTCAAACTAAAACCCTATCAAGGATTCCATGTTGAAAAATAAAATGTTTCATAATATTATAAAAGATTTCCTTTTTTTTCAAAAAAAAATCCTTATATTTATAATGTCAACATTTCTTTAAATATAACTAATGTCAAAACTATCAAGGGATTATGATATTTCAAAAAGTGCATTGGAACAAAAATATGGGTTTTTTGTTAATAGCATTGTGACCAAATTAACCATAGAGTTCAAGTTACTCGTTTGAAATGATTTACTATCTTTAACTTAACAAACATCAAAATTAAGTATGTAAGTTATGACTAACAAAAATAGTGTATCTAATCAAATAGAAATTGAACTTAGTGTTGTACATAATGCACTTGGTGAATGCAACATCTACATAGATTTTAATGTGGCTATTATGACTAAAATGAGTAGTTCAAATTGTGACATGGATTGCCACATTTCTTATTTGATTGCATTGCTACTTTTGAGGCTATTTATTTATGTGCATTAAAAATTTAAGAAAATTCAATGTAGTTATTTTTTTAAGTAATTAGAAAAAAAAATGGTAGCCATTGATTTATTTTTCATATTTTTGATAAATCGTCATTGGCATGTTCCATCCAATGTTTATTGAAAAACATGGCAAGCATGTTGTATAAAATGTATAATATTTTGTTATATCACAATAGGTTTATGTAAATTGTGAATTATATGGTGCTTTAAAGGTAGAATTTGTTGGCAACATGGATGCTCTAAGTTTGAAATTTTTGTGCAACTTGAATGAAAACCCCAACTATGATATTGCTACCACCATAAAATTCATGATAGACATTATGTAACATCAATGTTCTAAAAGACAAGGATAATGTAGCTAATGTTACAAGTTTGAACAAAATAATGTTATGCATTCCAAGGACAAGGAGGAACCTATTCAAGTTTTGTTCATGTTCTTGAAGTAAAAAATTCATGAAGTCAAATTCTAGCCTACATAAAACCAATCTAACCATGTCTTGGTTTCCCATTGCTTCTACCTTTTATTACATATCCCCATGTCACCAAAAATTTAAACTTCAAAAAACATAAATCCCATGATGAATGCTTACAACTATCAAAATTACAATAGTTTACAAGACACAACAAAAATAATAACCTCCACTTGGATTTTCAATAGTAGATAAATAAAAAGGGAAAAAAATGATAAGATGTCAATAGATCTTCAAAAGACAAAGTTTTTTCAAGAAAGCCCACCACAAATGCATCCACATAATGGCAATCAATGTTGGTAATTGTGATAAATATTACTCAATTGACCTAAGGATATCATCCAAAGGGGTTGAACCCTAATCCTTTGTAAAGCTTCTCCCCAAATGGAATGGAAGGAAATTTGCACAAAACAAACCACCTTAGAATCTAAGCAACTTCCAAATTGTTAATTGTAATTATCTATTGCAATGGGGAAAATTTGTTGCATCATCTTTTTCTTTCTATCCCCAAAACAACAACCTACAAGAACCCAAACACTCAACCCAACCCAATTATAATTTTGTAGCAAAAAATAGTAAAATGTGATGAATGAACAATGAATTTGTTCAAATAGAAGTCAACTTTGAATTAATCAATTCCCCAACCCAAACTACCTTAAAATTGGAGCAAAGATAAATATTAGAAAATTTGGTCTAAATAATTGTACATTCACAATTACAATTATTGGCACAAAACTAGCAATCCTTTGACATATGAGGATGACCATATCTCTACTTGTTTCCATAAACAATTTCTTTTTCCCCATTCACGGATTGCAATGTAGAAGGGGAAAGTCTCAACCTTGTAAAATTCTTAAGTATGTACATTTTAACCACTGAGTCCAAATGGACTATCAAGAAAATATGAAACATAGATTTCATGAAATTGATTGAGGAGACTTGGTCCTCTCATCCTCCACATGACCTAGGACCATAATAACGGACAATTCCATAAGTTTGAAATATTTTGACAACTTATGACCCATAATGGCATTGGAGGCTAAACATTATTGTAATTTTGTTGTAGGGTTATAGTCACGTATGGATTTATTTGAGTCATGCAAAGGGGGCCAATCCAAGATCGATATTATGTGTTCTAAACCCAAGACAAATGATCATCAATTCCTTGTCACCAGTTGGCCCATCTAGGTGTAGAACACTGTGGGAATTTCTCTTCCTAGTTATAACCAAAAAATAAAATTGGTTAAACAATTTTGGATCCAACAAACCAATTGAACCAAGAACCATTTGTACATATCAACATGGGATGGCAAATTTTAACTTTAAGAACTTTCAAGTGACTAAAAGATGTTACTTCCACATCAAATGCCTCCTAATATCAACATGATAAATTATCTTAATTGCATTCGTGAACAAGGAAGCACTTGTTAAGTTTTTTTTTTAAACCCTTGTGTTGCACATGTACACTAGTCATTAACAAACTAGACAACAATTTCCCAATCTCCCTTAATCATTAGAAACACATGTTCAATATTTGGATATGTCTTATGTAGGATATAAAAATGGTTGTTGAACTAAAACGTAACATATTCACCTTAGTTTATGGCTCCAAATGCCACACCTTTGGAAAACATCACAATTATATGCATCAAGTCATTGAAAATATAAAACTAAAGGTGATCATACCTTTTCAATGAGTCCAAATACATTGTATATAAATCAACAATAATGACAATGATAGAGGTCAGAAGATCACATATAAATGTATCTTTGCCTTATGCTACCTTGCATAAGCTTTGCATTGCTTTCAACATGGGCACACAAAAGTCAAGTGCAAAATAATGTTGCAATCACATAACAATTCATAATTTTTTTTTGCAACTATATTCACAACAAAGGTCATCACCTGTCTTCACGACAAGAATTTTGTACTCAACCAAAACCCATTTGGCAAATGTAAGCATGGAGATCCACCAAGTTTTGAAACAACAAAAGATCTTTAGACCTTTTGTTTACAAGATTTCTACTAACTTCTCATGTTCCATGTGCCTTTTCGGAGAGTGAATCCAAAAAAACATACATGGATTGTAATAAGGTTTCAATGTTTTCAACCACTGGTAAGTTTGAGAATATTTGCATGACCAAGTTACACATATGTGCCATGCAATGGATGCCAATGAAAATGGGGCATGTTTTTCTATGAAATGTATTATCACCCTATCTTCAAACCTTGAAATATAGTCACATCATCTATGCCAAAGCAACTCAACTTGGAAACCAATTAAACAATCCCCCAAAAGTAGTGACAAATTTGACTTGCATGATAATTTGGTTGTCAAACCCACCTCCTTCAATGACCCTTTGCATATTCAAGAATAAGGGCACCCTCCTCCAATTTTTAACCACATAGCCATGGATTGAAACCTAGATTTGGTTATTGATTATTGTGATTTCATCACAACTCATGGAGGAAAAATGCCCTTTTGGATTGCATGTTTAATAGTTGCCAAGACCACATTGTGCATACAATTTGCCATTCTCCACCCATTGGAATCATTGCGATGCATATTGGACACCTTCCCAACCTTCAAAAATGCAAAAAATATTTCCATGCATTCATAGTTTTGTCATCAACCTACCTAGCTTCAATAAATGAAACACAATAACAAATTGGAGAAACATTTTCTTTCTACAAGCCTTTTTGGCATTAAAAACATAATCAATAACAAATTTTGGCCCTATAATGTTGTATATATATATTTTTTGTACATATTGACCATCATAACTAATGCAAAAATCACCTACTTTCTATCTAAATCTAAGTTGATTACATTTCCTTCTCCTAGCATGTTTATGGAACCCATATAGCTTGGGCAACAAAAGTTTATATCCATGGCAATGTTGCATTGAACATAGTGCATTTGGCCATCTTCCCCTATGATTAACTCAACCCAAGGGAATTTGATTACTTAGGTATCTTAAAAATTCCTTTGGAATTGCCATGAATCCTTCCTCTTTCTAGAAGGGCATGTAATAAAGACCAATAGCTTTTCAACTTCAAGGCTTGGAAATAGTTGTATTTGAACCTAGCCAGATTTAGAAGGAATGCATATGGTAAGTTGAACTATATCTAGTTGTACGCTTGCAAAACCTAATTATAGGGTTGGAACCTCACCCAAAATAACAATCCCAACATTTGTAAAAAAGAAAAGGTGCAACTTGAAAGTTGCGGGGTTCTCCATGGGTGCCTTGATATTTGGCAAATAATTGCACCACACAACATTAGTAAGCAACAAAATTGTAGCAAACGCCTATAAGCAAAATCATGGCAATTTAATGAAAAACAGTTGAATAATTATTTTATTTTAAACACCAACTAGTTTTGAAAAAAAATGTTTTGCTATGGGGCATATATGGAAAGGTATATGACATGTAGATACCCAATTTTTCCTATAACACATTTTTGTAAACAAGCTTTAGGAATCAAAGCTACAAAAGGTTACATATAGATTATTGACAAACTCAGCAAACAATAGATTCAAAGGTGTCATCATAATTAAAAGACATACTATAAACCAACTCCTTTAGGTTGAAAACTAATGGTTAGTTGGATTTTTCACAAGTGTGGTTTCCAACTTGTCTAGTTACTTTTCTACCTCTTTATAATGTGTAAATATTTTTTTGGCAATCCTTATAATTAGAAGATTAATGATGCAATTTTCTTTAAGGCTCACAAAAGATGGACTTCATGAAGCTAACGACATGATAATGCAAGCATAGGTTTTGGTTATAATACAATAGTCAAATCTTCACAACAAATGCAACATCCCATTCCATTTGGGTTTAAAACTAAAAGGTAATAAAAAGAAATAAACTAAAAAACACAACTATAATTTTTTTTCCTTACATAATTAATTCATTGTTCCAACTAATTGAGTTTTAATGTGAATATGGTGTTCCACGAGTTAAAGTAGGCATGGCACAACTAATACTAATACCCCATATTAAATGCAATTATAGTCATTACTACAAAACTTGGATGCAATTCACTAGCCTAAATCACTATGGGACCTTAAAAATGAAATAAGTTCGTTACATTTTAGTGATTTCATCCAAGTTAAAATCATGTCATTAAAATATCATTATGTAAACATCGTGTTTCATTACTAGTCGACATAATTCACTATTATAATTTATTGTAATAAATATGTTTATTTTTATGTTGTTTCATTACACCAAAACGTGTCATAATTCACTCTCGATTTCACTAAATTTTGAATGAATTTGGACATTTTTGCCATGGTGAAACTAGTCAATCCTCTAGTGAATGGGGACCAATTGTTACGAACAATGTATTGGTTCACTAGTACCTAGAAAAACAAGGTAACTTTCAAATGAAATACAATTCTACCAAGCCATTCACTTGCTAATTAACTAATTAAGCAACATGGACATTGACTAAATTTAAATTATCTAAAAAATAATATTATTGATAATTTCATGATTTTTTAGCCTATGAGTTATTAACACATGTCATTATTTAGGCCAGGTTTTAAACCTAGTTTAGGTGCATAGGCCACATAATCAACCTAAACACCCATTATAGGGAACTAAATAAAATAATATTCAATTAACTTACCACTGTTAACCACACACACACCATTTGTGAAGTTTGGTCCTTTGATCTTTCAAATGGAAGCAAACACCCCTACCATCAAGCCACCCCACTTGTTGTGATAATATGTTACATTACATTTTATTTATCAAATATTTCATTTTAAACATTACAAAAACATAAACTTTGAAAATTCATATCTTATTGAATTTTTTGTTCAAATGAAGTGATTCAATTTTTTTTAATTAAATAATTTATTTAATAATTACATTTATTTCCTTTTGAAAATGTAAAATCATTTGAACAATTTTTTTTTTGAATATCATTATTCAATAACATTTTAATGACCATTCCTTTGGGAAAAAATGTTTAATAAATGGATATGATTTTTGTTAATATAACAATACTACCTATGTTAAGCTACTTTCAACTATTATACAACTACTTTTCATTAATCTAAATTATTTCACCCTACATTATTTACGGCTATTTATGGCTATTTTCAATCACAATTGGGTATTTTTGGGTATTTCACCCTAAGCTACTTTTAATTATTCTAAATTACTCTTGGTTATTTTATGTTATTTTTCGTGATTTCACCTTAAATTATTTTTGGCTATTGTAAGTTATTTTTGGTTATTATATGTTATTTTTGCTATTGTAAATTATTTCATTTTAAGCTACTTGCAGATATTGAAAATTATTTTTGACTATTTTAATTTATTTCATTTTAGGTCTTTTTTATTATATGAAGCTATTATTGGTTACTTTTGGTTATTGAAGGTTATTTCACCTTATACTATTATTGGCAATTTTATGCTATTATAAGTTATTTCACCTTAAATTACATTTTTCTATAATAGATTATTTCACCCTAGATTATTTTTGGTAACTATAAGCAATTTTAATATATTGGTCCCCATTCATTAGGGGGTTGACTAGTTTCACCATGGTAAAAATGTCCAATTTCATTCAAAATCTAATGAAACCCTGAATGAATTAAGATGCATTTTGGTGTAATGAATGAACATATTGTGTAGTTAATGTAACAATAATATAGGTACCATTGCCATCTAAAGGAAAAATAAAATCCATGGATCTAGATACTAACTTGGATTAGAGCACAACAAGTTTTAAAGAGTTAATGCTTGGAGCAAAGTTATGATATTTATGGATGGGGATATCTTTTGTCTTTAATGTTTGCAATGTATTTTACAATGTGGACAAAACAAACCAATTGGTGATAGTGCTTACATTGTTATTTAACATCAGTTTGGTATAAAATTTATGGGTACTTAATGTAATGTTTGATCATTTAAAACTAATTTGGAATATGCAATGGTTTTTCCTTGGAAGCCTCAAATTTGATGGCATGGGCTTCAAAGTTTTGAACTTCCTTTGCACAAAATGATGAATTGGGTTGTCTTGTTATAATTCATAGATTAATAATCCAAAACAATTGACACTAAGTACATGTAGGTAATGGCAAGAAAATAATGGTCCAATGTGTTGGATTTAATTACAAAAACTTGAACTTGTCCCTTGGAAATCATGTTTACATTATCTATATATAAATATTTCCTTTCCATGGATTGATGTTTGAATTTCCAAGCCCACAATATGTTCTTAACATAAATATAAAAGAAATTGTTAGATTTATTAAAACATTTGAAATACTTTACAAACTAAAATTGGGGTTAATAATACCAAGGGCATCCTTCTATGATGGGAAACAAATTATTTTTCGTGCAACTATTAGATGAATGTCAAGTTCATGACTACATATACAAATCATAAGTTTCTATGCAAGATGTTGTAAATGAAATTATTTATTTGGAAACTATGATAAATAATTGGGGTGTTGGGTACATCTCCATGTGCCACAAAATTTGGAATAATAACTAGAAGTAGCCCATTGAAAGTTATTAAGATTAGGTGTTACACATAAGATGGCCACTTGTTGGAAACATGTGCAATTTAATCTCAAACTTCAATGTTTAATGGTTTTATGAACCTACCACATTTGGCAACATAATAGAACAAACCATCATCCCTACATTTGTAACAAAGGAATGAGATAGGTAGGTGCCACTCATCAAAGTAATTAGTAACGTAACTACATGTTACTAATCACAAGATAGGTGTACAACATTATAAAGTTAAACATGTAATCAACTTATAATTTCTATCATAAGACCAAGAAGAATGATTAAGAAACTCAAAATGTTAATTAACAAAATAGAAAACAAAAAAAAAAGAGGCGACTAGTGAAAAAACAAGAGGAAACCAAAAAAAACACATAACTCTAAAATAATGAATTTTTAACATTGAAGGTGGAAAATATGTTATTTTTAGGCACAACATTTAAACCAAGACTTATCCAGACCGATGTTTGGATAACTTTATAAGACAACTAAATTGGTTATTACCAAGTTTAACAATGACAAATTACCAAAGACATATTACAAAGTTGTGGGCCTTCAATTTGCATAAGTAAAGACCAAATACCATAGTTCCTTTACCATTTTGGCAATAGACTCCCGAATAGTTAATTAAATTTTAAATCTTAACTTTAGCACTTGTTTTTTTAATTCTGAAAATTTCGACAAGTAATGGTTATAGACAATAATAAACACATTATATTCAATGTTTTAGAACAATCTAGTGTGCTTAGATTGTTGCAATGTTTAAATTATATCCTTGAAGGTTTGGGGTTCAAACCCTGATAATGAAGGTCTAGGGTTCAAGCCCTAATAGTGGAATTTTTTTATTTTATTAAAATTTTGACACAAATGATAAATAAAATTTCAAAATTTTGACAAAAAGAAAATTAATTTAATTTATGTTGAAAATGGTAAAGGTACTATAGTATTAATTTATTGTTATAGCACACAACCGTAAACCTTAAAAATGAATATGATTGTCACAAACCACATTTATTATTTGATATTTATAGTACCACCATCATCAAACCAACATCTATAAGAGTAAACCCTAAACCTTCCAACAACCTTAAACCCACTTGATAACAATGTTGTCACAAGGATGGAATGTAAAAACATATTGACACAAGTTAACCTTACATATGATGATCACAAACCTAACATACCTTGGATTCAAGCAATCATAAACGTACTTCAAAAAATTTGTATTATCAAATAATGGATTGATCGTGGAGTAACCAAAGCCTAAATCTTTGGATTTCCCCACCACTCATTAAAACATAGTCTACATACACATGCACATGCAAGCAAAACACAAATGTAAAGAAAAAATAATTCAAGCAAGCTTAAAAGATGTCACCTTTGCATTGTACAAAAAGGCATTTGAACTCCAAAAAAAACCAATGCCCACTAATGATCAACAACAAATCCCCCCCCCCCCCCCTCCACCCTAGAAACCATATTAGAAATTCACCTTGGGGGCCAAAACCAAAACAACAAAACCCAACACTTAAAAGGAAACCCTTT
>Ga0116231_10011599_pt1 | contig 13450 bp, 11 predicted proteins | sample S1TSphgellanicum_2_FD_89695 | JGI IMG/M metagenome (GOLD analysis project Ga0116231, IMG submission 89695) | Host-associated microbial communities from peat moss isolated from Minnesota, USA - S1T2_Fd - Sphagnum magellanicum MG | ecosystem: Host-associated > Plants > Peat moss > Unclassified... | reverse complement strand
CGACCAAGGCAAAGGGGTTGCAAGGTTGCGGGCCAAGAGGAAGGAAGCCCGGGAGTCAAGGCAAAGGCATTGCAAGGGTGCGGGCCAAGAGGAAGCCGGGGAGTCACACCAACATACTCCCGGGAGTGTAAAAAAATGTGAGGGAGTGTGAGAGAGTGAACACTCACACTCCCAAGGCAACTCCCACTTCGGGAAATGGAGTCCCGGTGGACTTCCAAAACTTCAAAGAGCGATTGCAGGGGTCAAACATCAATTTCTTGTGGCGTTCCTTATATCATTGGAAAGCTCTTGAAACGCAGATGTCTAAAATGGGCTCGCATTGCTCATTTGAACATCTGAAACGTAAGTTATGGCCAAAAGAAAGGCCGGGAGTCAAACTGCCAGTTTGACTCCCGACCACAAAAAGTCGGGAATCGACCCGATTTACTTAGCTGCAGGGGGCGTGCCACATATCGTTGGAAAGCTCTCGACGAGAGCTACAACTTTGCTTTAGACCTCACTTCAATCGGAGGTCTGTCGCAAAGTTATGGGGCTCCAAAGTCGCAGGAGCCCTAGCTGGCGGGATTTCGGGACTCCCACTCGGGAGTCCCGGGAAAAATAGCCATTTGGATGTAGCCTCCGTGGAGAGTTGTAGAGTATACTATAAGGGGGAAGGTGGTGGCTTCCCCTAAGTTTGAGTCTTATGTGTCCGTGTTGCCCGTGGCTCGTCCTAGCACCAAGGGTGTTCCAATTGTGCACTAACCACTTTGTGTGGGTTGTGTGCAGGCCCGTGTGAGTGAGTGAAGCTTGTCAACTCTTCCTAGTCCCATCCTGGAGCTCCAACACGCCCCTCTACCCCTCAAAGTGTTGTGAGCTAAGGAGCATGCTCCGATTCTTCCTTCTTCCGATGCTTTCTACTTGGGCTCACATTTGAGCCCTTTAAGGAGTTGGGAGTGTGTCAGGTGTAGACAAGTTAGGATAGCTATAGTAGGCAGAAGTCCTTTACAGTAAGAGGCAACAACGGAAGTGGAAGTCTCTAAGCAAAAGGATTGCCACAAAGGTGTAATCACTTTTTCAACACTTCCTAAAATAGTTAGGTTATGTTTGATTGAGCTTTGACACATGATTAATTGAGGTCCTTATTGGCCTAAATACTTTCCTTTCATACTTCAAATCATGTACTTGGAAGCACATCTTTGTATGACATGTATGTCATGCCATATGTGTTAGACTAATTAAACATGGAATTTATATTTGATTTTGTCTGAACTCAATTTCCACATTTTCCAACCTTTTGAATGGTACCATGGGATGTATAATTAGGATTGATATAGGTCACAAACATCATGTTTGAAGAAAGGACCCATAGATCTCCCAATCACAAGCTTAGATTTGTAGGCTCACATGTAAGTAGAATTAAATGCCCCAATTTTATTTTTATTTCATGTTCATTCAACTTGATTTGTATGCCTTTAAAATCAACACCCACAGATTGTAAAGTATTACATGACATGCTTGTAGGTTGGGTTGAAACTGACAATGAATGTGGACCTCATGGATTCAAAAGAATGAATAATTTGTGGCTCAAGATTCATAATTAGCTTGGTGGGCAGGAAATACCATGAAGAAGAAATTGCACCTAGTAGGTGCACAATAGCACTTATAAGCATTAGGGACTCAACAACTAAATTGTGATTTCCAAATAAACTTCCATCAAAGTTCATGAGATACCTAGACAACTATGTTGTGATGTGGCACGTAAAGGATGTTGTGCCCAAATAATGAGGTAGAAAATTCCAAGAATATGTTATCCACATCATCAAAATATTCTTTAAAAAATTCTATCATCCTCACGTGCTCACACTCACATGTTCACGAAATAATGTCATTGCAAATATAGGTAACAATGGCATAACCTATGTCGAGGAACCAAAGGGTTGTTACATGGGGGAAGGAAGTGGAAGACTCAAAGGTTATCCAGGCGAGGGGAAGGATGACACCATGCTAATGAAGGCAATCCTTTTGTACCATAAGCATTTAAAACCTTTGACCTGTATAATATTTTCCCTCATTTCAGGTCAAGAAATGGTATATACAAAAACAATATACATTGAGAAAACATACAAATGTCACATGTGGGCCAAAACTATGGTTGACTAATTAATAGTCATCAATTTGTCACATGGGCCAATCACTATGCACAACAAAGATTTTTCCAAAACTGTGTGTATAATTATAAAGAAATCCTCCCTGGTTTTAAAGGGGGGTTTTTCACAGTTTCTTGTAAAAGGGGGATTTTGGTCCACACAATAATAAGTGGGACTGGTGAAAATCCTTTAAAGTGTACCACATAAGATAAAAAAGGCATAATCCTTACTGCAATCCTTTTTTACTTTATATTTTGATCCCCATAAAAAATAATGAATCAAAAGTTTTAAAATTTCAGAAGGACTATATTTTAGATCATTAAATTATAGATTGCATCGTAATCATCCATAAATGTGTCTTTACATGATAAAAAAAGGACTAGGTAAAAAAGACAACAAAATGGTGATACTATGACAAGATTTGGGTAGACTTTAAAGAATTTGAACCTCAACCACATGGTGTTTGGGATGGTTTCTCAAAGAGTTTCTTGAATAATTTTTGGTAATGGTTTTGACTTTGTTAATAAGTGATTTTAATATTTTTTCTAGGATATTTTCAGGTTTTTTTTAATGCCATTTTTGCAATTTTTGCAAGGTGTTTCCAATGTCATTTTCATGGGTTTCTCAAGGTGTTTCTAAAACTTTTTTATTTCAAAAATCCTTTCTAATCATAGGATATTTCATATGTTATTTCTAGGTATTATTTTTCATTTATCATCAAATGTTATTTTGATTTATTACTTAAGGGTGTTTTCAAAACAACTTTTCCCCAAAACTCACAAAAGGAGAGATTGGAAACAATGGGGTAAGTGCATGAATAGGTGGACCGATTTTTGAACTTTTTAACAAATTATGTAGAATGGTTGTCATGGTAATGACCATATGGGGTAGGATAAATTTAAGATTTCCATCTATGGGCTTATTTTGAAATTATTAGCTTGATTATGTATTTGTTCCACATTTTATATTTGCATAATTATAAAAAGCGTTAGAGTTATGAACTTTCAAAGTTGAAAATTATGGATTGTAATCCTAGTAAGAACTTTTAAAAGAACTTTGGCATGGTCCTATAATTTGAGGTATGTTTGTTAAGGAATTGGTTTTAGATAGATAACATATTAAAGAAATTAAGTTTAAAGCTTTTTACAATGTGACATTATAAGATTTTTGTTATGGACTCTTGAATAGGTTAAAAATGTGGTTTTTTCAAGAGTTCCTAGAACACTGAAAAAAATAGGTTCTTGAGTTTTTTTTATGTACACATGCTACGAATAAAGGCCTTAAATTGGGCTCTAGATCACATGGAATTTTTTCCTTAGGAATTAGTGGGGAATTTTTTCTAGTAAAAACCATGTATGGTTGACCAAGTGATGTTAGAATTCTGATGTGACATCACTTATATATTAGAAGTTTGCATCAAAAGCAAAACTCCAAACCTCCTACCTTTTGCATTGAATGTGAGGAAAGCGATCACCTCCCACCTTTCGATTTTGTGTTGAGCACAATGATAGCGATCACCTCTTCTTTCTTTGCATCTTAAAGCTTTTGTGTTTTTTGATGTAGATGTTGTAAAACATGTTTTCACATCAACCATTGTATAGAACTCATGGCCTTGGTTTCTTTCTTTACACTAGCATTGCCTAATTATTTTGGAATTGCCAACATGCTTTGCACCTTTAACAAACTTCAGCAAGCTTTCAAATCATAACCCTTCACCAACCCTTATGTTCAAGTTTTTTATTTTATTCGAAAGCATTTTGGAAATCAAATAATGTAGTTTGACATGGGTTGTTTAAATTTTTAAGGTTGCATGTGTGCATCGACACGCAAGAAAGTTTGGCCACAAGAGCATTAATTAGATGCATATGTTTAGGGTGGGAGCAAGATGGTTTAGGTGGTTGTTTAGAGGCATTGATCTACAACAATTTTTATTCACTTAATGAAGTGTGCATTTCATCTTTGCTTGAAGCTTTAACAAGTAATGATAGAGACCGTGAAAAAAGGTCGAGTTTCATAAGACTTGGACTTGCCCAATGAGCGATTGAACAAAATCACAATGCGAAAAGGCAATGCATATGAAGGGCTTGGGGAAAGGCAAAAGGATTGTCCAATGATGATCTAGTTCCTCAAACCATGCAACCACTAGAAACACCAGTAAAGGAGAGGGAGGTTAAGAGAGTTACAACTAATATTATTCAATACATTTGATAGGCTTGGAATCACCTTTCTCTTGAATCTAAGAGATTGGTAATGTCAAACGTTCTTTATAATCCATTCATATATGACACAATTATAAATATTATTGACATTGAAGCTACCAAATCCATTGCAATGAAAAATGAAATTATTGCAAGTTTGGTGAGAAGTTTGGAAGAGGTGAAAAATCCATCTTTTGCTACAAAATTAGCTACCAAACATGCTTCGCTAATTATTATTATCATCAACAACACTGGGAACAATGTGTCATGTAAACAAAAAGCTCGCACTCTAGGTATTCACCATCGAAATATTTTTGTTACAATGCAATGGTGAAGGCTTATGAATTTGAATGGTATTTTTTTGTGGACTTTATCTATTAGGAAAAAAGATATGATGCCTTGTCGCATGCCACAAAAGTTACAGTTATTACATAGTGGATCAAGAAACAAGAGTGAATCTTGATAGAAAAAAGGTGATGTAGAATAGTGTAACAACCAATGTTTTTAATGAGAAGCCCACCTAATTCTTAATGGAAACACAGGCGAATGGCTTGATTTTAACTCCTTTGTTTTCTGTAATATGTATGTGAATTGTATTCCTGGACGTCAAACTTCAGTGGACATCATCAAATGTAAGAAACTTTAAATGTATAGATAGTTTTTTTGTTTTTAGTTCTCTTGGAAAGAGCATTGAAATTGGTTGAAGAGTGTTCTAGACTTAAAGATGTAGATTGGGATACTAGACATAGTAAAACACTAAAAATTTGCACATGTTTTGCTAATGAGCCCAACCCTTCCCCTTGCTTTAGTGCTAACAATTCTAGCCCATCCCTTAGGACTTGGTTATGAGGCATGAATTTCGCATTGAGTTTTGCCTTGAACCCCACCCAAGTGATGGTAAGAATTGCCTCTAGATTTTCTTCTTTAAAAGTACCCCAACACCTTAAAGCATGATCTCGAAGGAGGGATTGAGCCACTCACATTTTTTTGCTATTTAAAGTGATAGCTTATGTTTTGAAATAGGTTTCAAGTAAGGGGAACCACTCCCTTACTTTCTTGAACTTGCCTTCCTTTCTTAAGAAAGGATCCAACATGAGGGTCTTGATGGCCTTGGGTGTTTCCATGGCTTTTGGGTGAAGTTTTTCCAACAGGGATCTAATAATCACATCAATGACCTTGACAAGATTTTTATTAACTTTATCTTGTGTCATCGCCACCTTTAGTGTCGCAACCGCACTTTGGCCAAGTGTGGGGGTGAAGCCCAACACTTGCAAAGTTGGGGATTTGGAGTCCTCCGGGACTCCCGAATGTTCAGAGCTCGACAGCAAGGCCCAAACCACCTCGCATTGGGGTGTTCTTGGTGTCATTGGAAAGGTCTTGAGACGTAGATATCGAAAATGGTCATTTGGACACCTGCAGCCCAAGTTATGGGCAAAAGAAAGGTCGGGAATCAAACTGGCAGTTTGACTCCCGACCACTAAAAGTCTAGAATCGATCTCTTCCCGATGTCCGAATTGAGAGTGCAACACGGCATTGGAAAGATCTCGACAAGGGCTACAACTTTGGTTCAAACCTCATCACAATCGGACTTCACAATCGGGAGTTATGGTCATTCAAAGTTCCAGGAGTCCAGCCGAGACAGTTTCGGGACTCCATTTCGGGAGTCCCAACAAAATGTGCCATTTGGATGTAGCCTCGGCAGCGAGCTGCAGAGAATACTATAGGGAGTAAGGTGGTGGCTTACTCCCGAGTCCGGGCCTTGGTGTGTCTTGTGGTCCAAAGTGCCCGTGGCTTGTCCCAACACCCAAGGGTGTCCCGGAATGTGAACTAACCACGTGGGTGGTTTGTTTTGATGCAAATTCATGTTTGATCTACTAGTCCCTCTTCCTAGTCTAATCCCGGGGCTCCCAACTCGACCCTCTACCCCTTTTTAGAATTGGAAGTCGGGAGCGTGCTACCAAGTTTCAACTTTTCGCAACTTGACTTTATGAAACCCTCAAGTGGGTTTCACCCCGTGACTTGGGAGCGCGTCATTTAGCATGGTGGCTATGATTTCCCCCATACAAGCCATGGGCGAATCCTTCAAAGTAGATTCTTTGAAAATTTGGGCCATCTTGGTCACTTCCTCTCTTTCCAACTTCAACTTTTCCTGACCACACTCTAGTTCGGTCAAGTCCCTTTTCCTTTGCCTTTTTTCCCCATGCCTTTTCTCTTTATAAAACTTCTGAGCACATTTAAAAGTACCCCCATTTTGGGGTGCAAGGCATTCTAAATAGGATCTCCCACTCCTAGTTTTGCCATCCTCCCTTTCCTCTTGTTCCTCCTCATTGACTTCATCCATGGCAACCCCCTCTTCTTTTTCATCTCCCACTTCCTTTGCCATGTAAGATAAAATCTAAAGTGACATGGCAAAATATTCTGCCATGTGCACATGGATGAAAAAAAATGGATGAAATTCATCATAAAGAAACCATGTTCAATGAAACTTTCCAAATTAGCTTTTTTTTGTAAATAGTTATCTTTAAACCATAGTTTGTTCATTCTCTAAATTTTATTGAATAATATACTAGTGTTCCTTAAAGGGTTGAATGCCATGTAAAAAACTATACTTGGACAAGACATTCAAAATGTTCAAGTGATATTTTGTCATTGAATTACAAAACATGCATATTTTCATTCTTTAACAAGACACAAGTGGCACAACACATGACAAAGATAAACATGATCTTACTTTGGTAGAAGAAGAATGCAATCAAACTATCTAGGCTAATTTACAAAAACAAAAACCACTGCCTAATGGGCAATCCATTTGCAGTAACAAAAACAATTTTAAATTCATTCTTTGTGTTTCAAAAAATGCGAAGGAATCTTGCACTACATACAAGTATTTCATATCTATTAATTGCTTCCAAATGTATTTTATGAAAATCTCTTTATTTTATGTTGTACAACCCGACAACAACAAGATATTATTATTCTAGATTTATCACCTTAGCACAACTCATTAGGTGCACACTTCATTCTAATTCCATGTCGAGAAATGAATGAAAGGTTATGTTTGACCACAATACATCACATTTTCCAAGATGAAATAAAGATGTTTACAATGTAGCCATTTCCCCCAACTACCCAAGGAACCTATCATCATTTGTATGAAGTCAACACAAGTGCAACTAGGGAAATTTCCAATCGTCACCTCGTACTACTTTGTGCTAGGAGGTGGACTAGAGTTGATTATGTAAATTTGTCCATACCCTAGTGGAGGAACTTTAGTAGGTGGTAGAACAACAACCTTCAAAGTTTGTCCAACCGCCCACCTATTTGTTTATTGCATTGAAAGCTTGAGCGTTGTTACTCACTGAATAGGCTTGTTATTGTGAATTTTTGGCCAAATTTCAAGATCTGTAGGTCAATTATGAAGAGTTATACTTTCATTCACAAATAGGGTCCGAAGAGCACATTTGTGCACTTCACATAAAACAAATCTTGCCTCCTCCAAAGCTGTCACCTCAAATTGAGTCAAGTTGGTCACAACTTGCACTAACCATGTTGATGGGACAAGTGGCCTATCAAAAAAATACTTCCTTCTAGTTCTTCTAACACAACGAGTCAAGTCATTTGCACAAAACCAAAATTTGTGATGGATTGGTGCAAACCCTTTCAAATCAGACCACAAACCATCATAGCAAGGACTCACAAACTGTTTTTCTGGCTATGATTTTGTCGTCGCAATGTTTCATTGAATCTCTTTGAATTGCAAAACAATGAGTATTTGACTATGATGGGCACCTTTCAATTCACCAAACACCATCCCCACACACACATTCTTGAACCTTCACTCCTTGAAAAGTCAAAACAAATGGTTCATCCCTGACAATCCCATTGGATTCACCAACATGAACATTTGAACTAGCAAAGCCACTTGATGTTGTGTTAACTCTCAATCAAAAGAAATTCATTCGATCATGCCTATGTGAATTGCTATCTGACCTTAGGGCTATGTTAGCCCTTTGTTTTATAGATCCAAAAACTTCTTGACCCTCCAAATGAAATATCCTATTAGTGAAGGAGGACCTGTTGGTGTGTTTAATGATGGCGTTGGCCATTTGCGATGGGTCACCAAATTGGCTTGCTCGTCGCAATCTCAATTCATCCCTACCAAGACCCTCTTTACATCTTCCACCATTCAATATACCCTATAAGATGCATTTTTTTTGAATGCCCTAACATAATCATAAAAAGTCACAACGAAAAGGCATCATGCACTTTTTTTAGACTGCTATAGCCAAATATTATGGACTATTTTAGAAAGGTTACAAGTTGGCACGTCAGTGTGTTCCCCTGGGTTGAACTTTTATAAACATTTTCAAAGGAAGACAAATCATATATTAGAATCATGAAAACAATTGAAGAGCTTCACAAATAATTCACAAAGAAAGTCAAGGTGTTTCACATGTAACATGAAGTCCCCCCCCCACTGTCTAACATGGAAGTGCCTAAAACCCAACCAATTATTGAACTCATGAACTACACTTTCGGTTATAGCCCTTGAAGAATCCACCAAGATTGAATTGTTGCATATCGAACATTCGATTCTTCCAAAGATGTTGCATTCTTATATTCAAAACACAAGGCCTTATGTCGTTCTTGTAATTCCAACATAATCAATTGTTGTGTGTGTTTACCAAGCAATTGAATCCAATGGAATAAGTAAGTTCATTCCTTGTCAACCATCTTCATAGAAGCATTTCCAAAACTGTACATGATATGGACAACATTCCAATTGGCTTGTGCATTATCTGCCATGAACCCTTTGAAATTGGGGTTTGCGAAACCAAACCTGAACATCACCTAGTTCAATTTTGTCCACATGACACATTGAGCTTATGTAGATTCAGATTGCATGTCACAAATTACAATGGTGAGCACTTTGAAGTAGTTTGGGTCGTAAACATGACAAGCCATGGTGGTCCATTCTTGAACATGCTTGACATGATCATACATCAACTAACAATTTTGCAAATCACCATCATGTTGCATGTGCTTCACCAAATCAACCCCACTTATTGGCCCATAGAGTGACATTTTAAACAAAAACACCTTTAGCCCAACCATTTGTCCAAGGAAACAACTATGTTGGGTCTAGTCATAAGGACTTTTCGACTTAAGGAGAAGTACACTATCCATGGGGCCTCAAGTACTAGCACTATGCTTAAAAGATGCAATGAGGTTCTAGATGTTGGGAGAATAGAGGGGTTAGAACTTGTCCATCACCTTGTCAAGTTTTTCACCTTGAAAACTTTCCATAGGTCCTTTGCCATTCTCATTAAACAAATGATGTGTCGAGAATGCTTTACTTGCATTCAAGGCAATTGTAGAGATTTTGGCATCAGGGATACGAGAAACCTAACCTTCTACCAAAATTTTGATTTCTTCCAAAGCCTCCTTACACATACCTTCTGCAATAAGGTGTTCATGTGTGCCAAGGCAAATCATAGCTCTTGAAAGGGATTGAAGTTTGTGGATAACATACCACATCCAATAAGGGTAAATATTCACACAAAGAGGACTTGCAACACAAAACTTGCAAACAATTATACAAACAGGAGGTCTTAATGCAAACTAGCCAATGAGGGGAATTTGGGTAGAATCATTGGTCCAATTTACTTCATTTTGGACAACAAAGCAAAGGAAATGCTTGCAAGAATCATTATCGCAACGCAAGTGCCCCAAGCACCTGGTGCTTCTAAATCCCAAACCAAAATTGTTCTTAATGTTTGAGGTTTTCACCTTGCACCAAGCATGACCATCATACTTACGGTCTATGCTTTGCATTTGTCCAAAATGGCTAGTTGGAAGATGGATGGGCAATAGTTCAAAAATGATGTCATCGTTGAATGTGATGGGTAAATAAAAAACGTATTAGACTTTGATCTTGTTGTAGTCAAGTGACCTTAACTCATTTGACAAATGTGGTGCAATAGACATTGCTTTCAAATAACCTATTACGATTTTGAAGCTCTGACCTTAAACTTGATTCAAATTTGAAGGCACATCCTCCATAGGGTATACAATTGAGACCAAGGCTAGAAATGAGCTAGAAACATTCACATCAAAACTCACAAGCATGCATACATCTTCATTATAAGAGTTGCTAAGATCAATAAAGGTTAATGAAGGGAAATGTGAAGCCGAAATTGGTGCTTCCTACTTCACAACGAAAGCCTCAAGAGCCACATTCACCACAAATGCAACTGTCCTTGGGGTGAAAATTGTGCCTTGAGAACATTGTATCAAGTTGTTTGTCAGCAATCCTATACCTCCTTGCCTTGAAATCCTAATGGACCCCATTAGGATTTGAAATAGACTCCTAGTATATTGAATTTTTTACAACGTTATTGTGATCGTAAACATCATCTCTAGAAACATGAATAGAACCACACAAAAAACCAAACATATACAACAAACATTTTTCAATGACTTTTGTGTTCCCAGAATCATCAACTAAGATCATAAGATCAACCTTGCCTCCAGCATAAAATGTTGTTATTTCTAATCATAGACTATAGATTATCAGAAAGAAAAGTAGAAGAGTACAAAACTAAGAAGACAACAACAGAGTTTCTTAAACTACATAACCACAGTTTAGTTCACCACCATGAACACTGAACACATCAAAGAATGTCATAGGAACAAGCAAGCATTTAGGACAAACGTGAAAAAGTAAAGTTGAGTGACGACTAATCGGAACTACTATATGTGGGATTTTTTGGAATCCTTCGTAAGGTCATCCATAAACCATTCCAAAACAATTCCATAAATAATTGCCTCATTTTCAAGCCTATCTACTACATTTTTTTCTTATTATTACTTCCTTCTCTTCATAACTTTTTTAACGATTATTTATTACCTTTCTTGAAAACTACCTCCATTTTTTTATTATTTCATTTTGTTTCCCTATCCATTGCCATGTGTCATTTCATCTACATGATATAAAGTCATTGTTAGTGCGTAGTGTTGGAGGGATCAAAAAAACATATGGATATTTTGTCATAGTGTAAAGTTTATTAGTGTAGTGACCCCAACATTGTGAACAATTTCAACAAAATGAAAATCAAAACAAAAATAATTATCAAAAAATGAATGATAAGATTAATAGATAGGTTAGAACAAAATAACTCATAAATGCACATTTAACTAATTTTGTTAAATGAAAATGGTATGACAGTGTTCAAGAACTAATAAGATGTTAGTGCAAGTACTACGAATTAAAATCTGTTAAATTATTGTGTTATGTTAATGGTAAGTTTGTGCTGTCACTATGTGAGCATTGAAGGCAGAACCTAACATGTACATAGTAATTCCTTAACAACAAAGACATACAATGCATAACAACCAAGGTATTAAATGCCTTACAAAATAATTTTCTACTTTACAAAATAATTCTTGCACTTTCAGAAATCTAATTAGGTTACGTTTTCCACCCTTGGGATCTTAAAACTTGATGGTATCTGCATTGAGGAACATTTTGAAAGCATGTTTAAGAAAATTAATCCACCATCCAAATACATTGGCAATTTTCCGTTAATTTGTTACATACATGTGTAGCAACCGGACGAGCCAAAACAAAATTTCCATAGGAAATGTTTATATAGAAACATCTAAAAATTTAATGGATTTTATGACAGTTGAATAAGGATAAATAGTTATTATCATTATGAATACATTCCAAGAATGTTATAATAATCCTTTTTTCACATGCTTAGCCCACTCCATTCCATCAATTAAGATCGAGAATGCTCAGTGGTAGCAAAAACCCCCAAGATTTGGAATAATAGTTGGTGTACTTTTTAAACCCATTGTTTTGAAATTATTCTATGAATTGAAGAAGGTACATTGAACTTATTCTAAAAATATGAGAGTGAGGGGTACATTTAGAACAATAAGGGTAGGGGAAAAATATGGATATAGTTTCAATCCAATAGGAAATATGAGTTGACGAAGACTGAAGATGTACATCGAGGACTTTAGAGCATGACACTTAAATCAAGACCAACATTTTTAAAAAATGAAATGGGTTAACGGTTAAAAAATGATTTATGATGTATAATTATCGCCATTCACTTGAAGAGAGAGGGGCAAGAAACCTTGGGATGATGTAAAATGATGTGGCTAATACAGATGCGTTAAATTCAATTTTTGGTGCCATATGTGAAAATATCATAATTTTACAAAATGGATTCATCGTACATTTGCATTCCAATAAAGGGGTTAGTTGTAGCAATATTTATATCAAGAGAAAAAAGGAAATAACAACATATGGACAAAAGATGTCGCTAGAGACATATTTATTACAATGAGAGGATATTAGAAAAAACAAAAATAACCACATCCCCATTGTATTTATTGAAAGTTTGATGGGAATTTAATGATGAACTGAAATATTTATCAAGATAGCTAAATGGAATTGTGAAGCTTGACATACAAACAAGTATTAACAATTTGATATTAATGCTCAGTAAATTGGTATCAAAGTATAAAATAAACAACACTACATTGAAATATCTAGCTATGATATCTCCTTTGAGTCTACAAATGCCAAAAGAGGAAGATAGAGTGGTAAAACCCGTTCCTCAGAAAAGGTGAAAATAATCTTTTATGTGGACAAGATCGAAACAATGCAAAAGGAGGAAAGAGATGGCAAGAACTAGGAAGAGGAACTTCAATCTCCCCCACCAAGAAGAAATAGACAAGGAGGTAACTTCAATTCTTTCAATCTTGAAGTTTTTTCCAAACCATTGAAGCTTTTAGGGCATTGTTTTAAGGCAAATTTACAAGAGGTGAGTTTTGTCCATTTGTAGGACAAGGTCTCTCCATCACTAATGATGACAAGCCAAGAGGTATGACACTTTCTTATACTTCAATTCCTTAGCTCTTTAGTTCTTTTTTGAATTTAAGACTTGAGTCCTCTTGGGAGCACTTAAGATTTCTTTTCTTTTGTAAAGAATTCAAGCTCAACTAGTTAGGTTTCATTAGTTACTGGAGTAGGAAAGTAACTAGGTTACTTTCACAAGGTTGAATTACTTTCGTTACTTATTTTAGTTTGGTTATTTGTGGTTTGGTCTT
>Ga0116231_10011598_pt1 | contig 13450 bp, 14 predicted proteins | sample S1TSphgellanicum_2_FD_89695 | JGI IMG/M metagenome (GOLD analysis project Ga0116231, IMG submission 89695) | Host-associated microbial communities from peat moss isolated from Minnesota, USA - S1T2_Fd - Sphagnum magellanicum MG | ecosystem: Host-associated > Plants > Peat moss > Unclassified... | reverse complement strand
ATCTTGTGTGAGCAAACGCCCTCTGCGGCGGATTAGGCTTCGCGTGAACAGCATCCTCCAGTTCCAAAGCCCGAGCCAGCTCTTCATCCAAAATTGCAATACGCTTCAAATCCAGTGCTGGTGGGATCCCGGTAGATAGATCCTGGGATATGGTACGTTCCTGTTCTTCTTCTTCTTTTTCGACGAGAGTAAGAAAGCGCTGGCCATTTCGGATGTCGGAAAGCCCTACAAGCTTCTGATTCTCAGGCAACACGCCTGTGAGGGAGAAGAGCTGGACTTTCAAAGTCTCTTCCCCGTCATCGCTATCGTAGTCAACTGTGTAGGATGTTCCACCTCCTTCATGCTGCACCACCAACGCGTGCAGCACCATGGTCGTCGGTACGTCTGACCCAAAGTGGAGCTCCAAGACAACACACACCCACAATCCCAAGAACAAGAACAAGCTCAAATTGCCATGGTCCGCCTCACCCAGAACGATGCTCCACACAAGAAAACACACACCCACAAGACCAAAAAACAGAAAGAAGCTAAAAATTAGACAAAGATCGCTCGCACAAAAAACTCGCTGCGAATGCAATGGGGGCACCAGCAAGATTGCAAACAAAGAAGAAGGCTCCGACTGCGGTCCGAGGTCAACCCGCACCAACAGGCGGATAGAATGGATGGATGGATGGATGGATGGATAGAATCCCATCCCATCGTTACCGCTCTGTTGTGGATGGACCGTGATGGATGAAACTTGATGGATGAACATTAACCTGGGTTCAAAAGGATCTCGTTGGTAACTACCCTTGGACTAGGTCACTGGCGACCTCTCGCCAGTTACTAGAAATAGCCATATTTGTGGGAATAGACCTAAATTGGGCGAGTACCATATTAGAATTTTTTCAATATCCACCAATTCCAATTATTCAGTTTATCAATATCTACGAGTTTCGGTTTTTTTTTTTGATTTTTTTTTCATTTAACATATCTTGTAAGAATATCAAAAAATTAAAAAAATAACTACTGTCAGATTTTAATATTTAAAAACATTCATCAAATATCCAAGCTTTGTAGATAACATAATACATCAATTTCAACTCAATAATCCATCCCAATAAAATTACAAGTCCAAATTTTTGTTATTCCCAAATTTCCTTTCATATTTTTCTAACTCTTCCTCTACAACAACATTGGACTCAATCTACTTCACAAACTAAACTAATTAGTGAACTATAACCTTCTCTAGGATCATTAAGCCAATTTTTACTAACAAATATTATGTTATCTAAATTATTTTATTAAAGGAAATATCTATTCAATTTTTGTAAGGAATCTAACCAATAAAAATATCTTTTCAATTTGTAATTGGGATTCCATAATGTTGAAAGTTTGACATACAAGAAATGCAATAATCAAAAACAAATATTCATGTTTATGTCCTTTGCATTCACCTAATATTTCCTAAACATATGTAACTTCCTATTCTTCAACTCCTTGGTTGGTTCACTAATTGCAACAAACATTTTTTAAATGTCAAGATTAAAATCTTCATCAATATGCATACCTACCACAACTCCAAATTCTACCTTGGGTTTGGAATTTGGTGGCATTTCAAAAACATTAAAAACGAAGATCGTTTGTCATATTCTTCCACAATGGAAACCCCATGTTCTCAATGAATAAAACATGAAACCATCCAAAGATTGTTAAATGTTAGGTCTAACATCAAAAATAACATATGATTTTATTTTCATATTTCATTAGAAATAAACTAAATCCATCTAAAACCTCACATATTTCCTTTATAATGTTAGATGCAAATAATGACAACTCCATAGCAACAAAATTATCATCCATCAAATTATCCATACTAGATGAAATTTCAAATTCTTTTCTAAATTATAAGCTCATGATAATTAATATATACAATGCATCAAAAAACAACCAATGATTATGAAGTTGGTTCAATATACAAGCATTAACAATCAGGTATAAAATATCAACAATGATTTGAGATATATGCCAAGTTAAAGGTGGAAGAACACGGTCAATAATCTTCATTTCTATTTGTCGACTATAACAAAGGACAATTGATACTTTAAATTGTAATGCCTCTTAGAATAATATAATTTTGCTTACAGACTTAGATAAACACATCAAGAATCAACAAAATTTTCAAATTTTCAGAATTAAAAAAATGTAGAAAGAAACAAAATAAAAAAACAAAATGTTTCAAAACAACATTAATCTAGTTTTCATTGGAATGTTCAATTTTCTTGGCTTCAAACAATTTTCTTAACATGGATCTCCATCAACATGTTTTCTTAAACATGTTATTTCATTGGTCTTATAATATGATATAAAACCTTTCCTTAATTGTTTTCTTGGATTTAAAAAAAGAATAAGTTTGGAATAACATAACATACAACACATGATCTAAGAGGTTTCAAATGAGACCTTTGCATTGTCATTAACACAATAGAAATACTAACATATAACATTTTCATTGTGTGGATGCCAGTTTTTGTTTTCAAGATGCAATTGTTACAGCATTTGCATAGTTTTTTCTTTTTCTATTTACAAATTTTCTTTAAGTCCTTCCATTTCTTTTTAAATTTTAGTTTCACTTATGAATTTTACCACTTCTTCATTTTACACTTTTTGATTTTCATTTTCACTTGACCTTTCCATTTTTCACACAAATGTTTTGAAAGGCGAATGGTGGTGGAGAAAATTCAAGCTAACAAATGTCCTCACAAAACTACCAAAGATATTGTTGATGTTATGCACACCTTAAAAATCATGATGCAAACATTTACAAGCAAAAATAATATCTTCAAAACAAATAAGGGACATGCAATGTATAATGTTATGTTTTAAGAGAAAAATGTTATATAATAAACCTTACACAACAACCAAAAAGCCAAAATAAACCATTAGTAATGAAAAAAAAATCCCAAAACATAGAAAATGCAAACAAAACACATAGAAAAAATAAACATCACATAAAAAGCATAAGTAATGACCCCCAAAAAAGGGGGGGAATTGAAACTTTTTTTAATATATTAAAAACAAATTAAAATTGAAATTAAAACAAAACACCCAGAAATTGAAAAAAAACACACAAACTTAAAAAACAAAACACATGGTAGGTATATATAATAACATAAAATAATAAAAAGAACATCAAACCTATGAATTTTTTTTTAAACTGAAAATCTAGAAAAAAATGAAAAGCAAACCTTACACAAATGGAAACAAAACATATAAAATACAAAAAAACATAGAACCAACAAAACAAATATATACATATAAGAAGCCCAAAAGAAATAAATAAATAAAATCCTTGTTGTTGCCAATAAATTTCTGTCCCAATTCTTCCCTACTTGTCAACTCCCCAACTAAATATTCAAATATGGAATAATGTGAAAAAAAAACACAACATTTCTTTTAATAAACTTGAAAAAAGAAAGAACAGGAATAGGGAGAAGAGATAACAACATTTATTTTAGGACACTTGAAAATAAGAATAAAAAAAGAAAAACTAAAAGATAATTAAAACTAAAAAATTGTGAAAAAGAAAATGGGACCAGATATGGAGCTCTAACCCCTTTATAAGTCCTTGATTTTAAAATTGGAGGCAACAACTACCTTCAAAACATTATCTATCAATTTTTTCCTTTCAAATTGAAACCCTAATCCTCCAAAACCTTATTTTCATTATTTTTCTTTAATTAATGTCCTAGCTCCTACCTTTTTGTGAATTGTGATATCCAGATTGGAGCAAGAATTTAATATCCTACCTAGATTTCAATCAAATAAAATAAGATTTCAATCCATTCCAGATATTAACTAACTAGATTTCATATTTTTGGGATCTAGAGTTCATGATATCATTCTAGATATCACATTTTTATTTCTATCCTAAGGGTTTTTTAAGTGATATCTAGGATGATAACTAGATTTAATATACAATTTTTCAAAATATCTACCCAACAATGGAGTAAACAAGTTGTTTCCTAATGACCCTAGGCCTTGAGCCATTTATTAAGCATAATTGTGTATTGAAAGGCTATTTCTAATGACCTTAGACCTTGAGCCAATTACCATGCATAATTGACTTTTAAGATAGGATCAAGATGACATGCCATACTAAAGGTCATTTACACCTATTATTACTAAAATAAATAAAGCAATGTTGTGATATCAACATTCACCTATAGTTTTGTCTATTGTGCACATTGTCCCTTGTCATCCCTTGTCATCCCTTGCCATCCTTAACACTGCCGAAGCCTAGACATCACATCCTTTATAACATTATCTTGAAGTTAAACATTACAAATGACACCCCTATTTTGGATGTCCTATTTTGAAACATTGACTGAAATCATCCTATTTGGTTGAACTAGACCTATTTAGGATTTTATTTTATTTTTGGTAGAAATGGGAATTGGAAGTTTTAGACATGTGAAGAACTGGGTCTAAAATTGAACCAAAGATTGTATCAAAAAAATTTAATCCTTTGCACTAGAACCTATGGTTATTTCAAATTTTTAAAAAAATGTGGAACCATAACTAAAGGTTCTGTTGAAAACCATGAATTAAACAACATTGGTCTCAACATGGTTTTGCATCAAAAAAGACTTATGGATGGCTTCATCCACCTCACCAATGAAACCCTCTAAATGACTAGTTGTGTTAGGAACAACATCTTAGTATATTACAAGTTTAATGTGATTTCTTTTGAGGTGCATGAAAAGTTCAACTCTTAATATAATGTATAAAATACACAAACATATGGGGGGGTCTATCAAATAAACTTGTGCATAGTAATCAAAAGAAGCTCATGTGGCCAATGAGATTCTTAGAATGGGAGGTTTGAATTTTTTTTGAGGAGTTTCAATGGGTACCCAAAAATAAATAAGGATTCTGTTTTTTTCTTACTTTCATATCTATTATTTAGCCAAATTTGGCTAAATTATTTTCTTGATGATTGCCACTTTTGGCTACATCACAAAATCCTTCAGAAACTTTGTAAGTTGATATGGAGTTGTTAATTACTTTACTATGTGAACACGAATTGGGTTTAGGGTTTGTTTTTTGTCCTTGTGTGTTTACTTCATGGAGTGGCAAGATGCATGCAATTGTTGTTATTTTTCCAAGATTTTCCATAGTCAAAATGCATTCAAAAATGCAAGTGAAGAAAAGTATAAATATTTGTAGTTTGTGTGTAATGTAGGGCTGATCGTGAAAAGGCAGTGAATGGAGGAGAATCAAGTTACAATTAAGAGGATTCTACGTCTAATGAAAGGGCAATGGGCAAAGTTCAAGGATTTAAGGATAAAGGTGAATTTTTTTTCAATTTTTGGTGTAGAGTGATTTGTGTGGTTTTCTATGGCTTTCTAGTAAATAATTATTGTTTTCTTCCATTGTGCCAATGATTATTACAACCAAGCGCAAAGTTCTTTTTGAAACTTTATGAGAGGTTGGTGTCAAAAGTTGATGAAAATCCCAAGAGGTCAAGTTGTAGAAGTCTAAGCATGTTGGAGAGGTCAGTATCTTGCATTTGAGGAAAGAATGTCCAACATGGGGATAGACAAAGGTATGTGATGAATGTCTTGTTAGAAATGGTTAGCATGAGAAACCCGCATGTGGCATCCTAAGGTTTAAACTACACAACATTTATTTTTGAACCTTAAGGCTTACTTGAATCAAAGCACTCTAGAAGTTTTTTCATTGAACATCCATTAACTATCTTATGGCATTGCTTCACACCCTCACTCATTGAATCTTGGAAGTTTTCACAAGAAAAGATCCCAACATTACCCCAAAATCAACAATTTTTGTCCAAACCTCGAATAAATGAACTAGCTATAAATCCAAACTCAAAGCACCAACTAGGACACTCATTTCCATTCATCCCAACTCCCCAATTTCATTTCATTTGATATAATGCCATAAAGAAAATCGCTCACGAATCTTTTAATGTTCTACATCATTTTCACCACTAGCCTATAACAAAACTACTACATAGAATTTTGTATCTCCAATGCAACAGATTTGCAGAGAACAATAGAATGCACATAGAGCATTCATCTCTTTATGTATTTCAACTCACACAAGTTCTATCATTTGCTACCAACATAAATCAACCATAGAATATTTAACTCTTTTTCTACCTTCCTCCTAAAATTAAACACCGCGCTTGCAAAACCGCCACCCTTCAAAGCAGTAGTTCATCATCCTTTTGCAATCCAATCCACCAATCAAAACCTCCATCCCACAAGACATCATGAAGAACAAAAATCAAAACAACACAATTAGCAAACCCCAACATCCAAATCAGGATAAACAAAACACCCACATTTTCCTTCTTCCATCAATGCGCAACCTACAAACATAAAACAAAGCAAACAAACACACATTATTTCGAGTAACACATGATCATCATTCTTATGAACAATCACATTGCACCATCAACCAACAGTTTAGGGCAGAAAATTGTTAACCATTTTCACTTTAAGGTTCCTTTTAGGTCACATCATATTTTTACAAAACGTATGAACAAGAAACCAGGCTCTTTTGAAAAGCATTATGTTTTTCATATTATTATTGAATTGTTGAAAACATTTTTCATTCATAACAAAACGTGACTAATGTAAACAACAATAACACTGCATGATTGTAAAGGAAGGTATTTTTCAACGATAATGTGCAAGTGTAAGATCCAAGGGTTTTGGGATTCCTAGGTTATTTTCCCAAGAAAAATAATTATTTTACATGTGGTTCTTAGTGTCATGCAAGTGTAGTGTGGGTTATTTTTGGGTGCATGAAAAGCACTAAGTATCGGTGTAGAAAACATACACAAACATACAAGGTCTATGGAATATGCTTGTGTAGAGAAATGAAAAGAAAAACATATAAAACAGATTGCTAAAATGAAAGACTTGAAGTGTTTCTGAGTTCTTGTCAATAAACATGCACTTAAATGTTATAATATGTCCTCATAAACATGTACCTAGGTGTAAAGAAGAGATTTTTTATGGTGAGATTGTTCAGATTACCTTGAATTGTTTCTAAAGGTTGCATTAGTGAATTAGTGTTGTCGTGACGTGTAGTGTCATGATGTACGGTGTCGTAAGGGTGTAAATCCGTAGTAAATTCTACTAAACAAAAAAATTAAAACTAGTCAAAGGTAAAAACTATTCAACCAAAAAGAGATGCACACACACATATATATAATGCACAAGAGGAGGCTAAGATGAAATTCTCATGTATCCACCCCCCAAACCTGAGCCGGGAAAAACGTGGCATGGTTTGAGTAGAAATCAAGGTGCTGCAAGAGAACATGATGAACAGTACCAATTGCCGACGGGAACTTGAGTGAGCTCCAGCTTGAGGCAGAAGAGATGGTATCCACCATTAGAGTTATCGCAAAGCAACATCTAATCAGCATCGTTTATCTTCTGACATACCTAACATGGATAATCAAATGGCGGAATCCAAGTCAATGTGATGATGGTAGGATCCAAATTCGGCAAGTGGCAGGCAGGGTGCATAGTTTTTGGAGTGATCCCAAATTGTGCATCCATTAGCTCCTTGCAACTCCAACACACTTGAAGGCTTGATTGCCTTAATCCTCAAGATAGTGCGACAAGAAAAAGTGTCTAGAGTATCATTAGGTTGCCGTTGGAGATACACAAAGTCACCAACATCAAATTGTCTCACCTTAGGTTTGTAACTGCCACCTCGTGTGTGTGCATACTGTAAGGTGTCTCAATGTTGTGCAATGGACAAGTTCTCCATGGCCATGGGCATAACCTTCTTGAATAGAGTAGCCCTCTCTGCAATGACCCTAGCTTAAGTGGATGGAGAGTCCAAATCCACAACCTGGTCCATTTGAACAACAATGGAAGAAGGTGGAATGGAATGTCTCCCAAAAAATAAAAAATAAGGAGAAAAATGAAACAAAGAGGCATGTTTGGACATCCTATAACCCATGGCAATATAGAGGAAAGCCAAGTCCCAATCCTCTTTGTTCCTAGTGAGACAAATCTTCTAGAATCCCTTCTTACATGTTTGAACCATCTTTTCTGCAAGGCCATCAGCTTGGGGATGATCTCTTGAAGTTCGTCGATGGTTAATGAGAGCATGGTCAAGTAGGTCTTGGAATTCTCCTTGAATTCTAATCCTTGATCAATAAGGCACTTAGCACAAGCCCCAAACCTACTTAAAACCTATTGTAAGAAACCCTAGTTAAAGTTATGTGATGACTTGTCCAGTAGTGCAACAAGCTCAACCCACTTTGAAAAATGTTGAATCATAATCATGATGTAGACATTACCCTTAGAGGTCTGTGGTAACTTTCTAGCTAAATCACATGACCAGCGATAGAACATGCCCTGAATTGGGAGTGGAAAAAGCATGAGCTATCAAGAGGAGAAATAAGTTTTCATTCTATCACATTGTTCACACCTAACAATGACATCTCAGACTTGAACATACATACCTCTCCAATGGTAATGAGGAGCAAGAAGGCTATAAGTATGCTTAATTCCAAAGTGTCCAAGCGCCGAGTGTACCTTTTGAATAAGACCAGGTCGTTCATGTGGTGGAGGAACCACTTTCTCACCTTATGGTAAGCATCAGACGAGGTGATTATCCCTCCATGAATAGCGTTTGGACCGTTGTTGTATGCGATCCTGCTGACTTGATGTAACTTGGGGAGGGTATTCCCCATGTTAAAGAAACCTCAGAGTGTCTAAATCTTCCCATATATCCACAATGGGATGTTCAATTGGGTTACATTGCAATAGTGTAAGATAACTAGATGCATTAAATACATGTACTGCTGGAATCTAGTCGAAGTTTTACCTGGCTTTTAGGAAATTTTTAGAGGTAGTGAAGGGTCTCCACGTTCTAATGTGTAATACCAGGTTGGTGAATAACCTTGAACTCATATTCCTGAAGTATAAGCACCCAACAAGCTAACTTACCAACAAACTTATCGTTGGTCATTAACCACTCGATAGGCTGGTGGTTAATATACAAAGTGAAATTGGTGCCATAAAGATAGGGCCTGAAATGTATGATGGCCCATACAATAGCAAGGCACTCCCCCTTGTATGAAGAGTAGTTGCTCTCAGCCTTGTTGTTGCTTTGGGATTCATAGGCGATAACATATTCTTTGCCTTCCTCATCAAATTGGCCAAAAATAGCTCCAATACCAAGAGCACTTTAGTTAGTGTGTAGAATGAAGACCTTGTTGAAATCAGGTCTTCTCAAAATGGGGAACTTTGAAAGCTTTTCCTTGAGTGTGTTGAAAGCTTCCTGAGCCTCATCACTCCATGTCCAAGCAACATCCTTCTTTAATAATGCATAGAGAGGATGAGTAATAGTATTGAAGTCTTGGACATAAATTTTGTAGTAATTACATAGTCCAATGAAGCACTTCAACATGTGAACATCAATAGGATTGGGCATCTCCAAAATGGCTACTACTTTGGCCCAATGAGCCATAATACCATTTGGTAGTCCAAGGTAGACTATTGAGGTGACAGTAAACTCACACTTTTTAGGATGGATCTTCATATTGACTTCGTGGAGCCTCTTGAATAACTCCTCAAGATGAGCCAAATGCTGCAGGAGTCCCTTGCTATGCACTAAGACATCATCTATGTAACATTTCAGGAAATCTGCGCCTTCAAGAACCTGGTCCAAGACTCGTTAAAAGAAAATAGGTGCATTCTTCAATCCAAAAGGCATCACAAGCCATTCCCACAACTTGTTGCTTCCATGGAATGCTGTTTTTTTGCGATCCTTCGCAGTGAGCACAATTTGGTTGAAGCCTTGCCTCAGATCCACAATTGTGAAGATGTTTGAGTCTCCAATGCTATCAAACAGTTCTTCAAGGATGGGCACGGGGTACCTGTCTTGAGGTGTAACTAGGTTCAAAGGCCTATAATCTTCGCACATCCTTTTCTTAGTCCATAATCCATATGAATCCTTCTTTGTTGGCATTGTTATAACGGCTGTGAAATCAAAACTTGATGGCTGAATGAGATCAGCCTCATGGAGCTCTTTGCATCTTTCATCTACTAATTCCCACTCATGTTTGCTCAACTTATGCTTCCTTCGATGGATGGGTGTCTCATTTGTAAGGTCTATAGAAAATTGCATGGTCTTACACCTACCTAAGTCTTTCATTGAAAATGCGAACACATTCTCGTACTTAATTAGTAAGTATGTGACCTAGTCTCTCTCCTTCTTGGTGAGCTGGTTCCCCATAACGAAAGGGTAGTTGGAAACACATGGAATGGAATTGGAAAGTGTGTTTGAAAAACCTGGTGTATTAGGTTTTTCACTATCCAACTGCAAAAATTCGTAAAAAGTTGTAATTGTTTTTCCAGAAACTAATGTACCTCTAGGTGTATCAAACACAACTTGAGTCAAATTACATAGGGTTTCCTCCCTCCCAACACTAATAGTGAAATGTAAAATGTTGAAGATAGGCAAGTGTACTTGGTCAAGGTGCCATGTGATCGCATCGCTAGAACTACAAGTTGATTGAATTAGTGTTGGTGTTGTGTACATTTGAAAGAGTACACAGGTTACCACCAACCATCTAAAGGAGTTCAGGTCCATACCTCTCCTCCATAGAACGTTACGCTCCAATCTAATCACCTTAGTGTGACTAGTAGTGCCAGCTTGGAACCCCATAGCCATTTCTATTTCTTCTGGGCTTGGTTCATCCCAAGTGGTTGAAGCATGATGATACACCAGGCCTGGTCCATTTCCTTGAAAGGCGTGTGCTCCTGGGAAGGAAACAAAGGTGGGCCAAACACCTTTTGGTTTTCCTATTATGTTCACAAGAAACCAAGGAGGTTTATCTTGCCTTGTAACTAGTTGGCAAGAGCTTTGATCATCCGATATGTGATAAACCTGTAGGTTGGGGTCTCTAATGGTGTATCTCAAAGCCAGGTGCATAACTGAGAGTGGTGCTAGGTTGGTCCACCAGTTGTGCACCGGTGCGCATAGGAACCGCATTGTGTCGCATCGAATAGGAGGGGCTTTCCAAGGTAATGTTTGACCAGTGTGTAGTGCTCTTGGACTTTCTCCCTTTGGTTAAGCTAAGAAGGGGTGTTCTCAATTACATAACTAAGCGTAGGAGAAATGGATTGAGCCCTTGTGATCAATTGTACCATGTTCATGAAGAGACCAGATCTTGTGTCACAAGTCTTTTCTAAATCCAAACGCTGAAAATCCTTGACATTCCCAACCTAAAATGATGAGGTCCACAGGGCCAAGTAATTCCATATGTTTATTCTAAATTAGTTGTATGTCAGAGGGCAAGAAAGTGAAATTGGCCTTCCATGTGATGGTCAAAAATTATTGTGGAAATCTAGCTATGAGCTCCATCATTCTAGATGCTGCCACTTGCCTTACAATAGGATCAATGTCTACGTAGAAATATTTCCGAACCACCATCCCTGACTATATTAGGATTTTGAGACTTGTACCAATACCACCAAAAAGTTCTAATAATGTAATCCCTTCCTTAGGTGGTGTCCAAGTGACTAATTAACGAAGTACTAACTTAATTGGTTTGCCATGGTTCTCCCTGTTTTCAAAACTAGATAGAATTTTGACCAAGGGTTCGTGGGCTGCTTTGAACTTTTGTAAAACCTCTTGTCCGTGTAAGATGTCAGTAGGAACCACCCTCAAGCTTTCAGTAGCTTAGGCGTAAATTATTTCCTCTTCATCTCCCTCTATCCACTCGTGGCTAGTTTGTTGGATGTAAGAAATAGTGTGTGCTTCCTTGAACATACAATGGTGAGCCATAGGACTATGGTTCCCATGTAAATCAAGGGGTATGTATCCCAAGTGGTGCCCATTAGTCTCCCAATCCACTTGGTAGTACGCATGTTCGAACCAGTTGTCAATTATGAAACCTAATGGAAACAAGGCCTCTTGCCCAATGAGCACATCATAACTAGTGGTATTGGTGATTAAACATCTGACCTATCAGCAAAGCTTCTAATTTGTACATTCATTGAAATTAAGTGTAATCAAATCCGAACTTTCTCTAAGTACCTCCTTTACGCTCCCACTATCGGTGCGAATTTGCCACATAGATTTCCGTAGTTTGGAATCAAGCATGCCCATCTTCTTGGCGAATTGAACTCTAAGAATCACTAGTTGGGCACATGTATCAAGAAGTACCACCCTAGGTGTATGTCCTCCCACTTGGATTGCTAACCCAGTATTGTCAACAATGGCAACTTTGGTGATGATGGAAGTTTTCTCACTAGGCACCACCTTTGGAAATGAGTGAGAGACTTTGTGGAGAGAATGGCTATCCACAACCCCTTTGCTGAGTAACAAATCTACAAGTGAAGTGTTCTTAACTCCTTTCTGATATGTGAATGTAGAATTAGAGGTAGGAAAGCCCATTAATTTAACCATGCTAGAACTAGTGACCAGATTACGAACACCATCTACAACACGTGAGCCAATCGAGTGTCTCTCCAAGGTGTTGGATGGGACCTCTATAGCATGTGGATTAGGGATTGGTAGAGGACCTGATGTAATGTTCAGGGTATCCTTTAGTATTGCAATTATGTCCTTGGTGTTTAGTTTCAAATCTTGAAAACTAAACAACTATGTACTCATAAGCTTTTGCGTCACTTCACGCATTTGAAGTTGGCATTCCATAAGCTGATTAATGGAAAATTGTGTGTTTTCCTGATGTACATGTACTCCTGGAACATGAAAATTTGACACCCTAACAACTTGTGGTGTAGTAGTCTCCTTCCCCCCTCACCAACAAGGTGTGTTTTTCTTCCGTGTTGAGAGGATGAAAAGATTGTGGCATGACTGCTCTAGCTCCTCTAACCCTAGTAATAAGACTTGAACTAGATGCGAGTCCATCAGTCTGAATTATTTGCCTAATGGCAAAAACTCTAGGTGCCACATTAGCCTCTTATGCTGCGACATAAGAAGGGCAAAAAGAAGTAGCAAATTTTGGTGTGAGACTACAATTGTGTGCACTGGAAAGAACATACTCCCCAACCATGGCATCGTGTGGAGGCCAAATAATTCCAAAATACCATTTGCATTAATGAATAAATTGTTAGTACATCAACATTTAATGATAAGGACTAAAGGACGTCAATTCCATTTAATATTCCAAATGGTGTGTAAAAAATAAAAGGTGGAATTAAATTTTGAAAAAATAAATTTTGTAATACACTTCAATGTAAATAAGGTACAAATTAAAATTAATTTTGAAAATACCTTAGGACCTTTCGATATATATATATATATATATATATATATATATATATATATATATATATATATATTTTTTTTTTTTTTTTTTTTTTTTTTTTATATATATAAAACACACATTTTTTTTTTTTATTTGTTTTTGTTTTTTAAAAAATATAAATAAAAAATATTATTT
>Ga0116231_10011597_pt1 | contig 13455 bp, 16 predicted proteins | sample S1TSphgellanicum_2_FD_89695 | JGI IMG/M metagenome (GOLD analysis project Ga0116231, IMG submission 89695) | Host-associated microbial communities from peat moss isolated from Minnesota, USA - S1T2_Fd - Sphagnum magellanicum MG | ecosystem: Host-associated > Plants > Peat moss > Unclassified... | reverse complement strand
TTTTCAAAAATCCAATGCATGTTAGATTAGGAGGTTGTATGTAGATGTTATGACGAATGGAACAAAAGGGGTTCAACCATCAAGCGTGACATTGAATGAACATCAACATAATGCCCCTTCACAATCCATCGTGGTGAGGTGCGATTCTCCCACAATCTCTTTGTATCTTCCGATTGGACATAACGCATTAAATTTTTAATGAACTTCATTGCATTACATTGAACCACCTTATTTGTTAAACCACAACTACATAGTAATTCCATTTCCAAGCAGGTTTTGTGAATGCATATCTTCATGTTGAAGGTGTGCAAGAACGCCTCACAATATTATTCCTTTTTTTTTTTAGAGAATTAAACTTTCACTTCTACCTTGCAAGATGTTTAATGATTACACTACCATCTTCTTCATCTTCTTACAATGACTTGTTTATAGCAAGTTCAAAACTAAGGTTATGATATTCCTCAACTTCTTTTTGGTCAACATCCTTTTGACTTGAAATTACCATTGAATCTTCATTTGACTATTTGTAGCATGCAAATCCTTGTCCATTGTAACATTGTTAGGCAATTTTAGTTCTTTCATGACATCCTTCTTGATCATAACCTTGTCTAATACCTTTGGTGTAGGGGTTATGTCAATCCCTTTAGCAACTAATTTGTCTTTACCTTTCCCACCAGGAGTTGTAACTTCACCATCAACAATAGCCAAGCGCCTATGTTGGTCCTTCACATGAAAGTTGCCAACACTTGGGCTTGGGGTATCAATTTTTTGTCTTGGAGGGGGTGCCCAAGAAAGACACATGGGGACAATTATTAGGTGCCATTGAGATTAATGACCGCATTAACATGAACTTTGTATAATTAATGCAATCCAACATTGCAATGAGAGTCCTTAAAATTAAATTCAAAGTCTACCAATAATCAAATGACTCCATTAACATTAGTAACAAACATATTCTTCATTGATTACTTATGGACTCTTCTGAAACAAAAACATACATGAACAAATATGTATGGATAATTTAATGTATTATAGTGGACTCATATATAAACTAAAAGAAATTCATACTAATATCCATATCTTTGCTCACTACTTGTGGAATCATAGGTTAAAAGAACATACCATGAAGGAACTATTAGGAATCTTATGTAAAAAAAGGACCATGAAAGGACTGGTAAAAATAAAAATAAATTATGTATTTTTATTATGTCTTACTGGAATTAACAACAACAATTAATGGAATATAAATGGACTATCAAGAAGCATGTAACAAATTTGAAGGACAACACATGCTCTTATGGAGCTTATGAAAACATAATGTGGATTCCTACTATACATCAAATGTTGCAAATTTCAGATTTATGGATTTTAGAACTACATTGTGCATAGGAAACTACTTTTAAAGCAATTCTAAGGACTCCCATGCTACATATAATTGCTTACAACCTATCCTTGGACATGGTGATTTGGATCAAGTGTTAACCTAAGTAACTTGGATGGATTTAAACAACATCTACATAGATCTAAGTCCATTCAACAACTACCTCATTTGAATAAACTACCCACTTCCAAATAACAATAAAAAACTTATGATGAATGAGAAGGTCAAAGTTGCACCTTTATGATTACGTGTTTGAAGTTGATATGCATTTGTGGTCATGTTATTGCTTTCATATTCAATGGGAGCTGAAAGATTTGGTTTTTTCAAACCTATTGAAATCCACCATGATTCGTGCATCTCCTCTTAACATCCTTGTTGAACACACTTAATTGAAGTTCCAAAGTGATACACAACACACTAATCATGATCAACATGCCTACACAAAGCAAACCAAACAACCCACACAAGAAAAAACCTTAATCCACATAAACACATTTTTGCTAAAGCAATCCATGTTCTTGGAATTGGTTCAATGTTCTCAAGAGGGAGGAAGGGTTGTAACTATAAACCTTTGCGATAATCATCTCCCCTTAGAGTTTACCTATCAAATATCGAATAACATTTTCATGTCACCTACAAATGACAACTTGTTATTCTAGGACACCAAGGTTGTTGTGTGCATTTGCGGCTTCATTGTGAATATTTTCATATTTCAAGTACCTTTGTTAGTTGCAAATTGCAATAATCAACAATGCTTCGTTGCATTCTAATTTTTTCACTCAATGTTTGAATGCAAGAGGCATCAGGGCTGGTTTTAGTTTGTTCTTCTTCTAATGCCAATAACAACGAATCAAGCTTGTTTTGACTAAAAACCAATTGGTTTTTCCTATTTTCCATTTGGGAGGAAGCTCAAACATCAACAAGCACCATGTCCTCTTTGCCTTTCTTTTTAGAAAGAAAGGCTTGTTTGGCTATGGTAAACAATTTTTGCGAAAATGCCATATACAATTTCAAGTTTGTTGATGGCAAGCCTTGTTTGTTCACCTCTTGCATATCTACCTCCTCCTTTTCAAATTGTTCTCCTTCATCATACATGTCCTAAAGTTGATCGTCAACACCAACTCCACCTTTTGCTTTTGCATGTCAAAATTGTTCAACATTAATCCATTTGGCATATGTTACCTAGTTCAATTGCTTGCCTTCTCCTCACACACAATGCCCCTAGCCATACCTAATGTAATGAGCCTAAATGCAAGAACATATGGTTTTTGATGCATTATCATCCAAAGCTTCCCAACCTTTGCAATGAGCTTTGGATCTAAACATTCAATGTACCTATGCCCATTTTTGTTCACAACAAGGCCAAAACATTTATCAATTTCCTTTTTCATGCAATCTTTTAGTATCTTAATATGCTTGGGGCTCATACCTAAGCAACACAAATCATACTTTTCTACAAAATCTCTCCTTGAAAAGCTGCAAGTTCCATTGTCATTAAATAGCTCAGGGACCTTCGTGTATAATGGTGTTGTGAAACCCCTTGCATTTAGACTTAAAGAGTTCCCGCCTTCTTTTTTTATAATTTTTTTGATGCAATCATTGGGCCCACTTGTGGTGGCATCACACTTAACATTGTAACAATAATTTTTTTGCAAAAATGAAAATGATAGATGCTCAAGTGATGTGATGCATATACACACAAAAATGACAAAGGTAACTTAAAAATAAAACTGCAAAGCCAACGATGAGCATTACAACATGAAGCGCAAAAACTTACTAAATTCATCAATGATTTTAAACAAACCACATAGCTAAGTGGGAATTTTGCGAAAAACCAAATTTCAAATTAAAAACCCATAAAAGGAAAAAATATGAACTCCACATCTATTGTTTTTAGTCCACCCTAAAGTGCATATACCCTTATGTAGCTTTAGGAAATTCAAGTAGCTTGAGTAAATCCTATGTAGCCCCTAACATTAGAAGAAATTCCCCAAAATGCAAGTGATGCATTTGCAATCATGTGCAACTAATTGTCATTTACAACTAGCTTAAATAATCTTTGCAATTATTTTTGACCTTTGATGATTTTTGCAACTATGTTATGACTACATTTGCAATTACCAACTTTTTCATCCTACCTTTAAAATTATTTTCATTATCAATCATCTTTATATGTCCCATTAATTCAAATGGAACCAAACTTAGTTGGACTACTAGGGTGTGGACATAGCCCTTAGTGGTGTGCTTAAGTGTATTACAAATTTGTGGATAGGTATGTGTTTATTATTGTATTGAAGTTGTCCCAAAGGAATATTTTAAACATATTAAAAATATATTATGCATGTATTATGAATATATTTATAAAGTGTATCAAAGGTATATTAAGGTTTTTCAAAATATATCTTTAATAAAAAGGGCATATTAGGGATATAGATCTAGGTGATAATATTGAGGTTTTATTAAAGCAATATTAAAACTAAGCTAATAAATGTTAATGTTGTATTAAGGGTGTGGTAAGATCCATTAGAGTTTTATCATGTATTTGATTTTCATGAGTGCATAAATTGCATCATCTATATAAGTAACCTAGGTAATTTAAGGTAGGTTGAGTAGGTCATTTAGGTAGGTTAAAAAATATGTTTATCAAAATGTGGTTACAATTCATGTTACATAAAAAAAAATGGTGCAATGATAAAGATTTTGCCCTTCAATTTGGAAATGAAGGGATCAAATCCTTGTTTTTGCAACCTATTTTATCTTAGTCTAAGCTAGGTGGTTTAGGTGCCTATTGTAGGCCAAATTTTTTAGGTTTAACTACCTAGGCTCCTAGGTCCATTTTTTAGCCTAGGTGATTTAAGCTAGGTAGGCTAAGTTGTTGTTTAGCCTAGGCTCCCTAGATTAGGTTGCCTAATGTAGGCCAACCTAGGGTAGGTCACCTACCCAAGGCTTGACATACTTCACCTAGGCCAACCTAGGTTAGGCTACCTACCGTATACCTAGCATACTTGGCCTAGGCCAACCTAGGGTAAGCCATGTGTTGTCATTTCTTGAACTTGTAACTTGCCATGTGTGAACATTTTAGTGATAATTTTATTTATTTATTTTGCATTTAATTAAAACTAATCTAATGGGTCAAGCTGGTCCATCTAGTCATTGGATATGTCTTCCATGCTTACATGCACAATGATTATAATCATGGAGGCCCAATCACTAATGTCTTAAGTTGTGAATATAACCTTGAAAATGATTAGTGATCAAAATCACAAGTGCATTCATTACTAATCATGTACTTGCAAGTGTTCTAAATGACTACAAATGTAGTTGTAAATGTAGTCATATATATTATGTTTTGGTGTATAATCTATTGGACATAACTTCAGTAGCAAATTCTTGTTATTTAAAAAAACCATTTATGAAAAATGTCTTTAATCTTCATCCACTATTGTTCATATTATTATTTTGTTGATTTCAAATTAGATCCAGCGGTAAGATCTTGTATTACAATTCTTCCATATGAGATTGTAATATATCTTTTTTTTTAAAAAGTAATTCATCACATAACTTCAATAAGTGGGTGATATCATATTCATTAAAAGAAAAGACTTGAAAAATGAAAATGGATCATGATTTGTTAACTTTTAAAACCTTCAATGGTGCAAGCATGGAAAAGAAATTGTGGATGACACAATTGAATGGTTGGTTTAATGCAAGTGAAAACAAAGAATGTTGAAAATGTGAATGGAATAAAGAAATGTATAATGAAATATGTGCAATTCTATCTTTTGAAAATTACACAAATCCAAAAGTTTGACCTATCATATTACTATTTGAAGACAAAATTTGATCACAAAAATTGTGATTAATTTTTTCATAATTATATTTAGGAAAAATAGGGATTTTCACTTTAGCCTTTTTAGAACTTGATGTTGAATGAACAATATGCTTCTTACAAATGTTTTATAAGACCCAAATTAAATTAATGCTTTTGTAAGAATTAATCCAATAGATGCAACACATGTTCCATTTTTGGAATTTCCATTTCAAACACAATACGTGGTGTTAATTTGCTAAAGTGACCACAAAATACTATTTGTCATAAATTTATGTAATTTTTTGGGTGGAGAACATTGCATATAACAATTCCAAAATTTGATTTTATAATTGCTTTGAATGGGAAATATTATTTTTAAATGACAAATATATCATAATTCTAGAAGGTGAAATGTATGTGATTAGTGGTGCATGGTATTTTAATGATATTGTATGGGCAAGGCATTCCCCATGACAGCACATCATATTTCATGTATGAAATTGTCACATTACATACAACATTTTGTGAAGCAAATTATGGCATTGATAGGTAAAACTTATATGCATATTTTGATAAGTGTATTGACCCCAATAAAATCATGGACAACCTATGAAGATGTTTGCATTTAAATCAAATCTAAAAATTAGGCCAAATGACAAAATACCTTTTTTAAATATATGACATTGTTTCACCTTTCCATCTATTCAAGATCATTTTTATTAGTGCCCAATCAAAGTTTTCAAATGAAAATTTTAATAATCAAATGACAGAAAGTCCAATTGTTGATTTTTATGTCATATGTTTGCTTTATTCCTTGAAGAATGTTGTGGAGTACTTGATAAAGTTAATAAAGGGTGTCATGTGTCTAAGGTTTGAATTGTGAATGTAAATATTTTCCCTCAATTGATGATTGTGTAAAATACAAGTTATGTGGACCTTATTAAAACTAGTTCTCTCCCAATAGCCAACTTAAATTGTCATTCCAAAATATTATAACCACCTAGATACATGATGATTTTTTAGCCACTTGACACCTTGCTTATGAAATGTTTGCCCTGAAATGGGTATATTAAAAATACAAAATAATTTAATACAATTTTATTTGTTGGTCATTTTGTCTTTTAATAACATTCATCCCATAGTTAAATTGAACTTTTTGCATCCTTTAGGCTCTTATAAATACTAGATGAACCCTGTTTTCTAATTTAAATTTTCTAAAAGCATGGTTAGTACTTCAAGAGGTACTAAAACTACATTTCCATTATTTTGATTTATAAAAAAGGAAAAAAATACAACTAGGAAGATTAGAAGTTACAAATTTAAATTATTACATAAAGGAATGAAAGTAATTTAATATCCAATATTTTGTATCATAAATTAGGAATTGATAATGAGAATGCCAATTCCATTCAAGATATAATCCTTATAGATATCCCATGGATACAACAAGACCTCTCGATGCACTTACCTATCAAGATATTAACTACTTTTGATGAATTCATTAAAAAGCATGTATTACAAGACATAACACTTGACTTAGTTTAAAATGTAATACCATTCACACCACATCAAGAATGTTCTAATATCATATTGAAATCAAACACACCAAAACATTCATCGATGAAATTTGTTATTGTCACTAGATATCAATTACTGTTCATTGGGTAATCAATTAGGTGATTGCTATAAATGATGATTCAAACAACGACATTATTAATGATGATGCTTGTTAGCTCAAAGATATCCAATTAATTAAACTCAATGAAAACACCCTTCTTGATCCAAATGGATGGCTAAATGATTGACATAGGGCAATAGTTATGCAAATGTTATATATGTTGACCAACTAAAATCATTAGGATACCAACAACACACATACATAATCATAGAAACTATACATAAATACATACACATAATTGTTTTCAACACAATTTCATAAACAACAATCATTGAATCTTAATTAAAATAAAATACATCAATGTGATTGATAATGAATCATATAAAATTCAATACATCAATAACTAAAAATTATTGGATGATATCATAAAACTACAAATTAATATAGTCAATGTCAAACACTTAGAATACACATTTACAAATATCATGCAATAGATGAATAATTCATCTCACGGCATTTTTGCAATAATATATGTAACAAATGTTACATTTGGACTTAAACAAGAACAACCCCAATATACTATTACCCACATGCAATTACATTTGTGAAAAAAATATATATGAAAAGGAACAACAAATACCACCATATATTAGTTGTTAAATACATTAAAAAAATCTTTCATTAAAAAACATGAATTTCTTTCCCACAAAAAAAAACCAACAAAATAAATAAAAATATTTTTTTTGACAAAATTAAGTTTTGAACAAATACAATTATTATCTCCTTGTCATTTGTTGTAAGTGATCCATCATTTCCAAATATCAAGGGAAAAAAAAACAACAAAAATGACATGGTTGTTTGATTCAAGTTTGACACCCGAAGTTTTGATCCACGTAATTTTCTCCCATATAATTCTTTGATAAAACCCACATAATTTTCATTGATTTTCATAGTGAAAAAAATGATCAATTATTGTAAAGCAACATGTAGCTTTGGTGAAGATGCTCTTATTTATTCCCAATTGTTCTTTTGATGATTATATATATATATAAACATTATTCACTTTTTTTTTTGTTTTTTGAAATTTTTTGTTTCATTCTTGACACAATAATTTATAATTTTTAAAAAATTTAATGTAAGTTCAACTACTTTTGCAAATTTTTGGGGAAATTTTTCCAAACTTTTGATATCACTGAATTGAAAAGAAAGAAAGAAAGAAAAAACCCCTTGTTCATATGACCTTTTGACAAATTTTGTTTCATTCTTGACAAAGTAATTCACAATAATTTGTTTTGCTAATGTAAATTCAAATAATTTTGCTATTTTTTGGGGAAAATTTTCCAAACTTTTGATATCACAAAATTGAAAGAAAGAAGAAAAACCCCTTGTTCATATGGCCTAATGGTGAATTGAACAACCCACAACCAACAATAAAAATTTATTCCCAAAATGAAAACAAACAAATGGCCAACCCATAATTACTTAGTAATAATGATAATTATAAATATATATTTAAAAAAGTTTAAAATCAACAACTACATATTATTTTTAAAAATGAAAATATTGAAAATTGAAATAAAACCTAATTCCTCATATTAAAATTTACGATGGAGTGAGGTGCTGATTGTTTTTTTTTTTTCCAAAATTTTGACATTACGTCACATGTGAGCATTCTAAGAGGGATTTGGAATTAAATGGCGATAGGTTCTACAAACCTATCCATATTGATAACAATGATACTTTTTTTGATGTTTTGTTATTGGCTAGCATACCAAGAGGGATTTAGCATTAAATGGCGACAGATTTCTAGAACCTGTCTAAATAATAAAAAAACTAGTTATAATAAAAATGCTACCAATTTTAAAAAATCACATTCCAAATATGGCAAGAAAATTTCCAATTTGGTTTTCGAAATATGGCCATTTAAAAAGAAAATTGAGAATAGTGTGACAGAATGATCCCTTATTATTATTAACGTTGTAGTCACCTACAGAGAAAACGACGTGCCAAGCAACGTACAAAGTCGACCGAGCCATTTGAAACGTCGCAAGAACGAAGTAATCGTCTATGTCGAGAACGATGAACCGTACAACAAGTGGCAACACGTGCACAACCTTCTCTTGGCAATGATGCATTACAATTATTTAGAGACGAAGACGTGTCAGCCACGGGACGATGGGATTGTGGAGAAATGGACACAATATGTGGATTCTACAATGTGAAGATGTGGATCAAAAAATGATTGGCAAAGTCGAACTACAACAACCCACAATTTTCTCTGTGTTGCGAGAATGGCAAAGTTTTGTTGCCGAATCTTCCCGCAACACCACAAAAGCTAGAAGTTCTTTTAACCAGCAAAGATGCCAGTGCCGTCAAATTTCGAGATCAGATTCGCATGTACAATTCAGTGTTGGCATTCACTTCATTCGGTGCCAAAGTTGATGAGTCGGTAACAAGAGGCCCTGGACCATACTCCTTTCGCATCCAAGGTGAGCTTTATCACAAAATCGGATCCTTATGTCCTGCCGAAGGACAACGTCCACAGTTTACATAGTTGTACATTCATGATACGAAATGTGAACATCAAAACCGCCATGCCATTATGCCATCGCTTGATCCAACGACGTTGGATCGGTTGTTAACCATGATGTACAATATCAATCCTTATGTTGAAGTGTTCAAAATGGCAAGGGATATGATAGCAATAGAAGGTGTTCCCATGGATCTGAAATTGCGTCTCATCGCCTTTCGAATAAAGGATGCCCGCCGATATAATGTGCCAACGGTCGATGAAGTTGCTGCATTGATGGTAGGGGATGGTTCTGAGGCTGTAGACAAATGTGACGTCGTCATTGCTTAACAAGTTGGCCCGTGTCAATGCATTTCCGAACTACATGTGGGATACATGGCTCTACATTATCCGTTGCTATTTCCTTACAGTGAGGATGGATGGCATCCAAATATTCCTCTCAATGATGTTATTGCTGATGCAAATTTGGATGAAGACCATGCGGAAAAAACTGAGCTTCAAAGAAAGCATTGTAATGTGACAATGGCCGACTTCAACATCGAGACACTGATGGCATTGCGTTGCTTTGAGGTGATCGATTGAGGCATCAATACATTGTGGATGCTTATGCAACTATCGAACAAAGCCGCTTGAAGTATCTACGTTTGAATAAAAAAAAACTTCGTGCGGATCTTTATCAAGGCCTTCAGGACGCCATCGCTGCATGTGACAATAACGCTACTGCCATCGAACATAGGATCATTCTGCCATCTTCTTTCACAGTAGGTCCACGTCACATGGTTCAAAATTATCAAGATGCCATAACAATATGCATATGGGCCCATTGCCCAGATGCGTTTGTTACATTCACTTGCAATCCCCAATGACTTGAGATCAAAAGAGCGTTACTGCTCGGACAGCAGCCTCAAGATCGACTGGATTTGGTAACCCGAGTGTTCAAAATCAAGTTGAAGGAGTTGATCAATGACATTCACAAGAAGCATATTCTGGGACGCACGATTGCGAGAATCTATGTCATTGAATTTCAAAAGTGTGGGCTACCGCATGCACACATTCTCATTTTCTTTGCCGAAGACTTCAAGCCACACACGGTTGAGGATGTAAACCGCATGATCAATGCTAAACTTCCAAATCCAGAAACAAACAGGTTGGCCCACAAGACAGTTGCCAGATGCATGATGCATGGTCCATGTGGATTTGCGTTTCCAAATGCCCCTTGCATGGAAGAAGGCAAATGCAAAAAATAATATCCACGCAAGTTCCAATCTGAAACGGTGATGGATGTACACGGATATCCTATTTATTGGCGCAGAGATACGGGGCACACACTTTTGGTTCATGGCATTGAAGTGGACAATCGTTGGGTGGTATCGCACAATGTCTATTTATCAACCAAGTACGATGCGCAAATCAACGTTGAGGTCTGCAACAATATTCGTGCAGTCAAGTATCTATTCAAGTACATATATAAAGGACATGATCGTGCAACTGTTGAAATCTCGCGCTAGAGTGACAATGCCACTGAAGGGACTGTGGTTGAAGCCGATGAAATCAAAAAATATTTCAACTCTAGCTATGTATCTGCATTTGAAGCAACGTGGCGCATCTTCAAATTTGATATGCATGAGCGGTTTCTTGCCGTTTAGCGTTTGCAATACCATTTGCCCAATCAACAAATGGTGTTGTTTGACAATGACGATGATGTGCAGGAAGTGGCAGCACGGTCAGCCATTTCTAGAACGATGCTCACAAAATACCTTAGTTCTTTCATTTGGCCCCTCTCGCTAGTTTTCAAATACTCACCTTGCAAACCACCAATTATATAAAGAACTTACCGTGTTAACTACACATTCTGATGTCTAATTGCCAAAATGGCACCCACCACATTGAAGAACTAACAAAATCAAATCTTACATTACTAACTTTGTACCATACTTTTGCATCATACATATAAACGGTGGAGATTTTTTATAAAGAGGTTTTTTTATTATGAAAAAGTTCAATAAACTGGAAGCATAAAGATAGTTCATGAAACACCTTGGTAAAAAATGACATGTATGTCGCCTCATGGTACCTTTTACATACACACACATGACTCTCTCTTTCTTAATAGTGTACAGTCTCCCACAAGGAAAGAGAAATTGGTACAAAATGACAATGGAGAAACGATAAACCTCTAACGTTCTTGAAGAAAACAATAAAGTCGTCTACAACGCGCGCGTTCAGCCTACTTTGTCCTTGGTCCGCCACTGCCCTTCCATCTTGCTGGGACCCAACCTCAACCTACTGCTACATGCACGCCATTGAGCCATCTGATCGGTCGCATTCATTACATCATATAATTGATGATGACGGGATGATGCGATCTGTATTATACAAAATTTGTCTGCCACTCACTTTGAAGACTGTGTTTCATGCGGCGTCGTTGATCATCCAGTCCCTTTCACTGAGTGAGAGCAGATGTTTCACGACTGCAAAAGAGGCAGGATGAGGCAGACAATACTGCGGTCCCACCACTGGTGCAACACCACCAGCAATTCCATTTGGAGCTAGGTAATAAGCCCTGACCATAAGAAGAAGCTTGCTGCGCGTTTGGAGGGTATCCCTGATGTGAACCTTGCGCGCATGCAAAAGGGTAGCCTTGGTAATTTGAAGCCTGGTATAACGAATCTTGCAGATGTGGAAGAGGATAACCCTAGTAATTTGAAGCTTGGTATCCCTGATTCAAAACTTGCTCGTTGGGAGGATAGCCCTAGTAGCTGCCACTTTGATACAAAGCTTGGGAAATATAGGGAACTGCGTTAGACACATCACCAGGCAGATTGACCCGTACCCAACACGGATGACGGGACGGGCGGGTTTAGGGGTAGAGGGATGGTGTGCAGCCAACAACCTCGGACACCATCCCTCTACCCCTGAACCCGCTCGTCCCATCATACGTCCCTGTCGTCCCTCTGTCCATCGGTCCGGTCGTCCATGCGGATGGACAAGCTGGAAGCTCCGAGGTTGCCGGTTGCACACCATCCTTTTACTCGGCAACCATCCCTCTACTGAGTCTGACACTGCAACTTTCTGCCCACCAAGAATGGGAAGGAAATAAACTAGGAATGGCCCTCATCATCATCATCACCACCACTAGCACCACCTGCTGGGAGAGTGCATAAAGATTTAGAGAATCATGAAATCGATCTCAATTCGTCGCCAATAGATCAGTACGAGCGAGAAACAAAGGGGGATAGTAGCACTACTTACAACACGACCCAGGAGGAGGAAGAGGAGGTATCCAATTCCAACAACAACAACAAAAGATCAAGAACTGGACTTGGAAGAAGAAGCACCTAATTCTTCTTCTTTTTGTTCTTCTTCTGAAAGAGAAAGAGAAAGAGAAAGATTTGTGCTATAGTAGAGCCTTCCAAAAATCCTGCCTTTTGGTGGAAGAATTAGGTGCAACAGTTCTGAATCCTTGTGAAAAGAAAGAAAGGAGAGAATTCAGCAGCTCAAAGGTGGTATGCAAATTTGAATTGGGTGCAGCAGTTTTGAATCCCTAGGAGAAGAAAAGAAAGAAAAGAATTCAGCAGCTCAAAGGTATCCAGATCTGAATTGGGTGTTGCAATTCTGAATCCCTGGGAGAAGAAAGAAAGGAAATAATTCAGCGGCTCAAATGTGGTATGCAGATCTGAATCCTTGGGATAAGAAAAAAAAGAATTCAACAGCTCAAAAGGGATGCAGATCTTTAAGGGAAGCAACAATTGGACAAGAATAAGCAGTGGCAGTTGGAGTCTTTCAGGAAAGGATTGGGTACAGGGGGATTTAGTACAACATGATTTCATGGTATTACTTGCAACAGACAGATCATCATCACAACAGTATTGTTCATCTTTTTAGTCTTGAAAACAGAGCGTGTTGGGTATGGGTCAGTTTGCCTGGTGATGTGTCTAACGCAGTTCCCTATATTTCCCAAGTTTTGTATCAAAGTGGCAGCTATTAGGGCTATCCTCCCAACGAGCAAGTTTCGAATCAGGGATACCAAGCTTCAAATTACTAGGGTTATCCTCTTCCACATCTGCAAGATTCGTTATACCAGGCTTCAAATTACCAAGGCTACCCTTTTGCAT
>Ga0116231_10011596_pt1 | contig 13455 bp, 14 predicted proteins | sample S1TSphgellanicum_2_FD_89695 | JGI IMG/M metagenome (GOLD analysis project Ga0116231, IMG submission 89695) | Host-associated microbial communities from peat moss isolated from Minnesota, USA - S1T2_Fd - Sphagnum magellanicum MG | ecosystem: Host-associated > Plants > Peat moss > Unclassified... | reverse complement strand
GGTGAGTGATGTGGCTTGTGTAGATGGGTCCTAGATGGGGAGATTGAATTATGCAATGTGATATAATGGATTGGACTAAAGCACAAGTTTTGGGTGGCCAATTTGTAGATGGTGTTGATGCTAGGGATGCAAGTGCCCTCCCAACCGGTGAGTGATGTGGCTTGTGTAGATGGGTCCTAGATGGGGAGATTGACTTTTGACATGTAATTTGACAACTTGCTAGTGTTTGTAATCAATGGATTGAATTGACCAAAACTAGCACATCTTGATTTCGTTCATGTAATGTCTTTAAGCTTCATAGTTCCCGTAAAAACATGAAAATTGTGATATGCATAACTTCACTTCAACATGGACGTTTTGAGTGGCTTATATGTAATTGTGGATGTTGGAGGTTGTGGGATTAAAATGAATGGTGTGTTGACTTTGGTTGTGAAGCATTTGCTTATGGAATGGTCTATCGTTTCATTTACCAAGTTTTTGTTATTTACATGGGCTTCATCTGGATTGGATGCAATTTGGTTTTGGTTTCAATTCTGAATTGTTTGCTCAGTTCACCAAATTCCTCATTTCTAATGCATGTCTAAAAAATTTGCAGGTGATTTGGAAGATGGACTACCTGACTTGGAGATGGGCAAATTTACTTAGGTTGGGAGAAATTTGGGCTCGATTCTATTCCATCTTTCAATTATGGCAATCAACAAAACTTATCGCACCAACTGTAGAGTTGATATTCTATAATCCTATTTGGATCCTTATGGAAGCCAGATACATATTATGGTTCATACAATGCATTTTATCATGTGTTTGTGTCAGTTTTTTCTGTGAAACTCCCATGGAAAATTATTAGATTTGTGATAAATCTAGTAATGATGAGTTCATGGATGTTGAGATTCTTGAAGCAAATGCCAATACTTTAAGAATCTAGAATGCCTTCCAAATATTTTGTTTCCACTTTGCCACAAATAACCATTGTGGGAACTGATGTGAAGCCAAAAAAGTCAAACTGGTGCTTAAAAGGGATCTTCATATGTCCATACCATAGCTATGTGAAGACTATGGTTCTTGTCTCTCACTCTTCAAAGGTATTGGATTGTGAAAGGTTTGCTACCTAATTAGTAAAAACATGTTCTCACTTGGATCCAATTCATAGCTAAATAAAGTGTTAATATTTGAAATCCGAACTCTGAATTTTTTATTGAACTTTATTTTATTGGTTGTTTTATCTACCCTAATGGTGTTTTGGAACACTAGTAAGTGATTTACAACTACCTTGTTAGGGTGCCATGAGAAGTATGTGGTAAAAAATGATGGTTCATTTCCTTCCACCGCTTTCAAGATTGTATTATCTGGTGGTGTTACCTCAAAACCAACAACCCTTTCAAGGTATTTCCGCATCCATTGTTTCCAATGTAGAATTAAACAACAATTCAAAGATGACTCATATAGACAAGTAAACACCTTTCTTTCCAAATGCAAGACATACAACATAAATTAATTTGAATAGGAGAAAGTTAGTCCATGTAATCATTTGTCAGCATGTGACAAATAGGTCACTTTAAACATCTGAAATATTTAGGACTATTACTTTACATTTCTTGTTTCTCAAAGTGCTCTTTGGCAACTTATATTAAAGAATAAACAATATATAGTAAAGTGACATGTATCTTGTGTCATGTGGAGAAGTTAATACCACATTTTTTGGGAATCATTAACAAGTTCCTAACAAACCTTCAAGTTTACTCCCTCCCTCAAATGTGAAAGAAAGAATAGTACTTGAATAATATCCCATGCATGTACTTTATCATTGATGTTGGCATGCTGACCCACCCATACATGTATGGCATTTTTGACCGTCCAAAATCATTACATCCTCACTTAGTAAATCATCTTGTGTGAAATTGAACACCTCTGCCACCTACATGTTTAAATTGAATCAATTTGTTAATAAAGCAAAAGGTGTTATAAGCCAATTCAAGAGCAATATGTTCCAAGTATAACAATTATAAACTCTTACCTCTTAGGAATGCAACTATAGTTCAATATGCTTCTCTTAGTGTTGCTAGTTGATGCAGATTGTTGTAGGAAGTGAAAGGTGAAAGCACATTAGGGTGTCACAATTTCGGCGGATTAGAATCCCTTTTCAAAGTCCTTTTCTAATGTAGTCGAAAACTAACTTAAAATATGAATATTTAGATGATATTGAAAGTAACAATTTTTTCTATTTCCAATTTCAAATCATGATGCTATAAAACATATACAAAGTATCACAAAATATATTTTTTTAAATAATTATTTTTAAATGCTTAAAAGGGCTTTTTAAAAAAATATAATTTTTCGAATTTTAAAAAGTCCATGACATAATAAATTAAAATCACATTCCATTCATTCAATGGATCTTTAGTTTCTTAAACATGATTCATTCAATATCCCAAAGTTTCAAACACATAAGATTCACACATTGTAAAATAAAAGTCCATATCCATGAGTTTTGTAGGTGTGACAAAAAATGTGGGCAAAATTCAAAAGTCCATTACTTATTGGTTATCCATGATTTTCATTTGATTTTTTCATTTTTGGAAGGTTGATTATGATAGTTTTAGATAAGTGAGTCCCTTTTTTTATTACTTCAATGACTTTTATTTTTTCAATTTTCTTGTATTTAGGGAATACATGAAAAACTATCATTGTGACGTCCATATAAGGACACCGTATTGTGCAAACATTTTAAAATGGTATTACCACATGGAAGGAAATTTCTATGGTTAGAGTGGTTGTAAAACTTTGGTACATAATATGTTGCATGACTCAAAATGATAAAAAGTAGTTAAATTGGAAATTTTTCACCTTACAACAAATAAATCTTCAAAGGCTCCAGTGCAAGCTTTTCAACTTACAGGTTAAACTTGCATAACTTGAATGATGTGTCGATTGCCACCTCGCACTTGTATTAGTATAATTGGGTTCTTTTTGTTATCCTTTTGACTTGGACTTGTGCTTGCCTATAATTGGCTGACATTTATCAATAAACAAGAAGATAAAGGAAATGCAATTAAAGTGGAAGTATAAAGACCACCACACTATTGCATGAAGTTTTGAAGGAGCTCACTTATGCAACTACATTTTATATCACAAAAACTACTAGGATAGGTTTCAAACCTTAAAAATGCACATGCATTCAAACAGTGCTAGAAACCGGGGTGGCTCCTTTCCTTGAAAATCTGAGCCTACCATTTCCCAAAGGTGTTAACTTGCATGTTGAAACCAAAACTAAGTTTAGTTGGGAGATTTTTGGACTTAGAAATGAATTAAAAAGAGGAGGGGAAGAAAATTGAAGCATAAGGAGTTGAAGGGAAAAAAAAACTTGCATTGGACGATCTTTTAATGAAAAAGAGATTTCATTGGTCAGAATTGCAATTGCTGCCTTGTCCTCCTGCCAATTACAACAACATAGCAACCAAATATATAAAACCAAATCAACAAACATTTTAAGAAGGAACCAAGTCCCACTATTAACCTACTTAAAACACTTCACTTGATACATAGGCACAATGAAAATGTCATAAGCACACCTTGCTCCTATCATTGTTTACATTTTAGAAACTATAAGATGCACATCTACATGTTTTAAGGATATTCCAAATTGCTAGTACCACAAAAGCATGTCGACCAAGCTAATAACACAACAAGTATTCCTCCTTGCGGTCAGATTTGTCACCTTGATATGTATAGAATACAATGTAACAAATTGTTATCATAAAACTTTCCAACATCTACCAAAGGCACATCTGATTTTGCAATTCCGTCCACCGTCCACACCTGAGATTGCATAAAATCAAAATGTAACTTTCCCTGTGTTATAATCTCATCTTTTCAAAACTCTCTTCAACATCTTCAATTATATCCCACACCTCCAACTCCTTGAAGTATTGTTAACCATTTAGATTCCACTTATTTACATTTGCATCCATCTCTGCTAACCCAAGAGTTTCAACTCATACTAAGATCAAACCACCACTCAATTCATGATACTTCAATATGCATTTGGATCATCTCTAATTGTCTCACATTACATGGCCATAAGTACTAGCATACATGACATGTGAAAGATAAACCTTGACTAACACTTATTATGGTTTGCTTCATAGTTCCCTTCATATGACCATAAAATAACCTATTAGCTAGATGAATAATGTACAGGTAAGGAGTGAAAACCTAAAGCTTCTTAGTAGAATTCAGTAGTTCTAGAACCTTTTCCCTAACATATTTTGTGAAGAACAATATCCATGAACACTTCTTCACTGTAGTTTTATCATCCTGCATTATCCTCTTTGGAGGAGAGCTCACATTTGTCCTCAATGTTGGAACATCCTTGAAGTCCTTTGTTGTGCTCATGAGCCGACTCTTCAGGTCATCCATGATAGTAATTGAATGTTTGGTACAATGTTTTATTCGATTTACAACCTCATTTCGAAAATCACAAAGAAACTATAACTTTGATATGGTTGCATTTGATGCAATTATATCCTACTTGATGACTAAAATAAGATCTTGTATCTTTACAACAAGATCATCAAACATGGACGTCTTCTTTGCCACTGCAATATACAAAGCAATAACAACAGCATTGTTAGTGAAATCTCACAACTAAAAATTAAAATAGTTTGAGGTGCATATCAAGATAGATTTTCCACGGTTGTATGATCCATGTAACCTGATACTACAAATTTGTACCTCTAGAATTCATTTGCGAAAAAATAAACTGTAATTTCCTTAACAAAGATCTACTTGTTTGGGGCTAAATGTTCTACCACGAAGACTAGTTGTTTAGAACTTCACCAGATAGTAAGCCATAGCAAAACCCTATTCCATGGCCTCTAAAAACCCACATTTTCACATTCTCACAAACTATAAAGAGCTGGTTATGAAATAGAAATCATAGGGAAAAAGCTTGTTAAAAGCACATATAAGAATCACAGTGTTGATTTCTCAAACCCTAGAATCAAAATCAAAATTGTAACTAGATCAAATCTCTAGCTACTAATGCTACTAAAGGAGAAGAGGAAGAAGAAGACCACATGAAAAAAGAACGAATTCACGGTTTGTATAATCTTTAGTCTAGGGTTTCTTTTTCCGCAATGACCTTACATTTTGTTGGCTTGGAAAGCTTTTGTGAAGTTTGATGTATGCTGAAATTGATCCTATTTAGAGCCTATGGTATGATTGCCATTTTCATCACCCAAATATCTATTTTTGGCTCTTTTGAATAGCTAGGTTCATGTTAGGTCAGGAAGCACTATAGATTGTCCTTAGTAAGAGTCACATTCATTGGATCAAAGTTATAAAACATGCATAATGATGAGAATACCTACCAGAAAATTTTTCTTTGAATCCTTGCAAAAAGAGAATCATTGATAATTGAAAGTTTTTTCACCAATGGAGCAAAGCCCCCAAATATACCCCAAAATTGTCCTGTGTTAGCTTTAAACTCCAAAGTTCCATCATATGCAATTTATGGTAGAGAAAATAAACACTCTTGTAACTTGATTTGACAAAGCAAGAGAAGGTTTGTCAAAGCAATGAATTGTCCAACTTCTGGAGAACATAGGAAAACAACAAGGCAAATAGCCAAAATTTGGGAAAATGCAATACCACAAAAATATTAGACCATCAAATGATTCAAAAGAAACACTGGCACTCATAAAAATTACTTCAGAACACTGGTCTATTTACGTGCCAACTATGATAACTTCACATTTGCCTTCATGATCTATGTCTTTGATGTGCTACAGGACTTCCAAGGCCTTTCCCCTTTCTTGAATGCTGGAATTACCACCATTGAACTGGAAAATCTTGGATGTTATGTCTAGTACAAATACATCATCATGGTTGAATGAAAAGCGTGAAAATGGCACTTGTTGACACATTATTTATTGTTATTTTGCTAATTTCAAACACCTCAAAAGCCTTTTCAACACTCAACACTTGTAACTACTTTCTATGTTAGGAATTCACATCATCAAACTTCAAGAGTTATCAGATGTATCGACCAAAGGTCACACCTACAGTAGATCAACGGGAGTACATAGGACTGTGGTGCTTGTCACCAATCTTTAGCCCAGGCTGATGACACTCAAGACGTTTGACCTTGCAATTCATATCACCACCTAAAAGTCATCTAAATGTTGTAAAGAAGCCAAGAACGATCAACAGGGTTTATGCACATGCTTATATCACCAAATAATCAAAAGAGGGAAACTGGGTTTTGCAAACTCCAAATCTAACATGATCGATAGGATGGAGTATAAAGAAATATTAGAAGAACATGCTTGGTGTGAGTTTTTACCATGGGAACTGTAGGATAGAATTGTAGAGTTTCTAAAATGGTAGCATACACGTATTGCAGATTGAACAAAGAGTCATAAGTCAAGTGTTGGGAGTATTCTACAACTTGCAAATTGAAGCTTGCTTCATTAGATGCTTTAGAGTCATCATCATCAAGGCTAGACTTTTTGTTATTCCCGATCATGGCTGTAGCAAATTTAGATTAATCCTCTTTCTCAGATTTTTCAAAGGTGGAGATCAACTTTTGTTCAATCTTTTCTACAACTTCTGGGTGTTGTATCATCATGCAAACAAACCTATAGTAATGCTCACAACAACAACAAAATTGCTACCCTTAACCATCTGGTTATACATCCCCAATAGAATAAGAGAATAGAGAATGAGATGTAAGAGGCAAATGATGACAATAGTGCCTCTAAGCAAACTATTTAAAATCATACCTTGATGTCTATTCACAAATTTTTCAGGACTTGTTTAACTTCAACAAATGCCCTAGAATACAAAATCCTATTAACAACAAGGGTTTGAGAGGAGCACAACTTGTTGGATCTGGCTTGCTTGCCACTTGATGGTTGATTGTAGCATTAATCAAACTCTCCAATAGACCTCATTCTTTGAAATTCATAGTCTGAATCTTCTTGTTCATCAAGAGTAAAATCAATATTGTTTTGAATGCTAAAGTCTCCCAAAACTATGTTGAGTTCCTCAACCTCCCCTTCATCACTCCCTCCATCTTTTGCATCATCATCATCCACAAGAATTTGAGGTATCTCCTCTCTAATGGGGTGCGTTTCTAGAATATCCTCGTGCAAGATGAGCTAACTACATGGCTTCCATCATCCCAAGCCAATGGTAGCTTCCCGAAAACCCTAAATAACCTAGGATTGTTTTGTAAGACAATCAATTGACCAAGTTTCAACTAATCTGCACAAAAAAATACTTGCTCCACAAATTTTGGAAATATAAATGGCTGGTCTTTTAGCCTATCTGACTAGTAGACTTGAATACTATTAATGGCATAAAACATGCATTCATCATATTCCACAATGCTTTGAAACCATTGGACTTTGAAGACAACCAATTTTGAGCTTTGATCTTTCAAGTTCCGGTAGTCCATTTTTAGAATTTCTTCCAATAATCCAATGTAGTCCACATCATTGCCACCTTCTTGGAACCCGCAAACAATTCCTAAATTACAACTATGCCTTCACTCATCGAGGTTATGGATTCGATAGTGGTACCCATGCGCCCACATGGTGGAGTCTAACTAATAGTTAAAGTTGTAGCCCACTGCTAGAAAGTAACCTAGGAAATAAACAACAAAGTTTTAGAATGTTGGATGTATAATAGTAGTAAGGACACATTTCAAAGGATTAAGGCAAAAAATGGATGAGCAGCAAATTTAATACTTGCAATGTTTGAAACATCTTCATTCATGAAACACCCATCCTCTTTTGCTTTTGAAATTACATCTCTTACCTAATCGCCAAAGTCTAGTGTTTTTGCAAGGCATGGACCTTGTAAGACCTTCGTGTTGTTTTCAAAGGGCATTTTCAGTCTCTTCTTTCTTGCCTTCATAAGCTTGCAACCAGGGGCCCATTATTACCATATTTTGTGCAACAAATTTGTTGATTTGTTTATAACCCACATCATCATATCCTTGGAATTTTTTTGGTTTTCCCGTTGTTAGCAATATTTCACCTATCAAAAACCAACATTGTCAATCACTTATTAGTTTAGTCCATACTTGCAACATGTTCTCACCTCCAATGTGTTGAAAAAATGAATTTAAGTCAAGGTGATCATACCCATTTTTTGAGCATCTGATGTTTCTTTCCAAACTCGAAGGGCATACTCCTTGAGGTCTCCAATTAAATCATGGCACTTACTCATTGCTTCTTGTACCAAATATATTTCCATTGTGTTCCATTCAAGATGAACACGTTGTTTGACAAAACCTTTTAGGGTTTTTAAGAACCTCTCAATGAAAACCATATACCTACTTTCCAATGGGTCTGCAAGCCCTACTTCTTACACCAAATGAATGAACAAGTGAACTTGGGAATCAAAGAATGAAGTAGGCATGTGCATTTCCAACAAAGTAAGAACAATTGAACTATCCCTTTCCATTACCAAAAGTTCCTACTTATCAATTTCCTTAGCACACACCCATCATACAATATGGAAAGACAGGCAATGGTTTCACAGACACCAATAATAATGAAACCTTTTATTACAACCGAGAGCGTGTATAACAACATATTGAAAAAGTCATGTGTCTTCAAACTTGTAAAATGATCTTTCTTGTTGATTGCATTCTTGAGATCTAAACCATAACCTGCGGGTGCTTTGACGAACTTGAGAATAATAAAGAAGGTCTTCCACTCACTCTTACTAAGTACCCATGACCCAACTTTGTAGCTTCCATCTTCATGTTTCCAAAATTCCTTTTTCAAGTTGCATGCTTCGAGATCTGTCCATGCTTTTGCACTCTCCTTCTCCCCCAGTAGATGTGAAATCAAAGAATGACAAAGATTTTTCATAATGTGCATGGGGTCTAACAAATGGTGGATGGTATTGTGTACCCAATATTTTAAATCATAGAAGCATGAAAATCTTTTCATGCCCTCTAGGTGATTTGCTGAGGTGGTATTCCATAAGTCCATCCATTCTTGGGTTGTGCATTGCATAGGACATGGAGACTTCTCATTAGCTCCATTGAAAAAGATCTTCAAAGTGGTGTGAAATGGGTGATGTAAAGGCAACAATTTCCTAAAAGTGGTGTAGACCACCTTCCTCAAATTAGGAGAATATCGAACCCCCAAATCATTGACACAAAGGAAACATGCGTGGTAACCTTTAGTTTGAAATCTTGCATTACCAACCTTTTATAATATAAGCAACATTTTAAGTCCAAAACGTAAATCTACAAGTCTGAAAATTCCAGAGCCCAAATCCAAAGCTTAAATTTGCACGTACTTGAACAAACTCCAAGGCCTAGGTAATCATGATTGTCCATAACAACATGGTTCAAACTTGAAACTCCTCAAGTGGTGACTTTGGTGCATCCACAACTTTCATACCTTCTTCCCATAGCATCTTGAGTTCTTCAACTAAAGGTTGCAAGTACAGATCCATGTTTTTCACTTATGATTTCCCAAGTACAATCAAAGCAAGAGAAATGAATGTTTTTTTGGTAGTCATCCATGGTGGGTTGTTATGGTTAACAATGCACATAGGCCATAATGAGTAATTTGTGTTTTGATTGGAAAAAGGATTCACACCCTCTACAACAAGCCCTAGCCTCAAATGACGAGGTTCATTTTGAAAATCATGCCACTTTTCTTCTACCTTCTGCCAATCTTTCGAATCACATGGAGCCCTCATCACCCCATCCAAATTCCGGTTCTTCTTATGCTAATCCATCCAAACAGCTGAGCTTGAAATTTGGAAAAGTTTCCCAATTTGTGGAGCAAGTGGCAAGTATTGTAAGACTTAAAACAAAAATGCATATGAAAAAATTCATAAAATATGATATTCTAGTCCTAGGGTTTAGGAGACAAACAAATTGATGAAAACTTTGACCAACTTACATAAGTAGAGAAGATGCTAATTTTAGGGTTTTCAAAACAAAGCCTCAAAATGAGAATATGGAATTCACAATACCTATTATTTTGATTTTAGGGTTTAGAAACCTAAGTATAAAAGTGAGAATTTGAATTTATAATACCTTTTGGGGAATAGAAATTATAATAAGATCTTGTCAATATCCTGTTTTTCCATAAATAAAACAAATGTTCAACAACTCATACTCCCCACGATAAAAAACACAATCATTCACACCTGCATGAATCAATTGTGACTCTAAAGCAACTTCAAAGATGAGTTTCTTGGCATCTTGATGGGGTTTGGGTAATAGGTTGCTTGGGGGTAACAACTTATCTTTTAGAAGTTTGCAAAAAAAATCAAATGTATGGTTTTCAAGACATGTTCATTGTATTCACATTTACAAATATATTTCCAATTTCCAAAGTACTAGAGTGTAGCAAAGATTTATCCAAGCAAAGCAGTGAAACCGGTGTCGTTCCACCCATGGATCACTTTCAAGTTTATAAGTAAAAAAATAGTTGCCAATCTGCCAACACCACTTCCTTCATAAAGTTTTGCTTTAGCAAGCTCACTTATAAAATCATGTTCAAGATTGTTATCACCAACATCTTTTGGTGATCCAAAGACACGATCATATAAATCCCCTAAATGTTCTTGTTATTTTAGCCTTTCATCGCCCACATGCTCTTCTTGGGCATCCTCCTCACTCATAGGGGTGTTAGTTGGTACACCATTGAAGTTAGCTAGTGCACCATTAAAGTTGTTGAATGAGCTTGTTTCTTGTGTGTCTTTTGGTGTATCTATAGTTCTTTGTGATTACATCATATCCAATACTGGGTTTTAAGACTTCCATTTACAAATTCGAAATGCATATACTATATATGCTTAATTGAACATTTCCACAATGGAGTATCAATTGAGTAGAATGTACCTTAGCTACCATCCTCCCATGCAACATCATGTGCATATCAAGGATGGTTTTCTTTTGTCGATGCAAACCTTTACAATTGGCACAATAACATAGTTCCAATGGTTCTTTTCAAGTCTTTTGTTTCTTTCCACGACTTGATCCTATCTTTGAGTGCAAATCCATCTTCTAAACTAGAAATATTCGCAAAAAGCCCCATTAATGTTAAATTAGTCATTACTTTTTGCCTTTACTAAACATTTGATTGTTTAGTTAAATAATTTTGCATCTCTAACATGAGTAATGCAAATGTAAAATAGCAAGAAAACAAAAGGTCATATCACTACAACAAAATTATGTCCTTTTCACTAGTTAAATTTGACTAACATGACTATGTAATTAGATTTGAAAATGGCACATGACTAACAATGTCCGTCATGACTAATCACAAATCTAGCATACTTTATTACGACCTAGTGTGATATGAGCTTTAGTCATAATAGACACTATGACTAAACAACGTGGAACATCTTGGTGCCTACATGTATTCATACTAATAACACCATGATTGATGTTAGTCACATGTTGCCACATGTAATGTGACTAATAGTAACATGAGTTAAATTAATCATGGTAAGTACATGTGTAGACAATAGATATAATATGACTAAAATCGGTCAATGGAATTATGCGTGTATTATTAACATGGCTAAAATGAGTAATGGGAAATACACATGTAGTAAGGGTGATGTTAACATGACTAGTATATGTCACATGAGGTACATGTCTTGTACTTGCTACCACATGTAATATGACTAATAGTAACATGTGACCTAAATTAGTCACAATAATTTGATGTCTAGACAAAAGATCGATAATATGATTAAAAGTAGTCAATCGAGCTATATACTAAAGTCATATTAGTAGTTAACATGATTAAAATTAGTCCATTGAAATACACGTGTAATAAGAATAGTGGCAATTTGTGACTGATATATGTCACATAAAGTACACATGTTTAATAATTGTTGCCACACATTCAAGAATGTGACTGAAAGCAATCATTTTAAATTCCGACATGGTAAGTAGATATATATTTTATTAATTTGTCTAGGTATGGGAAATTCAAGTTTTTTCTCATGATTTTCCAATGCCTTAATGGATCATAGATATATTTTAATTTTCCATTACAGTAAAACATTTCAACCTACAAAAACCATGCTCTTGGAATTTAACCAAAATAATTTCCTCTTATATATATATTCTAGTTTTTTCAAAGACTTGCAATTGACAATTAATTCTAAATAAAAATGAGATCTATGTCTACCTTGAAAATCAAAGTAAGTTTTGCATAAATGTTATGTAAGGTTTCAATTAACTGCACAAGTTGAAAGGTTTGAAAAGAAATTTACATGAAATGGAACAAAAACTAATCATATGCAACATGCTCATATACACGTTTCAAACATCTGGGAATGAATCATCATGCATCATTGGAATTGTTTGATGCATAATCTTCTAGACTATCAAATCCAATGTCTTGGTCCCCTTCACTGTCAACAACATTCAAATCTATAGCATTAACAATAAAACCCTCCAGCAATAGCAGGTAGCTGATTTGTTTCTTGTATAGACACCATAACTTGTAGCCCTGAATAATTATCAACATTACCGACCCTAAACACATCAAATTTAGTAGGTTCGAGCTGAATGCTTTCTGTTATTTGTCTCCCATGAGGATCTTTTCGAAGAACCATTTTCCAACCCTTCTCCCTATAATGACATCTAGGAAAAAAAACTTGCTCTACATGTAGTGGAAAGGCAAAAGACTGGTCTAAGATTGGAATTAATGACCCAAAGTTCACAAGGTGAAGCCATACTCATCTCGTTTTATAGTTCCATTACTTCCGCTATAATTAAAGGTGAAACCATACTCACCTTGTTTTACAATGGCATTACTTCCGCTATAATTGGCCTTCACCTAGTTACACAATAACACCACAATATTTAAAACCCAATAATTTAGCTCCAGGATCTCTTCGACCCACCCCACATACTCCAAATTTGCAACAACGAGCCTTGAGATCATTGGGTCTTGAAACACACACCTATTTCCATGTGGCAACTACGCCACTATCACTTGCGGTTAATGTTCTTCTGCACTCACCACACGGATGTAGTTCCCAAATGCATACATTAACCGATATGACCTAGCTTCTAGCGTAGGTGACATGGACATGTGTATTGTCTCTTGATCAATCGTGTTCCCTCCTTGGATAGTTGGGCAATAACAAGGAAACAACAACACATCAATCGAGTTCATGCAGTTGGAAACTGGGGACGTTGGTAAGTGCACATTCAGAGGTAACTAACTGTTCTTCTCTCATCTCTTTGATCTGCCACAGTCAACAAGTGTATACCCATCTTCCAAATTAGCAAGAAACCCTTCCTACAAATTGATTACGACTTTTTGCCTCTCTTTGTTTGAAATCATATTATCCAGAATGGGCAATGCATTAAATTTCCAGGCTGTCATCATCAACAAGCTTTTGCTAAACATTGATCAAGGAAGATTCATACAAACTGAGAGACTAATT